>Ga0207864_1000418_pt1 | contig 61547 bp, 68 predicted proteins | sample HigsolmetaAR202D_FD_184834 | JGI IMG/M metagenome (GOLD analysis project Ga0207864, IMG submission 184834) | Ionic liquid and high solid enriched microbial communities from the Joint BioEnergy Institute, USA - AR20-2-D (SPAdes) (version 2) ...
TCCTGCGCCTTCGCACCGTTGCGCAGCGCATTCAGACCCTGAGGGTCTGCGAAGAACGTGTTGTGAACCGGCGCAGTCATGCGAATCGCAACGTCGTCGAAAAATTGACCTGAGCGATGACTAGCAAACGATGTGCCATTGAGCTTGCAGGGCGCTGGACTCTGGGCACTGGGCTCTGGCCGGGGAAACAGATGAGAGTTTCATCACGTATGCGGCAAGCACTTGCCGGCGGCAATATCAGGTTTGCCTACCGAGCACCGAGAACCCGCGTGTTTGCTCGACATGCCTTCAACAAACCACACAACTACAACCAAACCTTCAGTCCAGCGGCCCAGCGTCCAGCGCCCAGTGCCCTCATCTGACGCACCCGCGTCAGATGACGATCAGCTCCGCCCGCAACGCGCCCGCTTCCTTCAACGCTTCCAAGATCGCCACGAGATCGCCGGGTGCAGCACCGACTTGGTTGACCGCTCGCACGATCTCATCGAGGCTGACACCGGCATCGAACACGAACATGCGCGCTTGCGGTTGCTCGATCTCGATGCTGCTGCGGGGCGTGACGACCGTCTCGCCTTGCGAAAACGGCGCGGGCTGACTCACATCGGCACGCTCGGTGATCGTCACGGACAACGAACCGTGTGCGACAGCTGCGGGCTTCACGCGCACGGCATTGCCGATCACGACGGTGCCCGTGCGCGAATTGACGATCACGCGAGCCGGCGCATTGCCGGGTTCGACTTCGATCTCTTCGAGCATCGCCATATAAGCAATGCGCTGACTCGGATCGACCGGTGCCTGTACGCGTACGGAAACCGCATCGATCGCGCGCGCGGTGTCGGGACCGAGCAGCTTGTTGATGCCGTCCGTCACGCGCGATGCCGTCGTGAAATCCGGCGTGTGCAGATTCAGCATGATGTACGGTTCTTTCGTGAAGTTCGTCGCAACCTCGCGCTCGACCGTCGCACCGTTCGGAATACGTCCCGAGCTCGGCACGTTCACCGCAATGCGCGAGCCATCCCGGCCCGACACGCCGAAGCCGCTGACGACCAAGCTGCCTTGCGCGATCGCATACACCTCGCCATCGATACCGCGCAGCGGCGTCATGAGCAGGCTGCCGCCGCGCAAGCTGCTCGCGTTGCCGATCGAATCGACGGTGACATCGATGGTCTGACCCGGCTTCGCAAACGGCGGCAACTCGGCGCGCACCGTCACCGCGGCCACGTTCTTCAATTGCGGGTTCACGTTCTCCGGAATCGTCACGCCGAACTTCGCCAGCATGTTGCGGATGCTCTGGATCGTGAACGGCGCCTGCGTCGTCTGATCGCCCGTACCGTCGAGACCGACGACCAAGCCGTAGCCGATGAGCTGGTTGCCGCGCACACCCGCGACGGACGCGAGATCCTTGATGCGCTCGGCGTGCGCGGGTACGCACAGCCCTGTCATCGCGAATGCGATGACCGCGGTGCGCAAGACCGAAGACCGAAGAGTGAAGGCTGAAGGCCGCAACGACCTGGCCCACGCACTCAGCCACACAAGAAACTTGCCGCAAGAGTTCATTTTCGAATCGCTCAGTTGGTCGTTGTCACTCGCTCGTGCTCGGGGCTTCCACCTTCCGATCTCGCCCTTCAGCCTGTTCAGAACACCAACCCCAAATTGAAGAACCTCGCCAGCAAGCCGGGACGGTTCGCGTCTGCGAGCGCGCCCTTGCCGCCGTAGGCAATCCGTGCGTCGGCGACTTTCAAGGATGAGATCGAGTTGTCCGGATCGATGTCGATCGGACGCACGATGCCTTGGATGCGCACGAACTCCTTGCCTTGATTGATCTGAATCCATTTCTCGCCGCGCACGAGCAGATTGCCGTTCGGCAAGCGCTGCGCGACCGTGACGGTGATGGAACCCTCGAGACGGTTGCTTTGCGTGCTGCCGCCCTGCCCCTCGAATTCCGCCTCGCCGTTCAAGCTGCCGCTCAGCACGTCGCGGCCGTGATAGGTCGGTGTGCGCCCGCCGATCGTGACCCCGCCGAGATTGGCGGACGTCGACTTGCTCGTCGTCGTGCTCGAGCTCTTCGAGGCGTTCGTGCGCTCGTTCAAACGAATGGTGAGCGTGTCGCCGACGCGCCGCGCCACGGCATTCTCGAACAACCCGATATCGTGTCCGGCCTGATAGATCGCACCGTTGCCCGCTGTTGCTGCCGGCGGCGGTTCAGGCCACGTCGCCGAATAATCCGGCTCGGCGGGCACGACCACACACGCGCCGAGCGCCAGCGTGCAGAGCGCGACAGCAACCTGCCGGACGGCTCTGAGTGCAGTCTTCGATCTTTGCATCGCCTCGTTACGCACGATCATCGCTCACCCGACGTCAAAGCTGATTCGTGATGTACTCGAGCATGCGATCCGCCGTCGCAATCGCCTTCGAGTTCATCTCGTAGGCACGCTGCGTCTCGATCATGTTCACGAGCTCTTCGACGACATTGACGTTCGAGCTCTCGAGCACGCCCTGCTCGATCATGCCCAGGCCGTTCAGACCCGGCGTGCCGCCTTGCGGCGTGCCGCTCGCCGCCGTCTCGACCAATAGGTTCTCGCCGCGCGGCTGCAAGCCGGCCGGATTGATGAAATCGAAAATCTCGAGGGTGCCGACCTGCACGGGCGTTGCCTGGCCCGCCAGCGCCACCGTAATGACGCCGTCTTTGCCGATCGTGACGCTTTGTGCGCCATCGGGAATCGTGATGCCCGGCTGCACGCGATAACCGCTCGCAGTCACGAGCTCGCCTTGTGCATTCGTCTTGAAGCTGCCATCGCGCGTGTAGCCGAACGTGCCGTCGGGCAACAGCACCTGGAAGAAACCGCGGCCGCTGATCGCGACGTCGAGCGTATTGCCCGTCGTCTGCATGTTGCCTTGCGAGTAATTCTTCTCCGTCGCGACGACGCGCACGCCCGTGCCGAGTGAAAGGCCCGTCGGCGCCAGCGTGTCCTGCGAGGTCGACGCGCCGACCTGGCGCACGTTCTGGTAGAGAAGATCCTCGAACACCGCGCGGCTTTTCTTGTAGCCGGTCGTGTTGACGTTCGCGAGATTGTTCGAGGTCACGGTCATGCGCGTTTGCTGCGCATCCAAACCGGTCTTGGCGGCCCAAAGTGCAGGATTCATGCGTACATCTCCATAAAGGGCGGTCGGGCGCTGGGCACTGGCCCCTGGTTGGAAAGGCTCGGGCGCATTCGCGCCGTGAGCTCGGTTCTCAAGCTGACTTTCATCTCAAAGAAGCTCCTGTCCAGCAGCCCAGAGTCCAGTGCCCGCGCGCCACTAGGTGGCGCGCAACAACTGCGCCGACGCAGCCGCGTTCTCTTCCGCCGTGCGCATCGCTTTGACTTGCAGCTCGAAGTGACGCGACAGCTCGATCATGTTCACGAGCGCATCGGCGACGTTCACGTTGCTCGATTCGAGTACGCCGGAGGCGAGCTGCACGCCCGCATCAGCCGGTGCGATCGAACCGTCGTTCATACGGAACAAGCCGTCCTCGCCGCGCACGAGCGATTCGGCCGGCGGATTCACGAGCTTGATGCGGCCGACCAGCGCAGTCGTTTCGGGACCTTGTCCGAGCGGCACGATCGACACCGTGCCGTCGCTACCGATCAGCACCGAGGCATTCGGCGGCACGCTGATCGGTCCGGCATCGCCGAGCACCGGCAGACCGTTACCGGTCATCAAGAGGCCGCTGGTGTCGACGCGTAAGTCGCCTCGACGCGTGTAGGCTTCGCGCCCGTCGGGCGCTTGAACCGCGATCCACCCCTGCCCTTGAATGCCGACATCGAGATCGCGCCCCGTTTGCACGAGCGCACCTTGCGTCGTATCGAAACCGGTCGTCGAATTCGTCGCATAGGCACGCGACGCGAAACCCGAACCGGCAACCGCGCGCGTTTGAAACGCCGTTAGATCCGCGAGAAAACCCGTCGTGCTCGCATTGGCAAGGTTGTGGTTGTTCGCCGTCTGCGCGCGCAGTGTTTCCTTCGCGCCGGACATCGAGATGTAGAGGAAGCGGTCCATGGTTTACCTGAGGGCTTGGGACTTGGGGCCGGTTAGAGAAGGCTTCACTCAGCCCCACGCCCCATGCGAGCCCCATACCCTTATCGAATGTTGATAATCGCCTGCGTAATCGCATCCGCCGTCGAGATCATTTGCGCGTTCGCTTGGAAATTGCGTTGCGCAGTGATCATGTTGACGAGCTGCTCGGTGATGTCGACGTTCGACGCTTCGAGCGCGCCCGACTGAATCAAGCCGAATCCGGAATTGCCCGCTTGGCCGCGCAAGGCCTGTCCGGAGGTGTAGGTCTCCGCCCAGTTCGTGTCGCCGAGCTGCTGCAAGCCTTGAGGATTGGGAAACGTCGCGATGGCAATCTGTCCGAGCACGTGCGAGCGCCCGTTCGTGAACCGCGCCTGCACCACGCCGGTGGAATCGATATCGATGCCGATGAGCCGCCCTGTCGTATGGCCGTCCTGCGTCACGGCGTTCACCGTGAACGCGCTGCCGTATTGGGTGGACTGCGAGAAATCGAACGTGAGGTTCATTGCCTCGGAACCGGTCGCCGGCGTATAGGGCGGGAATGCGATTCGTCCGTTCGCGGGAGCGACCAATGCGCCCGTGTTCGAGTACTCCAGCGTCTGCGGCGTACCGACGGCAGTACCGTCGACGTACAGCTGCGTCTGCCACTCGTTCTGGTTCGGTGTCTTGATGAAGTACAGCGTCGCCGTGTGCGCGGCGCCGAGCGAATCGTAGATCGTGAGCGACGTCGCCCGGTTGTAGCTGTTGGTGTCCGCTGGATCGAACGGTGCGCTGGCAGGCGGCGTCGCATTCGACGGCAGGTTGAATACGGCCTCGACCGAAGTAGTCGCCGCCGGCGGGCTCTCTCCGGTAACGAGCCGGATGTCCGCAAGGCCGCCCGTGTTGAACGTGCCCGTCCCTGTCGGCGGATAGCCCTGTAGGCGCTGCCGCTGAGCGTTGACGATGTAACCCTCGTTGTCGAGCTGGAATGCGCCCGCACGCGTGTACGCCAGCGCGCCGCCGTCGTTGAGGATGAAGAAACCCTGCCCGCTGATCGCCAGATCCAGGCTGTTGTCGGTGAAGTCGATGTTGCCCTGCGTGAATTGCTGCGCCACGTTCGACACGCGCACGCCGTTGCCGGTCGCAATCTTGGCCACACCCTGCGGCGAGACGGCGAACAGCTCGGCGAATTCGGCGCGCGATTCCTTGAAACCCACCGTCGCGGTGTTGGCAATGTTGTTCGCGGTCACCGTCAGATCGGCTTGCGCCGCATTGAGACCGCTCAAGGCAAGACGAAATGGCATGACAGGCTCCTAACTTGAGTTCTAAAGCACGAATTCCGAATCGATCACATCACCCGACGCACTTCGCCGAGCGTGCGCACGCCGAGATGGTTGGTGTTCAACGCAAGCCCGCTGCGGGCGTCGATCGTCACGCTCCGCACGCGATCGGCCACGAACGTCTCGAGCTCCACGATGGCGCCACCGACGTTGGCCGTGGCCTCGAACGTGTACTCGCCGGGGACGAGACGCTGCTCATCGTCGCCGGTACCGTCCCACTCGAAATCCTGCAATCCGGCATGCGCCGGCATCTCGATACGCCGTACGAGTTGTCCGGCCGAATCGATCACTCTGATCTGGACGCTCGTCGCACCGGACGGCACATCGATCGCGCCGCGGATCGAACCTTCGCTCGAAAGCGTCGCTTCTTCGCTCGAGACGAGCACTTCGCGTCCGACCAGCGTCGCGCCGTCTAGGACTTGCGATGCACGCATCGACTCGGCCATCTGCGAGAAAGCGGTCTGCAATTGCTGAATGCCGGACACCGTGCCGAACTGCGCGAGCTGACCGAGAAACTGCGTCGGATCCATGGCTTTGAACGGATCCTGGTTCTTGATCTGCGCGATCATGAGCTGCAGAAACTCGGTCTGGCCGAGCTGATCCTTGTTCTTCGATCCGCTCGCCGCGCTCGTCACGCTGCTCGTACTGTTGATCACATCGGCGATTGCCATTTCTTCATCCCAGCTCGGTCGCTCAAACGACCTTCCACTCCCCACTCACCATTCACGACTCACTAATCACGAGTCACGAACCGTCACTGCCCCAACCGCAGGGTTGCGAGCATCATTTCCTTCGCCGTATTCATGACTTCCACGTTGTTCTGGTACGAACGCGATGCGGAGATCATGTTGACCATCTCTTCCACCGTATTCACCGCGGGCGCGTACACGTAGCCGTTCTCGTCGGCGAGCGGATTGCCGGGCTCGTAACGGGCCGTCGGCGGTGCCGCGCTTTCGTAGATGCCCTTCACTGCGACTCCGCTCGTCGCCGCGTTCGCACCGAGCCCGGCACGAATGGCTTCGAACAGCGGATGCTTCGCTTTGTAAACGTTGTTTGGATCTCCGCTGACGCTTTCGGCGTTCGCGAGATTGCTCGCCGTCGTATTGAGACGTACCGACTGCGCGCTCATTCCCGAGCCGGCGACTTCGAAAATCTTGAAGCTGGACATCGTTCGAGCTCCGCGATTAAGGCCTTACACGCCTACCGATGCTGTCGAAAAACATTTCCGCGCGTTCGCATGACGAGCGTTACTGCCCCGTGATCGCCGTCAGCAACCCGCGAAACTTCGAGTTGATAAAAGTCAGCGTCGCCTGATAGCGCACCGCGTTCTCGGCGAACGCCGCTTGCTCGAGCTGCACGTCGACGGTGTTGCCGTCCAGAGAAGGCGCAAGCGGCGTGCGGTACTTAAGCTCGGCGACGGTCGTGCCGTTAACTTGTTGCGTGCCGATGTGCCGCGCCTGAGTCGTGCGCAGCTGCCCAACGGACTGAGCGCTGCTCGCCTCGGCCAGCGCGCTCCTGAAATCGATATCTCGCGCGCGATAACCCGGCGTATCGGCGTTGGCGATGTTCGACGCGAGCACTTGCGTGCGTTGGGAGTACAACGTCAGCGCCTTCGCGTGCACGCCAAGATAAGCATCGAGATCGTTCGGCATGGCTCTTCCGCCAGAAAACTGTCCTGGCGAAGTGATTAGCAAGCGTCATGCCAGTGGCGCAGAACGAGCGCCGCCCAAGGCGCGATCACACGCAAAGCGCGAAAACGGATTCTGAAGTTGAGAAAGACATCACGGGTGCGGCAAATCCTTGCCGCCCTGCAAGCGCCGCCTGAACGCAAAGCCTCCGCGCCGGCGAGCACCGATTCAGGTGCGCGGCGTACAACTGATACGTGAGCGTTCGATCCGCTCGCGGAATTTTCTAGCTCATCGAGTGAGAGCCAAGTCACAACTTGCAGCAGGCGCATTCGCTCGCTGTCCTTGCGCGCGCCGTATTGGCATTTCGCTTGCTGTTCATCTAGCAGCGTCAAGCCAACGACGACGGATGGGATGTTTCACCGATTTCAGATCGTAGCGCTCGTTCTCGCGCTCACCGCGCTGACGAGTGCGCGCGCACAGGCGAGCCAGCCGCTCGAAACGATTCGCTCCGCAGCGGAGAGCTTCGTGCAATCGCAGCTGCCTCCGACGAAAGGCACTTATTTCGTGACAGCCGGACGGCTCGATTCGCGCCTGCGCTTGGCTGCATGTGGCAAGCCGCTCGAGGCCTTCGTAGCGAATGGCGGCTCCGTTCAAGCGCGCACGACCGTCGGCGTTCGTTGTCCCGATCCTGGGAGCTGGACCGTATACGTTCCGGTGAACGTCGAGCTCGAGGCGCCAGTGCTCGTGTTACGCCGTCCGCTTGCCAGACGTGCGTACATCGCTGCGGGCGATGTGGAGTTGCAGACGCGTCGCTTGCCGGGCTTGGCTTCGAACTTTTTGAGCGATGTGAGCAGCATCCAAGGCCGGCGTCTGCGACGCGCGCTGCCCACAGGCGCACCGCTCACATTCGACGCGCTCGACCGCGCGGTATTGGTTCAACGCGGCCAGCAGGTGACGCTGCTTGCATCCAACGGTGCTGTCGAGATTCGCGCTCAGGGTCAGGCCTTGAGCGAAGGCGGCGCGTACGACCGCGTGCGAGTTCAAAACTCGAGCTCGCGCAAGATCGTGGAGGGCGTCGTGGATGAAAGCGGAGTCGTCAGGGTCGATCTGTGAGCGTCGGAACGGCTTACACTCGAAGGCGCGTCGGATTCCTGACACTCGGTGCGACCCTGAAACACCGGCCGCGAAAATGTGCCGGCGTTCAAGGTTCGGCGCTGGAGCGCGTCACACCGCGAAGGTCTTGATTTAACGTAGTTTGGGAAAGCGGAGTTACCGGTTGCGGGATTGCCCTAAGGCGCTCATGAGGCTGCATCCGACCTGAGTGCTAAAGTTCTCAGGAAGGCTGCCGCTATACCCCTCATGCGAGTTAGGAGTACTGGACGTGAGTACCAAGATTGATGGGCTTCAGAACCGCCCCGTACAGATCGGCGCCGGCAAACAGGTGTCCGGTACGAACGAGGCGGCGGGCGCACCGGCAAAAACGCCGAGTGTAGAAACCAGCACGGTTCATATCACCGAGCAGGCTCGGCAGCTAGCGGCGCTCGAGCAGGCGTTGAACGACATTCCGGTCGTGAACGAGGCGCGTGTTGCGGCTATTCGCAATGCGATCGAACACGGTCGTTACGAGATCGACGCCGAACGCATCGCCGATAAGCTGCTGCGCATGGAGCGAGAACTGGGCATTTGATCGGGGTCTCCCCGTCCGTCGCGACGGGCAGATCCCGGTGATTGAGGAGTCGATCCGTGGATCCGTCTGTCTGTCGCGAACATCTTTCCAAACTCATCGCCGAAGAATCGCAGGCACTCGCCCGTCTGGAAGGGCTGCTCGACAAAGAACACGAGTACCTGCTCGCCAACGACATCGACTCGCTCGACCGCGCCGGCGAAGCGCGTCAATCCTGTATCGCCGAGCTCGTTCGCATCGAAGATGAACGTCGTACGCTCTGCCGCATGCACAATTTGTCGGCCGATCGTTTCGGTTTGGAGCAACTTCTCAAATGGTGCGATCCGACCCACAGCCTGCAACCGCGTATTGCCGATTGCGCTGAACGTGCCGGACGCTGCCGCAACTTGAACGAACGCAATGGCGTACTGGTTACGGCCCGCTTGAAGCGCGTCGAAGGCATGCTCCAGGTGATCACAGGCCGCAACGCGCACGAAAAGCTGTACGGTCGACAAGGCGATTTCGCGGTCACGAGCCGCACCTCGAACGTGCTCGCCAAGGCCTGACGGTCGAAACTTCCGCCTGTCGCCCCGTAGTCGACAGGCTGTCGCCCGTAACCTGTCACCTAATCTCAGCGCAAGAGGCTCAGTACGAGCTGCGGCGTCGTGTTCGCCTGCGCGACCATCGCGATGCCCGCCTGCTGCAGGATCTGGGCGCGCGTGAGCGCCGCAGTTTCGGCTGCATAGTCCGCATCCTGGATGCGCGAGCGGCTTGCCGAGAGCGACTCGGCACTGGTCGTCAGATTGGCGATCGTGGATTCGAGTCGATTGAGCTGCCCACCGATCTCCGGCTTTGAATGCGGCGACGCTCGCAAATCGTCCGCTCGAGGCGTTCGCGAGCGCTTGATCGAGCGTGCGGGTCGGATCGGCCGCAAGATACGTCATGATGTCCCTGATGCCCGCGCCGCCTGCGGCTCTGATCTCGGCATCGAGGTAGCGCATGCCGGCATAAGCCGCCGAGTACGCTTCGCTGCTGCCGTCCCAGCTGACGGCCCAATCGTCGACCATCGCCATGACATCGTCGATCCCGGCGGCGGGATTGCCGCCGCCGAGACCTGCGAGATCCGAATACAGGCGCTCGTCTCCGCCATGAATCAGCTCGGCCACGCCTTCGAGGAAGAATTCCTGATGATTGCTCGCCATGTGGCCGACGTTCATCGTCGCGAACATGATCGCGTGCGTCATTTCGTGCGCCAGGATGCGATCGTTGAAAACGGGGGCGCTACCGCCGTTCGGCGGATTCGCGGGAACGAAGTCCGACATATCGATTTGCAGCGTGATGTTACTGCCGGTGCCTGTCGTGCCGATGCTCGCGGTCACGCGCGCAAGCGTTCCGCCTTTTCCGTCGGTAAACGATGTGAGCTCGATCCGAATCGACTGGCCGCTCGCTTCGATACCGAATTGCTCGCGAATCAGGTCCTCTGCCGCCGTCAGCCAGCCCGATCTCAAACCGTCCAGCACTGCGAGTTGAGCAGAATCGCCGACGACGCTGTCCTCCGTTTGCGCGAAGATGAGCTGTCCGTTGAACGTGGTCGTGCGACCCACACGGCCGATTTTTTGTGTCAGCTGCGCGATTTCCTGCTGGAGCGCCGCCCGATCGGAAACGCTGTTCGTCGAATTTGCGGCCTGCACCGCGAGCTCGCGGATCCGCTGCAGGCTTTCGGTCACCGACCCGAGCGCCCCTTCCGCCGTCTGCAGGAAGGAAATGCCGTCGTTCGCGTTGCGCACGGCCTGACTCAGGCCGCGGATCTGGGTGGTCATGCGCTCGGAGATGGCGAGCCCCGCCGCGTCATCGGCTGCACTGTTGATGCGCAGGCCTGACGACAGACGCTGCAATGCCTTGCTCAACACGCTCTCGGAGGTGCCGAGATTGCGCTGCGCGTTGAGCGAGGCAATGTTGGTGTTGAGCGTCAGGGCCATCGTTCCCATCCGAGCACAGGCGGCGATCCTCCTTTCGGGGACTACCTAAGTCCGGTATCGGTTGAGGAACTGGCGACTTGATAGGGGGTACTGAGACCTACGTCTCATTCAGAGAAAAGATGAATGACGACTGATCAACCGTTGACAGTTGAACGTTGACAGCGAGTCAGCGAGACACCGCGAGTTGTGCTCAATCCTGTCTCGAGCGAACCCCAAGGACCGTCGAGCACGCGAGCTCCAGCGCACGCGTTCGCTCGAATGTTCATCTGGCGAGCGCTTCGATCGGGACGCCCATGTTCTGAAGCGCCGAGCGAATCGCGGTGCCATTCTTTTCCGTATTGGCTTGCTCGCCAGGCTGCTCGGCGATCTCGTCAGCCCGCTGGAACAGCGGAAGAAACAAACCCAACTTGTCGACCGGGCCGCGCAAGGTGATCGTGCCCACTTTCGCGAATGCGTCGATCCACGTTTTGCGCACGTCCTGCCAGAAACGCTTCGTGCGTTCGTAATAGCGATCGGCTGCGGCGAAATCCGCTTCCTTGATGCGCTCGTAGCGTGCCACGCCGTACTCGCGCCCGAGATATGGACGCGCCGGGTCGAGCGTGCGCGCATTGGTGAGCACGGCTTTCAGGTTGTTTTCCTCCTGCAGCCAGCCGGTCGGCACGATGGTGTGACGGTTCGTACCGATCAGCACTTGGTAGTCGTCGCGCACGCTCCATTCGCGACGGGGCAGCGGCCGCCAAGTTTCGCCGCTCAGCCAAGTCGAAAAGCTCGGTGTGTGCTCCCATTTTCCGACGCTCGCATAGCGTGGCGATTCGTCGACCTGATAGACGGTCTGAACCCACATGCCCTTTTCCGCCGCGCCGAGCTTGCGCGCTTGCCAAAGATCGCGACCGCGATACTCGACGATCGTTGCGGGCTCGTATTGCCAGTCTTGCCGCCAGTGTTTCGTCACAATCGGCTCGCTGACGGAGCCGTCTTTCTCGACGATGCGCATCTCGAGAATGTGAACGAGGCTGATGAACTTGCCGTCGTCGATATCGACGTAAACTTTCTCCGTGCCCCACGATTGATACGGCGCCGGCGGTCTATCGAGCGGCGGATAGGAAGCGATCTCAAGGAAATCGAACGTCACGCGATATTCGCCCGCCATCGCCAGGATCGCGCGGCGGTCGCGCTCGAAGCTGTGGATGTTCTTTTCTTGCAGACGTTGCCACGCCGGCGAGCCGCTTTTGTCCAACACGACTGGCGGTCCCTTCGTGGTACCGCCGCGCGGCTTCGGCGCCTCCGCATCGAGCGGCCACGAGAACGTATATCGCGGTCCCGCGCTCGTTGAGCTCTGGCCATATGCATCCGCCGCCGTCGCTCCCGAGCTCAGCAGACCGCTCAGCACGGCCAAGGTTGCCAGATGAATCGGTTTCATTCTTGACTCGTACTCAAGTCTCGCACACGGAATTTCTTTCCCTTTTCCCTTTTCCCTTTTCCCTTTGTGAGTAGTGAGTGGTTGGGCGCGCAGCGCTCCTTCCCTCCTTCCCTCCTTCCCTATTCCCCTTCTCCTCAGAACGTCGCAGTAAACGTCAACCGCAGGGTCCGCGGTTCCACGGGATGAAAGTGCAGATCGGCCACCGGCTCCGTTTCGCCTGGAAGCTGGGATTCATAGTAGTACGTGATGTCGTTGCCATCGTTGTCGAAGACGTTGTAAACGGCCGCACTCAATCGCAGACGCTCGCTGAAGCGGAAACCGGCTTCCACATTCACGAGCGTGGTCGAGCGCGACCGCACGCTATTGTCTTCGATCAACGGCGCCGCACCGAAATACCGCACGCGAGCGCCGCCGAACCAACCGCTGGGATGATCGATCGCCAAGCCGAGCGAGGCAACGCGTTCGACAGCGCCCGGAATTCTGTCGCCTGACGGATCCGCGTCCGTGAAGCGCGCATGCGACCATGCAAGATCGGCATCGACGATCAACCAGTCGAGCGGATTCCAGATTCCGGATATTTCGACGCCACGGCGGCGGCTGGCACGATTTGCTTCGGTCGTCCCGGCATCGCCGACGAAGAGCAACTCGGAATCCAGCTCCAGCATCCAGAGAGATGCGCTCATCTGCATACGCGGGGTCAGTACGGTGCGAACACCGACATCCGCTCCGAATGCATCGACGAGCGGATCGACACGGTCTACCGGAGTGACGCCATCCGCAGGATCGACCCGAATCGTCGTACCGCGCGCGTCATTGCTGTGAAAACCCCGTCCGACGTTCGCAAACAGCTCGGTATTGTTCCATGGACCGAACACGAACGAGAGCTTCGGGCTGACGATGGAATCCGATACATGACCCGCATTCTCGGCCAGACCGGCATCCACATCGAAATCGAAATAATCGGCACGCACGCCGACCGTCGTACGCAGCCACGATGACCAGCGCGTATCGACACTCGCGTACGCGCCTGTGCTCGTTTGCTGCACGGCATCTTCGCGAATCGTCTCCCAACGCTGCCGGTCGATCGTGCGATACAAACCGACCGTGTCGATGTCGTCATGCCGCACCTGAAGGCCCAGCGCCAATGTGTGCTCGCCGATAGGTGCGCTCAACGTGCGCCGCCACGACACATCGGCGCCGTATACGCGACGGTCGTCGAATTGTTCGAACTGGTCGCCGTTCTCAGGATCGGTGAAGTAGGTAAAGTTGGAAATCAGATCGAGCTCATAATCGATCGCGTAAGCGAGCACGGAAAACACACCGAACTCGTTCTCTGCACGCCAGTCGGCAGTGAGCGAGTAGCGATGGGAGCTGCCTCCGTCCGTCGGATCGACCGTGCCGAATCGATCGATCTCGCCCGACTGCACCGCGCGCAACGGAATCTGATCGGTGGCGCGCCACTCGCCCTCGTAGACCTGCGCGCCGATGCTGAACCGACCGGCACCGATCGGCTGCGAGTAGCGCAAGACGCCGTTCTTCTTCTTGAAGTTTTGTTCGAGCAACCATGGACCGTCGATGTGCGAATATTCGAGGCCCATGAGCAACGTGCCCTTCCCCAGCTCGGGAGCAGCAGCGAGCATTGCGCGCACATATTGATCTTCGCCGCCCTCGAAGACCGCTAGCGGAGTATCGAGACTGTTGCGATAGCGCAAGTCGACGGCGCCGGCGGCCGAGAAGTTGCCCGTCTCGGCGTAGTAAGTGCCTTTGCGATATTCGACCGACTGTACGAGCTCGGGAATGACGAAGTTGATGTCGGTATAACCCTGCCCGTGCGCATGCGTCGGCATGTTGACCGGCACACCGTCGATGCTCGTTGCGAGATCGGTTCCGTGGTCGAGATTGAATCCGCGCAAGAAGAACTGATTCGCTTTGCCGTCGCCGCTGTGCTGAGTGACGATCAAGCCCGGAACGACTTCGAGCAACTCTCCGGGCCGCAATACAGGACGCATTGACAGTTGCTCATCGGTGGCAATGCCTTGGCTCGCTGAAATTGGCGCGCCTTGGAGCCGATCGAGGCGGCCGGTGACTGTAATCTCCTCGAGCACCGAGGTCGGAATGCCGCCGCCAAACGACTGCGATGTTCCCAATGCCGCGTAGATGGCTAGAAAGCAGGCAACGTTGCGGCTCATGACTCCTGTCTCGTGATTCGTGATTGATGATTCGTGATTGGTGATTCGTGATTCGGAGGGTCGGCCTTCAGGTCATTTCCGGTCAAGGCCCGTGGATAAAACTTCTCCCTGTCCCTTCGGCTTCTAGCGCGCGACCCGTTTCCCCTTTCCCTTCGTGAGTCGTGAGTCATCACTTCCCTCCTTCCCTTTTCCCTTTTCCCTTTTCCCTTTTCCCTTTTCCCCTCCCCCAGGACTCCTCGGCAAATATCAGCCGTGCAGCGATCAGTCATGGGGGCTCGTTCCAAAACTTATTTGTCAATGCGAATGATTCTCATCTATGATGCTTCCGTTTTGAAGCTCGATTCACGCGATTAAATGACCGCCGCCGAACGCTCAATCACAACGCAGCGACAAAAGTCCCGAGCGTTTTGGCTCAAGCATTTACATCGCTGGCATTGGGTGAGTGCGGCGGCCTGTCTGGTCGGGATGCTGCTGTTCAGTATCACGGGCTTTACGTTGAATCACGCCAATTGGGTGACGGCAAAACCCGAGGTGACGACTCGTACGGCCGTGCTTCCCGAAGGATTACTCAGCGAGCTTCGTCAACTGGCGGAAGACGAAGCGGAGCAGGAGCGGCCCCTGCCCGCTTCGACTGCAAAGTGGCTGTCCCAAGCGCTCGGCATTCGTGCGAGCGATCGCACCGCGGAGTGGTCGCCCGAGGAAATTTACGTCTCGCTTCCTCGGCCGGGCGGAGATGCTTGGGCAACGATCGATCTGGAGACCGGCGAAGTACGGCACGAGATCACCGATCGCGGCTGGATCTCTTATTTGAATGACCTGCACAAAGGACGGAACACGGGACCCGCTTGGAGTCTGTTCATCGACATTTTCGCAGCTGCCGCACTGATTTTCGCGACGACGGGGCTTCTGCTGCTCAAGCTGCACGCGAATCAGCGGCCGGCGACATGGCCGCTCGTCGGGTTCGGTCTCGTGCTGCCGCTCTTGATCGCAATCCTATTCATTCATTGAGAAACACGATGCGTCGTTCAGTCTTCAAGTCTTCCTCGTTGATCACCGTGATACTTGCAGCGCTCGCAGCCGCGCCGGCTTCGGCAGGGGAGCTTGCCGTTCGCGTCCAGATTCCGCGAATCGACGTTGCCGAATATCACCGTCCGTATGTCGCGATCTGGATCGAGAATCCCGATCAAAGCATCGCTTCGCACTTGGCCGTCTGGTATCAGACCGATCCGAAGAAAGAAGACGGCACGCAATGGTTGAAGGACTTGCGTCAATGGTGGCGCCGCGGCGGCCGTGAGCTGACGGTGCCGATCGACGGAGTCACCGGCGCGACACGCCCGGTGGGCGAGCATCGCATCGTCTTCAAGAGCGACTCCCCACAGCTCGCCAAGCTCGCGCCCGGCAAGTATGGGCTCGTCGTCGAAGCGGTGCGCGAGGTCGGCGGACGGGAAATCGTCAAAATTCCGTTCGAGTGGCCCAGCGCCAGCAAACAAGTTCTCACGAGCTCCGGCAAGACCGAGCTCGGCACGATCACGCTCGAGCTTCTCCCCTAGTTTCGATTCAACCCGAGGGCACTTCCATGCGCACTCTCAAACTTTCCTCTCTATTGCTTCTCGGACTGCTGCCGTTGGCGAGCCATGCTCACAAGACGTGGTTGTTGCCGTCGGCGACCGTGGTCACCGTCGATCAATGGGTGACCGTCGATGCCGCGGTCTCCAACAACCTCTTCTATTTCGATCATGTTCCTTTGCGCATCGACACGCTCGAGATCACCGCACCGGACGGCTCGACCGTGAAACCGGAGAACGTCGGAGCCGGCAAGTATCGCAATACGTTCGATGTTCATCTCGCGCAGAACGGTACCTACAGGATCGCCGTGAAGAACATCGGACTGTCCGCCTTCTACGAAGAGAACGGTCAGCGCAAGCGCTGGCGCGGAACGCCGGAGAGCTTCGCCAAAGAAGTGCCTGCGGACGCCGCGAATCTGCAGGTTTCGGAGAGCGTGGGACGAATCGAGACCTTCGTCACCGCCGGCAAGCCGACGACGACGGCATTCAAGCTCACGAATCGCGGCCTGGAGCTCGTGCCCGTGACGCATCCGAACGACCTGTATGCGGACGAAGAAGCCACGTTTGCGTTCGTGCTCGACGGCAAGCCTGCGGCCAATCTGCCGGTCACGATCGTTCCCGGCGGCACGCGGTATCGCGATTCACAGAACGAAATCGAAGTGACGACGGATGCCGACGGACGCTTCAGCATCACTTGGCCGGCGCCCGGCATGTATTGGCTCGAAGCCAGGCTCGAAGACAGCAAGACTTCCATCCCCCAAGCGAAGCAGCGCCGTGTGAACTACGTGGCGACCTTCGAGGTACTTCCTCAGTAATTACTCGGAGTCATCGAGGCGAAATGTGAATCCAGTCCGCTGCGGCGCTCGTGCCGCAGCGGACCGCACCTCCTCGTACTTCGCCCACCGCATCCGTCATGTCGACCTGGTTGTCCGATATCGGACATGCCCGCCTCATCGCCGCTGCTGCAGTTGCGTTTGCCTATCTATTGTTGAGCGCATACTGGTTGCGCCCTTTGTGGCTACGGCGTGTTGGAGCGGCACCGACAAAGGAATCGTTGCTCGTCGCCTTCGCGAGTCAAACCGGGTTTGCGCAACAGATCGCGCAACAGACGGCAGAATCGCTGCGGTCGGCCGGACAGCAGGTGCGCACCGCTTCTCTCGCAGATCTCTCAGCCGAAGACCTTGCGGAGCACGAACGTGCCTTGTTCATCGTCAGCACGACCGGCGAAGGGGACGCTCCGGATTCTGCTTTGGCCTTCGTTCGCAGAGTGATCGATGCCCGGCCGCCCCTCGGCCACTTGCGATACGGCCTTCTGGCGCTCGGCGATCGCGAGTATCGAAACTTCTGCGCGTTCGGCCATCGCATGAACCGCTGGCTCCAAGAACAAGGCGCCAAGTCGATGTTCGACATGATCGAGGTCGACAACGGCGACGACGGCGCCTTGCGTCATTGGCAGCACAACATTTCGCTGGCGTTCGATGCGCCCGATCTGCCGGATTGGGAGACGCCCGCATACGAACGTTGGTATCTGATCGAGCGTCGTCTCATGAATCCCGGCAGCGCAGGTGCACCCTGTTATCACCTGGAGCTGAAACCGGTGCAGGAAACGACGCCTCACTGGGAAGCCGGTGATATTGCTGAGATCGATCCCTTCAACTCTCATGCTGACGGACACGATCCGCACCCGCACCGCGAATATTCGATCGCGTCGGTACCGTCGGACGGCGCGCTGCATCTGCTCGTGCGACAGATGTACCGTCCGAACGGCGAGCTCGGTCTCGGCAGCAGGTGGCTCACTCAAGATGCTGCAATCGGTCAAGAGATTCTGCTGCGCATCCGCTCGAATCCGAACTTCCATCTCCCGGACACAGATGCGCCATTGATTCTGATCGGCAACGGCACGGGCATCGCCGGTCTGCGTTCGCTACTGAAGGCACGAATCGAGCGGGGCCGACGACGCAATTGGTTGCTGTTCGGCGAACGAAATGCCGCCTTCGATGGTTTCTACGTGGATGAACTCGAGTCGTGGCATGCGAGCGGATTCCTGCCGAAGCTCGACCTCGTCTACTCCCGCGACTCCGCTGAACGCCGCTACGTCCAACATCGCCTCGCCGATTCCGCCCCCGAGATCAAAGCATGGGTCGATGCCGGCGCATACATCTATGTCTGCGGCAGTCTCGAAGGCATGGCTCCCGGCGTGCACGCCGTCCTCGTCGAGACGCTGGGAGAAGACAAAGTGCAGGAGCTGACGGAGGCGGGACGGTACAAGAGAGACGTTTACTAGACGATAGTCGACAGTTGATAGCGGAGAAGCGCGCGAAACGCTGCTCATCACCAAAGTAAAAAGGCGCGACGGATGTCGCGCCTTTTTTTCGCTATCGACTATCCGCTGTCCACTATCAACTATCAGAACATCCAACTCTCCACGTTCGGCACCGGCTCGCGTCGCTCGAGGTACTTGAAGCCCTTCACGCAGCGGACGATCAACCAAACGACGGTGAACAGCCAGATCAGGAATCCGATCAGCACGATCGTGAGAATTCCGCCGATGACGGAGTACAGAAGCCCTATCCAGAACGTGCGGATCTGGAATCGATAATGCGATTGCAGCCAGTCGGGTGCGCCCTCGCGGTTCACGTACGCCATGATGACGCCGATCAACAACGTGATACCGGATACGAGGCCGACGAGATACAAGATGTAAATGATCTTCGGAACTTCGGTGCCGGTCGGACGATCGGAAACTGCCTCATTCATAGCGATCCCCCACTGTTTTGGTTTCGTACTTCGATCAAAGCGCGGCAGCAATTGAGCGGACTGCATTGTCGTCCCATTCTCCATCCGCAGCAACTTGACCTTTCTTGCCGCTCCCTCGACACACCCGATTGCGGATTAAGGCCGCGTACAGGGTCGAATTGGCACCGTATCCACAGAGCGGGGTCCTTGGCTCTGTCAGTGACGGTCAGGAATGAGTGTCATGCCCCAGACCCGGCAGATCCCGCTCGTCGACGTGAGTACAGTTTCCATCGAGGAAACGGCCATGATTGCGGCAGTCCTGAGAATCTGGTTCGGATTGATCATCGGTGCGGTCGCCTGCATTGCACTGCTGATCATCGCGTGCGCCGATTTGCTGGAAAGCTGCTCTCGTCGACAGCTCCCGACCGACCTGGGCGACGATCGTGCCTTAACCGCGCAGACACGCCCGGTCTCGAAACTGAAAGAGGCACGCACATGAAACTCTCGTTCACCCGAGACAACATCGTTCGTCTCTCGAGCAAGGTCAAAACGGCATCGCCCGATGCCTTGCAAGCGTTGGAACAGGCTTGGGTCCGGCGCCAGCAGGAATTGGCGGGCTGGAAACCTTCGCGCGGCTGGTTGATCGAGCCGAAGCTCGGACGATCCGTAACGAACAGCTGAATCCTGACGCGCGTAGCGCTCGGTTACAGGCTCCAGCCTACAGCCCTGTCTACGCCGCTCTCGTCTCCGCACCGAACGCGCGCTCGAGATACTCCGTCGTCTCATCGACGAGCGCGCGCAGCGCCACGAACCGCTCCGCAAGCGCTTCGTCGGTCGCTTCTCGCGCCGCTTCCTCCAGACGCGCGGCAGCTTGCGCAAGCTCGTGCGCATGAATGTTCGCTGCCGCTCCCTTCAAGCGATGCGCGCCTCGCGACAGGCGTGTTCGATCTCGCGCCGCGAGACCCAGTGTGAGCTCGGTCAGGGTTTCCTTCGCGCTCGTGTTGAATGCCTTCACGAGCTCGGCCGTGAACTCCGGATCGCCGCCCGTCAATTCGTTGAGCTTCAGGAGATCCACCGGTGAACGCTCTGCCGGCGCCGTCTCCGCAGTCTGCACGTTCGCGGACGGTTCCCTGATCGATCCCCGTGCATCCGACAGCCCGAATCCGTTCAAGTACTCGCACAACCGTTCCACGTTCAACGGCTTCGTCAGAAAGCCGTCCATGCCGACCGTCATGCATCGGTCGTACTCGCCCGCCATGGCATTCGCTGTCAGCGCGACGATGGGCGTACGCCGCCGACCGAGCTCGCGCTGCCGGATGAGCGTCGTAGCCGTCAGACCATCCATGACCGGCATCTGCATGTCCATGAGTACGAGATCGAATGTTTCCGTCTCCCATCGTTCGAGCGCCTGAGCGCCATTGTCCGCAAGCGTCACGCGACAACCGAGCCGTTCGAGGATGCGTTGCGCGACCTTCTGGTTCACCGGATTGTCCTCGACGACCAGAATGTGTCCCTTGAAGCGTCGATCGAACGCCTCCCCCGCCATTCGATCTGTGCGCAGAGTATCGGTGTCGCAATCGTTCTCCGTGGCCGGAATCTCGACGAACGGAAGCTCGAACCAGAACGTCGAGCCCTCGCCGACGCTGCTGCTCACGCCGACATGGCCGTCCATCATTTCGACGAAGCGCTTAACGATCGACAAGCCGAGCCCCGTGCCGCCGAAGTTGCGCGTCGTCGACGAGTCTGCCTGTACGAACGGTTCGAAAAGACGCTGCTGAACCTCGGGCTCGATACCGATACCGGTATCGCGAACTTCGAAACGCGTCAGCGCCACACCGTCTCGCGCGGCTCGCCGAGTCACGCGAATCGTCACCGAGCCTGTATGGGTGAACTTGATCGCGTTGCCGACCAGATTGATGAGACATTGCCGCAGACGCTGCGGGTCGCCCATCGTGCGTACCGGCACGTCCGGATCCACGTGCACCTTGAGGTCGAGCCGCTTTTCCGACGCCTGATACGACATGAGCGCCCGCACCTCTTCGACGACGCGTGACGGATCGGTCGGCACCGACTCCACCACCATGCGGCCGGCCTCGATCTTCGAGAAGTCCAGAATGTCGTCGATGACCCTGAGCAGCGAGTTGGCGCTGTCGCGAATGGTCGTCGCATATTCGCGATAGGGCTCCGGGAGCGACCGGTCGAGCAACAGATTGCTCATGCCGATGATGCCGTTCATCGGTGTGCGGATCTCGTGGCTCACGTTCGCCAGCAACGCAGTTTTTGCGCGACTTGCGGCTTGCGCAGCTTCGGCCGCATCCATCAAGGCTTGCGCTGCGTTGACCTCCTCCGTTACGTCCCACGCGACGCCGATGATGCGCACGGGTCTGCCGCGCTCCCGAAAGACGCGGCGGTAGATCTGAACGTGCCTGATCGCGCCATCCGTCTCGCGAACGATACGAAAGCGATCTATCAGAATGGCTGGGACGTTGGGATCCGTCAGGATCGCCTCGCGCACGCTCAAAATGCGCGGCAGGTCCTCCGGATGAATCACCCGTTTCACGTCTTCGAATCCTCGTTCGGCGTGCCGCAACCCGAACACCCTTGCAAAGTTGTCGTCGAGATAGACGGTGTCGGCGAGGAGGTCGCGATCCCAAACGGCAAGTCCTGCAATCTGAGTGGCAAGGTTGAGGCGCTCGAGCAGCGTTCGCTGCTCTTCGGTCAGTTTCACGACCGCTGCATGAGAGGCGAGAACTTCTGCGCTGACCGTGCGGGCACGGGTTGCTTGCAGCACTTCTTGCTGACGACGCGCAATCAGTGCGGTAGGTACGAGTGCGACCATCCAGACAAGAGTCACGGACAGCAACGCCGAAACGACTGCATCCGACAAGCCGAGGCTGAGCTGGCCTTTCGCCGCGAGGCCGGCAACGATGAGGGACGAGGCAAGTATCGCGATTGCGACCGCCAAGCGCGCGTTCTGCGGACGCAATGCGAACAACGCCACGCCGGAATACGCGACCGTTACGAACAGCGTCGGTGGGCTCAGCAGATCGGCGATGAAGATCGCCGCGCTCGCAAGCAGGAGCACCGACAGATCCCTGATCAAGGCGTTACGTCCATTCACGTCCTATCCCTCTCGAGCGACGCACTCGGTCGCGCAACGGAGGCCGACCACATCACAGGAGCGCTTTCCGAACGATGACGTACCCGACGCAGGCACGCGATCGACCGAAGGTCGTGCGCAAATTGCGCAAACACCTGAAGCTGCATTAAGGAAATTTCGTACACCGTCAACCAACCCGTCGATTGACCGGATCAATCATCCGCATCGAGAACGTGAGTTGCTCCTGCCGACTCTCTGCGTCGAACATGCGCCATTCCCTCTCAATTGCAGGAGCTGCGATGACCCGTGAAACCAAGATCCTGGCTGTCACCGATGCAACGTTCGAGGAACGTGTGCTCAAAGCCGAGCGGCCGGTGCTCGTGAAATTCGAGGCCGAATGGTGCGGACCCTGCCAGGCGATGAAGCCTGCAATCGCTGAGCTCGCCGACGAGTACGGCGACAAGGTGACCATTGCCACGATCGACATCGACACGAATGCCCAAACGCCCCATCGCTACGGCGTCCGCGGCATTCCCACGGTTCTCTTGTTCCGCAACGGCACTGTCGTCGGTCAGAAAGTGGGACTCGCACGCAAGGCCGAACTGGTCGCGATGATCGACCAACAGGTGGCCTGAGACGGCGGGTCACGCTTCCGCGTCAGCGAACGCGAGCGCGAGCACGCCGATGACGATGCAAGCCGCGCCGGCGATGCGTGCTGGTGCGGCCTGCTCTTTGAGCAATCGTGCCCCGAAATAGGTGCCGATCAGGGTCGCAAGCTCGCGGGCTGGCGCAATGTGACTGATCGGCGCCATCTGCATGGCAAACAAGACCAAGATATAGCCTAGCGGACCGAGCACGCTGACGATTCCGGCAGGTTTCCAGTATTCGCGGACTTCTTGCACAACACGCGTTCGATCGCATAGCGCACTCGGCGCGAGCACGATCACCCGAAACAAATTGCCGCAGTAATCGACGAGAAACGGCGAGAGCAGCAGGACCTTCACTGCCCAGCCATCGTTGACCGTATAGGCCGCAATGAACACGCCGGTCGCCAAGCCATAGGCGATTCCGGCGCGCGGCGCCTTGTGCGGCTCGCGCGTGAGGCCGGCAACGAGCAGGATGCCCGATACCACCAACACAACGCCGAGCACGGACAGTCCCGTGACCCGTTCGCCCAACAAGACCACGGCGGCAATGAACGACAAGAGCGGACCGGAGCCTCGCGCAAGGGGATAGACCAACGAGAGATCGGAAGCCCGATAACCGGCTTGCAGAATGAGCGAATATCCGAGATGCAGCACACCCGTCGCGAGCAATGCAAGTCCGTGTATCCACTCGAAGTGCGGGCGCTCGCGAACCAGAATCCACAACACCGCCGGCGTGTAAACGATCACCGATCCGACGGAGTACAGCCAAACGAAATGACGCGAGCCGGCTGCACGCTTGGCAGCAAGGTTCCAAGTGGCATGAGTGAAGGCAGCCAGCAAGACGGCCGCCAGCGCAATCAACGGCATGAGCGCGCGCTCGTTACGCGAGTTCAGCGAACGATGGGTGCAAGCTTAACGGGCCTGCACGTGCGCGCCCAGTCATGCACCGAGCGTTGCGGACCGTAGCGCCGGCCCGCACGCTGCTCTCTTCTCATCGCAACTTTCCCGAACGGCGGGACGCTACGGCGTGAATAGGCGTCGCGCCGCAGTCTCCGCTAGAAATCGATGCTCAACTCCGCGACGTACGAGCGCTGCGGGTACGGATGGAAGGCCCAGTACCGGTCGTTCGTCAGGTTGTCGATACCCAACGAAGCGACACACTGCGGTGTGATTCGATAGCGAACGCGGGCATCGACGACGAAGAAGTTACTCATCCCCATGTAAGCCGTTCCGTTCGTATCCGAATTATCGAGCTGGTTGTATTGAGTGCCGCTATATCGGGCACCGAGCGAGGCGACCCATTTATCGCCGATCTCGTAGGTGGCTAGCGCGTTCGCACGCCAACGCGGGACGCGCGGCTGCCGTTTGCCGACGCTTGCCGGGAAAGCGTCGTTGCGCACGATCTCGGAGTGTGCGTACGTGAGGCTGGTGCTCAGCGTGAGACCGGGAACCAAGAAATCGCTCGCGCGATAGGCCACCTCGACACCGCGCGTTTCGATCTTCTCGACGTTCTGGATGGTCTGCACCGTACCGCCGATCGCAGCATTGATCTGCGAGTACAGCGCATCGCGCGTGTCCTCCGCGAACAGCGTGGCTCGAAGCGAGCCGCCAACGACTTCGCGCTGCGCACTGAGCTCCAGCGTCCAGGATCTCTCGGGCTCGAGATTCGGATCGTTGTTCACGATCTGACCGGCCACGAGCGAGCCTTGATAGAGCTCGGACACCGTCGGCGTACGAACGGCCTTGCCGAGCGACGCTTGCAAGGTCCAATCGTCGGTGAGTTGATAAGCGATGGCCGCCTTCGGCGAGAAGTAAGTCTCGTCGCGCTCGCCGAAGCGCTCTGCGTCTTCGGCGTTTGCAATCAACCCGTCGTGCGCCCGCCAACGTTCGGCACGGAGGCCGAGCGTCGTGCGCCAACGCTCCGCAATACGCCACGTGTCCTGCAAATAGACACCGTGCAGCTCGGTTTCGCCCTCGAACGCCGAGACGCGCGAACCTGCTGCGCCGTCGATCCAATCCGACGTTTCGAACACACGCGTGCGCAGTCGGCTTGCGAGACGCTGATAACCGGCCTCGACCAAGTGTGCACCGTGCAAACCATCGGGACGCCACGTCGCACGCAGCGACAGTGTGTTCCATCCGGTGCCTTCTTGATCGGCAATTCGTCCGGCCCCGTGCATCGATGCACTGGACACCGCAACGCTCGGCGAACGGATCTCGTCGCGTCCGTAGTCGTACAGACTCGCAGCGATCTCCCAAGCGAAGACGTCCGCATCGGCTTTCAGCGTCAGCCCATGCATGAAATGCTCGAGTCGGGCGCGGTTCGGCGCGAAGTCGCTCGGCAATATCGTGTAGCGCATCCCATCGATATTGACGGCCAACGGCGCAGCGGATCCGAGCTCGCCGTAGACCGGCCGACCGTCCGCATCGCGCAAGTACGATTCGACGTGTCGGACACCGTCGTTGAACCACGAGCCGAACGTGTAGCTCGCCCGCATCGAGGGCCCGAAGTCGTAGGCCACTTTGATCTTCGCGTGGTCCTGTACGACCTCGTTCCGATTCGTCGCACCGAGCAGCCACCAGTTCTGATTGCGCGGATTCTTCCCGGCGATGGCACCCGTCACGACGGGCTCGTCCGTGGCCGGAGTCGTGCTGAAGACCTTGTTGGCAAAGCTGAGCGGATGACTGTCGCTTTCGAGACGGTTGTAGTTGAGCCACCAAGACCAATTGTCGTGGCGCGCGCCGATGGATGCGCTCGCCTGATACCCTCGGTAAGTGTCCTCTCGACCGTACATGGAGAACGGCTGAGCGAAGGTCGCGACTCGCACATGCCCCTCGAATTCGCTCGGCATGCGAGTCACGTAATCGACGACCGCGCCGACCGAGTTGCCCGGATAGGCCGCCGAAAACGGTCCATACAAGACATCGACTCGCTCGATCTCTTCCGGTGTCACCATGCCCCAGCGCGGCGTGAACGTGATGCCGTTGCCGAGCAGGTTCGACAACAGAATGCCGTCGGCGTAGACGAGCGAACGTGCGCTGTTCCCGGTCCCTGAAGCACGGCTGGCCAGTACAGCGTGATCGTAATCGCCGATGTAACGCTTACGGACGAGCAGGCTCGGTAGGTATTTCAACGCGTCTTCCGCGTCGGTTGCGTTGATGGCATCGGCGATGTCTTGCGCATCGATGCCCTCGATCGTCGTTGGGATTTGCGTCGGCAATGAGGTCGGCCGCGTGCCGATGACGGTCACTGTCCCCAATGTGCGCAGCGGCGCCTCCTCCGCAGCCGCGCACGCTGCGGCTGCCGAAATCAACGCGGCCGGCAGCCAAGTATGTGTTCTCATGATCGGAACTCCGGTGCAGCCTCGGCTGCACGTCGAATGCTCACGGACACGCAGGTCCGTGCAAATCGGACGGCTCCAATGCAATGCGCATCGCGAGCGCACGGCGCTCGCAAGCTCGTTGGAACGGTCCAGCCTGAGGAGTTACGCGAGAATCGAGGGCGGTCCGCGGATGCGGATGCGCGCAACGGGAGAAGCAGGAAGGAGTAGCGGCTCGTTTGCGTCGAGCAAACCGACTTGCACGAGCGCGACCGCCACGAGCACCGGTGTCGGCGTGCCGGCAACCGCCGTCCGCGACAATGCGAACGGGCAAGAATTCGACGTGGTCGCCGCGTCGTCGCTCTGCGCGCCTACATCATGAGCGTGTTGTCCTGCATGCGCCGCACCATGATGGGCATGCGAGTCCGCACGCGAGAACAGCTCCACGATACGCGCGGACTGCACCGGGCAGAAATCGACGGTGATCCCATCCGCACGGGCGGCATACATGAACCCGACCGGCACGAACGCCTGCGCCACCAGGAACGGCAGCACCCAGAGCAGGCAGCGTTTGAAGAACCGTCGGGCCATTGGACTTGGAACGGTGGTTAGAACCGACCTTGGGAGCGAACCATGAGACGTCGCGCCGCCGAAGTCAATTCGGTTGCTCTAGCTTTTCAATTCTAGATTCTTCGTGCCAATCCCGGCGTCCGGACCCAACTCCCCTTCCCATTTGGCAACGACGGCAGTGGCGATACTGTTGCCCACCACGTTCGTCGCCGAGCGCCCCATATCGAAGAACTGATCCACGCCGATCAGCAACAGCAGTCCGGCCTCGGGAATACCGAATTGAGGCAGCGTCGCAGCGATCACGACCAACGAAGCGCGAGGAACGCCGGCGATCCCTTTCGAGGTGAGCATGAGGATGGCCACCATCAAAATCTGCTGCGTAATGGTCAGCTCGATGCCGTAGACCTGCGCGATGAACATGATCGCGAACGTGCAATACATCATCGAGCCGTCGAGATTGAACGAATAGCCCGTCGGCAGCACGAAGCTCGCAACACGATTACTGATCCCGAACCGTTCGAGCTCTTCCAGCGTCTTCGGATAGGCCGCCTCCGAGCTTGCAGTCGAAAAAGCCAGCAACACCGGCTCGCGAATCCGCCGCACGAGCCGCAAGATCGAGGGGCCGACGATGAACCAGCCGAGCAGCACGAGCACGATCCAAAGGATGGCAAGCGCGAGATAGAACTCGCCGATGAACAGTCCGTAGACCCAGACGATGCCGAGCCCTTGCTTTGCAATCGTGCCGGCCAACGCGCCGAACACGGCGAGCGGTGCGGCCATCATCACGTAGCCGGTGACTTTGAGCATGATGTGCGCGACCGCATCGAGCGCATCCAGCACGATCTTGCCCCGCTCGCCGAGCGCGGCGGTCGCCGTGCCGAAGAACACCGAGAACACGACGATTTGCAGGATCTCGTTGCGCGCCATCGCATCGATGATGCTCGTCGGAATCGTGTGCGCAATGAAGCCTTGCAGCGACAAGGCCGAGGCTTCGACGTTCGCGACCGCACTCTCGTCAGGCAACGGCAAGCGCATGACGGCGCCGGGCGCGAATACCTGCACGAGCACGAGTCCGAACGTCAGGGAGATGAGCGAGGCGAAAATGAACCAACCGAGCGACTTCGCGCCGACTCGCCCAAGCATCGCGAGATCGCTCATCTTGCCGATGCCGACGACGAGCGTTGCGAACACGAGCGGCGCGATGATCATCTTGATCAAGCGCAGAAATGCCGTCGGCAGCAGCTCGACGATCTCGGCGAAACGAGCGCTCGAATCGCCGAACTGCGTGTTGACGATATAGCCGCTGGCGATGCCCAGCAGCAGCGCCACCACGATCCACATCGTCAGGCGATTCGAGCGCATCGTCGTCACTCGTTCCTACGCGCCACGGCCTTCATACGAATGCGATCAACAGACCGCCGAGCACGATCCGATACCACGCGAACACCGTGAACTGATGCGTCTGCACATAACGCAGCAGCCATTTCACGGCGATGAAGGCGACGATGGCGCTCACGATGAAACCGACGGCCAGCTCGCCCCACGGCTCGTCGGCCGCCTGTCCGTCGGCATACAGATCGTAGGCCTCGTACGCCGTTGCGGCGAACATCGTGGGAATTCCGACCAAGAACGAAAACTCCGCTGCAGCCGGACGCGATGTCATGCCTGCGAGCATGGCGGCGAAAATCGTCGCCGCCGAACGCGACGTCCCGGGAAACACGGCGGCGAGAATCTGCCCGATACCGACCCAGAATGCGACATTCCAAGTGAGCTCTTCGCGCGGCGGTTGACGTGCCGCATACCTTTCCACGGCGAAGATGACGAAGCCGCCGATGATGAGCGCCAGTGCCACTGGAGCCACCGTTTCGGGCAGCTCGAGGCCAAGCTGTTTGGCGACCAAGCCGCCGACGACGGTGATGCCGAACGCGAGCAGGAGCTTCAACAGGTAGTCCCGGTTCTCGGGGCGCGACAAGTGCACCGTCATATCCCAAAGCCGGCGCCAGTAAATCACGACGACAGCGAGAATCGCCCCGGCCTGGATTGCGACGTTGAACAGGTCCGAACGCCGATCGAGCCAGTGCTGCGCGATGAGCAAATGACCCGTACTCGAAATGGGGAGGAATTCCGTGATGCCCTCGATGATGCCGAGAAGGATGACCTGCAGTAGATCGTTCACTCGCGCGTGCCTTCTTGTCGTCTAAAGGGCGAATCATACGGGGTCGAGAGATCGCAGAGTACCTGACTTCCGTTGCAGTCTAGGACGCTAGGCCCGAGCGGTCGCTGAGCGGGGGCCGCATCCCGAGCTGACCCTGCCCATACCATTTGCACGCAACCGCAGGCACACGAAGCCGATACCCGTACGAGCAGTCCGCTACACTTCCGGCCCACGTTCGAAGCGGAGTGCCTTGCTCGATGGCCGCGAACAGATCGATTCCGACAGGATTGGCATTGCTCTTCTGCTGCCTGTCCGCGGCGCTCTATTTCCTCACGTTCCTCGATTTCGGCCTGTATCCGCTGATTTGGTTTTGTTTCGTACCGGTGTTGATTGCGATACGGCACACAACAGCCGCTCGAGCGCTCTGGTACGGAACGATTTTCGGCACGCTCACGAATGCCGGCGGCTATTACTGGGTCATCCACACGATCGAGACCTTCGGCAACATGCCTTGGCCGGTCGCCTTCCTCGGCTACCTCCTGCTGTGCGCGTATCAGGGTTTCCTGATCGCACTGTCGATCTGGTTGGTTCGCGGCGCGGAGCTGCGTCTCGGCGTGTCTCCCGTTTGGAGCCTGCCCGTCACCTTCACCGCGCTCGAGCTTGCGTATCCCCTGCTCTTCCCGAGCTACATCGGCAACTCACAGTTCGAATTCACGACCTTGACGCAGATCGCTGACGTCACCGGCATGTCCGGACTTACGTTTCTGATCGGGCTCGTGAACGGCGCTCTGTACGAGCTGATCTGCGCGCGCATCGCATCGCGGCGTCCGCACTGGCCGCGTATTGCGCTGCCAGCGACGGCCTTCGTCGCTGCGCTCGTTTACGGCGCCGTGCGTCTGCCGCAGATCGATGCGATGACAGATAGTGCGCCGAAAATCACGGTCGGGCTCGTGCAGACGAACATCGGCGCACAAGACAAGGCTGCCGATCCCGAGGAATTCGTGCTGCGACATCGCTCGATGTCGCAAGCGCTCGTCGATGAGCACCCTGACGTCGAGCTCGTCATCTGGCCCGAGTCCGCCTACAACCAACTGCTTTGGCGCTCGGACCGCAACATCGCAGATGACGTCATTGCCGGCCTCGGCAAGCCGCTATTGTTCGGCGCATTGACGATCGAGGCAGCGGGCAATCCCAGCGACCGTCGCATTTACAACAGCCTGCTGCTCGCGTCCGCTTCGGGCGAAGTGCTGTCCGTCTACGACAAGATCGAGCTGCTCGTTTTCGGCGAGACCTACCCGTTCTCCGCAACCTTGCCGGCACTCGATCGCATCTTCGGCACGAACTGGTTTACACGCGGCACGTCGCTCGATCATTTACGACTCGGCGACCACTCGTTCCTACCGCTGATTTGCTACGAAGACATCCTGCCGGCGTTCGTCCGGCGTGTGTGGCGCAAAGCAGGGCCGGCGGACGCGCTCGTCAACGGAACGAACGATTCCTGGTACGGAGATACCGCGCAGCCGATGATTCACCTTGCGCTCGCGAGCTTCCGCTCCATCGAAACCCGCCGCGCGCTGATCCGCTCCACCAACACCGGTATCAGCGCCATCGTCGATCCTGCAGGCCGTATCACCCACCGCACTGGCCAATGGACACAGGAAACCCTCGTCGCCGATGTGCCCCTGATCAAGGACGGATCTTCGACGGTCTACATGACGATCGGGGATGTACTTGGATGGACCTGTGTCGTGCTCACAGCCTTTGGCGTTTGGCGAGGATGGCGGAAGCGCACCAGGGAATGAGGGAAGGAGGGAAAAGGGAAAAGGGAAAGGGGAAAGGGGAAAAGGGAAAGGAGGTGAAGCAGCGCCAGCTACCACTCACTACTCACCTCTTCCACGAGCCACTAGTCACGAGTCACGAACGAATCACGGATCACGAACCTACACTTCCTCTTCCTTCGGCTCGATATCGTGCGGCGTGATCACGCGCAGCGTTTCGAGCCGTCTTCGATCCGCGCGCAGCACTCTGAAATCCAGGCCGCCGAGCGTGAAGCTTTCGCCTCGACGAGGCAATCTGCCGAGCAGATTGATGGCCAGTCCGCCGATCGTATCGAACTCGTCGTCGCTGAACTGCGTACCGAAGTAGGCATTGAAATCCTCGATCGGCGTTTGCGCCCGAACGGTGAACTGACATTCGCCTTCCTTGCGGATATCGAGCTCGTCGTCGACGTCGTATTCATCGCCGATGTCGCCGACGATCTGTTCGAGCACGTCCTCGATCGTGACGAGGCCGGACACGCCGCCGTACTCGTCGACCACGATGGCCATGTGATGGTGGCTGACTCGGAATTCCTTGAGCAGCACGTTCAAGCGCTTGCTTTCCGGAATGAAGACGACGGGCCGCAGCACTTCTTTGATGTCGAAATGCTCGCCGCCGCCTTCGGCAAAATAGCGCAGCAGGTCTTTGGCGAGGAGAATGCCGACGACTTGGTCGCGGTCATCGCCGATGACCGGGAAGCGCGAGTGCCCCGATTCGATCACGACGGGCAGAATGGCTTCAGGACGATCGTCGCGGTTGACGACGACCATTTGCGAGCGCGGCACCATGATGTCGCGCACCTGCATCTCGCTCACTTCCAGCACGCCTTCGAGCATTTCGTGAGCGTCGGGATTGATGATGCCCCGATCTCGCGCCTGCTGCAGGACCTCGACGAGCCCTTCCATGTCTCGCGGCTCGCTGCTGAAGGTATCCGTAATGCGCCGCAGCCACCTACCGGTGCCGCCGTTGCGTTCAGCCATAGGGGTTCGCATAACCGAATTGAGACAGAATCTTGATTTCGCGGGCTTCCATGACCTCGGCATCGCGATCGTTCTCGTGATCGTATCCCAACAGATGCAACACACCGTGAACGACCATGTGCGCCCAATGCGCACGCACATCCTTGCCTTGCTCTCGCGCCTCGCGCGCAACGACCGGCGCGCAGATGGCCAAATCGCCGAGCTCCGCTGGGGCGTGGGGCGTGAGGCGTAGGTCTTGCGCAAAACCGAGAACGCGTCCACCTCGTGCCTTCCCCGAGCCACGAGCACCGAGCCCCAAGCCCTCGTACGGAAACGACAGCACATTCGTCGGCTTGTCCTTACCGCGGAACGTGCGATTGAGCGCGCGGCTCTCCGCCGCGCCGACGATGCGGATCGTGAGCGGCAAAGGCGGAACGCTCGGTTTCGCTGCAGCTTGAAACGCGAGATTCGCCCAACGCGCGAGCGAGCGAGCATGAGGCACGCCGACACGTCGGGTCGCGTATTGGACCGTGACAGGGAGACGTGGCGGACGACTGTGGGATGACATTTTCGAGTTCGAGCGCCTCAACGATCGCGGTCGCCGCCTCCGGAGTCAGGTTCGCTCTGGCGCGCTTCGTACGCTTCGACGATGCGCTGCACGAGCGGATGGCGCACCACGTCTCGCGATGTGAAGTACGTGAAGGCGACGCCCTGCACGCCCGGAAGCACGTTCATCACGTGACGTAGCCCGGACATCTGGTGTTTCGGCAAGTCCGTTTGCGTCACATCGCCGGTGACGACGGCCTTCGAACCGAAACCCATGCGCGTCAGGAACATCTTCATCTGCTCGACCGTCGTGTTCTGCGCCTCATCGAGAATGATGAACGCATCGTTCAAAGAACGTCCGCGCATGAATGCGAGCGGCGCAATCTCGATCACCTGCCGCTCGATCGCGCGCGCCACTCGATCGAAACCCATCATGTCGTAGAGCGCGTCGTACATCGGGCGCAAGTACGGATCCACCTTTTGCGCCATATCGCCCGGCAAGAAGCCGAGGCGCTCTCCTGCTTCGACGGCAGGTCGCACGAGCACGATGCGCCGCACGCGATCGGTCTGCAAAGCTTCGACGGCGCATGCCACGGCGAGATAGGTCTTGCCCGTGCCCGCCGGTCCAATGCCGAAGATCAGATCGTGGGTGCGGATGTTGTGCAGGTATTGGCGCTGATTGGGTCCGCGTCCGCGGATGCCGCCGCGATGCGTTTGAATCGTGATTTCATCCGGCGCACGCGCAACGACGACAGGCGTGGGCGACTCCATGCGAACCTCCTGAAGCGCAAGATGCACGCGTTCCGGCGTCAGCGCTTCGCTCGCCGATAACTCGAACAGTCGGCGCAGCACGCGTTCGGCCTGAGCGGCCGCTTCCTCCGGTCCCGACACTTCGACCCAACCGCCGCGGCGGCGCACGTGCACGCCGAGACGCTCCTCCACGTGCCGAAGGTTCTCGTCCATCGGGCCGACGAAATTCGCCAGCCGATTGTTATCGACGGGATCGAACGCTAGATCGCGCGTGGCGACGGAGGTACTCATCAGAATTTTCGGCCGCAGCTTGCGGACCAGAGGACGACTCGGAAGCTCGCGCGCTGCGCATCGGCCGAAACGGTCTTCGGCGACGGCAACGGCAGACGATCTGTTCGTGACATCTCTTTGTGGGCTCTAGATTCCGCCCATGGCCAACTTGGGAGGGACTGCCGTATCGACCAGCCGCCCGCGCAACGAATTCGGCAACGCTTCGGTGATGAGCACGTCGGCGAACTGATTGATCAGGCTCGGCGGGCCGTCGAAGTTCACCCACCGCATGTTCTCGGTTCGGCCCGCGAGCTGCCGCGAATCCTTCTTCGACGGACGCTCGACGAGCACGCGCTGCACGGTGCCTACCATGCGCCTGCTGATTTCCATCGCCTGCGCGTTGATGCGCGCCTGCAAAATGGACAAGCGGCGCTGCTTTTCTTCGTAAGGCACATCGTCGGGCAGCGACGCGGCGGGCGTGCCCGGACGGCGGCTATAAATGAAGCTGAAGGACTGATCGAAACCGACGTCCTCGATCAGTTTCATCGTGGCCTCGAAGTCGCGCTCGGTCTCGCCGGGGAAACCGACGATGAAGTCCGACGAGATGCTGATGTCCGGACGGACGGCACGGAGCTTGCGGATCTTTTGCTTGTATTCGAGCGAGGTATAGCCGCGCTTCATCGCCATCAGGATGCGATCGGAACCCGACTGCACCGGCAGATGCAGGTAGTTCGCGAGCTTCGGCACATCGCGATAGGCCTCGATCAACGAATCCTTGAACTCGACCGGATGCGAGGTAGTGAAACGGATCCGCTCGATGCCGTCGATCTCGGCCACGTAGTAGATGAGCGTCGCCAGGTCGCAAAGCGTGCCGTCCTCCATCGGACCGTTGTACGCGTTGACGTTCTGGCCGAGCAGATTCACTTCGCGAACGCCTTGATCGGCGAGGCTCCGGATCTCGGCCATGACCGATTCGAACGGTCGGCTGACTTCCTCACCGCGCGTGTACGGCACGACGCAGAAGCTGCAGTACTTGCTGCAGCCTTCCATGATCGAGACGAATGCGGTCGCGCCTTCCGCGCGAGGCTCGGGCAACGCATCGAACTTTTCGATTTCGGGGAAGCTCACGTCCACGACCGACCGGCCATGAGTCTTGAGTTCGGCGATCATTTCCGGCAGCCGATGCAGCGTCTGAGGCCCGAACACCAGATCCACATACGGCGCGCGCTTGGTGATGCCCTCGCCTTCCTGGCTCGCGACGCAGCCGCCGACGCCGATGATGAGCCCGGGCTTGGCCTCCTTGAGCCGGCGCCAGCCGCCGAGCTGGGAGAAAACCTTCTCCTGAGCCTTTTCCCGGATCGAGCAGGTATTGAGCAGGAGCAGGTCCGCCTTCTCGGGGTCGTCGGTGACCTCGTAGCCGCCGGCCTCGCGCAGCACGTCCACCATCTTGGCGGAATCGTACTCGTTCATCTGGCAGCCGAAGGTGCGGATGTGGACGAAAGGCATTGGGCGAGCTTACGCGGGGTCAGATAACGGTTCGAAGGGGGCGGAAGGATACTCCCGAACGCCGGCTTTGCCAGCGGTCGAATCCGATTTTGAGAACCCGAACAGGCACTTACGACAAAGCAACCCTTGGAGCCCTGAACTTACGTCAGAACGGGATATCGTCATCGAAACCGCCGTCATCCGCCGGAGTCGAGCCGACGGCCCGATCCTCCTGGCGCGGCGCACGGCTCTCGCCGCCCATGCCGCCACCGCCGGCGGCTCCGCCTCGACCGCCGAGCATCTGCATGTCTCGGGCGACGATTTCGGTCGTGTACCGGTCCTTGCCGTCCTTGTCCTGCCACTTACGGGTCCGCAGGCTCCCTTCGATGTACACCTGCGAACCTTTACGCAGGTATTCAGCGGCGATCTCCGCCAGTTTCTCGAACATCACGATGTTGTGCCATTCCGTGCGCTCCTGTTTGTCGCCGGTCTGGCGATCGGTCCATGTCTCGGAGGTGGCGATGCTGAAGCTCGTCACCGGCTTGCCGTTGGGCATGTAGCGGGTTTCCGGATCCTTGCCCAGATTGCCGATGAGAATGACCTTGTTGACTCCGCGAGCCATAGCAACTCCTGACACCTCGAGAAGAGACGGATTGTAGACGGGTACGAGTAGAGCGGCAGCAGATTAATTGGCGTACAGCGCTGGAAATGGACGCTGCGCTGCGGGCGCTGGGCTTGGGGCTCGAGGCTCGGGGCTTGAGGCTCCAGGAAGATGACGGCGATTCATCATCGCCACGGGTTCTCAGCGCGGGTTGCATCCGCGAACATTCGCATCCACGTTTGATATTCAGAGCGATACGCCCCCACGCCCCAGCCCCAAGCCCATGTCTTCCTCCTCCATCGTCATCCGCGGCGCCCGCACCCACAATCTGCGAAACATCGATCTCGAGCTGCCGCGGGACAAACTGATCGTTTTCACGGGCCTGTCGGGATCCGGCAAGTCGTCGCTCGCCTTCGACACGATCTACGCCGAGGGTCAGCGGCGCTACGTCGAGTCGCTGTCGGCGTATGCACGGCAGTTTCTGTCGGTAATGGAGAAACCGGACGTCGACTCGATCGAAGGCTTGTCGCCGGCGATCGCGATCGAGCAGAAGTCCACCTCCCACAATCCGCGATCGACGGTCGGCACGGTTACGGAAATCTACGATCACCTGCGATTACTGTTCGCGCGTGTCGGCACGCCGCGCTGTCCGGATCACGGCATCGACCTTGCGGCGCAGACGATCAGCCAGATGGTCGATCAGGTGCTGCGCATCCCCGAGGGAACGCCGCTTTTGCTGCTCGCACCGCTCGTCGACGATCGCAAAGGCGAGCACGCGCAGATCATCGAGGAGCTGCGGGGACAAGGCTTCGTTCGCGCCCGAATCGATGGACACGTCGTGGAGCTCGATGCTCCGCCGAAACTCGACCCGAAACGCAAACACACGATCGAAGCGGTCGTCGACCGCGTCAAAGTGCGGCCCGACATCGCGCAGCGGCTGGCCGAGTCGTTCGAGACGGCCTTGCGGCTGTCGAACGGCACGGCGCGCGTTGCGTTCATGGACGATCCGCAGCGCGAAGAGCTCGTGTTCTCGGATCGCTTCGCTTGCAGGATTTGCGGCTACAGTCTTGCCGAGCTCGAGCCCCGCCTCTTTTCGTTCAACAACCCGGCCGGCGCCTGTACGAAGTGCTCCGGGCTCGGTGTGCAGCAGTTCTTCGATCCCGCGCGGGTCGTCCATCATGCCCACTTGTCGCTGGCCGATGGCGCGATTCGCGGCTGGGACCGGCGCAATCTGTACTACTTCCAGCTCATTCAATCCCTCGCCAAGGCGTACAAGATCGACATCGAAGCGCCTTGGAGCTCGCTGACCGCAAAACAGAAGAAGATCGTCCTGTACGGCAGCGGCGACGAGCGCATCGAATTCAAGTACACGGATGCCAAGGGCAATACCTCGAAACGCTCGCATCGCTGGGAAGGCATCATTCCGAACCTCGAGCGGCGTTATCGCGAAACCGAATCGATGGCCGTACGCGAGGAGCTGGCGAAATATTTGAGCAACCAGCCCTGCCCGGAATGCAACGGCACACGCTTGAATCGCGCTGCACGCAACGTGTTCGTCGCCAATCGCAGCCTGCCGGAAATCACGAGCATGGCCGTAGGCGATGCGCTCGCATTCTGCAACCAATTGCAGCTCGAAGGCTGGCGCGGCGAGATCGCAGCGAAGATCGTCAAGGAGACCGCCGATCGTCTGCGGTTTCTGTGCGACGTCGGGCTCGAATATCTGACGCTCGATCGCAGCGCCGAGACTCTCTCGGGCGGCGAAGCTCAACGCATTCGGCTGGCGAGCCAGATCGGCTCGGGCCTCGTCGGCGTCATGTACATCCTCGATGAGCCCTCGATCGGATTGCATCAACGCGACAACGAACGCCTGCTGCGCACGCTCGATCGTCTTCGCGATCTCGGCAATACGGTGATCGTCGTCGAGCACGATGAAGACGCGATCAAACACGCGGATCACATCGTGGATCTCGGCCCCGGCGCCGGCATTCACGGCGGACAGGTCGTTGCGCAAGGCACGCCGCAGGAAATCGCTGCCAATCCCAAGTCGATCACCGGCCAGTACCTGTCAGGTGCGCGCGAGATCCGCGTGCCGCCGATGCGCACGCCGATCCAAGAGGGCCGCTCTCTCAAGATCCTCAATGCGCGCGGCAACAATTTGCGCAATGTCACGGTGGAAATCCCGCTCGGGGTCATGACGTGCGTCACCGGCGTATCGGGTTCCGGCAAGTCGACGTTGGTCAACGATACGCTCTACCAATATGTCGCCCGTCACTTGAACGATGCTTCGACGGATCCGGCACCGAGCGACGGCATCGAAGGCTTGGACGCCATCGATCGCGTCATCGACATCGATCAAAGTCCCATCGGACGCACGCCGCGTTCGAATCCTGCGACCTACACCGGCTTGTTCACGCCGATTCGCGAGATTTTCGCGGCGGTCCCCGAAGCGCGTTCGCGCGGCTATGAGCCCGGACGGTTCAGCTTCAACGTGAAAGGCGGCCGTTGCGAAGCGTGCCAGGGCGACGGCGTCATCATGGTGGAGATGCACTTTCTGCCCGACGCCTATGTCACGTGCGACGTCTGCAAAGGCAAGCGCTACAACCGCGAGACGCTGGAGATCCGCTACAAGGGCAAGAACATCAGCGAAGTGCTGGACATGACGGTCGAGGACGCGTTGGAGTTCTTTCGCAACGTCCCGACCATCGCGTCGAAGCTCCAGACGCTCGCCGATGTCGGGTTGTCCTATATCCGGCTCGGCCAGAACGCGACGACGTTATCCGGCGGCGAAGCTCAACGCGTGAAGCTCGCGAAGGAGCTTTCGAAACGGTCGACCGGTCGCACGCTCTACATTCTCGATGAACCCACGACGGGCTTGCACTTCTTCGACATCGAGCAGCTGCTGGGAGTCCTGCACAGATTGCGCGACGAGGGCAACACGATCGTCGTGATCGAGCACAACCTGGACGTCATCAAGACCGCCGATTGGATCATCGATCTCGGCCCCGAGGGCGGCAGCGGCGGCGGCACCGTCGTCGCGGTCGGCACCCCGGAAGACATCGCACGACACCCGACTTCGCATACGGGGCGCTTTCTCGCGCCTGTGCTGGAGCGAGCCAAGGAATACGCCCGTAAACGGGCGTAGTCGTGATTCGTGGGCAGGTATCTATTCGTGGGCTTGAGGCTTGAGGCTTGAGACTTGGGGCTCGCGACCCGAATCACGGATCACGAATCACGTCCCAGCTCATCTCCGCCTCGCCGAGAACACTTGCCGCACTTCGCCGTGCGATTGCGATTCGGTGTAACGACCTTGCGTGTATTCGGCGACGACGTTTCGCCAGAACGCGACCGCGGGTTTGTTGTACTTGAACTCGCTGATTTCCCACGTACCGCCGAAACGGCTGAAGATGAGCTTGGCGGCATCCCTTCCGACACCGAGTCTGCGAGCCTTCGAAGCCACGAAAAACTCGGCCATGCGAAAATCCACTGCGTTGCGCTGGTTGCGCGGCGGACGGCTTACGAGCGCAAAACCGACGGGTCGGTTGTCCTTGAGAATGATGAGAGGATGAGAGCTGTCGTCTGCAAACCATCGAGCCATCAACTCGGGCTCGCGATCGCCGAACTCTCCGGAGATCGGAAAGACGCCCGTGTTCGAGCTCAAGCGAGTCAATTCGTCAAGGTATTCCGCGTAGGTCTCGCGGATGAATTCGCGATCCTGTGGAGAGTGCAGCGCGTCTCGAATGCTGACCGGCACGACAGTCGTCTGTCACTCCATGAGGAGGAACTTCAAGTTGAACTGGGGCGATTATGGGTCGGGCGGTTCGTGCGCGAACCGCCCGACCCTCGATCTTACTGCTGCGGAGCCTCAGCAGGTGCGGCCTCACCCTCGGCCGGAGCGGCAGCTTCTTCGCCTTCGGCAGCAGCCTCAGCAGCAGGAGCTTCCTCCGCGGGAGCAGCTTCTTCAACCGGCGCAGCGGCTTCGGGAGCAGGAGCCTCTTCCTGCTTCGCGCAACCGGCGATCGAGAGGGACAACGCGAGAGCGGCGAGGATCATTTTTGTGTTCATGTGAGATAACACCCCGATGTTGATAGACAACGAACGATCTGCAGAGATCTGCGGCACGCCGGGAGCTTCTGGCTCCGCGAGCGATTGCGCGCGGAATTCTAGTTCGTTTAGAAGTGCAATGAAACCTTTTCGCGCGCGCGCAAACCCCTTTATTTCCAGGCTTTCGCGCACACGAGCATTTTTGTCGCCAATGAGCAGCAATGCAGCCCGCGTTATTGACGAAACATTGACAAATTCGCAGCGGAGATCGCGCGAGAGAAACGTCGCGAGCGTTCGATGCCTCGCTTACGTTTCGTCGAGCGAAGCGATGCGCATGCGTCGCGAACGGCACAAGCTCGAATACACTGCGCGCGGATGACCGTAGAGGTACCCATCATGTCCGCCCTACTCGCCGCACTCTTCGACGATCACATCCGCGTGCAGCGCGAGCGCACCGATGCAGCTTTGCAGGCCTGCGGCTTCGAGTCGCTGGCGATCTTCGCCGGGCGACCGCCGATGCAATTCTTGGACGACCGGCCGTATTCGTTCGCGCCGAATCCGCACTTCAAGCTCTGGGTTCCGCTGGAGGCTTGCGCGGAATGCTGGCTCATCTACAAACCGCACGCTCCGCTCCAGCTCGTGTTCTTTCAGCCGGTCGATTTTTGGTACAAGCCGCCGGCGCTACCGTCCGGTTATTGGACGAAGCATTTCGCCATTGAAGTGATTCGCGAGGCGAGCGATGCGCGCCAGTTTCTTGCCGGCTTGAAGAACTGCGCTTTCATCGGCGAACGGCAGCCGGAATTCGACGCGTGGGGCTTTGCGGCGTTCAATCCGCAGGCGTTGATCGATTACTTGCATTACGACCGAGCACGAAAGACCTCATACGAGGTGGAATGCATGCGTCGTGCCTCGCAACGCGGCGCACGAGGACACTTGGCTGCCGAGCGGGCATTTCGCTCCGGTGCCAGCGAATTCGAAATCCATTTGGAGTACTTGCGCGCGACGCAACACACGGAAGCCGAGCTGCCGTACGACAACATCATTGCGCTGAACGAGAATGCGGCCGTGCTGCACTATCAGCACCAGGATCGCTCGCTGCCGTCGCATCGTTTTTCGCTATTGATCGACGCGGGCGCAACCTTCGCCGGCTACGCGTGCGACATCACGCGCACGCACCCTGTCGAACAGGACGACTTCGCGGCGCTGGTCTCGGACATGGACAAAGTGCAGCAGGCGCTATGCGCCAAGGTACGACCGGGCGTCGATTACACGGACATCCACTTGGAGGCTCATCTGCGAATCGCGACCGTGCTTCGGACGCACGGCATCATTCGCACGGAACCGGAAAACGCAGTCGCGAGCGGTCTGTCGAGCGTGTTCTTTCCGCATGGCGTGGGACACTTGCTTGGACTGCAGGTCCACGACGTCGCCGGTCTTGCGATCGATCGCCAGGGAACCCAAAAGCCTAGGCCGCCGGGCCATCCTTACTTGCGACTGACGCGCACGCTCGAGCCGGGCTTCGTCGTGACCATCGAGCCGGGCCTCTATTTCATAGAAACGCTGCTCGATCAGGCACGCGCCTCCAAGCACGCATCGAGCATCGATTGGCAGCGGGTGGATGCGCTGAAGCGCTATGGGGGCATCCGCATCGAGGACGACGTGGTGTGCACGGACGGGGAGCCGGAAAACCTCACCCGCCCGGCATTTGCTCAAGCCGCAGCGGAATGAACCGCTGCGGCGCGCCCATTACTTGTTCTTGAGCAGATCGCGGATTTCTTCGAGAAGCACTTCCTGACGCGGAGGAGCCGGCGGAGGCGGAGGAGCCGCCTGCGCAGCGGCCTCCTTACGCTTCAGGCGATTGATGGCCTTGATCGCCAGGAAGATCGCGAACGCAACGATGAGGAAATCGAACACGTTCTGCAGGAAAGCGCCATATCGGATCGTGACGTCTTCCTTGCCGTCCTGCAGGGCCGGAAGCGTCACGGCCAGGTCGGTGAAATCGACGCCGCCGATCAGATAACCGAGCGGTGGCGTGACCACGTCGTTGACGAACGAATTGACGATGTTGCCGAATGCGGCACCGATGATGATACCGACGGCCATGTCGACAACGTTGCCTTTGACGGCAAACTCGCGAAATTCCTGGATAAAGCTCATTGGGACCTCCAGTCAGGCGTTAGGCTTGAGACCGTAGGCTATAGCCAGAAGAAAGAAGTTGCCGCAGCAGCCACTCCTGCATCCCTCCGGTTTCGAACTCGACCGGCGAGTGCTCGACGACACGACAGCGCTTTGCCACGCTTTTTTTCTGTCTCGACCTACAGGCTACAGCCTACAGCCTAAAGCCTGATCACGTCAGCCTGTTAATACCGTTATAGGCCGCCACGCGATAGGCCTCCGCCATGGTGGGATAGTTGAAGGTGGTCTTCGTGAAGTAGCGGATGTCGTTGAGGTCCTTGCTCGCCATGACGGTCTGACCGATGTGGACGATCTCGGAAGCGCGGTCGCCGAAGCAGTGAACGCCCAGCACTTGGTACGTCTCGGCATGGAAAATGATCTTCAGCATGCCCACGCGCTCGTCGCTCATCTGCGCCCGGGCCAGGTTCTTGAACGCACAGTGACCCACCTCGTAAGGAACCTTCGCTTCCTGCAGCTCACGCTCGGTGCGTCCGACCGACGAGATCTCCGGGATCGTGTAGATGCCGCTCGGAATGGATTCGAGGCGATGCGGGGGCGTCGATGGATCGAGGATGTGCTGAACGGCGTGTGACCCTTGCACGTAAGCGGCACTCGCCAACGCGGGCGGTCCAGCGATATCGCCCACGGCATAGATATTCGGTACGGCCGTCTGGTAGTGGTCGTTGACCTCGAGCTGTCCGCGCGAGTTGCTCGTCAAACCCACGGCTTCGAGCCGCAGTTTGTCCGAGTTGCCCGTGCGGCCGTTCGCCCAGAGCAGGATGTCCGACTTGATCTTGCGTCCCGATTCGAGGTGCAAGACCACGTCGCGCTCGCGCGCCTCGAGCGCCTTGAACTGTTCGTTGTGCCGGATCACGCATCCCTGCTCTCTCAGGTGATAGGAGAGCGCTTCGGCAATCTCGTCATCCAGGAACGACAGCAAGCGATCGTGGGTATTGACGAGCGTCACCTTCACGCCGAGGTTGACGAAGATCGATGCGTACTCGCAGCCGATCACACCCGCACCGTAAATCGTGACGGAGAACGGATGCGTCGAATAGCGAAGGATCGAATCGCTGTCGCAAACGCGCGGATGGCCGAAATCCACTTCCGGCGGGTGATACGGACGCGAGCCTGCTGCAATCACGATGTACTTCGCCGTCAGCACCTGCGGCTTGCCCGTAGCCGGCTGAACTTCCACGGTGTTCGCATCGATGAAACGGGCCTCGCCGAAATAGATCGGCACGCGATTTCGCTCGTAGAACCGCCGGCGGTTGGCGACCTGCGTTTCCACGACTCGGTTGGCTGTCGCAAGCAGTTGCGGATAGGTGAACTGCGGAGGCCGGTAATCCTTGAGCAGCGGGTTGCGCCGCAGATCGTGAAGGAGCATTGCGGCATGGCGCAGCGCCTTGCTGGGAATCGTGCCCCAGTGCGTACAACCGCCCCCAACCTCGAAGAAGCGCTCGACGATGGCTACTCGCAGGTGGTTCTTGGCCGCCATCATGGCAGCGCCCTCTCCAGCAGGTCCGCTTCCGATTACGAGAACATCGAATTGCACTGACGGCCTCTCAGCACCTTTTTTACCTTGTGGGGCGGTTGCGACAGTCCGATTCCGCGGCCGTAACCGCATTGCGAAACTGTACTTCATCGGCCTTCATAGACCAACCGAATCGCCGGGTTTTGCGAATGGTTCGCTGCGGCAAGAAAAGAGCACTCGCCCGCTTACGTTGTTGCATACACGCAAAGGCGCTTCCGATCCCGCGATAAAGTCAGTAACCTTCGCCGTGTCTACATACGGGTGCGCGCCCCATAGGAAAGCGCGTACTCGGCGTTGTTAGTTTTTTCACCGCCGATAAGACAAGGGGGATCGATGAATAACCGAAGCGCAACACTGCGCCGAGCAATCATTGTCACGTTGGCGTTCGCCGCCGCTCCCGCGATGGCCCAACAGACCGGGCAATCGGAAGAAGGCCGAACGATCGAGCACATCATCGTCACCGCGCAGAAGCGCGAACAGAGCTTGCAAGACGTACCGATCGTCGTGACCGCAGTCTCCGAGCAGCTGCTCCAGGACACGGGCGTCAAAGACATCAAGGATCTCACGGTCCTCACCCCGGGCATGACCGTCACGTCCACTTCCAGCGAAGCCAGCACAACCGCGCGTATCCGCGGTATCGGTACTGTGGGCGACAACCCAGGCCTCGAATCCTCCGTGGGCGTCGTGATCGACGGCGTGTATCGTCCTCGCAACGGCGTCGGCTTCGGCGATCTCGGCGAGCTCGAGCGCATCGAGGTATTGAAGGGCCCGCAAGGCACGCTGTTCGGAAAGAACACTTCCGCAGGCGTGATCAACGTCGTGACCAAGAAACCCTCGTTCGATTTCGGCTCTCAGGTCGAAGTGACGGCCGGCAACTACGGCATCCTCGAAGGATCCGCATCGATCACCGGTCCGATCAATGAAAAGGTCGCTGGACGGCTCTTCGTCGCCGCCCGGGAGCGTGACGGCTACCTCGACGTGAACCGCGGCAACGGCCCTCGCACCCAGAGAGAAGACATGGATCGCGACGTCGTGACGGTGCGCGGACAGATGCTGTTCAACGTCACGGATGACTTCAATATCCGTCTGGTGGGCGACTACAGCGAGCGCGACGAGTCGTGCTGCGGCGGTGTGCAGACGGTCAATGGCCCTGCAGCCGCTGCGGTCAATGCGCTCGCCGGCGGACGCGGCGTGAATCCTCAGGAGACCGCATTCGATCGCGTGGTGTTCCTGAACCGCGGAGACGAGCAAAAGCTCGAAGACAAGGGCGGCTCAGCCGAGATCAACTACGACTTCGGCCCTGCGACGCTCACGTCGGTCAGTGCTTATCGAGTGTGGGAGAGCGTCAACGGCCAGGATCCCGACTTCACCACGGTCGACATTTGGTACCGCGACTTCGACGGCAATCATGCGACGGAATTCCGGCAGATCAGCCAGGAGTTGAGAATCGCCGGCGAAACCGATCGGATATCGTGGCTCGTCGGCGCTTTCTATGCGAACGAAAAGCTCGATTCGAAACAGCAGCTGCAATTCGGCTCGCAGTTCCGCAACTACATTGCCGCAGTGACCGGCGCGACGGCCTCGCCGTTCTTGCCGTACCTCTTCGGCGCCACAGCTGACGAGCAAATCGCACTCGCCGCCGCCTATCAGACTGGCCTCGGTCAACGCGATCTGCACGAGCAAGAGTCCGAATCCTGGGCGATCTTCACTAACAACAGCTTCCGCATCACCGATGCGTTGGAGCTCACGGTCGGCGTCCGGTACACGAACGAAGCGAAGGACTTGGACACCCAATACCGCAATACGCACAACGGCCTCGGCTGCCAAACGCTGCGTAACGCCATCGGCACGCTCGGAGGCTTGCCGGAAGCTCTCTTGAGGGCTGGTTACGGCATCGGCTGCGCAGCGTTCGCCGATCCGATCTACAACAACCTCGACAACTCGCAATCGATCGACGAGAGCGAATGGAGCGGCACGTTCAAGGTTGCGTATCGATTCACGGATCAAGTGATGACCTACGCTTCGTATGCGCGCGGCTACAAGGCCGGCGGCTTCAACCTCGACCGTGTGCGCACGGGCAGCGCAGCATTGAATCCGGGCTTGCCGGGCGGTATCAGCCCGAATCTAGATACCAGCTTCGACAAGGAGCTCGTCGATTCCTACGAGTTGGGCATGAAGACGCAGTGGCTCAACAACTCGCTGCTGTTGAATGCGTCCGTGTTCTACCAGGACTACGACAACTTCCAGCTCAACACTTTCGATGGCGTGCAGTTCGTCGTCACTTCGGTGGACCGCGTCACCTCGCAGGGCGTGGATATCGACATGCTGTGGTTCACTCCGCTCGAGCAACTCACGATTCAGGGCGGCGTGACCTACACGGATACGGAAATCAAGGATCCGGTGGCACTCGCGAATCCGGGACTGTTCGCGCAGAACCGCAAGGACAATCAGATGTCGTTCGCGCCCGAATGGTCCGCCAGCCTGTCGGTCACGTTCGAGCAACCGATCGGCTCGGATCTGGTGTGGCGTACGAACGTGGGCGCCAAGTACACGTCCGAGTACAACACGGGATCCAACCTGGCTCCGGAGAAGATGCAGGATGCCTTCACGCTCGTGAACGCACGCACCGGCATCGGAGCCGCAGACGACTCGTGGGGGATCGAGATCTGGGCTCAGAACCTGACCGACGAGGAGTACTACCAAGTCGTGTTCGACGCACCGCTGCAGACCGGCAGCTACAACGCGTTCCTCGGAGCGCCTCGTACTTACGGTGTGACGGCGCGGTTCAAGTTCTAAGAAAAGCTTGAATCGGCGCAGGGATGCGCATCTCTCGCGGAGCGGCTCGATCATCGGGCCGCTCTTTTTATTTGGGCAGAGTTACCATGTGCGCATGAAGCTGCGTCGAACGATTTTCCTGCTCGCCCTGTTCCTGTTCGCCTCGGTCGGCCGGGCCGAATGGCTCGAGCACATCGAGGACGGGATCATGGGCACGCGCATCACGGTCGAACTCTGGAGCGACGACCGCGAGGCCGGCAAGGCCGCCATCGAAGCCGTGCTGTCCGAGATGCGGCGCATCGATGCGGCAATGAGCACGTACAAGCCATCGAGCGAAGTGTCGCAGCTCAACCGTCTCGCCGCTAAGGAACCCGTGAAGACGAGCCCGGAGCTCTTCGAGTTGCTCGCAAAAGCGCTTCAGTACTCCCGCGATACGGACGGCGCTTTCGACATCACGTATGCGAGCGTGGGCTACATGTACGACTTTCGACAGCGTCGCCGGCCGGATGAAACCAGCATCCAACGCGCGCTCGCCGCCGTCGACTATCGTCACATCGTCCTCGACCGTACGACCAGAACGGTTCGCTTCACGCATCCGGACGTGCGCATCGACCTCGGCGGCATCGGCAAAGGCCACGCCGTCGACCAAGCCATTGCCGCGTTGCAAGCGCGGGGCATCACGCGAGCATTGGTCACTGCCGGCGGCGATAGCCGAATCATCGGCGATCGGTTCGGTCACCCGTGGGTGATCGGTATTCGCCACCCGGACCGCAAGGACGAGGTCATCCTGCGCATCCCGCTCGAGGATGCCGCCTTCTCTACTTCAGGAGATTACGAACGCTACTTCGACGAAGACGGCGTGCGCTATCACCACATCATCGATCCGCGGACCGGTCATTCCGCGAGCAAGGTGCGCAGCGCGACGATCATCGGTCCGACGGCAACGCGTACCGACGGACTGTCGAAGACCGCATTCGTACTCGGACCGGAACGGGCGCTGGAAATCTACAATCGGCTGGACGACATCGACGCCATCATTGTGACGCTCGACGGTCGCGTGCTGTACACGAAGGGATTGGAAGCCCCGCAGTAGCTGCGCCGGTATCGATACGCTTTCGGCGCGCCAAGAAGAAAACCGGGCGGAAGCCCGGTTTTCTTCGATTGCAGAGGTTATTTCGTCTTCTTCTTCGCTGCCGCCTTCTTCTTCGGAGCGGCAGCCTTCTTTTGAGCTTTCTCTTCGGCCTTCTTGGCAGCCTTGGCCGCCTTTTCCTCGGCCTTCGCCTTCTTCGCCGCCTTCTCCTCTTCCGTCTTCACGGCCTTCTTTTTCGGCGACTTCTTCTTTGCGGCAGCCTTCTTCGGCGCGGCCTTCTTCTCGGCTTCACCTTCGGCCGGCGCAGCCTCTTCAGATGCCGACTCGGGCTGATCGAGCAACTGCATCAACGCCATCGGCGCCGCATCGCCAGGGCGCGGATCCATGCGCAGGATGCGCGTATAGCCGCCGGGACGCGTCTTGAAGCGCGGACCGAGCTCCTCGAACAGCTTCACAACGACTTCTGCGTCGCGCAGCTGCGCAAATGCACGTCGGCGGTTGGCATCCGTATCCTCTTTGCCAAGCGTGATCAAAGGTTCGACGACGCGCCGCAGCTCCTTCGCCTTCGGAACCGTCGTACGAATCGTCTCGTGACGAAGCAGCGACGCCGCCATATTGCGGAGCATCGCAGCGCGATGGGACGAATTGCGGCTGAGCTGCCGACCGGAAAGTTGGTGACGCATTTTCTGAGGGCTCTGGGTTCTGGGCTATGGGCTCTGGGCCGGAACGCGTGCACCGACTCCTTCAGTCAGTGCCCAGCGCCCAGTACCCAGCGCCCGTCGTTCAAATCACATCCCGATCGTCGTCGCGCTTGAGGCTGACGGGCGGCCAATTGTCGAGCCGCATGCCGAGCGACAAGCCGTGACTCTCGAGGACTTCCTTGATTTCGGTAAGGGACTTCTTGCCGAGATTCGGCGTACGCAACAGCTCGACTTCCGTACGCTGCACGAGATCGCCGATGTAGTGAATGTTCTCGGCTTTCAAGCAGTTCGCGCTGCGGACAGTGAGCTCGAGCTCGTCGACCGGACGCAGCAGGATCGGATCGAACTGCTGTTCGGCAGCCTTGGCGGCACCTTCGTCCTGACCCTGCAGGTCAACGAACACCGAAAGCTGGTCTTTCAAAATCGAACCGGCGCGGCGGATGGCCTCCTCGGCATCGATCGTACCGTTCGTCTCGATGTCGAGAATGAGCTTGTCGAGGTCCGTGCGTTGCTCCACACGCGCACTTTCGACGGTGTAGGTCACGCGACGAATCGGGCTGAAGGAAGCGTCGAGCTGCAAGCGTCCGATCGGTCGGCTCGCCTCTTCGAATGTCGCACGCTGAATCGCCGGCCGGTAACCGCGGCCGCGCTCGACCTTGAGCAGCATGTTGAGCTCGCCCGCCTTCGTGAGATTGGCAATCACGAGGTCGGGGTTGATCACCTCGACATCGTGGTCGAGCTGAATGTCGCCAGCTGTGACAGGACCCGGCCCCTTCTTGTGCAGCCGCAGCTCCGCCTCATCGCGCGCATTGAGACGAATAGCAACCTGCTTGAGGTTGAGCAGAATGTCGACGACGTCCTCTTGAACGCCTTCGATGCTCGTGTACTCGTGGAGTACCCCGTCGATCTCCGCTTCGGTGATCGCACAGCCCGGCATGGAGGAAAGCAACACGCGGCGCAGAGCATTGCCGAGAGTATGGCCAAAGCCTCTCTCGAAAGGCTCGATCACGACTTTCGCCTGACGGGCGTTGGTCGGCGTGACCTTGACGACGCGTGGCTTCAGGAATTCGCCAACGGATGCCTGCATGGACCCTTCACCTGCTTGTGTGCCGTTACGGCATGCGCACTCGCAACGAGTGCAACCCTTACTGAATTACCCAAGTCGACCGAAATGCGAGGACGGGTTCGAAGCCCTATCGGTTCGAACCCGCCGCAAGGCATTACTTCGAATACAACTCGACGACGAGGTTCTCGTTGATGTCCGGCAGGATGTCCTCCCGGTCAGGCAGTTGCTTGAGCGTTCCCGAGAACTTCTTTTCGTCGACTTCGACCCACTCCGGGAAACCGACCTGCGATTTGATCTGCAGCGCCGTCTGAATGCGCAGCTGCTTCTGAGCCTTCTCGCGCACGGCAATCACATCGCCAGGCTTGCACTGGTACGACGGGATGTTCACGACCTCGCCGTTCACCGTAATCGCCTTGTGGCTCACGAGCTGGCGAGCTTCGCTGCGCGTTGAGGCAAAGCCCATACGATAGACGACGTTATCGAGCCGCCCTTCGAGCAGCTGCAGCAGCGTCGAGCCGGTCGCACCCGGACGGCCGGTTGCTTTGACGTAGTAGTTGCGGAACTGCCGCTCGAGCACGCCGTACATGCGGCGCAGCTTCTGCTTCTCGCGCAACTGCAGACCGTAGTCCGACAAACGAGCCTTGCGCTCGCCCTTCACACCGCCAGGAGGAACCTCGAACTTGCACTTCGACTCGAGCGGTTTCACGCCGCTTTTCAGAAACAAGTCTGTCCCTTCGCGACGCGACAGCTTGCACTTTGGACCTAGATAACGAGCCATGTAACTCTCTTCCTGCCCGATGCGCGGGCACAGGCAAATCGAAAACGTTAGACGCGACGCTTCTTCGGCGGACGGCAGCCGTTGTGCGGAATCGGCGTGACGTCAGAGATGTTCGTGATCTTCAGGCCGCAGGCGTTCAATGCACGCACAGCGGACTCACGGCCGGGTCCCGGGCCCTTCACGCGCACTTCTACGGTCTTGACCCCATGCTCCTGCGCGGCCACGCCTGCCTTCTCGGCAGCAACCTGCGCGGCAAAGGGTGTGCTCTTGCGCGAGCCGCGGAATCCGCAACCGCCCGAAGTCGCCCACGACAGCGTATTGCCTTGCCGGTCGGTGATCGTGACGATCGTGTTGTTGAAGGAAGCGTGCACGTGAGCGATCGCATCGGTCACATGCTTCTTGACCTTCTTGCGCCCTTTACCCGCGGCTTGACCCTGTCTCTGCTCAGCCATGTGTTCTCTCTAACGAAGCAACGCGTCGCTCATGCGACGCATCGAAAAAGTTCAGCCTTACCCGCCGCTAGCCGATCAGCCCTTGCCCGGAGGCGCGTTCATCTTCACGGCCGCCTTACGCGGTCCTTTGCGGGTACGCGCGTTCGTACGCGTGCGCTGACCGCGCACCGGCAAGCCGCGGCGATGACGGATTCCGCGATAGCAGCCGAGATCCATCAAACGCTTGATGTTCATCGAGACCTCGCGCCGCAAATCGCCTTCGACAGTGAGTTTGGCAATTTGTGCACGCAGGGCTGCGACCTCGGCATCGGTGAGATCCTTCACCAGCGTGGTCGGGCTCACGCCCGCGCCAGCGCACGCCTTCATAGCCTGCGTTCTGCCCACGCCATAGATGGAGGTGAGCCCCACCCAGACGTGTTTGTTCATCGGAATGTTGATGCCGGCGATGCGGGCCATTGCAGTCTCCCCCGCGACGAAAAGCGCGGAACTTTAACCCAAAAAACTCAGTAACTCAATGCCTTAACCGCGTAATCAGCCTTGCCGCTGCTTGTGGCGCGCGTCGGAGCAGATGACGTACACGACCCGACGACGGCGCACGATCTTGCAGTTCTTGCAAATCTTCTTTACGGAAGCACGAACCTTCATACAAACCCTCTCATGCGACCTGCGATCGCTCGTCACTCCGGCCGCAAACTGGCAGCTGATTCGGGAGATTCCCTCTCTCACCCAGCCTTCGGTCTACGGCGCTCTCAAGCCTTCAACTCTGCCCCGGACGTCCATAGCCGCGGAGGTTGGCCTTCTTCATCAGACCCTCGTATTGCCGCGACATGAGGTGCGCAGCGACCTGCGCCTGAAAATCCATGATGACGACGACCATGATCAGGAGCGAGGTGCCACCGAAGTAGAACGGGACGCTGAAGCGAGCGATCAGGAACTCCGGAAGCAAGCAGACGAGCGTCACATACAGGGCGCCCCACACCGTCAGCCGCGTCAAAACCTTGTCGATGTACTCGGCGGTCTGCTGGCCTGGCCGAATGCCGGGAATGAACGCACCCGACTTCTTCAGGTTCTCCGCCGTTTCGCGCGAGTTGAACACCAGCGCGGTATAGAAGAAGCAAAAGAAGATGATCAGGCCGCCGTAAAGCAGCATGTGCGCCGGCTGGCCCGGGGTCAGCGCCGCCGAAATGTTCTGCAGCCACCCCAAACCCTCGCTGGTACCGGACCAGCTCGCGATCGTGGCCGGGAACAGCAAGAGGCTCGATGCGAAGATCGGCGGGATGACGCCCGACATGTTGAGCTTGAAAGGCAAGTGCGTGCTCTGCCCCGCCATCAAGCGCCGACCCTGCTGCCGCTTGGCGTAGTTCACTTGGATGCGGCGTTGGCCGCGCTCGACGAAGACGACGAAGGCGGTCACGGCAACCACCATTCCCATCAGCGCGAGCCCCAAAAAGGCATTCATCTCGCCGGTACGAACGAGCTCGAGCGAACCGCCGATCGCTGCGGGCAACCCGGCGACGATGCCCGCGAGAATGATCATCGAAATGCCGTTACCCAGACCGCGCTCGGTAATCTGCTCGCCCAGCCACATCAGGAACATCGACCCCGCGACCAGGGTGATGGTGGCAATGAAGACGAATTGCGCACCCGGAGAGATCACGACCCCTTGATTCTGGAAGGCGATCGCGGCTGACGCGCCCTGCACCGCAGCCAATCCCACCGTACCATAGCGCGTGTACTGCATGAGCTTACGCCGGCCGGATTCCCCTTCCTTCTTGATGGCTGCCAATTGGGGAACGACGACAGCCATCATTTGCACGATGATGGAGGACGAGATGTAGGGCATCACGCCGAGCGCGAAAATGGACAAGCGCTCGAAGGCACCACCCGAGAACATGTTGAACATGTCGAGGATCGTGCCCTGCTGCGATTCGAACAGACGCGCAAGAGCAATCGGGTCGATGCCAGGCACCGGAATGAAGGTACCGATGCGGTAGACGACCAATGCGCCCAGCAAGAAGAACAGCCGCTGTCGCAACTCTGCGAAGCGTGTGATCTCGCCGAGCGCGGCGAGCGGTGGAGCTGAGGTCTTCGTTGCCAAAGTGATGGATTCCGTATTGATCGAGCGCCGGATTAAGCGGCCTCGACCTTGCCGCCGGCAGCCTCGATTGCCGCGCGCGCACCCTTCGTTACATGCACACCCTTGACCGTCACGGCCTTTCCGATCTCACCCGAGGCGACGATGCGGGCGCGAAGTGCCTGCGCCGGCACCAACTTCGCAGCCTTGAGCGCGGCCAAGTCCACGACGTCTCCAGAGACCTTCTTCAGCTCCGAAAGCCGCACTTCCGCGACGGTCGGTGCCACCTTTGAGCGGAAACCTGTCTTGGGAAGTCGACGCTGCAAAGGCATCTGACCACCCTCGAACCCGACTTTGTGGTAGCCGCCCTTACGCGCTCTCTGACCCTTGATGCCGCGACCGCAAGTCTTGCCTTGACCGGCCGACAGACCACGGCCGACGCGAAGACGCGGCTTCTTGCTACCTGGGGCCGGAGCGAGAGTGTTTAAACGCATAACTGTTACTCGTATGGTTTCGCGATTCGAGATTCGCGCTCCGTCGGAATCGTCCAAACGGGTTGCGGACCTCGCGCTTGTCGTCCTTAAGCCTCTTCAACCTTGAGCAAGTGGCTCGAGGCGCGAATCATGCCGCGAATTTCCGGTGTGTCGGGGAGCACGCGCGAATCGCGGATGCGCCTGAGGCCAAGCCCCCGCACCGTTGCACGATGGCGCTCGAGCTGTCCGTGGACGCTCCTCACCAGCGTGACTTTGATGGTCTTTCCGTTCGCGTTCGCCATGATCTAACCTCGTCTCGGGTGCGCATTAGGCGCCCAGCAACTCCTCGACACGCTTGCCGCGCTTCGCAGCGATCTCTTCCGGCGCCTGAATCTTCATCAGCGCATTCATTGTCGCGCGCACGACATTGATCGGATTACGCGAGCCGTGACTCTTCGCGAGCACGTTGCGCACACCGGCGCACTCGAACACGGCGCGCATTCCGCCGCCGGCGATCAAGCCAGTACCGTCGGCCGCCGGCTGCATGTACACGCGCGTCGTACCATGCTTGCCATGAACCGGGTAGTAGAGCGTTGCGTTGTTCAACGCCACCGTCACCAAGTTCTTACGCGCCTGTTGCATGGCCTTCTGGATCGCAATCGGCACTTCGCGCGCCTTGCCGTATCCGAATCCGACCTTGCCGCGGCCATCGCCCACGACCGTGAGCGCCGTGAATCCGAACTGGCGGCCGCCCTTGACGACTTTCGCCACGCGGTTCACCGCCACGAGCTTCTCGATGTACTCGTCGGCTGCAGCAGCTTTTTCAACTCTGGCCATTGATGTGTTTCCTCGAAGGAACCTGTAAGTCGTAATTCCAGCGCCTACCGCGACTAGAACTCGAGCCCGTTTTCGCGCGCAGCGTCAGCCAACGCCTTGATGCGCCCGTGATACTTGAAGCCGGAACGATCGAACGCAACGCGCGTGATGCCAGCGGCCTTCGCCCTCTCGGCGATCGCCTTGCCCACTGCGGCAGCAGCCTCGATGTTACCGGTGCCCTTCAAGCCCTGGCGCACCTCCTTTTGCAGCGTCGACGCAGCGGCGAGAACCTTCGAATTCGGATCGAAGATCTGTGCGTAGATATGCCGCGGCGTGCGATGCACTGACAGCCGCAAAGCCTTCAGCTCCCGAATCTTCGCACGGGTACGTGCCGCTCTCCGGAGCCGTTGTGCGTTCTTGTTCATCGATCTCTACTCTTCAAAGTGAATCGTGAGTGGGAGTGGTGAGTTGCCCGAGTGTGCAGCGCGCGTCTTTCGATTCACGGCTCACTACTCACAACTCACGCCCTTAGATCACTTCTTCTTCGCTTCCTTCAGTTCGATCTTCTCGCCCGCGTAGCGCACACCCTTGCCCTTGTACGGCTCGGGCGGGCGGAACGCACGAATATCCGCGGCAACTTGGCCGACCTGCTGCAGGTCGGCACCTTTGATCACGATTTCCGTCTGCGACGGCGTCTCGATCGTGATGCCTTCGGGCGCCACATAAGTGACCGGATGCGAAAAACCCAGCGTCAGGTTCAGGTTCTTGCCCTGCGCCTGGGCGCGGTAGCCCACGCCGACGAGCTCGAGCTTGCGCTCGTAACCCTTGCTCACACCTTCCACGATGTTCGCAAGGTGCGCGCGCGTCGAGCCGGCGACCATGTTCGCTTCCCGCGCACCGTTTACCTTCTCGACCTTCAACAGATTGCCGTCTTGGACGACTTTCACGTGCCTGCTGTTGATACGAAGGCTCAACGTGCCCTTGCTGCCCTTGATCGTCACTTGATCGGCAGAAATGGTTGCCGTCACACCTTGCGGGATGGCAACCGGCTGCTTTGCTACTCGAGACATGTCAGTCTTTTCCGTTGTGGCGTTCTGTCGCTAGACACTACTGCACTCGCATCGCACCGCTTTACGCGACGATGCAGAGCACCTCGCCGCCGTGACCAGCCGCACGCGCTTGGCGGTCAGTCATCACGCCTTTCGATGTCGATACAATGGCAACTCCAAAACCACCCAAAACGGAGGGCAGCTCGTCTTTGCCTTTGTACACGCGCAAACCGGGACGGCTGACGCGCTCCAGGCGGTCGATCACCGGACGACCCTGGAAGTACTTCAACTGCACCGTCAACGTCGCCTTACCGTCATTCACGGTGGACGAGTAGTCCTCGATGTAGCCCTCTTCCTTCAGAACCTTCGCAATCGCCACCTTCAGCTTCGATGACGGCACGACAACCTCGGTCTTGCCCGAGGTTTGGCCGTTGCGAATGCGGGTCAGGAAGTCGGCAATGGGATCCGTCATGCTCATGTCGTGCTCCAGTGGTTCCAGCTGTTACCAGCTGGCCTTTCCGAGGCCCGGAATCTCGCCGCGCATCGTTGCTTCGCGCAGCTTCGTGCGACCGAGACCGAACTTGCGGTAGTACCCGCGCGGACGGCCCGTGATCTGACAGCGGTTACGCAGGCGAACCTTGCTCGAGTCGCGCGGCAGCGCCTGCAGCTGCGCCATCGCGGCCTCGCGTTCCGCGGGACTCGTCGTCGGCTTGCGAATGAGCTCCTTCAGCCGCGCGCGCTTCGCTGCGTACCGCTGTACCAGCTTTGCACGCTTCAGTTCCCGATTGACCATCGATTTCTTGGCCATAAGCCTCGCCCTGTCCTCTTGCCTGATTAGAGGCAGTTACTTGCGGAACGGAAAATTGAACGCTTCGAGCAGCGCACGACCCGCTTTGTCGTCCTGCGCCGTCGTCGTGATCGTGATGTCCATACCCCGGATCGCATCGATCTGGTCGTACGCGATCTCCGGGAAAATGATCTGTTCCTTGACGCCGAAGTTGTAATTGCCACGGCCGTCGAAGGAACGCGGACTGACACCGCGGAAGTCGCGGATACGCGGCATCGCAATGTTCACGAGTCGATCGAGGAACTCGTACATGCGCGCCCCGCGCAACGTCACCTTGCACCCGATCGGAAGGCCCTGACGAATCTTGAATGTCGCCACCGACTTGCGGGCACGCGTGACGAGCGGCTTCTGGCCCGTGATCTTGGCCAAGTCCGCAGCCGCGTTGTCGATGACCTTCTTGTCGGCTACCGCCTCGCCAACACCCATGTTGACCGTGATCTTCTCGATCTTCGGCACCTGCATGGGGTTCTTCAGTCCCAGAGTCTTCATCAACTCGGGAACGACCTTCTCGCGGTAGTACTGTTGAAGCCTTGCCATATGAATCTCTCAGCAGTCGAAAACGGCAGACGCGCCGCCCGTCGTTCCTAGACCCTCACGCATCCACGACTTCGTTGTTCGACTTGAAGTAGCGCACCTTGCGGCCATCGGCGAGCGTGCGAAAGCCGACGCGATCGCCCTTCTTCGTCACCGGATTCCAAAGCATCACGTTAGACACGTCGATCGGCGCTTCTTTCTCCACGATGCCGCCTGGGACGTTCCGTGCAGGATTTGGCCTGGTGTGACGCTTCACCACGTTTATGTTCTCGACGATCACCTTGCCGTCGAGCACTTTGACGACAGTGCCGCGCCGGCCCTTATCGCGGCCAGCGATCACGACGACTTCGTCACCTTTGCGAATCTTCTTCATAGCAACCTCAGGCTACGGGCTACGGGCTACGGGCTACGGCCAGAAAACTCTGGCGTTCGCCTTCTTGCCTCTTGCCTGTTGTCCTTACAGCACCTCGGGTGCGAGCGAAATGATCTTCATGAACTGCGCGGTACGCAGCTCACGAGTCACTGGCCCGAAAATACGCGTGCCGATCGGCTCAAGCTTGTTCGTGAGCAGCACGGCCGCATTGCCGTCGAAGCGGATCAAGGAGCCGTCCGGACGACGTACGCCGAACTTCGTGCGGACGACGACGGCGTCGTACACCTCGCCCTTCTTGACTTTGCCGCGCGGAATGGCGTCGCGGATGCTGACCTTGATGATGTCGCCGACGGTCGCATAGCGGCGCTTTGAACCGCCGAGCACCTTGATGCACATCAGACTACGTGCACCGCTGTTGTCCGCAGCGCTCAACAATGTGCGCATCTGAATCATGGCGTCGCTCCATCCGTTTGTTGCGCGCGCGTCTGCGGCGCGCGGCTGACGATCTTCACCAGGCGCCAGCTCTTACGACGTGAAAGCGGCCGGCACTCCTGAATCGCGACAATGTCGCCTTCACGGCTTTCATTGTTCTCGTCGTGAGCGAGCAGCTTCGTCGTACGACGCATGTACTTGCCGTACTGCGGATGCGGCACGTAGCGCTCGACGGCAACTGCAATCGTCTTCTGCATCTTGTTGCTGACGACCTTGCCCGTCAGGGTCTTGCCCTTGTTCGCCTCGGGCGCACTGGCCTCGGCAGGCTTAGCTTCGTTACTCATGCTCACTCACCCTTCTGTGCAGCGCGCCGCTGCTCGGCCATCACCGTCTTCACACGAGCGATGTTCCGACGAACCTTCGTGAACTGATCCGGCTTGGCACCTTGGCCAGTCGCCAGCGCCATACGCAGGTTGAACTGTTCGCGACGCAGAGCGAGCAGTTCCTTTTGCAAGTCGGCCGGCGACTTCTGTCTGAGTTCTTTCACGTTCATCGATTAACCTGCCCTGACTTGGCGAACGACGAATTGCGTGTCGACTGACAGCTTGGACGCCGCAAGACGGAACGCTTCGCGCGCAACCGCTTCGCTCACGCCTTCCATCTCGAACAGAATCTTCCCAGGCTTCACTTTCGCAACGTAGTACTCGACGTTGCCCTTGCCGCTGCCCATACGCACTTCGAGCGGCTTCTTCGTCACCGGAACGTCCGGGAACACGCGCACCCAGATCTGTCCGCCGCGCTTGACGTAGCGAGTCATGGCACGGCGTGCAGCCTCGAGCTCGCGCGCAGTCATGCGAGCACGGCTCGTCGCTTTCAGTCCGTAATCGCCGAAAGCAACGTAATTGCCGCTCTGCGCGAGACCGGTGAGGCGGCCCTTGAACTGCTTGCGGTACTTCGTCCGCTTCGGTTGCAACATGGACATGGTCGTTTCTCTCTGGCTACGGGCTACAGGCTGGGGTTACGGCCAGAGGCCCTACCCACCTGCCATCACCTCAGGCCGTGGCCTCCGTCGGTGCTGCCGGCTGCTGGGTCTCCGCCGATTCCGCAGGCTGTTCCTGCTGCGCGAAGACCTCCCCTTTGAAGATCCACACTTTTACGCCGATGACGCCGTACGTGGTCTTCGCTTCGGCAAAGCCGTAATCGATATCCGCGCGGAACGTGTGCAGCGGAATGCGGCCTTCGCGATACCACTCCGTACGTGCGATCTCGGCACCGTTCAGACGGCCGGACACGCGAACCTTGATGCCGAGCGCGCCGATGCGCATCGTGTTCGTCACTGCGCGCTTCATGGCGCGACGGAACATCACGCGACGCTCGAGCTGCTGAGCGATGCCTTCAGCGACGAGCTGCGCGTCGAGCTCCGGCTTGCGAATCTCTGCGATGTTGATGCGCACATTCGTCACGGGCATCTTCATCATCGTCGCCACTTGCGCGCGCAACTTCTCGATGTCCTCGCCCTTCTTGCCGATCACAATGCCGGGCCGGGCGGTGTGAATCGTGATGTTCACCTTGCTCGCCGCACGGTCGATCTGAATACGGCTCACGGAAGCTTCCGCCAGCTTCTTCTTCAAGAAGTCGCGGACGAGAAAATCCGTGTAGACGTACGTCGGAAAATTCTTCGACGAGGCATACCACTTCGAGCTCCAGTCCCGAGTGATGCCGAGGCGAATTCCGATCGGATTGACTTTCTGACCCATGATGGTTACTCGCTCTTGCCGTCGCCGACCGTCACGACGATGTGGCTGTTGCGTTTCCAGATACGGGTGCCGCGACCCTTGGCCCGCGCATGAAAACGCTTGAGCACCGGTGCTGCATCCACGGTGATCTTCTCGACCTTCAGCTCGTCCACATCAGCGCTCAGGTTGTTCTCGGCATTGGCGATCGCCGACTCAAGCACTTTGCGGACGATCTTGGCGCCCTTCTTCGGCGTGTAGCGCAACGTATTCAGCGCCAAGCCCACAGGCTTGCCGCGCACCATGTCGGCAATGAGCCGGCACTTCTGCGGAGAGATGCGTGCGTAACGCAATTTAGCCGCGACTTGCATGGTGTTACTGCGCTCCCTTCTTATCGCCCGAGTGCGCCTTGAACGTACGCGTCGGCGCGAACTCACCCAACTTGTGACCGACCATGTTCTCCGAGATCAGCACGGGCACGTGCTGACGTCCGTTGTGCACGGCGATCGTCAACCCGACCATGTCGGGGAGGATCATGGACCGGCGCGACCAGGTTTTGATCGGCCGACGATCGTTCTTTTCGACAGCGAGGCGCACCTTCTTTGCGAGGTGCAGATCGACGAACGGGCCTTTCTTTACTGAACGAGGCACAGCATCTTCCTCAATTAGTTACGGCGACGAACGATCATGTTCGCCGTGCGCTTGTTACGACGCGTCTTCTTACCCTTGGTATTCCAGCCCCACGGGCTCACCGGGTGCGGATTACCTTGGCCGGACTTACCTTCACCACCGCCGTGCGGGTGATCGACCGGGTTCATGACGACGCCGCGCACCGTCGGGCGAATGCCGCGCCAACGGATGGCGCCGGCCTTGCCGTAGCTACGCAGGTTGTGCTCGTCGTTGCCGACCTCGCCGATCGTTGCGCGGCAGTCGATGTGGACCTTGCGCATTTCGTTCGAACGCAGGCGGATCGTGGCGTACAAACCTTCTCGAGCGGCAAGCTGCGCGGAGCAGCCGGCAGCGCGGGCGAGCTGACCGCCCTTACCCGGCTTCATCTCCACGTTGTGAATCGTCGTACCGATCGGGATGTGGCGAAGCTGCATCGCATTGCCGACCTTGATCGGCGCTTCCGGACCGGACATCACCGTGTCGCCCGGATTCAAACCTTTCGGCGCGAGGATGTAGCGACGCTCGCCGTCCTTGTACAGCACGAGCGCGAGGTGCGCCGACCGATTCGGGTCGTACTCGATACGCTCGACCTTGCCGGGAACGCCATCCTTGTCACGCAGGAAGTCGACGATGCGATACTTCTGCTTGTGTCCGCCGCCTTGGTGACGAACCGTCAGACGGCCGAAATGATTGCGCGCGCCGGTCGAGTTCTTGTGAACGACGAGCGACGGCTCCGGACCACCCTTGTGCAGGTGCGCCCGCGAAATCTTCACCTGGAAGCGCCGGCCCGGCGAAGTCGGTTTGGACTTGATCAATGCCATGACTCTACTTCCTCACTCGATCAGGCTTCGGTGCCGGACAGATCGATGCTCTGTCCCGGAGCAAGGCGGACATACGCCTTCTTGAAGTCCTGACGACGACCGACTCGTTGACCGAATCGCTTCTGCTTGCCGCGAACGTTCACGATGTTCACGTCCGAGACCTTGACTTCGAACATCAGCTCGACGGCCGCCTTGACGTCCTGCTTCCTCGCGTCGCGGCGCACACGGAAGACGAATTGATTCGCCCCTTCCGAGATCCGGGCGCTCTTTTCGGAGACGTGCGGACCGATCAGCACGTTCATCAATTTTTCCTGACTCATGCGAGCCTCTCTTCGAGCATGCGCACGGCACCGACCGTGGCAACCACTTTTTCGTGCCGCGCGAGACTGACCGGATTCAGCGCAGCGACCGGCAGTACATCGACGTAGGGCAAGTTGCGAGCTGCAAGCTCGAGCTTCTCGTCGTGACCCTCGATCAGAACGAGGACGTTCTCGCCGAGATTGAGCTCGCCGAGCTTCTTGACGAGCAGCTTCGTCTTCGGCGCCTCGAGTTCGATGCCGTTGACCACGAGGAGCCGATCCTGGCGCGCGAGCTCCGACAACATGGCCTGGATCGCCGCGCGATACATCTTGCGGTTCACCTTCTGGGTGAACTTGCGCGGCTTGGCCGCGAACGCGCGACCGCCGCCGACCCAAATCGGGCTGCGGATAGAGCCGACGCGCGCATGACCGGTACCCTTCTGGCGCCACGGCTTGATGCCACCGCCGCTCACTTCGGCCTTAGTCTTCTGCGCCTTCGTTCCCGCACGCGCAGCGGCCATGTAAGCCGTGACGACCTGGTGAACGAGTGGTTCGTTGTAGGCACGCGCGAACGTTGCGTCCGACACTTGGACTTCTTCGGTTTGCGCGCCGTTGGTGATGACTTTCAACTTCATGGCGGCTTACTTCTTGGTCGGAGCGACGGTCTTCTTACGAGCCTTCGCTGCAGCTTTCACGGAAGGACGCACGATCACTTGGCCACCCGGGGCACCCGGCACGGCACCGCGGATCAAAAGCAGGTTGCGTTCTGCATCGACGCGCACGACTTGAAGGTTCTCGATCGTGCGGCGCTGGACACCCATATGGCCCGACATACGCTTGCCTTTGAACACACGACCCGGCGTCTGACGTTGGCCGATGGAACCGGGAGCACGGTGCACGACCGAGGCACCGTGCGACGCGTAGCCGCCAGCAAAGTTGTGGCGCTTCATCGTGCCGGCGAACCCTTTACCGATGGTCGTGCCGGTCACGTCCACGATCTGCCCGGCGCTGAAGAGGTCCACCTTGATTTCGCTGCCCGGGGCGAGGTCCTTGCCTTCTTCGTCGCTCAGTCGGAACTCGACGAGAGATTGGCCGGGAGCCACTTTGGCCTTTGCGTAGTGACCCGTGAGCGGCTTGTTGAGGCGCGACGGCTTGCGCTCGCCGAATGCCACTTGCACGGCGCGATAGCCGTCATTCTCCACCGTGCGCACCTGAGTGACGCGATTCGGCAGTGCTTCGATGACGGTCACCGGGATGGTTTCGCCCGTCTCTGTGAAGACGCGCGTCATTCCCGCCTTACGACCGACCAGACCAAGGGTCTTGGCAGCGCTCATCGTATGTCCTCTTATTCCTCAACGACGCAGCGGCTACGATTGGCTGCTGCGGATAACGAAAACCTATTGCGAATCGTCGGCGCCACCCAAGGACGCCGAATCAATCGATTCGAAGCCGGGCAATCGGGCGGTTAGCGAGAATCCGAAGAGAGGCCGACCGAACGATCAGATGAGGGGTTCGGTCATGCCGCTCGAGCGGTACCCCGTCAGGGCCAGGCCTCGGCGCAAAGAGGCGCGAATTATAGTCAGGTCGACCCGCTTTGCAAGCGGCTCGACAGGGGACTGAGCTATGGGCTCTGGATTCTGGTCAGAAAACCCCTTCTACCAGCAGCCCAGGGCCCAGTACTCAGCGCCCCAATGATCAGTTCAGCTTGATCTGGACATCCACACCGGCCGGAAGCTCGAGCTTCATCAGCGCATCGACGGTCTTGTCCGTCGGATTCAGGATGTCCATCAGACGCTTGTGCGTACGGATCTCGTACTGGTCGCGTGCATCCTTATCGGCGTGCGGCGAGATCAGCACCGTGAAGCGCTCCTTCTTCGTCGGCAACGGAACAGGGCCTCGGACAGTCGCGCCGGTACGCTTTGCCGTCTCGACGATCTCACGCGCCGAATTGTCGATCAGGCGGTGATCGAAAGCCTTGAGGCTGATGCGGATGTTTTGATTCGTTGCCATGGTTGCTTACTCGGTTGCGATTCGTGGCTCGC
>Ga0207864_1000419_pt1 | contig 61188 bp, 41 predicted proteins | sample HigsolmetaAR202D_FD_184834 | JGI IMG/M metagenome (GOLD analysis project Ga0207864, IMG submission 184834) | Ionic liquid and high solid enriched microbial communities from the Joint BioEnergy Institute, USA - AR20-2-D (SPAdes) (version 2) ...
GACGCGACGAAGACGGTCACGATCGCCGTCTCGCACGTCGAGTACGAGAGCGAGAAGCGGCACTACGCGCACGTCGACTGCCCCGGCCACGCCGACTACATCAAGAACATGATCACGGGGGCCGCGCAGATGGACGGCGCGATCCTCGTGGTGAGCGCGCTGGACTCGGTCATGCCGCAGACGCGTGAGCACGTCCTGCTCGCGCGCCAGGTCGGCCTCAACCACATCATCGTCGCGCTGAACAAGTGCGACGCGGTCGAGGACCCGGAGATGCTCGACCTGGTCGAGATGGAGGTCCGCGAGCTTCTGAACAAGTACAAGTTCCCGGGCGACACGGCGAAGATCGTGCGCGTCGCGGCGTTCCCCGCGCTCCAGGGCGACGAGAAGTGGGAGAAGTCGATCGAGGAGCTGGTCGCCGCCCTCGACTCGGAGATTCCGGATCCGGTCCGCGACGTGGACAAGCCGTTCCTCATGGCGATCGAGGACGTGTTCTCGATCAAGGGCCGCGGTACGGTCGTCACGGGCCGTGTCGAGCGTGGCGTCATCAAGACGGGCGAGGAGGTCGAGATCATCGGCTTCCGCGAGACGCGCAAGACCACGGTCACGGGCGTCGAGATGTTCCGCAAGCTGCTCGACGAGGGCCGCGCGGGCGACAACATCGGCGTCCTCCTCCGCGGCATCGAGAAGAACGAGGTGGAGCGTGGCCAGATCCTGGCGAAGCCCGGGACGGTGACGCCGCACAAGAAGTTCGTGGGCGAGGTCTACGTCCTCAAGAAGGAGGAGGGCGGCCGCCACACGCCGTTCTTCTCGAACTACCGGCCGCAGTTCTACATGCGGACGACGGACGTGACCGGCACGTGCATCCTGCCCGAGGGCACGAAGATGGTCATGCCGGGCGACAACGTCACGATGACGATCGAGCTCATCACGCCGGTGGGTCTCGAGGAGCAGATGAGGTTCGCGATCCGCGAGGGCGGCCGCACCGTCGGCGCGGGCATCGTGACGAAGGTGATCGAATAAGGCTCCAGGCTCCGGGCTCCAGGCTCCAGGGAGAGAAGACCCTGGAGCCCAGGCCCGGCCTCGAGCCCTTACCCCTTGAATGACGGAGAGAGCCCAAGCTCCTCGTTTCGAGCTCTCGGAAGCACCTCCTGGAGCCTGGGGCCTGGAGCCTCTCACGAAGAGGTGACCCAAGTGTCGGAGCGGGTTCAGATCTCCCTAGCCTGCTCGGAGTGCGAGACGCGCAACTACCGGACGACACGCAAACGGGGTAAGGATGGGCAGCTGAAGTTGAAGAAGCACTGCCCGAAGTGCAACCGGCACACGGTGCACAAGGAAACGAAGTAAACCTCAGGCGCCAGATGCCTGGCTCGGCCCCGCTCCAGGGTCTTCCTGGAGCCTGGAGCCCGGAGCCTGGAGCCCGAGGGAATAGGGGTTTAGCTCAGTTGGTAGAGCAGCGGATTCCAAATCCGCAGGTCGTGGGTTCGAGTCCCTCAACCCCTGCTCGAATGGTTACGAAGTGAAGTGACGATCGATGGCGACGGAAGAGGATCTCAAGAAGGCCGAGGCCGAGGACGCCGGTGAGGAGCCCGAGGCTGCGCCCGGCGAGGAGGGCGACAAGGCAGAGGTCCGATCCAAGGCCGCGCCGGACGAGAAGGGCGACGAAGACGAGGACAAGGACGAGAAAGGACAGGAGAAGCCTGCCGAGACTCCCATCCAGCTCGGCTATCAGCGGTACGTCTACGCCGCATACATGGCCGGGGCGCTGCTCGTGGCCTTCCTCGTGTCGAAGATCCTTCACGAGGCCTGGTACCGCCTCGGCCAGTGGAAGCCGGTGATCGGCGAGCCGACGGACGAGATCCTCTATCCCATCGCGCTCGTGGTCGGCGTTCTCGTGGCGCTCTACTACTGGCGCAAACCCGAGGCGCGTCAGTACGCGAACGAGGTCGCGGAGGAGCTCTCGCAGGTCACGTGGCCCAGCCGGAAGGAGGTCACGAACTCGACGACGGTCGTGGTGATCACGACGCTGTTCGCGACCGTGTTCTTCGCGCTCATGGATCGGTTCTGGGGCTTCGTCACCGACAAGATCTATACGTTCTGATCCCTGAGTCGTTCGCTGTCGATTCGTTAGGTTTCTGCGGAGCGCGTCATGGCCAAGAAGTGGTACGTCATCCAGACCTACTCGGGTTACGAGAACAAGGTCAAAGAGGCCCTGCTCCAGCGCATCAAGGAGTACGGTAAGGAGGCCGCCTTCGGCGAGATCCTCATTCCGACCGAGACGGTTCAGGAGACGCGCCCCAACGGCAAGCAGCGCATCCGCCAGAAGACGAGCTTGCCCGGCTACGTCTTCGTCGAGATGGAGATGAGCGAAGAGGCCTGGCACCTCGTGAAGGACACGCCGAAGGTGACGGGCTTCATCGGCAACCAGCGCCCGCAGGAGGTCCGCCCGCAGGAGATCGAGGATCAGCGCCGGCGTACGGTCGAGGGTGCGGTCAAGCCGAAGCCGCGCGTGAACTTCGACGTGGGCGACGAGATCCGGGTCATCGACGGCGCGTTCGCGAACTTCTCCGGCACCGTCGAGGAAGTGAAGCCGGACAAGCAGAAGCTGAAGGTGAAGGTCTCGATCTTCGGGCGCGCGACGCCCGTCGAGCTCGACTTCTCGCAGGTCGAGAAGCGAGCCTGAGGGTCGGCAGTCCTCGGTCCTCGGCGGTCCTGATACCTCGCGCGACCACCCTCGGTGCTCGAACCGGGTGGTCGCGTGTCGTTTTGTGATCGTGCTCGCCCGCCGCTGGTGCGCGAGGTGCGTAGGTGCGGGCGACGCTCGATGTGCGTGAGCGCGCACCATCGCGCTGGGCGGCGCCTCGTCGTGGTGTAGACGGTCGGCGGCGGGCAATGTGGAAGACCGCCACGCTTGCTCGGCGAGCGAGGGGCATCTTTCCCCGGACGACGGCGTGCGCAGGCTGCATCGCGTCAAACGTCGTCGGCCGATTGCTGCGAGGCTCCATCATCGAAAGGGCCTCGAGCACGGTGTCGACGCCGAGGAGTGTCCAATCCTCTGGACACTGGATTCCAACGGAGTGGGCAGCCGCGACGCGTAGACGTCGAGAAAGGCGTCGGCCGTTGGGGGCGGCATGACTCGTGCGTGCATTGGGGGGGGATGTTCCATGCCCTCTTGATCGGCATCGACCGCCATGCGGACCCGCACGTGCCCGACCTTTGCTGCGCGCAGACGGATGCCGAGGCGTTGTCGGCCTTCTTGAGAGAGCAGCTCGACGCGGAGCGGCAGCTCACGGTCCTCACGAACGATCGCGCGACCAAAGAGCGAATCCGCCGGCTGTTGACCGACGAGCTGCCGAAGCGGGTGACCCCCGACGACGTCGTGCTCCTCTACTTCGCCGGCTATGGCGCCGCGGAGCTCGAGCCGGCGACGGGTGATCTGTCGCTGCACCTCGTCACGCACGACACCGAGCTGGCGCGTCTCTATCACACCTCGATCGACGTCGGCGCCGAGCTCGCACGGTGGCTCAAGCTGCTCGCGGCGCGGGACGTGGCGGTCGTCTTCGATGCCTCGTTCAACGGGCAGGGGAGCGGAGCATCTCGCGGGGCGGTCCGGTCGCTCGAAGGACCAGGGCTGAGGAGCGGACCGCGCTTGCGGCCGGAGCGCTTCTCGCTCGGGATGGTCTCCTTCCCCGAGCCGTGCGGTGTCCTCACCGCTGCGGCGGATCACGAGATGGCCGCGGAAGATCGCACGCGCGGACACGGAGTCTTCACGCAGTACATGCTGGAGGCGCTCGACGCGATGACGACGAGCCGGCGGACGACGAGCTCGCTGACGTCGCTCCGGAGCGACGTCGTCTCCCGCATGGAGGCAGCTGGAGTGACCACCCAGCATCCGACGCTCCACGGAGGACGCCGGCACGGGACGTTCCTCCGTCTTCGCTCGAAGGTGGCGCTGCGGGCTGCGCCCTGAAGGACGACATCGTGGTCGGCGTCCCAGCGTGGCTTCCTCCTGCGACAGCCGATGTCGTAAAAGTCGTCGAATCCGTCGTCTCCGCTTTACCGCGGCGTGAGGCCGCGTACGCTTTGCATGCTGTGTCCTCTCGTGAGTCGAGCGGTGACGAGCTTGCCTCGCTTCGCGATGAGCGCGACCTGTATCGGACCCTCCTCGAGCTCGGTACGGCGTCCGAGCTCGAGCCGTTCCTCCGCGATGCCGTCCAACTCGTCACCCGCGTGTGCGGTGCGCGTCGTGGCTATCTCGAGCTACGTCAGGAAGCTCCGGCCGGGGGCGAGACGTCGTTCTCGTTCGGCCTCGGGCTGTCCGACGACGATCTCGACGCGGTTCGCAGATCGATCTCGCACGGCGTGATCGCCGAAGCGATCGCGTCGGGGCGCACGGTGGAGACGGCGTCTGCCCTCGACGACCCGCGCTTCGAGAGCCACGAGAGCGTGAAGGCGAATCGGATCGAGGCCGTGTTGTGCGTCCCGATCGGCTCCGATCAGCCGCTCGGCGTCCTGTATCTGCAGGACCGCATCGCCGGCGGGCGCTTCAGCCCCGAAGATCGCGCTCGGGCGGAGCTCGTCGCGCGTCACCTCGCGCCGCCCGCCGAGCGGCTGCTCTTGCGGAGGCGTGTCGACGAGTCGCGCGATTTCACCGCTCCGTACCGGAAGACGCTCGACGTCGCGGACATCGCGGGGCGGAGCGAAGCGATGGGGCGTGTCCTTCGCGAAGTGGCGACCGTGGCCGGGCGCAACGTCACCGTGCTCCTCACCGGCCCCTCGGGCTCGGGCAAGACGCAGCTCGCACGCGCGATCCACAGGAACGGGCCGCGCCCCGACGGACCGTTCGTGGAGCTGAACTGCGCCGCCCTGCCGGAGTCCCTCGTCGAGAGCGAGCTGTTCGGAGCGATGCCGGGCGCGCACTCGACGGCGACGCGGAAGATCCCCGGGAAGGTCGAGGCGGCCGAGGGCGGCACGCTCTTCCTCGACGAGATCAGCGAGCTGCCGCTCGGCGCTCAGGCGAAGCTCCTGCAGCTGCTCCAGTCGTTCGAGTACTACCCGCTCGGCGCGACGAAGCCGGTGAAGGCCGACGTCCGGCTCATCGCTGCGACGAACGTCGATCTTCGAGCGGCGGTCGCGCGGCGCGCGTTCCGCGAGGATCTATTGTATCGGCTCGAGGTCGTCCCGATCCGCGTACCTCCTCTCGCCGCGCGTCGCGACGACATCCGCGAGCTCATGGAGATCTTCTGCCGGCGTGCGGTGGAGGTGCACAAGCTGGGGGCGCTCTCGCTCTCACCGGGAGTGGTGCGCGCCGCGGAGGTGGCCGACTGGCCCGGCAACGTCCGCCAGCTCGAGAACGCGGTCGAGGCCGCGGCGCTACGCGCGGCGGGACGAGGCTCCGTCACCGTCGAGATCGAAGACATGTTCCCGGAGCCGATCGACGGCTGCGAACGCCCGGAGACGTTCCAGGCCGCGACGCGTCGCTTCCATGCGCAGCTCCTGCTCCGCACGCTCGACGAGACGGACTGGAACATCGTGGAGAGCGCTCGGCGCCTCGATATCACGAGGTCGCACGTCTACAACTTGATTCGCACGCACGGGCTGCAGCGCACGCCTCGATCCAAGGGGACGTGACGAGGGGCACGTGTAAGGAGGGGACCTGATGGAGGAGACTCGATGAGCTCGAGCGCTGCACTCGCGTATTCGCCGGCGCAGAGCATCGATGACGTGATCGACGCTCTCGACACGATCGTGAACCGCGCCATCGCGCGGAACGATCGCGTCGGGTACTTCGCCGTCCTCTACAGGAGGATGACGGTCGCCGTCCGCGACGCGATCCGTGCCGGGGAGTTCCTCGACGGCGCGCGCATGGAACGGCTCGACGTCGCGTTCGCCAATCGGTACTTCGATGCGCTCCACGCATACGAGAACGGGCGACCCGTGACGGCCTCCTGGCGCGTCGCGCTCGATGCGTGCAAGCGGCGCGAGCCGACGATCCTCCAACACCTCTACCTCGGGCTGGCGGCGCACCAGCTCCTCGACCTCGGCATCGCCGCCGTCGAGACGTCGCCGGGCGGTCGCATCCACGATCTCTACGGCGACTTCGACTACGTCAACGAGATCGTCGGCCGTCTCATGCGCACCGTCGACGAGCGGGTCGGCGAGGCGTCGCCGTGGATCGGGCTCCTCGATCGCGTGGCCGGCGTCCAGTACGCGACGGCGAACCGCGTCGCCATCTACTTCGCTCGCGAGCAGGCGTGGAAGTGGGCGCTCGAGCTCGCATACCTCGACGAGGCGCAGCGGAACGTCCAGATCGCGAAGCGAGACGTCTTCACGGCCCGACTCTCGAAATGGATCGAGAGGCCGCCCGCGGTGTTGGGCTTGGTCGCGCGCGGCATTCGGGTGAGGGAGAGCGACGACGTCGCGAAGAACATCCGCATCCTCGGGAGGTGAGACATGGCGAAGGTCGTAGCAGTGCTCGGCGGCGGAATCGCCGGTCTCACGGCGGCGCACGAGCTCATCGAGCGCGGGTTCCAGGTGCACGTGTACGAAGCCTCTCCGTCGGTCCTCGGCGGCAAGGCTGCGAGCCAGTCCGTGGCGGGGTCCGCGACCGCCGGGCGCAAGGATCTGCCCGGCGAGCATGGCTTCCGCTTCTTCCCGTCGTTCTACCGTCACGTCATCGACACGATGGCGCGCATCCCCGTCGACGGCGGCATGGTGGCCGACCGCCTCCGGCCGAGCGAGGAGATGGCGATGGCGGAGCAAGGCGACCTCTTCCGCTTCGCTCGCCATCCGCCGCGGAACATCAACGACCTCCGCCGGCTCAGCGACGTGATCGTCGAGTTCTTCCGCGAGACGAACGTGCCGGAGACCGACATCGCGCGCTTCGCGGCCGTGATGTGGCGGTTCATGACGTCGTGCGAGCAGCGCAGGCTCGTGGAGTGCGAGAACGTCAGCTTCTGGGACTACGTCGACGGCGCCTCGTACTCGCCGCGTTTCCAGAAGTACATCGAGACGCCTCGCTTCATGGTGGCGATGGATCCGCGGTTCGGCAGCGCCCGCACGATCGGGACGAAGGCCGTCCAGATCCTCCTCGACTTCTTCGTCAACGGAACGCGGACCGACGCCGTGCTCGACGGACCCACGACGGAGCGGTGGCTCGAGCCTTGGCACGTCTACCTCGAGCAGCGCGGCGTGAAGTTCGAGTTCTCGAGCACCGTCACCGAGCTCGTCCTCGAGGGCCGGCGCATCACCGCCGCGAAGGTGTCCGACAAGACGGTCCAGGCGGACTACTACGTGCTCGCGGTCCCGCTCGACAAGGTGACGTCGCTGATCACCCCGCAGCTCATGGCCGCGGATCCCGCGCTGCGGAAGATCCCGGAGCTCGCGGAGAACGGGACGGCGTGGATGGTCGGCGTGCAGTTCTACCTGCGGAGGGGTCCGAAGATCTGCAAAGGCCACGTCGCGTATCCGGATTCGCCGTGGTCGCTGTCGTCCGTCTCGCAGGGCCAGTTCTGGTCGGAGAAGATCGCCCAGGCGTTCGGCGACGGCAGCGTGGTCGACATCCTCTCGGTCGACGTCAGCGCGTGGGATCGGATCGCGCCGCGTCTCGGCCGCCGCGCGTGGGACTGCACGAAGGAGGAGTTCATCGAGGAGGTCTTCGCGCAGCTCGTCGAAGGCCTCGGCAATCGCCTGAAACGCGAGGACGTCGTTCGCGTCCACGTCGACGAGAACGTCGAGTTCGGACCGCCGGGTGAGCGGGCGAAGAACCACACGCCGCTGCTCGTCCACCCGCCCGGCTCGTGGTGGAAGCGTCCGAGCGCCGAGCTCAACGGGATCGACAACCTGTTCCTCGCGTCGGACTACGTGAAGACGAACACCGACCTCGCGAGCATGGAAGCGGCCAACGAGGCGGCGAAGCGCGCGGTCAACGGCATCCTCCGCCGCGAAGGATCGGCGCCGTCGCGCGACTGCAAGATCTTCCCGATGACGGAGGAAGCCGGGCCCGCCGTGGCCGCGCTGCGGGAGATCGATCGCCTCGCGTTCTTGAGCGACACCGCCGGTCTCCTCCGGCAGGTCGCCACGGCGCTCGACATCGACGAGATCGTCGCGTTCACGAAGCGGGTCACGTCGTTGCCGAAGTCGCTCGCTGCGTTGCGCGCGATCGAGGATCGAGCGCTCAGGGTCTGCGGCTACTGACGATCACGTCACGTCGATCGCGGGGACGAGCATCGCCGCGACGCGCTCGGGCGAGGCGATGCGCTGGCCGAACATCCACGACTCCGCGGCGTCGACGAGAGCCCGTCCGCGGTCGCCGCCGAGCAGGCGACCGTGCTGGAAGTCCACCGCCGCGGCGTGGAGCTCCATGTCGAGATCGCGGAGCTCGCGCGCCGCCTTCGAGAGGAGCTCCGACGCGCGCGGGACGTCCCCGTCCACGGCGGCGATCCCGCCCTGGAGAGACAGTGCGAGCGGACGGGCCCAGGCGACGTCCTCGCGCGCGATCCGCTCGGCCTCGCGGCGGGCGTAGCGAAGCAGCTGCTCCCTCCGCCGTCGCGTTCCGGCGTGGAGCGCGCTGCCGATCGCCGCGCGGCCGCGGAGGTGGCGCAGGGTGACGCGGAAGTTCTGGATGTGGAGGCTCGCCGAGAGGACGACGCTCGGCCATTCGCGCTCGAGCCGATCGAGCGTGGCCTCGGGGTTCCCCTCGTAGAGATCGATCTGGCTCATCGCTACGAGGTGGAAGTAGTGCGCGAGCTGGAACGACTCGTGCCGCCACGGCGCGAGCGCCTCGTTCGCCCGCCGTCGCGCCGTGTCGGGCTGCCCGGCGAGCAGGAACGCGACGTTCGCCGGCCCGGATGCGAGGCACGCGAACGAGATGCGGTTGCCGCGCTCGTGGGCCTCGGCGATGAGCTCGGCCTGACGCCGTCGCAGCTCGACGATCTCGCCCACGTACGCCAGGGCGGCGAGGGACAGCGTATGCGCGGTGAGTCGTTCCCACTCGGAGAGGATCTTCGCCTCGGCGAGGATCGCCTCCGCCGAATCGCACTGCTCGATGGAGCGCCGCCAGCACGAGGCGTAGAAGTCGATGGAGGCCCCCATCAGCCGCACGAACGCGCGGGTGACGGGATCGGCGAGGTCGTCGATCATGGCGTGCGCGCGGGCGAGGATCTCGCGGGCGCGACGGGTGCGCTTCGATCCGCCGAGGCACGCGAGCTGCGAGGCCTCGGTCGAGAGCGCCAACGCGATCCGGCGCGGATCGCCGGTCGCCAGAGCGAGCCTCATGTAGCGGGCCTGGAAGGCCGCGACGCGCGTGCGATCGATCCACGCGAGCCCGAGGCCGGCCGTCCAGCAGACGTCGGCACGGGCGGCCACGCGCGGATCCGGCTCCTTCGTGCGCGGAGGCGCGTCGAGCCCGCGCAGGGCGAGGCGGCTGCGGTGGTAGACGATCGACGCGAAGGCGGAGAGCCCCGACGACGGGTAGGAGACCCCGACGTTCGCGAGGACGTTGCGAAGCCGGCGTACGCCGACCTCGAAGTCGCCGCCGCAGAGAGCACGCTCGGCCGCGATGCGCTCGAGCACGTGCGCCTCTCCGTACGCGCCGACCGCGCGGGCATCGCGCGCGGCCTCCGCGTAGACCTGCGCCGCCTCCGCGCTGCGTCCGGCGTTGGCGAGGGCGGCGCCGAGCTTCGCGCGGAGCGCGTGGCGTGGACCTCCCGGCCCGTGATCGACGGCGAGCCGGTAGAGCTGGACGGCGCGATCGAAGGCGAGCGTCTCCTCCGCGCGCCTGGCGGCGATCTCCGCGAAGCCGGCCGCGCGTGACAGGTCGCCCGCGCCGACGAGATGATCGACGAGGCTGTCGGCGTCGGGCTCCGGCTCCTTCAGGAGCACGTCCGCGATCGCGCGATGGCTGACGCGCAGCGCCGCGTCGTCGAGCGTACCGAGGACCGCGTCGCGCACGAAGCCGTGGTAGGGCTCGACGGCAGGCTCGGAGCCCGCCCACGTCTCGCGGAGAAGTCGGTCGCGAGCGAGGCGGAAGACATGCGGTCGCCCGCTCTCGCCCTGCGACGTCGCCGCGAGGAGCACGCGGCGGGACAGCGGGCGACCTGCGGTGGACGCGAGCACGAGCAGCTCTCGCTCCACGGCGTCGAGCCGTTCGATCCGGTGCACGAGGAGCGCGCGGAGGTCCTGCGGACGATCCCCGCCCGACCGTGCGCCGATGGCGAGCGCGAGCTCGCGCAGGAACATGGGATGACCACCTGCTTCGGAGGCCACCTCGGTCGCGATTCGAGCGGCGTCTTCGGCGCCGTCGCGCTGGAGATAGAAGAGCGCGAGCTGCCGGCTCTCGGCTTCGGGGAGCGGAGCGAGCTTCAGCCTGTACGCCGAGTCTCGCAGCGCATCGGCGCGCTCCTCCACGACGCGCAAGAAGGACGACTCCGCCCGATCCTCGGAGCGGTAGGACAGAACGAGCAAGAGCCTCGGCGTCGGTCGCCGGAACACCTCGGCGAGGAGCAGTCCGGCGTCGGCGCTGCCCCACTGGACGTCGTCGATCCAGATCGCGAAGAGACGCTCCTGCGCGATGTTGGACAGGAGGTCGCGCAGCGCGCGGACGAGGCGTCGACGCAGCTCGTACGCGTCCCCCGATTGGCCCTCTCCCTTGGTCCGGAAGATGCGACCGAGGACGGGGAAGGAGCCGACGAGCGCGTCGGCGTCCTCGGGAGCGAGCCGCGCTCTCTCTTCCTCGGGCAAGGTCGTCAGCCACTCGCTCAGATCGTCGATGACGCCGTCGATCCCCGCGTAGGGGACCGACTCGCGAGGATGGCAGCGGCCGCGGAGGACGACGGCGCCTTCGCTCCTCTCGGCGTTCGTCACGAAGCGCATGACGAGCTCCGTCTTGCCCATGCCGGAGCTCCCCTCGACGCTGACGAAGGCGGAGCGCCCGTCGCGCACGTCCGACAGCGCGGTCCTCAGCACCGCGAGCTCGTGCTCCCGGCCGACGAACGCGCTCCCCATCACAGGACCTCGAGAGGAGCTCTCCGCGACGTCGCCGTCTCCGAGGGGCCCGGACGACACCGGTTGCGACGGCGGCGGCCTCAGGCCGAGAGTACCGAGCAGCGCGCATGGCGTCGGTCGCGCGTCGGGGTTCGGGGCCATCATCGCGGACAGCAGGTTCGCGATGGGGACGTCGTCGGGATCGAGGTCCTCCGGCACGGCGGGCGGGTTCTCTTTCTCGAACAGGAGCTGCGCTCCGCGGCCCGAGAACGGGGGCGAGCCCGTGAGCGCCTCCCAGAGGACGGCCGCGGCGGAGTACCAGTCGGCGGATCGTCCGAGCGGCCGCCCCCACGCCTGCTCCGGCGCCATGTAGAGGAGGGTGCCGGCGAACCCGCTGCGCCCCATCGTGAGGCGGTGGAGCTCCATCGAGAGCCCGAGATCGACGAGGACGACGCGGCCCTCGTTCGTGAGCATGACGTTGCTCGGTTTGACGTCGCGGTGCAGCCTCCCTTCGGCGTGCAGCGCCTCGAGCGCGGCCAAGATGCCGGACGCGAGCGCCGCGAACGTCTCGCGGTCGAGGCCACGCGGCGAGCGCGCGAGCCGCGCAGCGAGCGTCTCGCCCTCGATGAGCTCCATCGTGAAGAAGCTCGTCGCGCCGTCGGAGACGAGATCGTAGAGCTCGATGAGGTTCGGGTGCGTGATCCGTGCGAGCGCGCGGAACTCCGTTCGCAAGAGGTAGGCGTGCTCGGGATCCGGCTCCGAGACGGTCTTCAGCGCGACCTCTCGGCCGGTTTCGCGATCGAATGCTCGGTAGACGACGCCGTGCGCGCCGCGGCCGAGGACCGCGCGGATCTCGTACCGCGACGTGCCGGCGAATCTTTCCGCGGCGTCCGGCCTCGAGCTCGTCATGCCGAGCCCATCGTAGTCGGATTCGGACGTCCGTCGGAGGCGAGGACGGCCGGCTCCGGATGACGCACCGAGGCGCCGGCGACGGGGCGTTCACGAGCGGCGCTGTCGTACACCATTTGGGTGATGCGATCGAGGACGCCATCCCTCGTCTCGAGCCACGTCCCCGGGCTGACGCGGAGGACGCGCCACCCGACCCGCTCCCAGAACCGCGGGCCGTAGACGTCGCGGCTGAGCGCGTCGGGCTCGTCGAGGAAGCCGGTGCAGTCCACGCCGAGGCGCCACCGCTCCTCGCCGGGGCGGCCCACTGCGAGATCGAGCCGGTGGTAGCCGAGCCCCACGCCGCGCTTCGTCCGCAGCCCGCGGTTCTCGAGAGCTACCTGGAGCTCGTCGGCGATCCTCTGGCCGACGCGCCTGCGGGAGGAAGCCTCGGGGCCCGCACCGGTCACGCCCTTGCCTCCGCCGAGCTCGCTCGCGCGTGCGAGCATCGGCTCGATGTCTTCGCCTCGTGCCTGCGCGCGTACGAACTCGAGGTACGTCCGGAGCAGCTTCGGGCCGACGTGCTTCGAGCCGCTCGTGTCGAGCTCTTCGGGCTCGAAGGAGGTGACGACGACGAGGCCTCGTCGCGCGCGCGTGATGGCCACGTTGAGCCGCTTCTCGCCGCCCTCGACGCCGAGCGGGCCGAAGCGCGCGTGCACGCGGCCGCCGCGCTCGCTCGGACCGTAGGCGAGCGAGAGGACGACGACGTCGCGTTCGTCTCCCTGCACGTTCTCGAGGTTGCGCACGAAGAGCTGCTCGACGACGCTGCGCGTGCGATCGCGCTCGAACGCCGCACGGAACGACTCGTCCTCGGTGAGCCGCCGGTCGAGGAGCCGCTCCACGAGGTCGGCCTGCTTCTTGTTGAAGGCGATCACGCCGACGCTCGGCGGATCCGCGGCCGAGAGCAGCTCCGCGACGATGTCGACCACGCGCGCCGCCTCGACCTCGTTCGTCTGATTGCGCCACGTGCCGTCGACGCGGACCCAAAAGCTGCCTTCGAAGCGCTCGCGCTCCTCGGCGCGAGGCGCCGTGATGAGTCGGCGACCGTAGAACGCCGCGTTCGAGAACGCGACGAGCTCCTCGTGGCGAGAGCGGTAGTGCCAGCGCAGCACCGTCCCCGGGAAGGCGACGCGTGCGAGGCCGAGGATGGACTCCGTCGCGAGCACCGTGAGCTCCTCGACTTCGTCATCGTCGTCGTCCGCGCTCGACAGGCGCGCGTCTTCGTCGGCGCTCGCGCGGAAGAAGTGCGCCGGAGGCATCTGCTGGTCGTCGCCCGCGACGAGCGCCACGCGCGCTCGCGCGAGCGTCGGGAGCGCCGCCTCCACCGGACACTGGCTCGCCTCGTCGAGGACGACGAGATCGAACGTGTCGGCGCGGAGCGGGAACAAGGAGGCGACCGCCTCCGGTGAGCAGAACCAAATCGGTCGCACGTCGGAGAGCCCCTCGTCCCAGTGGCGCTCGACGAGCTGGCGCATCGTCGCTCGGTTCCGCTTCTTCGCCACCTCGGCGGCGAGCTTGCGGAGCGAGACCCCGCGGCGCCGGTCTGCGAGCGCTTCCATGACGCGTCGTCGCCACCGCGCGAGGACGCCGCGGCCAGCCGCTTCGAGGCACGTCTCGAGATCGCGCGAGAGCTGGTCGAGCAGATCCGGCTCCACGAGAGGCGCCTCGATCCGAGCGGCGCTCTCGCCTCGGCGCGCGAGCGCGATCCACGCTCGTTCCAGCGAGAGCAGCGCGTCGTCGCCGGCCGTGTGCTTCCCGTCGGCGCTCGGCCGCCATCCGCGGAGGAAGGCGCGCGCCCAGGCAGGGAGCTCGCGCGTGCGCTCGTCGAGCCGAACGGCCTCGGCCGCTTCGGGCTCGACGTCGGCGAGGGCGCGGACGAGCGAGCGCGCGCCTTCGACGTCGCCGCTGCCCGCCTTCTCCACGATGCGTTCGAGGTACGCCTTCTCGAAGTCGCCTTCGAGCGCGCGCACGGAATCTTTCAGCTTCGCGAAGAGCTTCCCACGACGGCGGTCCGTGACCGCCGCTGCGAAAAATCGCTCCTGCGCGAGCGTCTCCGGCGCCTGCTCCGCGATCGCCGGCATGCTGGCGTAGGGGCCGCCGACGTAGGCGAGCTCCGAGGCGAGCCGATGCACCGCGCGCGTACGTGCGTGGTGCGTCTCGAGCGAGCGAATGGCGTCGTCGAGGTCGGACAGCTCGCCGCGGAGGCCGAAGTCGAAGAGAGCGTTGTCGACGGGGAGCTGCTCGATGAGCTTCTGCCACGGGATCGCGCGCTCGCAGAGCGCGCGGACGGCGGTGGCCTTCCGTTGACCGGCGCCGCCCGGCCGTGCCAGCGCGGTGAGCGATGCGCATCGCGCGAGGATCTCGTCGGGCCGCTTTCGGAGCGACCACCACGAAGGCAAAAAGACGCGATACCAGAGCCCCTCGAGCCGTTCGAGCGTCTCGAGCTCGGCGATCCACGTCTCGAGCCGCTCCCGCTTCTCGAGGACGAGCTCCGGCGGCGCCTCCTCCAGCTCCTTCCGCGCGCGCCGCAGCGTCTCCATGATCCGTCGCCACTCGCCGTGCGCGACATGGCCTCCCGTCCACACCCATCCGAGGAGAAACGCGCGGAGCTGCTCGGTGTCGTTCGCCTCGAGGACGTCGAGCAAAACGCTCGTCTCGTCCCACAGCTCCTTCCGTGCGGCGGCGTCGCGGGGCGTCATCGACCCCTCGGGCAGCGCGGCGAGCGCATCGACGACGTCACGGAGCACGCGAACGCGCGCGAAGACGTCGTCGAGATCCTTCTTCGTGCGCCCGCTCCAATCGGTGCGATGCGCGAGCGGGTGCGGAGCGGCGAGCGCCGCCGTCTCGCGAGCGAGGAGCTCGATGGTCGGGAGGATGGCGTGCGCCGCGTCCTCGGTGGCTTCGGAAGCGAGGTCGCCGAGGTCGGGCAGTGGTCGGCCGTCGTCGTCGAGCGAGCGCTCGAGGAGCGCGGCGAGGCCAGGTCGGCTCCCGTCTCCCGCCAGCGTCGCGTACGCGCGCTGCGCCGTCTCGAGGCGAGCAGACAGCCGCGAGAGCGCGCGCGAGTGCTCTCGCGTTCGCTCTTCGATCTCGGCGGCGACACGCGACCTTCCACCGGCGTCTCGCTCTCCCAGGCTCTCGAGCGTCTTTCCGATCGCGGCGCAGACCTCGGCGCGATCGATCTGCGGATCGTGCACGACGGCCACCGGCTCGCGCAGCCCGACGGAGGCGAGACGCGCCGCGACGACGTCGAGCGCCGCGCGCTTCTGGCAGACGACGAGGACGCGCTTCCCCTCCGCGATCGCGCTCGCGAGGAGGTTCGCGATCATCTGTGACTTGCCCGTGCCCGGCGGGCCCTGCACGACGACCGGGCCTTCGGCCAGCAGACGGAGCGCCTCGTCCTGACTGTCGTCCGACGGGAAGACGCGCCAGGCGAGAGAGCTCGGATCGGTCGTCGCTCTCGTCTCTGCCGATCCGCGCGCGGCGACGCCGGCGTGCTCCGTCGCTTCCGAAGCGGCCGCGCGCTCGTCGACCTCGAGGAGACGTGCGGCGAGGCCGAGCCGCGCCTCGTCGAGCGGCTCGGTTCGTCGTGCATCGAGCAGCTCGTCGTAATCCGCGATGATGCTGCTGTCCGAACGCGGGAAGCGACCGAGCACGAGGTGCGGCCGCAGCTCGAGGCGCCCGATCGGCGCGCGCTCACGGTCCTCGCGCAGGCGCGCCTCGAGGGGCTCGAGCGGCGGCAGCTCGCTCGGCGCATCGACGACGAGGCCGACGCTCGTGAGGTACGCCACGAACGCGGCCCACGTCGGTCCGTCGACGCAGAGGCGCCGGTCGTCGTCGTGAGCGAGGAGGCCGTCGAGATCGAGGCGGACGCTGGCGAGCCGGACGAGCGCGTGCACGAGCGACTCGTTGAGCTCGGGCGGTCCCAAGGGCTCGAGCATCCACGACAGGCGCCCCTTCGAGCTCATCGCGAGCTTCACCGGGTAGAGGAGCAAAGGAGCGCGGATCCACGTGCCGTCGTTCGTACGCCCTTCGACGAACGGCCATCCGATCGCGAGCTCGCGCGTGCCCGTCTCGGACCACGTCGCCTCGGCGGCGTGCGCGATCATCGCGATGTCGGCGGCGAGCTCGCGCGCATCGCGGGTCGGCTCGACGTCGCAGAGCGCGACCGGCGCGGCGCCTTCTCGACCGAGCATCCCGAGCAGTCGATCGAAGGCGGCGGCGTCGACGTCCGCGAGCCGCCGGAGATCGAGCGCGCCCGTCCGCGTGGTGCGCGTGAGCCGAAGCGACCTGCTCCGCATCGAGACCGCGACGAGCCGCGCGCGGAGCTGTGCGAGCCGCCGCCTGCGGTTCTCGTCGAGGCTCTGCGGGGCGCAGCGCATGAGGCGGCGAGTCTACCGTGACAGGTGGCGGCGCACTGCGCGCGGCGGGGCTCGCGACAGGTCAGTCCTCGGTCCTCGGTCCTCAGCGGATGCGAGCTGCCACCGGCGGGCCCTCCACGCATCAGCCTCTCGGTCGGGGATTGGGCGGGGCTGGACGCCATGAAGAGGAGGGTGAACGGTGGCGCGCGCGGGTCCTCGAGCGCGACCTCGGCGTGTTTGCGGAGGTATTTCGGCGATTTCAGCTCCGCCGTGGGCTGTACGGGCGGCTTGTAAGGTGCGGAGATCGCTCGGGTTTGTGGCAGCGCTCCGGGCGTGTGCTCGGCCGCAGCAAAAATCGTGCGTCCGGAGTGGCGAACTTTCGAAATCTGTCCTAATAAGCCGCCCCCCGGTTGTCGCTCAGGGTTTTCGCCCACGAGCCGACCACGTTCATTGCTTCTCCCCCACGGACCCCGTGGGTTCAGCGACATCACTACGGCCCGTCGTTCGGTCGGTCAGCCCGCCTGACGGTCCACCGTAGGAGCCAGCGAGACGAGTCATGGCGAAGAAGATCACCGGTTACATCAAGCTGCAGCTCCCGGCTGGTAAGGCCAATCCCGCGCCCCCCGTTGGCCCCGCGCTCGGTCAGCACGGCGTCAACATCATGGCGTTCTGCAAGGAGTTCAACGCCAAGACGCAGGGGAGCGACATGATCATCCCCGTGGTGATCACGGTCTACTCGGACCGGTCGTTCTCGTTCGTCCTGAAGACTCCGCCGGTGAGCATCCTCCTCAAGAAGGCGGCCGGGCTGCCCACGGGCAAGAAGCCGGGCTCGGGGTCGAAGGAGCCGAACAAGACGAAGGTCGGCAAGGTCACCGAGAAGCAAGTGCGAGAGCTCGCCGCGCAGAAGCTCCCGGACATGAACTGCACCGACATCGAGGCGGCGATCCGCACGATCCGCGGCACCGCGCGCTCGATGGGGATCGACATCGTGCCGGGCTGACGCCCGGCAGGCTCCAGGCTCCGGGCTCCAGTGATGAGAGAAGACCCGGACCTGCGAGCGAGAGCCCTCCGCCGCGACGTGGCGGCATCGAAGAGGGCGCTCTGACTGGAGCCTGGAGCCCGGAGCCCGGAGCCTGATTCTGACGAGCGAATGGTTCGCCCGTCTTCCTGAACCAACCTCTCAACCACGGACCCTCTCGACGAGGACCTTCCGTGGGAGGCCCCAGAAGCCGACAAGGAGGAAACTTGCCGAAGCTGTCCAAGAACCGCGAGAAGGTCGAGAAGCTCGTCGACCGCACTCGCAAGTACACGGTCGAGGAGGCGTGTGCGCTCGTGAAGAAGGCGCACTTCGCCAAGTTCGACGAGACGGTGGACATCGCCGTGCGCTTGGGCGTCAACCCCAAGCACGCAGACCAGATGGTCCGCGGCGCGCTGGTCCTACCGCACGGAACCGGTCAGACGGTGCGCGTGCTCGTGTTCGCCAAGGGCGACAAGGAGCGCGAGGCTCGCGAGGCCGGGGCCGACTACGCCGGGAGCGACGACATGGTCGCGAAGGTGTCCGAGGGCTTCCTCGATTTCGACCGCGTCATCGCGACGCCCGACATGATGGGCGCCGTCGGTAAGCTCGGTCGAATCCTCGGTCCGCGCGGCCTCATGCCGAACCCGAAGGTCGGAACGGTCACGTTCGACGTCGCCAACGCGGTCCGCGAGGCGAAGGGCGGCAAGATCGAGTACCGCGTCGAGAAGGCTGGCATCGTCCACGCCCGCATCGGCAAGGTCTCGTTCGCCGAGAACGCCCTCGCCGACAACGCGAAGGCGCTCATCGCTGCGCTTCTCCGTGCGAAGCCGTCGACGGCGAAGGGCACGTACCTGCGCAGCATCACCATCAGCTCGACGATGGGCCCGGGTGTGAAGGTCGACCCGGCGCAGTTCATCGGCGGTGCGGAGGAGGGCTGATCGTCATGGCCGCTCAAGCCAGCACACGCGAAGGCAAGACCGCCCTCATCGGTGAGATGAAGGGCAAGTTCGAGAAGGCTAGCTCCGTCGTGCTCCTCGACTTCAAGGGGCTCAACGTAGCGAACGCGACCAAGCTCCGCGCCTCGTTCCGCAAGGCGGGCGTCGAGTACAAGGTCGTGAAGAACACGCTGGTCAAGCAAGCGCTCAAGGAGTCGCAGTACGAGAACAAGCTGAACGACGTCCTGGTGGGCATGACCGGCATCGCCTGGAGCTACGAGGACCCGTCGGCGGCCGCGAAGGTCGTCAAAGCCTTCAAGAAGGACGAAGGCGAGGCGGGCGAGAAGCTCCAGATCAAGGCGGGCCTGATCGACGGGACGATCCTCGATGCGAAGGCTGTCGAGGATCAGCTCGCGAACATGCCTGGCAAGGACGAGCTCAGGGCGCAGCTCCTCGCCACGCTCCAGGCTCCGCTCCAGCAGTTCGTCATGCTCCTCAACGCTCCCGCACAGAACTTCGTCTACCTGCTCTCCGCGAAGGAGCGCGAGGGAGACAAGGGCTGAGGCGAATCGCCCAACGAAACAGGGCCCAACCCAACAGGGCCAGGTCAGACAGCCTCGGCCCAGGCAAAGACTTCAGATTCGATCACGGAGAAAAAAATGGCAGAGCTCACCAAGGACCAGGTCGTCGACTACCTCAGCAACCTCCCGGTCATCCAGATCGCGGAGCTCATCAAGACGCTCGAGGAAAAGTGGGGTGTCAAGGCGGCCCCGGTCGCCGTCGCGGGCCCCGCGGTTGCTGGCGCGCCGGGCGCGGCCGCCGCTGCCCCGGCGGAGGAGAAGACGGAGTTCACGGTCGTCCTCAAGGAGGCGGGCGCGAACAAGATCAACGTCATCAAGGTCGTCCGCGAGATCACGGGCCTCGGCCTCAAGGAGGCGAAGGACCTCGTCGAGGGCGCCCCGAAGGACATCAAGGAGGGCGTCAGCAAGGCGGAGGCCGAGGAGTTCAAGAAGAAGCTGGAAGAGGCCGGCGCGAAGGTCGAGCTCAAGTAAGGCCACGTGCCTTCGCCCTCGGGCCTCCGGCCCCTCCGAGCCGCGAGGCCCGAGGCAGCTCGAACCTCCGTCCCTGTCACCGAGTCGTCAGCTCCGGACCAGCACCGAGGGGAAGAGCCCTCGTCCTCTCCTCCTCTCCTCAACTCCGAAGCCGAACCCGAGAGCCGAAAGCTCAGCCGTGAACGCCTCAGGGAAATTGCGACCGATCGGCGCAGCCTCCCTGAGGCCCGAGGCCCGAGGCCTGAGGCCCTTCCCCCAGGACACGAAGACCGAGCAGCGATAAGTGACCGTCTTTGAAGGTTTTTGATTGACGCCGCGGGCCGGCGAAGGGAGAGGTCCCTTCGTTCGGCCCATGCGGCATTTCTCGTACCAACTTCTTCGCTTCCGCTTAACTCCCCCGCGCCGCGGCGCTACTTACCGCGCTTCCCGACGACGACCGCTTAACGACGACGCGCACGAGCCGGACCTGCCGAAGTCCGGTGCATAGGGCAGCAGCACGAGGACGCTCCGGGACAGACGCGAACCCCGTCAGCGCTTGACCGAACCTGCGCCCCCCAAAGGAGCAACGATGGCGACCGCTATCCAGTCCAACTTCCGCATCCGCAAGAACCTGGGACGGATTCAACGTGTCATCGAGGTCCCGAACCTCATCGACATCCAGAAGTCGTCTTACGACAAGTTCCTGCAAGCCAACGTCCCGCCCAACGAGCGAGCGGAGATCGGGCTCCAGGCAGTCTTCCGCAGCGTCTTTCCGATCAAGGACTTCAACGGGACGAGCGAGCTCGTCTTCGTCTCTTACAACCTCGAGAAGCCCAAGTACGACGTCGACGAGTGCCGCGCGCGCGGCATGACCTACGCCGCGCCGATCAAGGTGACGACGCAGCTGATGATCTACGACACCCGCGACGGCGGGGAGCGGATCGTCCGCGACATCAAGGAGCAGGAGGTCTACTTCGGCGAGATCCCGCTCATGACCGAGACCGGTACCTTCATCATCAACGGTACCGAGCGCGTCGTCGTCAGCCAGCTCCACCGGTCTCCCGGCGTCTTCTTCGACCACGACAAGGGCAAGACGCACTCGAGCGGCAAGCTCCTCTACTCTGCGCGGATCATCCCGTATCGCGGGTCGTGGCTCGACTTCGAGTTCGACCCGAAGGACATCATCTACGTCCGCATCGACCGTCGCCGGAAGATGCACGCGACGGTGCTCCTGCGCGCCCTCGGCTACACGACGCAGGACCTTCTCAACTACTTCTACAACACCGAGACGGTGTACCTCGAGAAGGGCGGCAAGTACTCGAAGTCGGTCGAGTACGAGCTCCTCGCCGGTCAGCGCGCGACGCGCGACATCAAGATCGGCAACGAGGTCATCGTCAAGAAGAACACCAAGTTCACGAAGGCCGCGATGAAGAAGCTGCGGGAGGCGAAGATCGATCGCCTCCCGGTCGACGTCGAGGAGCTGACCGGCAAGGTCGCCGCGCACGACGTCGTCGACAAGGAGACCGGCGAGGTCATCCTCGAGGTCAACGAGGAGGTGACGCCGGAGAAGCTCGAGAAGCTTCGCGAGGCCGGCATCGACCAGTTCAAGATCCTCTTCATCGACGGTCTCAACGTCGGCAGCTACCTCCGCGACACGCTGCTCGCGGAGAAGGTGAAGACGACGGAAGACGCGATCATGGAGATCTACCGGCGCCTCCGCCCCGGTGATCCTCCGACGCTCGAGACGGCGAAGACGCTCTTCCACAACCTGTTCTTCAACCCCGAGCGCTACGACCTCTCGAAGGTCGGTCGCCTCAAGCTGAACTACAAGTTCTACAAGGACCTGCCGGAGGAGCAGCGCCCGTCGCTCGACACGCAGGTCCTCACGGCGCAGGACATCCTCGAGACCGTTCGTCACCTCATCGAGCTGAAGAACGGTCGCGGCTCGGTCGACGACATCGACCACCTCGGCAACCGCCGCGTCCGCGCGGTCGGCGAGCTGATGGAGAACCAGTACCGCATCGGTCTGGTTCGCATGGAGCGCGCCATCAAGGAGCGCATGAGCATGTCGCAGGAGATCGACACGCTCATGCCGCACGACCTCATCAACGCGAAGCCCGTCTCCGCGGTGGTGAAGGAGTACTTCGGGAGCTCGCAGCTCTCGCAGTTCATGGACCAGACGAACCCGCTGTCGGAGGTCACGCACAAGCGTCGTCTCTCCGCGCTCGGTCCGGGTGGTCTCACGCGCGAGCGTGCGGGCTTCGAGGTCCGTGACGTCCACCCGACGCACTACGGCCGCATCTGCCCGATCGAGACGCCCGAGGGGCCGAACATCGGTCTCATCGCGTCGCTCTCGACGTTCGCGCGCGTGAACGAGTTCGGCTTCGTCGAGACGCCGTACCGCAAGGTGATCGACGGCAAGGTCACCGACGAGGTCGGCTGGTACTCGGCGCTCGAGGAGGAGGCGAAGTTCATCGCCCAGGCCTCGGCCGAGCTCGACGAGAAGGGCCGCTTCAAGGAGAGCCTCGTCTCGGTCCGTCTCAACGGCGACTTCCAGATGGTCCCGCCCGACATGGTCCAGCTCATGGACGTGTCGCCGAACCAGATGGTGTCGGTCGCCGCCGCGCTCGTCCCGTTCCTCGAGCACGACGACGCGAACCGCGCGCTCATGGGCGCGAACATGCAGCGTCAGGCCGTGCCGCTCATCCGGAGCTGGGCGCCGCTCGTCGGCACCGGCATGGAGGCGAAGCTCGCGCGCGACTCCGGCGTGTGCGTCATCGCGAAGCGTGACGGCATCGTCGAGAGCGTCGACGCGACGCGCATCGTCGTCCGCCCGGAGAGCGACAAGGCGGAGATCCCGGACATCTACCAGCTCTACAAGTTCCAGCGCTCGAACCAGTCGACGTGCTTCAACCAGAAGCCGATCGTCCGCGCTGGTGAGCGGGTGAAGGCCGGCGACGTCCTCGCGGACGGTCCGTCGTGCGACATGGGCGAGCTCGCGCTCGGTCAGAACGTGCTCGTCGCGTTCATGCCGTGGCAGGGCTACAACTTCGAGGACTCGATCCTCGTCAGCGAGCGCATCGCGAAGGACGACGTGTTCACCTCGATCCACATCGAGGAGTTCGAGTGCGTCGCCCGCGACACGAAGCTCGGCAAGGAGGAGGTCACTCGCGACATCCCGAACGTCGGCGAGGAGGCCCTCAAGGACCTCGACGAGAGCGGCATCGTCCGCATCGGCGCCGAGGTGAAGCCGGGCGACATCCTCGTCGGCAAGATCACGCCGAAGGGCGAGACGCAGCTCTCACCCGAGGAGAAGCTGCTCCGCGCGATCTTCGGTGAGAAGGCCGGCGACGTCCGCGACAGCTCGCTCCGCGTCCCGCCGGGCGTGAGCGGCATCGTCATCAACGCGCGCATCTTCGCTCGCAAGGGCACGGAGAAGGACGAGCGTGCGCAGTCGATCGAGCAGGCCGAGAGGGAGCGGCTCGAGCGTCAGCGCGACGAGGAGGCGAAGATCCTCCGCGACTCGTTCTTCCGCGGCCTGAAGAAGAAGCTCGTCGGTCAGACGACGACGGGCAAGCTCGTCGACGACAAGGGCAAGGTCCTTCTCCAGAAGGGTCAGGTCATCGACGAGGCGGCCCTCGACGAGATCCCGCGCAAGTACTGGGGCGAGCTCCCGGTCGAGGATGCGGAGGACATCGCCGCGAAGCTCAACGAGCTCGAGGAGATCATCCGCGTCCGCGAGGAGCACTTCCGCGACAAGATCGAGCGGCTCTCGAAGGGTGACGAGCTCCCGCCGGGCGTCATCAAGATGGTGAAGGTCTACATCGCCATCAAGAGGAAGCTCCAGGTGGGCGACAAGATGGCGGGACGCCACGGAAACAAGGGTGTCGTCTCGCGCATCATGGCCGAAGAGGACATGCCGTACACGGCGGACGGTCGGCCGGTCGACATCGTCCTCAACCCGCTCGGCGTTCCGAGCCGTATGAACGTCGGTCAGATCCTCGAGACCCACCTCGGGTGGGGCGGTCTCGCGCTCGGCTGGCAGCTCCAGTACATGCTGGACAACAACTTCAGCGACGCGCAGATCCGCGAGCACGTCCTCAAGATCTTCGACGGCGACAAAGAAGTGTCGAAGATGTTGAGCAAGCTCTCGAACGAGGAGATCCGCCAGGTCGCGCAGAAGCTGAAGAGGGGCATCCACTACGCGTCCCCGGTCTTCGACGGCGCACGCGAGAGCGACATCAAGAACGCGCTCGCGCTGGCCGGGCTGCCGACGTCGGGTCAGACCGTCCTCTTCGACGGTCGCACCGGCGAGGCGTTCGACCAGGACGTGACGGTGGGCGTCATGTACGTCCTCAAGCTGCACCACCTCGTCGACGACAAGATCCACGCGCGCTCGATCGGTCCGTACTCGCTCGTCACCCAGCAGCCGCTCGGTGGCAAGGCGCAGTTCGGTGGTCAGCGTCTCGGTGAGATGGAGGTCTGGGCGATGGAGGCCTACGGAACGGCCTACGCGCTCCAGGAGTTCCTCACCGTCAAGAGCGACGACGTCATGGGCCGCACGCGCATGTACGAAGCCATCGTCAAGGGCGAGTACACGCTCGAGCCGGGCCTGCCCGAGTCCTTCAACGTCCTCATCAAGGAGCTGCAGGCGCTCTGCTTGAACGTCGAGCTCCTCGAGCCGGGACAGATTCGTCCGGCCGATCAGGCCGCGGAGGAGTGAACGGGCGCTCGATGAGCTGCGCGCACACGCTGGCGTCCGCGGTGACCCTCGGCACGCATCACGTGACGGTGACGCGTCCCGCGGCGCCAGCCTCACCGCCCGGTGGCCGATGAGCCCGGGCCCCTAACCAGAGATTTTCGTCCCAAGAGCTGCAAACAGAAAAAGGAAAAGCCGATGCGCGACATCTTCAGCTTCTTCGAGAAGCCCAAGGATCCGCTCTCCTTCAGCGCGATCCGCATCTCGCTCGCGAGCCCCGAGAAGATCCGCGAGTGGTCGCACGGTGAGGTCAAGAAGCCCGAGACGATCAACTACCGAACGTTCAAGCCGGAGAGGGACGGCCTCTTCTGCGCGAAGATCTTCGGTCCCGTGAAGGACTACGAGTGCAACTGCGGCAAGTACAAGCGCATGAAGCACCGCGGGATCGTCTGCGAGAAGTGCGGTGTCGAGGTCATTCAGAGCAAGGTGCGCCGCGAGCGTCTCGGCCACATCAACCTGGCCACGCCGGTCGCGCACATCTGGTTCTTGAAGAGCCTGCCGAGCCGCATCGGCAACATCCTCGACATCTCGCTGAAGGATCTCGAGAAGGTCCTCTACTGCGAGGCGTACATCGTCATCGACCCGAAGGACACCGGGCTCACGCGTGGCGAGCTCCTCTCCGAGGAGCGCTACATGCAGCTCGTCGACGAGTACGGCGAGGACAAGTTCGTCGCGGGCATGGGCGGCGAGGCGATCCTCGAGATGCTCAAGGGCGTCGACGTCCACCAGCTCTGCGAGACGCTCCGCCAGGAGATGCGCTCGGCCACGAGCGAGGCGAAGCGCAAGAAGATCGTCAAGCGCCTCAAGGTCTGCGAGGCCTTCCGTGAGTCCGGCAACCGTCCGGAGTGGATGATGCTCACGGTGATCCCGGTCCTTCCGCCGGATCTCCGCCCGCTCGTTCCGCTCGACGGCGGCCGCTTCGCGACGAGCGACCTCAACGACCTCTACCGCCGCGTCATCAACCGCAACAACCGTCTCAAGCGCCTGCTCGAGCTCAACGCTCCGGAGATCATCATCCGGAACGAGCGCCGCATGCTCCAGGAGGCGGTCGACGCGCTGTTCGACAACGGCCGTCGCGGCAAGACGATCACCGGTCCGAACAAGCGCCCGCTCAAGTCCCTCAGCGACATGCTGAAGGGCAAGCAGGGAAGGTTCCGCCAGAACCTCCTCGGCAAGCGCGTCGACTACTCGGGCCGCTCCGTCATCGTCGTCGGTCCGACGCTCAAGCTGCACCAGTGCGGCTTGCCGACGAAGATGGCGCTCGAGCTGTTCAAGCCGTTCATCTACAACAAGCTCGAGGAGCGCGGTTACGTCAACACCATCAAGTCCGCGAAGAAGATGGTGGAGAAGGAGCGCCCCGAGGTGTTCGACATCCTCGAGGAGGTCGTCTCCGAGCACCCGGTTCTCTTGAACCGCGCGCCGACGCTCCACCGCCTCGGCATCCAGGCGTTCGAGCCGGTCCTCATCGAGGGCAAGGCCATCCAGCTCCACCCGCTCGTCTGCGCGGCGTTCAACGCCGACTTCGACGGTGACCAGATGGCCGTCCACGTGCCGCTCTCGATCGAGGCGCAGATGGAGGCCCGCGTGCTCATGATGAGCACGAACAACATCCTCTCGCCTGCGAACGGCAAGCCGATCATCAACCCGACGCAGGACATCGTCCTCGGCCTCTACTACGCGACGCGCGAGAGGAAGTTCGCGAAGGGCTACTACAAGCCGGGCACCCTCAAGGTGTCGAAGGACGGCAAGATCGAAGGCGGCTACCTCCGCGGCGTGTACTCGTCGCCGGAGGAGGTCCGCATGGCCTACGACAACGACGAGGTCACGCTCCACACGGGCATCCGCGTCCGCGTCGTCGACCCCGAGACGGGCGAGCGCATGATGGTCGACACGACCGTCGGCCGCTGCCTCATCTCGGAGATCGTCCCGCCGGGCCTGCCGTTCAAGCTGGTCAACAAGACGCTCGACAAGAAGGCGCTCTCGGCGCTCATCGACGCCTGCTACCGCAAGCACCGCAACAAGGCGACGGTCCTCCTCGCCGACCGCCTCCGCTCGCTCGGTTACGACCACGCGACGAAGGCCGGTGTGTCCATCTGCATGGACCACATGGTCATCCCGGAGGCGAAGAAGATCCTCCTCGCCCAGGCGCAGGAGGAGGTGCAGCGCGTCGTCGATCAGTACCAGGAGGGCCTGATCACGGACGGCGAGCGCTACAACAAGATCGTCGACATCTGGGCGAGCGTGGCCGACAAGGTCACGAGCGAGATGATGACGGTCATCGGCAAGGAGACCGTCGTCGATCCGGAGACCGGCAAGGAGTACGTCGAGCCGAGCTTCAACCCGATCTACATCATGGCGGACTCCGGAGCCCGTGGCTCGACCCAGCAGATCCGCCAGCTCGCCGCGATGCGTGGCCTCATGGCCAAGCCCTCGGGCGAGATCATCGAGAACCCGATCAAGGCGAACTTCCGCGAGGGTCTCTCCGTCCTCGAGTACTTCATCTCGACGCACGGTGCGCGTAAGGGCCTCGCGGACACGGCGCTCAAGACGGCGAACTCCGGTTACCTCACGCGTCGTCTCGTCGACGTCGCGCAGGACGCGGTCATCGCCGAGTTCGACTGCGGCACGCTCGACGGCATCCGCGTGACGAAGCTCGAGGACGCCGGCGAGGTCATCCAGCCGCTCGGCGACCGCATCCTCGGCCGCGTCGCGCTGGAGGACATCGTCGACCCGCTCACGGGCGAGGTCATCGTCCCGGCGAACACGGAGCTCGACGAGAACCTCGTCTTCAAGATCGAGGAGGCGGGCATCGAGGAGGTCGTCATCCGCTCGGTGCTGACCTGCCAGACGCGTCGCGGCGTCTGCGCCAAGTGCTACGGGCGCGACCTCGCGCGTGGCTACAAGGTCAACATCGGCGAGGCGATCGGCATCATCGCCAGCCAGTCGATCGGCGAGCCGGGTACGCAGCTCACGATGCGTACGTTCCACATCGGTGGCGCGGCGGCGCGCGGCAAGATCGAGCAGTCCTCGATCGAGGCGCGTGCGGAGGGCTTCGTCCGCATCCGCGGCGCGAACCTCGCCAAGCGGCGTGACGGCAGCGTGACGGTCATGAACCGCCACGGCGAGCTCGTCATCGTCGACGACACCGGCCGCGAGCGCGAGCACCACCGCCTGGTCTACGGCGCGGTGCTCAAGTGCGCGGAGGGCGACAAGGTGAAGCCGGGCCAGCTCCTCGCGGAGTGGGACGCCTTCGCCAACGTCATCCTCACGGAGGTCGGCGGTATCGCCCGCTTCGGCGACATCGTCGAGGGCGTCACGATGATCGAGAAGCTCGACGAGGTCACCGGCCTCTCGCGCAAGGTCGTCATCGAGTCGCGCGCTGCGGATCTCCGTCCGCGCGTCAGCATCAAGGACCCGCAGACGGGCGAGACGCTCAAGCTCCCGAACAGCACGCTCGACGCCCGCTACCTCCTCCCGGTCGGCGCGAACATCGTCGTCCAGGACGGCGACGTCGTGGAGCCGGGCGACATCATCGCGAAGATCCCGCGCGAGACCACGAAGACGCAGGACATCACCGGTGGTCTCCCGCGCGTCGCGGAGCTCTTCGAGGCCCGCAAGCCGAAGGACCACGCCATCATCGCCGAGATCGACGGCGAGGTCTCCTTCGGCAAGGACACGAAGGGCAAGCGGAAGGTCATCATCACGCCGTTCGGCCATGACGGCCAGCCGCTGCACGATCAGGCGCGCGAGTACCTGATCCCGAAGGGCAAGCACATCCACGTCCAGCCCGGCGACCGCGTCCGCGCGGGCGAGCCGCTGCAGGACGGCCCGGCGAACCCGCACGACATCCTCCGCGTGAAGGGCGAGAAGGAGCTCGCTGCGTATCTCGTCAACGAGATCCAGCAGGTCTATCGCCTGCAGGGCGTCGCCATCAACGACAAGCACATCGAGGTCATCGTCCGCCAGATGCTGCGCCGCGTGCGCATCAAGGACGTGGGCGACACGAACTTCCTCGTCGACGAGAACGTGGAGAAGCACGTGTTCGAGCGCGAGAACCAGCGCGTGATCGAGCGCGGCGGCCGCCCGGGCATCGCGGAGCCGCTGCTCCTCGGCATCACGAAGGCGTCGCTCTCGACGGAGTCGTTCATCTCCGCGTCGAGCTTCCAGGAGACCACCAAGGTCCTCACGGAGGCAGCGATCAACGGCAAGACGGACACGCTGCGCGGCCTGAAGGAGAACGTCATCATGGGCCGCCTGATCCCGGCCGGCACCGGCCTCGCCGCGTACAAGAACCTCAACGTCGTGGTCGAGGGCGAGACGCCGGAGAGCACGGGTTACGTCGCGCCGCAGCCGCAGGTGCCGGCGGCCACGCCGAGCACGCTGTCGGCGGTCAGCGAGGAGTAATCGGCAGCACGGAGCTCACCGCCTTCGGGGGCGGCTGAGCCACTCTCGAGAACGCCGCGGTCCTTCGGGATCGCGGCGTTTCCGTTTTGTTGTGTGGCCTCCCCCTCATCCGTGCTCGGCGCCTTCGGCACCTGCGCGCGGATGGGGGAGGGGCGTCCTGGTGGTCGCTTCGACCCTCGCAGGTAGTCCGTCGCTGGCGCCAAGGGCCTCGCAACGGATACTCGCGCGGCACCTTCTCGCGCGTGGCGCGCGCAGGGCTCCGTATCGCGGTTGCGCCCTCGGCGACTCGTCGCGAAGAGGCGAACGCCGTGAGCCAACGACGTGCCATCCTGTGTCGCTGTCACACGTCGGCGGCGCGAGGAACGCGCTGTTCCTCATGAAATTCGCTGGTGCACCGGTTGCATCGGGCCCTCGGCATGACCCCGAACGTTCAGCGATTCCTCGTCGTGATCGCTGGGCTCGCAGCCATCCGGCTCGTCGCCTGCGAGTCGTCAGCGCGCAGATCCGCAGACGATACCGGCGGTCCTTCGCCGGGGAGAACGCACGCCGCTCAGGAAGACGGAGCGGAAGGGAGTGGCCCGAACGATTCGGCTGCCGAGCAGCCACCTTCGAGCCCGAACGAAGAGGACCTTTGTTTCGATGGCGGAGTGCCGATCGCGGATGCCTCGGCCGACCCTTCGGGTTGCGTTCTCGTTGCGCGCCATACCGGCGGGTACGGGCACGAGACAGCGGCGATCTTCCAGGACATCGCAACCTTCTGCTGCGCCGAGGCGCCATTCGTACGCAAGATCCATTGTGAAGGTTGTACACACGTGCGTACGGCAGACGGCGGGCCGTGGACACCGACGGCAGAGCCGTGGCGCTGCTCGTGCGGTGACCTCAGCGTCGAGCTCGAATGTTCGACCAAGAGGATCGACCCGGCGACGTCGGCGATGTGTGGTCTGCCGGAGCTGCCGCCGACGCCGCATTGAGCACGTGCGCGGAGAGGTCCCATCCTCGATTCCGCGCCGCGAGCGCGCGGCGCACGTGCTCGGTGATGGAGGCGACGACGCCATCCCAGCCGAGCTCGCGGAGAGCGCGGTCCCGCCGAGCGTCGGGGCGAGCACGCGCCTCGTGGTAGGGCCCGTCCACCTCGACGACGAGGCGAGCCTTGGTGCAAGCGAAGTCGACGATGTGCGGCCCGATGACGAGCTGCCGACGAAAGGCAAACCCTGTCTTCTTCCCGGACAGCCGCCGCCAGAGCCACTCTTCGGAGCGAGTGGGCGAGAAGCGCATGAGTCGAGCGCGCTCCTCGAGGATCCGAGCCTGGTGTGGAGAGACGAGAGAACGAGCGAACATGACACCTCCGCGCGAGGACGCGGCCGCGCCGTGGCGAACGTCATGTCGTGGTGTGTCTCGCCGTAGCGAGGCCGAAGCCCGAGCGACGCGCCATCCGCGCGAAAGTCGCCGAGCGGAGCACCCGAAAGCGAGGACCTCGCGCGAGCGAGGAGCTCCCTGGGAGAGACTCGTGAGCAGAGAGCACCTCCCCCATCCGCGCGCAGGCGCCGAAGGCGCCGAGCACGGACAAGGGGGAGGCCGCGCGGCGAAGCCGCGCGGGGAGGGGGCTACCAAAAGATGTAAGGCCACCAATTCCGCATCGGCCTCCCGCTGGAATCCTTCGCGCGATTCCCGAAACCAGGAAAGCTCTGTCGCCAATACACCTGCCAAGCCCCTCCGCAGTCCGGCGCGAGCGTTCGATACCGCGCGTACTTCGCGCGCGAGAAGGACTCCACCTCGTCCTTCCCGTTCTCGCCGTCGCGGAGCCCGAAGTGCTCGCAGCGTGAGAGGACCTCGAAGTCGTTCTCGTCGTAGTGCCCGCGCGCGTTCGGCGCGAAGTGGACGTTGCCGCATCCTTGATCGAGCTCGGGGATGGAGCCCGACATGTCCCGCACCTTCCAGTTCACGGAGTTCGGGCCCGTGAACGTCAGGCAGTCGGGTGCGTCGCAGGTGTACCAGTCACGGAAAGGAAGCCCGAGGCGCGTGTCGAGGTCGAAGTTGGCGAACTCCATGAAGCGTGGTTTCAGCTCGGGCACGGCGCCGCTTCGCGCCATCCACTCGTAGCCGTGGCCGGCGCTGTGCATCGCGCAGCCGGGGCCGCGCGTGGAGTTGATGTACAGGACTCGTACCGTGCGCCCGCAGGCCTTGAACGCCTCGAAGTCGCGAGGGGCGAGGCAGCCGTTGCCGGCGCAGCGTTCGAACTCGCCGGTCTTGCGGCCGCTCGCGTCGTACTTCGGCTTCGCCTCGAGGATCTCGGCGATGCCGACGGTGTCGAGCACCTTGCCGTCCGGGCACGTGTACGGCGACGGGTCGCCGTTGGCGTGGAGCCAGACCTCGTGGACCTCGCCTCTCGCGAAGAGCTCGCAGAGCGGCGCACCGAACGCAGCCGCCATCTTCTCCTCGAAGAGGGCTGCGTAGTCGAACTGGTAGAACGCCGTCGAGTTGCAGTTGACCGGCAGCTTCGTCGAGTACTTGTGCGGCCAGCCGGCGGGCGGGGTCTCGTCCGCGAGGTCGACCCACTTCGAGACCTCGTACTTCAGGAACGGCTTTGCCGTCGGGTCCGAGTAGCCGTGGTATCGCGAGCCCTCGGCGAAGCCTGCGATGAGCTGCTCGACGTGCTTCTTCCAGTTGTTCCGCGTCGTCGGGTCGTTGTCGAAGTTGATCGCGAGGACCCGCGGACGCATCTCCGTGATCACGTCGTGATGGACGACGAGCCAGGGATCGCTCGTCGCGTAGCTCGCGTGGTTCGGCCAGACGAGACCGGTCGCCGTGGCGTCGTCGCGCCCGCCGTCGCTTCTCGAGACGCCCGCCGCCGCGTCCGTCTCCGCGACCGCGTCGAACGTCGACTCGCTCGGCTCGAACGCGTCCGACGTCGAAGGGTCCGAGGTGCAGCTCAGGACGAGGCCGAAGAGCGCGGCTGCCGCGAACGAAAGGAGCGAGACCGACTTCATCGGCGAACCCTCGGAGCATCCGTCGCGCCAAGTCGCCTCGCGCGCGCAGTAGCGGAAATGACGTCCGTGTGCGGAGGTATCGCACGGATCGCGCGCGAGCCGTGGGGAGCCCACCCGCCAGGTCGCGAGGGTTCGAGTCGCCTCGAGCCGCGCCGCCGGGCTGGAGGCGGCGCGGCAGTCGTGCGGAGGTCAGGTCTTGCAGGGCGTCGCTTTGAACGACCCCTTCGTGCCCGTATCCGTCTCGAAGGAGCCTTCCGTCGTCGACTTCAGCTCGAGCTTGGCCGACCTCGCCTCGACCAGCAGATTCTTGCCGTTCTCCTCGTCGAGGACGCCCAACGTGAAGTGGTCTCGATCGTACGTGCCGGGCACGAGCTCTTTGTCGCCCTTGAGGGTGATCCGGATGACGCGAAAGCTGGGCCTGCACCTATCTTCGATGGCCCAGTCCTTGGGGGATCCCGGGTGCACCGATCCTACGAAGATGCTGCAATCGAGCTTGCAGTGATCGAGCCCCAGATAGATGTGCCTGTCGCTTGCGACTGCAGACACTACCTTCACCTTCTCGAGCGGCCGGTCCTTGACCTTGATGACGACGTCGTCGCTCGGCGGAGCGGCGTTGACCGTCGCCGATGCGGCGGCGGCCTCCTCCGTCTTCTTCAGGCGATTGCAACCGAGCGTTGCGCAGACGACGACGAAGCCGATGACCAAGCGATGCACGCGCATGCTCCTCCTCCCCTTTTTGGACCTGGCGGGTCCTCGGACCGCCCCGGACGAGGAGCGAGCATAGGTGTCGCGCCGAAGCGCGAGCCATGGTCATCGCGTTGGGGAGTCGTGACCCTCGGCCGACGCGAGAGGTCGCGTCGCGACGTCGCCGGGCAACGCCACGAGGAGCGCGACGAACGCGACGACCACGCACGTCGCGCAGACACCCGCGAAGCCGAAGCGCGCGAACACCTGGCTGCCGCCGAAGGCTCCGGTCGACATGCCGAAGAACATCGAGCCCACGAGCAACGCGTTGAGGCGGCTCCGTGCGGCCGGATCCTGCGCATACACGATCGTCTGATTCGCGATGAGGCAGGACTGGATGCCGAGGTCAAAAGCGATCGTGCCGAGGACGAGGACGACGAGCGAGCGATGGAGCGCCGCCATCGCGGCGAACGACGTGAGCGTGACGGCGGCGCCGAACCGGATCACCGCGCGTGGGCCGCGCCGATCGGCGAAGCCTCCGGCGATCGGCGCCGCGAGCGCGCCGGCCGCGCCCGCGATGCCGAAGCTTCCCGCGACGGCGCTCTGCAGCTCGAACGGCGGCGCGGCGAGGCCGAGCGCGAGCGTGGACCAGAACGCGCCGAACGTGACGCAGAGGAGGCTCTGCGTGAGGGCCGCGCGGCGGAGCGGGGCGTTCCGGCGGAGGAGTACTGCCATCGAACGCAGGAGGTCGACGTAGCGTCCGCCGACGAGCGGCGGAAACGATGGGAGGGCGCGCGCCGCGACGAGGCCGAACGCGAGGGCGGCGACCGCGGCCGCGGCGAAGATCACTCGCCACGACGCGTACTCGGTGACGGCGCCGCTGACGACGCGCGACAGGAGGATCCCGAGGAGCAGCCCCGTCATCACGGTCCCGACGGTCTTGCCTCGCGAGGACGGCTCGGCGATCGAGGCGGCGGCCGGCACGAGGTCCTGTGCGAGCGTGGCGGTGAGGCCGATCGCGAGGCTCGCGATCGAGAGGGAGACGACGTCACGGCAGAGCGCGGCGAACGCGAGCGAGGCGGTCAAGAGGAGCGCCTTGACGACGATCACGCGCCGGCGGTCGAGCATGTCGCCCAGCGGCGCGAATGCGAGGATGCCGGCGGCGTACCCGAGCTGGGTCGCGGCCGGGATCCAGCCGACACGCGCCGGCGTCGCTCCGAGATCGGACGCGATCACGCCGAGCATCGGCTGGTTGTAGTAGAGGTTCGCTGCGCCCAGCCCTGCGCCGACGGCGAGGAGGACGACGAGCCCACGTCCGATCACGCGACGGCGTGTAACGCATCCGTGCGCGGGGTGGGAGACTTCTTCGCCGCAGCGGAGCGACCGCCGTCGACGCGAGACCGGCTGGCGGGCGGACCGTGGTAGCCACTACGCTTGGCGCGATGGACGCGTACCGCGAGCTTCATCAGCGCTTCGATCGTCACTACCTGCTCCGGAGCTCTGCCGATCTGCTCGAGTGGGATGCCCAAGTCATGATGCCCGAGAGCGGCGGGGACCTCCGCGCGGCGCAGCTCGCGACGCTGCGCATGCTCGCCCACGAGGCGATCGCGGCGCCCGACATGCCCGACCTGCTCGCCGCCGCCGAGGCGGCGCCGCCCGAGGATCCGTGGGAGCGCGCCAACCTCGCCGCGATGCGACGCGCGTGGGTGCACGCCGCCGCGGTGCCGGCCGATCTCGTCGCGGCGCGCACGCGCGTGACTTCGAGCTGCGAGCTCGCATGGCGCTCGGCGCGCAAGGACGACGATTTTGCCAGCTTGCTGCCGCTCTTCACGGAGGTCGTCGACCTCACGCGGCAGGTCGGACAGGCGAAGGCCTCCGTCATGGGCCTCTCGCCGTGGGATGCGCTCGCCGACGAGTACGAGCCGGGCGCGCGGGAGGCGTGGCTCGCGCCGCTCTTCGCGCGCCTGGAGCGCGAGCTTCCGCCGCTCGTCGACGCCATCATCGAGGCGCAGGCGCGCGCGCCCGCCGTCCCGAAGCTCGCGGGGCCGTTTTCCGTCGAGCGGCAGGCGGCGCTCGGCCGGTACGTCGCGGAGCGCATGGGCTTCGATTTTTCGCGCGGTCGTCTCGACGTGAGCGCTCATCCGTTCTGCGGCGGCGCCGCCGAGGACGTGCGCATGACGACGCGCTACGACGAGGCGGACTTCCTCTCGAGCGTGCTCGGCGTGATCCACGAGACGGGACACTCGCTCTACGAGATGGGCCTGCCTCGTGCCTGGGCGCGTCAGCCCGTCGGGCACGTGCCGGGGATGGGCCTCCACGAGAGCCAGTCGCTCCTCATGGAGATGCAGGCGGCCCGCACCCCGGAGTTCCTCGGCTGGCTCGCCAGCGTCGCCTCCGAGTACTTCGGTCTTGGTCCCGGCGTGTTGACCCGCGAGGTGCTCTCGCGTCATGCGCTGCGCGTCCAGCGGAGCCTCATCCGCGTCGAGGCCGACGAGGCGACGTACCCGCTCCACATCATCGTGCGCTTCGGCCTCGAGCGCGCGCTCATCTCGGGAGACCTGTCGCCGAAGGATCTGCCCGGAGCCTTCCGCGACGCGATGGAGCGCGTCGTCGGGGTCCGGCCCGATACCGATCGCGACGGCTGCCTTCAGGACGTGCACTGGCCTACGGGCGCGTTCGGGTACTTCCCGAGCTACACGATCGGCGCCATCGCCGCCGCGCAGCTCTTCGCGAGCGCGGTCTCTGCGCATCCGGAGATCCCGAGCGAGCTCGCGCGCGGAGAGTTCACGACCCTCCGCTCGTACGCGTGCGAGCACGTCCACCAGCACGGCTCGCTCTGGGACACCAACGGCATCCTCGAGCGCGCCACCGGCCGCGCGCTCGACGCCGACGCCCTGCTCGGGCATCTGCGCCGTCGTTACCTCGAAGCGCGATGACCGGCCGGCCGGCGCGCTGACGCCGGCCGACCCGCGCCATTTGCGGAGAGCGCCAGTGCGTCCGCGTGACACGTCTCCTGCCGTGCTCGAGGTACCGCCGCGGTTCCGTGTGGTTCGCGGGCCGTGGGACGACGAGCCCGACGACCGGACGATCGTGCTCGTGCCGAGCTCGGCCTTCGGTGACGGGCGCCACGAGACGACGCGAATGTGCCTGCAGGCGCTCGCGGTGTTCGCGCCGCGCCGGCCGTTCCGGATGCTCGACGTCGGCAGCGGGTCGGGGATCCTCTCCATCGCGGCCGCGAAGCTCGGGGGGGAGGCGGTCGGCGTCGAGATCGACGCGGCCGCGAACGCGGTCGCCGTGGAGAACGCACGCCTGAGCGGTGTCGCCGATCGCGTGGCGTTCGGGGATGCGTGGCCGAGCGGTCGCTTCGAGGTGGTGGTCGCGAACATCCTCCGCGCGGTGCTCCTCGAGCTCGCGAGCGAGATCATCCTCCGCCTCGCGCCCGCGGGCCTGCTCGTCCTCTCCGGCCTCGTATCCACCGACGTGCCCGAGGTCGTGGCGCGCTACGCGCCGCTGCTCGACGGCGCTCGTCCGGAGGTCTTCGAGCGCGGGCCGTGGCGCACCTTGGTCTGGCGCGGCGCGCGCGTCGGGACGTGACCTCGCCTCCGCCCGCCTCAGAGATCGGCTCGGGCGACCTCGATCACGCGCTCGCGGAACCAGCGATGCGCCGGGTCGTTCTCGTACGTCGAGCTGTAGCCGATGTAGAACGTCGGCGCGCGCACCGGAAACGGCAGCGGTCGCGTGACGAGGCCGAGGCGGCGCGCGAGCTTCGAGGCGAGCTCCGCCGGGACCGTGACGACGAGATCGGTCTCGGCGACGACGACGGCCGCCGCCGCGAAGTGCGGCATGCGGAGCACGATCCGGCGCGTGAGGCCGAGCGCTTCGAGGGCCGGATCGACGGCGCTGCCGGGCAGCCCCCGCGGAGTGACGAGGACGTGATCGAGGGCGGCATACGCGCGGGCCGTGAGCCGTGATCGGAGGGCAGGGTGGTGGCGCCGGAGCAGGACGGCCATCGGCACCTCCGCGGCCTTCTGCACGGTGATGCCGGAGAGCGGACGGAGCGAAGCGCCGTAGGCGAGATCGATCTCGCGGCTCTGCAGAGCGCGATCGACCTCGTTTCCGAGGAAACGTGTCACGATGCTCACGCCGGGAGCCTCCCGTCGGAGGCGCGGCATGAGCCGCGGCAAAAGGACGATCTCCGCGTAGTCGGTGCCCGCGAGGACGAAGGAGCGTTCGAGCTTCGAAGGATCGAACGCGGTGCCCGACCGGCTCACGAGCGCCTGCGTCGTCGCGAGCAGCTCACGGAGCGGCGCCTCGAGCGCCTCTGCGGTGCTGGTCGGGCGAAGCGTCGCGCCGGCGCGTACGAACAGCGGATCGCGGAACGTCCAGCGAAGGCGCGCGAGCGCGTGGCTCACGGCGGACTGGGTGCGTCCGAGGCGCTGCGCTGCTTTCGTCGTGCTGCGCGTGCGAAGCAGCTCGTCGAGGACGACGAGCAGGTTGAGATCGACGCCCGCGAGAGGATGAACGGCGCTCATGATGTCCATGTCTACTATGAATTGGCGTCGGAGCCGCTCCGGGCGCATGCTCGTTCTCGTCCGAACGCGACGGCGGACGGTCGCTTCGACGTAGAGACGAAAGGGGAGCGAGATGAGCAAGGTTGCGGTGCTTGGATCCGGTCAGGTGGGGCAGGTCCTCGCGGAGGGCTTCTTGGGGCTGGGGGACGAAGTCATGCGCGCGAGCCGTGACCCGGCCAAGCTCGCGGACTGGAAGCAGAGGAACCCCACGGCGAAGACCGGTACGTTCGCCGAGGCGGCGGCGTGGGCGGACATCGTCGTCCTCGCCGTGAAGGGCCGCGCGGCCGAGGAGGCTCTCGATCTGGCCGGGATCGGGAACCTCGCCGGCAAGATCGTCATCGACGCGACGAACCCGATCTCCGAAAAGCCGCCCACGAACGGAGTGCTCTCGTTCTTCACGAGCCTCGACGAGTCGCTGATGGAGCGGCTGCAGCGGAAGGCGCCGCAGGCGCGCTTCGTGAAGGCGTTCTCCTGCGTCGGCAACGCCTTCATGGTGAAGCCCTCGTTCCCGGGTGGCCCGCCGACGATGTTCATCTGCGGCAACGACAAGGCCGCGAAGGAGGAGGTGACGAAGATCCTCGATCGCTTCGGCTGGGAGACCGCCGACATGGGGACCGTCGAAGCCGCCCGCGCCATCGAGCCGCTCTGCATGCTGTGGTGCATCCCCGGCATCGCGGGCGGGAGCTGGAGCCACGCCTTCAAGCTGCTCCGGCTCTGAGGCGAGTCCAGTCGCAGTCGGCCGTCCGAGGAGGCGCCTGACGCTTCCTCGCGTTCCGTCTCGGCTGATAGCCGGCTGCGATGCGGACTGCGTTGACCTGTCCTTGGTGTGGCGCTCCGTTGCCGGCCATCGTGGCCGGACAGCCCTTCGTCACGTGCGCGTACTGCGGGGCGACCTCGAGTCTCGGCGGCGAACGGGCCACGAAGGCTCAGGCGCCGACGAACGCGGCCGCCGCGGTGCGGGCGATCGACTCGACGCTCCAGCAGCGCGTCATCGACTCGTTCAAGGCCGCTCGCGCGCGAGGCGCGTCTCCGTACGACGCGCTCGTCGCGGCGGCGCGCGAGAGCCTCGGCCCGCTCGGGCAGACCGACGCGTTCGCGCGCGTGTGCCTCGCGCTGGGCCGCGACTTCGACGCGGAGCACGGCACGTCGGTCGTCGAAGATCCCATCGTCATGAGCCGCCTCATGGTCGAGTACCTGAAGGCGATCGAGGGCGTGCGAACGGAGGGGTGGTACGAAGTGAACCTCCCCTTCTTCGCCGAGACGCGCGACGGCCCGAAGCACTACGAGCGGACGATCACCGCCGAGCTCATCGCCGAGCTCGCGGCGCGGGATCCCACGTTCTCGCCTCCGCCGAAGAAGAAGCGCCGCTTCTGGCCGTTCGGCTGACGGCGGCGCCCGTCGACGCTCACGCGACCTCGAGACGGAAGCGCGCCTTGCGCTTCTTCGCCTCGACGAGCACGGCTTGCAGGGCCGACAAATCGTCCAGCACGGCGTCGATGGACGTGATCCGTTCGCGGACCTCCGGCTTTTCGAGCGCGGTGAGCAGACCCTCCACGCAGCGAAGGCCCTCGGTCGGCGAGAACCAATCCGTCCAGGGACCGAGCGCTTCGGCGAGGTCTTCCGGGAACCCGTCGAAGTCGGGCGGAGGCTCCCGGTCATCGGTGAAGCTCGAGAGCAGGGGAAGGCCGTGCTCTTCCGCGATCGCGTCGAGCGTGGCCGCATGATGGAAGATCGCCGCGCCGTCGCCGTCGAACGTCACCGCGATCTTCGGGTCGAACGCAGGGACGAAACCGACCGTCATCGCTCGCGAAAGTAGCACGGAGGAAGGCCTCGTGCGGTCGGCCCGGAGCTCGTCTTTTCGGGGCCGAAGAGCGATCGCGTATGCTTCGACCATGAGCTCGAACGGGAACCCGCCGGGGCACGGGACGCCGCATCCTCATCATCCTCACGCGCCTCAGCCGGTCGTGCATGGCGCGCCGACGGGGACGCACGGCGCTCCGCCTGCCGGTGGATACGGCGCTCCGCCGGCAGGCGGGTTGGGAGCGACGCCAGCAAACCCGCAAGCGCCGGGTGCGTTCGGGCCCATGCCCGGGTACGCGCCCTCGTTCGCCGGTGCATCGGGCGGCGGCGTGCACGCCGCGGCGGAGCCGCCGCTCACGAACGGAGCGACCGCCACCGGTGCGTCTCGCGACGGCACGAACCGCGAGCTCGCCTCGATCCTGACGTCCATCGGTCTCTTGTCGTTGCTCGTCCACTGCGTGACCGTGCTCGCCTGGATCTACAAGTCCTGGGAGATGCTCCCGCCGTCGCTGCGCGTCACGGGCAGCGGCAAGCACGTGAGCCCGGCCGCGGCTGTCGGGTTCCTCTTCGTCCCGCTCTACAACATCTATTGGACGTTCGTCGTCTCGAGAGGCCTCTGCGAGGCGCTCAACCGCGCGCTCGAGATGTACGGATCGCCGAAACGCGCCTCGACTGGTCTCGCGAACGCCGCCGCGGTCTGTCAGGCCGTTCCTTACTGCAACGTGATGGCGCCGCTGCTCTGGCTCCCGTTCATGTTCAACGTCGAGAGCGCGAAGCGCGAGTACGTGCGCGTCGCCGGCGGGGCGAACGGGCCCGTCTGATCGACGGCCGGGCCTTCGCCTCGGCGCGGAACGGGAGCCTCATTTTCGCACCCGGTAGCGCGTCGACCGGTTACCCTCGACGGGATGGAACGACGGAGCGCTTCGGGGCTGCTCGTCGTCACTTGCGTTGCGTTGGCAGGGCTCATGCTTCGGTGCTCGATGCTCCTCGATCCGGAGGATCTGTCGGGCGGGCAGCCGGCGTCCGAGGAGGTGGACGCGTCCTCCCCGGACGCCGAGGTCGACGCGGGGGGGCTGCCGGATGGCGCCGTCGTCTGGCCGGTGAACGGCCACGCGTACCTCGTCGTCGCTCGCGGCCGGAGCATCCTGTGGGAGACCGCCAAGGAGGAGGCCGCCGCGATGGGCGGTCATCTCGCGACGATCGGCTCCGCCGAAGAGAACGAGTTCGTCTTCCAGCTCGCTCGCTCGAACGACGAAGCGTGGAACGGCCTTTGGGGAGGCCCGTACCTCGGCGGCTTCCGGTCTGCCGACGGAGGGCGGTTCGACACCGGTTGGGAGTGGGTCACCGGTGAGCCCTGGAGCTACACCGCGTGGGCCTCGGGGGAGCCGACCGCCGACGACAGCGAGATCTACTTGCAGCTCAACGAGCGATCTCGCCCGGTCTGGAACAACATCAACACGGGGGCCGCCAACTCGTTCGTCGTCGAGTTCGAGTGACGTAGCCCGCAAGAGCCGATCAGAGCTCTTCGACTTCCTCCAGCGTCGAGCGCGCGATCTCCGCGAGGCCGTAGAGATGCCCCGGGCCGACCACGCCGACGAAGAGCTGGTCCGCCGCGCCATCCGGCAAGACGAGCGACGCGCTCGTGCCCTCGACCGGCACCTCGTAGAGGTCCTCGCCCGCGAGGACGCGCAGGACGGTGCCTTCGTCCATGCTGGTGCCGAGCCGGAAGACGACGCGGTTGGCGCACGAGGCGTCGCGCTTCGCTTGGATCGTGGGCGCGCTCTTCTGGACCGTCGTCCACACCGGGAGCATCGGATCGCCGAACAGCACGACGGACTTCTGCGTCCACCGGTGGCTCGCCTCGTCGATGGTCGGCACCTGGCCGATGAGCGGCACGGAGAGATTCTCGCTCCTCGGCATGTTCCTGCGGCCGGCGAGATACGCGTCGCCGAGGATGGGGCGCGGCGTCGTCTTCAGGTACCGGAGCATCTCGTCGATGAGCTGGCTGCCTCCGGCGAGCCCGAGGCCCGTCGCGCTGTTGCCGACGTATGCGATCGCGCCGCCCTTCGGCGCGTTGACGAGCTTTGCGCCGGCGGCGTCGCCGTTCGCGGCGAGCGAGCCGGCCTGGCATGCGCAGGACAGGAACAGCGGCAGCGTCTCGTTCTCGAGCGCGTGCGCCATCGCGGCGGTGAACGCGTTGCGCCCGTCGATCTCGACGGTGAGGTTCTTCGGCGTGCCGTGCCCGGCGTGGACGACGATGTTGTAGCCGCGGTTCAGCTCGGCGGTCTCGGCTGCGAGCGTCAGCTTCGCGGCGTCGGGATCGGACAGCGTCGTCGCGTAGAGCTTTTTCACGCGCGAGCCTTCGGGCAAGACGGACAGCGTGCGCCCGGGCATCCCGAAGTAGAAGGAGGCGTCGACGTCGACGTTGCCGACGCGCGTGGCGATGTTCGACAGGAGGAGCGTCTCGCCCACCTTCGAGGTGTCGAAGCGCGTGAGGTGCTTGATCACCTTCTCGACGTAGACGTCGACCTCGCTCGACGTCGCGACGGGCAGCCGCCCGACGGCGAGATCCGCGACGTAGCTCGGACGGTCGTTGGCCGGATCGCCGTACGTGCCGTCTCCGTTCGTGTCCCATTCGGAGAGGTCGGCGTAGTAGTGATCGGTGACGATCTCCTCCGCGAAGGACTGCGTCTGCACCATCGGATGCGTGTAGCGATCCCGTGATCGGCGCGCGGGCACGACGCTCGTGTCGCCTCCGAGCAGCACGTACTCGAGCCCCGTGCGCTGCCGGAGGAAGTCCTTGATGGCCTTGGGCGTGTCCCGCTTCGGATCGGAGTCGTCGCAACCGCCCGCGCAGATCTCTTCCACGGTCACGACCTCGGTATCGATGCCGGTCACCCGATGGATGCGTGCGAGCCGGACGAAGGCGTCCTTCAGCTCCGACGACGTCACGATGAGCGCCGGAGCAGAGCCCGTCGTCTTCGACGCCGTCGGGACGTCGCAAGCTTCGCCGCCGCTTCCGCTGGTCTCCTCCGACGACGACGGACCTCGCTTGCCGTTCGGAGCGTCGAGGACTTCACCGCTTTCGCTCGCACAGCCTCCGAAGAGCAACAGGCTCAGCGCGCCGATTCCACCGACCCACGCCAGACGCATCGCAACCCTCTCCACCCTGTAGGAGAAAAGCTGACATGTAGTCTTCGCTTGTCAATGGATCGTCCGTGCCCCGGGGTACCCTCCGAAATTGGCGTGCGCGCGGGGCCACGCCTTTCTCGGGAGGGACCATCGATGCAGGCTCGACGATTCGTCGCCGTCGTTCTCGCCGCCGGTGCCGGCGCAGTGCTCTCGAGTGGATGCGACGGGAGCTCGTCGAGCTCGGGCGGAGGTGGCGGAGGCGAGTCGACGACGACCAAGAGGCCGCCCGTCGTGCAGCCGATCCAGGCCGTCTTCACGCAGGCGACGTTCAGCACGCGCTACGAGGTGGCGATCAGCAACCCCGACCAAGACGAGCTCTCCTTCGATTGGTCCGGCACGAACTGCGGGCAGACGTCGATCAGCGAGCCGAGGACCTGCAATGCCGAGCAGTGCACGTCGTCCATGACCTGGACGCATCCTCACCCGCCGTGCGAGGCGTCGCCCACGCACGACGACGCGCACGTCTTCTTCGTGGTCGACGGCAAAGGGAGCAAGAAGAGCGTCGTCTGCGTCTATCAGGGCGCCCAGACGGGCACCGGGCAGCCTTGCAACTTCGCCGGCTTCGCCGACTCCGAGTTCGGCGTCCGGCAGCGCAACACCGCCGACGTCTATTACCGCGCGCGGGGGAGCGGATGCTCGACCATCCAGCTCGTCCAGGTGATGTACATCAAGGCGAAAGGGCCGCCGGAGACGATCGTCGTTCCGCACAACGACGGGATGGAGGAGGTCGACCTCGGTCCCTTCTACAAGCCGCCCAGGCGCGAAGACGACAAGGACGGCTACGTCGTCGACAAGAACCCGGAGGTCGCGGGCTCGATCGATCCCTACTACGGCGGGAGCACGCCCGGCACGCCGCTCGTGCCCGCCGAGCTCACCGATCGACCGGGCAACACCAAGCCGAACCACCGCGCCTACTTCGAGGTCTGCGCTTTCTGCTCCGACAAGCCGGGAGATCCCGACTACGGCAAGTATCTCGACTGCATCACCTGGGAGTACGACCCGGACGAGGGGCTCGCGAAGCTGACCGATCCTCAGCCCACCGAGAAGCCGACGCCCGGCTTCCTCGGTGCCGTCGAGCTGTGGAACGCCAACCACGGCTTCCAGATGCCACGCGCGAACTAGGACGATCCGCACGCCCACGTGACGCTCGGCGGCTTTCGTCGAATTCGACGATGTGCATGGTGTCGCGCTGCGGGCCGAGGGTGAACGTGATAGCCTCGGGCCTCCTCGGAAGCGGGGATCACCGGGTGGGGCGTCGATTCGCGACGAATCCTAGCGGGGAGCCTCTCTCCGCCGCTCGAGCAAGAGGGCTCATGTCGTCACGTCGGTCGCGCATCGCAGCATGGTCGTCCCTCGTCATCGGCGGCCTCCTCGCGTCTCCTGCGCGCGCGGCGGACATCGAGGTGCCTGGCACCGAACGCGCCGTGGAGGTCCACGGGTTCGTGAGCCCCGGATTCATCGTGACGACGGGGAACAACTACCTCGCCAAGTCGAAGCGCGGGAGCTTCGAGTTCTCCGAGGTCGGCATCAACTTCACCGTTCAGCTCACCGACAGGCTGCGTACCGGCGTGCAGCTCTTCGCGCGCGACCTCGGCCCGCAGGGGAACTACAGCCCGAAGGCCGACTGGTACTACCTCGACTATCGCTTCGAGGACTGGTTCGGCATCCGGGCCGGGCGCGTGAAGATCCCGTTCGGTCTCTACAACGACACGAGCGACATCGACGCGGCGCGCGTCCCCGTCCTGCTCCCGCAGTCGATCTACCCGCTCTACAACCGCGACCTGCTCCTCGCGCAGACGGGCGTCGAGCTCTACGGACGCGTGCGGACGCGCTCGCTCGGCGCGCTCGAGTACCGGCTCTACGGCGGCACGATCTTCCTCGACGTCGCCACGCAATCGACGGTCCCACCGCAGGGGCTCACCAACCTCGAGTTCCCGTTCGTCGCGGGCGAGCGACTCATGTGGGAGACGCCGATCGAAGGCCTGCGCGCCGGTGGAAGCCTCCAGGCGCTGCGCCTCGACGCGAGCTTCGACCTGCCGAACATCGGTCCGGTCGGAGCCTCGCTCCAGGGCGCTCTCTGGGTCGGCTCCATCGAGTACGCCCTGCACGATCTCCTGCTCGCCGCCGAGTACAGCCGGTGGATCTTCCGGCTCGACAGCAGCAACCACGCGATCGCGCCGCCGTCCCGTGTCATCCACGAGCGCGCATACGTGATGGCGTCGTACCGGATCAACGACTGGTTCCATCCGGGCGCCTACTACTCGGTCCTCTACCCGGACGTGGAGAACCGCTCCGGTCGCGCGGCGCAGCAGCACGACGTCGCGGGGACGCTGCGCTTCGACATCAATCATCACTGGCTCGTGAAGCTCGAGGGGCACTTCATGAGCGGTACGGCAGGGCTGACCCCGGACCTCAACGACGGCGTTCCGCTCGATCGGCTCGAGCGGAACTGGGGAGTCTTCCTCGTGAAGACGACGGCACATTTCTGAGCCATGCGCGCGATCGCCGTCGGCCGCTTCGTCCTGTTCGCGTTGTTCGCGCTCCTCGTGCTCGTCACGCCGACGCACGTGTCCGCGGAGCCGTCGCCTGCGTTCGTCGTCATCGTCAATCCGCAGAACCCGTACCTCGCGCTCGACCGATCCTTCGTCGCCGACGCGTTCCTGAAGAAGGTCACGCGTTGGCCCAACGGCGACGTCATCAAGCCCGTCGACCTCCCGCCACGGTCCCGCACGCGCGCGCGGTTCTCCGAACAGGTGCTGAAGCGTTCGATCGCCGCCGTGAAGAGCTATTGGAACCAGATGATCTTCTCGGGGCGCGACGTGCCGCCGCCGGAGCTCTCCACGGAAGAGGAGGTGGTGAAGTACGTCCTGACCCACGCCGGAGCCGTCGGTTACGTCTCCGGCGATGCGCGCCTCGGCGACGCGAAGATCGTGACGATCCGTTGAAGGAGCGACATGCGCCTCACCCTGCGAGCGAGCCTCATCGCGATCGTCTCGATCATGGCCGCGGCGTTCCTCGTCGTCATCGTCGCGAGCGATCTCGTCACCTCGCGCGTGCGGGAGCGCCTCGTCGAGATCGAGCAGCGGCAGATCCCGAGGCTCGAGCTCGGTCCGCGGATCGCGGCGGACTTCGCGGAGCTGACGCGGACGTTCCAGGACGCGGTCGCCGCGCAGGACGCCGACGCGCTCGAGCAGACGCGGCGCGTGCGGGATCGCATCGTCGCGCGCCTCGAGGAGGGCAAGGCGGTCTTCGATCCGGCGGCGAGCGAGGAGCTGCGCGTGGCGCTCGACGCCTATCACGAGCTCGCGCTCGACGTGTCGCGACGGATGATCGCCGGCGAGGGCGGCGAGGAGATGATCGAGCGCATCACACGGATGCAGGAGGCGCAGGCGCGAGCGCAGGCGCAGATCGATCGCGTCGTCGCGTTCGACGCTCGGTATCTCCGAGGCGCCTTCGACGACGCGCGCGCCGCGCTGCTCGCCGGAGGCAGGACGCGCCTCGTCATCACGGGGACGTGCCTCGCGCTCGTGCTCGGCCTCGCCATCGTGTTCACGCGCGGGTTCGTGCGCTCGATCGCGGCCCTGCACGAGGGCTTCGCGCGCTTCGGGAAGGGCGAGCTCGACGCCCTCATCCCCGTCCGAGGCAACGACGAGATCGCCGACGTCGCGGCGGGGGCGAACCAGATGGCCAAGAACCTGGCCGAGCTCGAGGCGGAGCGGGAGCGCGCCGCGGCGGAGACGCGCGAGCTGCTCGAGCGGACGCGGGAGCAGGCGGCGCGGCTACAGGCGCAGGAGGAAGAGCTCCGCGCCACGAACGAGGAGCTGCAGGCGCAGCAGGAGGAGCTGCGTCTGACGAACGAGGAGCTCTCGGAGCACGCGCGGCAGCTCTCCGAGCAACGGGCGGAGCTCGAGGCGAAGAACGAGGAGCTGCGCGAGCTCAGCCGGCGGCTCGAGCAGAAGGCCGCCGAGCTCGCCACGGTGAGCGCGTTCAAATCCCAGTTCCTCGCGAACATGTCCCACGAGCTGCGGACCCCGCTCAACAGCATGCTCTTGCTCTCGCAGCTCCTCGCGGACAACCCGGAGGGGAACCTCACCCCGAAGCAGGTCGAGTACGCCCGCACGGTGAACGGTGCGGGCAAGGACCTGCTCTTCCTGATCAACCAGGTCCTCGACCTCGCGAAGATCGAGGCGGGCAGGCAGGAGATCCACGTCGAGCCCGTTCGCGTGGAGGACATCGTCGAGCGGATCCGCCGCGTGTTCGCTCCGCTCGCGGCAGAGAAGGGATTGTCCTTCGACGTCGGGATCGCGGACGACGTGCCGCGGTCGATCACGACCGACGGACAGCGCGTCGGGCAGATCCTCACCAACCTCGTCGGCAACGCCGTGAAGTTCACGTCGCGTGGCGCCGTGAAGCTCGCCGTGCGTCGACCGGATCCTTCGGTGGAGCTCCGCACGCTCCGTCGCGAGACGACGATCGCGTTCGTCGTCACCGACACCGGCTCGGGGATCGCCTCCGAGCACCGTGAGCGCATCTTCGAGCCCTTCGAGCAGGGCGGCGAGGCCGGGAACCGTCGCCACGGCGGGACGGGGCTCGGCCTCGCCATCTCCCGCGAGCTCGCCACGCTGCTCGGCGGCGAGCTACGGCTCGAGAGCACGGCGGCCGAGGGGAGCACCTTCGTCTGCTACCTCCCGGAGCGGTGCGAGCGTACCGAAAAGACGGAGGAGCCGCGGCGGGCGGCGACGCCCGCGCCGAAGCGCGCCGCAACGCCGGCGCCGGTCGCCCGCGACGGCGGAGCCGCTCCGGACGATGCGACCCACCTGCTCGTCATCGAGGACGATCCCCTCTTTCTCGAGGTCCTCGGACGCATCATCGGCGAGCGAGGGCTCTCGTGGCTGGCGGCGCGGGACGGAGCCACGGGCTTGCGGCTCGCGCGCGAGCGACGTCCGCGCGGCATCATCCTGGACGTCGAGCTGCCGGACATCGACGGGTGGCGCGTCATGGAGGCGCTCCGCGCGGATCCGGCGACCGCGTCGATCCCCGTGCACTTCGTCTCCGCGACCGACGCGCCCGACCGGGGGCTCGCCCTCGGCGCGGTCGGCTATTTGACGAAGCCCGCCGCCAAGAAGGACCTCGTCCGTGTCGTCGAGTCGCTCGGCCGGCAGCGCGCGCATCGCGTGCTCGTCGTCGAGAGCGACGCGTCCCGTGGCCAGACGCTCGCCGAGCAGCTCGCGACGCTCGAGGTGGAGACGACGGTCGTGAAGAGCGCGCGTGAGGCCCTCGACGTCCTCGAGAAGAAGTCGTTCGCGTGCATGATCGTCGACCTCTCGGTGCCGGACATCGAGGAGCTCGAGCTGCTCGAGATCCTGCAGAGGCGCGCGGCGGCGAGCCAAGACACGCCGGCGGTCGTGCTGTACACGGATCGCCCGCCGAGCCGATCCGAGGCGATGAGGTTCGAGTCGTATGCGTCGGTGGTCCTCGACGAGGGCGCATCGACCGACCGCCTCCTCGACGAGGTGCGGCTGTTCCTCCGGCGGCTCGAAGCCGGCATGCCGCGCCGGCCCACGCCGAACCAGTCCGTCGGCGTCCGCCTCGAGGGCAAGAAGCTCCTCGTCGTCGACGACGACATGCGCACCGTCTACGCGCTCTCCGCCGCGCTCCGTGCGAAGGGGGCGGAGGTCCTCGTCGCCGAGAACGGGGCCGTCGCTCTCGAGATGCTCGACGCGAACCCCGACGTCGACGCCGTCGTCATGGACGTCATGATGCCCGAGATGGACGGCTACGAGGCGACGCGCAGGATCCGCGCGCAGCCGCGGTTCGAGCGCCTGCCGATCGTGTCGCTCACCGCGAAGGCGATGAAGGGTGACGCCGAGCGATCCATCGAGGCCGGCGCTTCGGCGTACCTGCCGAAGCCGATCGACGCCGACGCCCTCCTTTCGCTGCTGCACTCCTTCTTCACCGGCGAGGAGAAGGCGTAGCTCGATCCGCGCGGTATCATCGACGCGAGGTGTGCGCGTGAGCGATTCGGACGAGAGCGTGGAGGCGATCGAGGTCCGCCTCCTGCTCGAGGCGATCCACGCGCGCTGGGGGTACGACTTCCGCGACTACGCCGCGTCCTCCATGCACCGGCGCGTGCTCGCGGCGCTCGCGGCCTCGGGGCTTCCGCACCTCGGCGAGCTCCAACACCGTGTGCTCCACGATCGAGCCGCCTTCAGCGATCTGCTCGACCGGATCACGGTCCGTGTCAGCGAGATGTTCCGCGACCCGGCCTTCTACCGCGCGTTGCGCGATCGCGTCGTCCCGCTCCTCCGCACCTATCCCATCCTGCGCCTCTGGAACGCCGGCTGCGCCACCGGCCAGGAGGCGTACACGACGGCGATCCTCCTCATCGAGGAGGGGCTGTACGAGCGGAGCCAGATCTACGCGACGGATCTCAGCCAGCGCGCGCTCGAGCAAGCGAAGGAGGGCGTCTACCCCGCGAGCGACCTGCCGGCGTTCCGAACGAACCACGCCGGCTCCGGAGGGACCTCCGACCTCGCGAGCCACGTCACGGTCGCCTACGACCACATCGCGATGCGCGAGCACGTCCGAAAGAACATCCACTTCTTCCACCACGATCTCGTCTCCGACCACGTCTTCGGCGAGATGCACGTCGTCTTCTGCCGGAACGTGCTCATCTACTTCGGACGGAAGCTCCGCGGGCGCGTGCTCGAGAAGCTCGCTCAGAGCCTCTGCCCGGGCGGCTTCTTGTGCCTCGGCGACAGCGAGCGGCTCGGCGACTCCGACGTCGAACGTCGGTTCAAGCCCTTCGTCGCCGAGCGCGCGATCTATCGATACGAGCCCTGATCGGGAACGACCTGCGGTGCGGGCGAGGTGCGGCAAAATGGCCGAGCGCGGCGAGGCCCGATACGAGCCCCGGTCGAGGTAGCCTTTCCGAAAGCCGATGACGGACAACCGCCTCGCCGTGCTCGTCGTCGACGACGTGGAAGCGAACCTCGTCGCGATGGAGGCGCTCCTGGCCGACATCGACTGCGACGTCGTGCGAGCGAGCTCCGGCAACGATGCGCTACGGCTCCTTCTCAAGCGTGACTTCGCCGCGATCCTCCTCGACGTCCAGATGCCGGAGATGGATGGCTACGAGGTGGCGCGGCTCGCGCGGATGGATCCGCGCTCGAAGGACATCCCCATCATCTTCGTCACGGCGACGAGCGAGACCGAGGAGAACGTGTTCCGCGGCTACGACAGCGGCGCGGTCGACGTCCTCTACAAGCCGGTGAACCGGCACGTGCTGCGCAGCAAGGTGAAGGTCTTCCTCGAGCTCGAACGCAGCCGGCGGAAGCTCGCGGAGGAGGTCGAGGCCCACAAGCGCACGCTCGCCGAGCTCGAGGCGTTCAACCATTCCGTCTCGCACGACCTGCGCGCGCCGCTCCGCCCCATCCACCGCTACGCCACCATGCTGCTCGAGGAGCACGGAGCGAAGCTCGACGACGACGGTCGACGCCTCCTCGCTCGCATCCGCAGCGCGGCGGAGCGCATGGACCGCATCATCGACGACTTGTTGCGGCTCTCGCAGGTGAGCCGCGCACGCCCCGCGCCGCGGCCGCTCGATCTCGGCGAGCTCGCGAGCGAGGTGGTCGCCGACATCCGCGCCGACGATCCCGGCCGCCGTGTCGAGGTCGTGATCGCGCCGAACATGAAGACCCGCGGCGACGCTCATCTGTTGCGCGTCGCGCTCGACAACCTCCTCCGCAACGCGTGGAAGTTCACGAGCAAGACACCGGAGCCACGGATCGAGGTCGGCTCGACGGTGAACGGGCAGGAGACCGTGTTCTTCGTCGCCGACAACGGCGTAGGGTTCGAGCAGGCGCACGCCGAGCGCCTCTTTCGGGCGTTCCAGCGGCTGCACTCGGCGAACGAGTTCGATGGCACCGGCATCGGTTTGGCCATCGTGAAGCGCGTGATCGATCACCACGGCGGACGCATCTGGGTCGAGGCCGAGCCGCAGCGCGGGGCCCGCTTCTCCTTCACGCTCGCGTAGGTGCCCGGCGGCCGTACAGACGACATCCGCGGATGCTCGCACACTTCGCAAAGAAGTGAGGGGGGTGAACTCTTTGCGGCCGTGCCCTCTCCGGGAGCAACGGATTTCCAATGATCCAGGGACGGTGCGAAACTTGCTCGTTGGAGCCGGGCCTTTCTGTTCAGGGGCGCCCGAGGATCACCTCTCATGCAAGACGTGAAGCGTGCGGTGACGCGAGCGGGTTTCTTCATGGGCCTCGTCGTGGCCTTCGTCCTCTGCTTCTCGGCCTCGTGCGGGTCGGACGACCCCGTCGCCGCGACCAGCGACCCGGGGAACCAACAGCCGCCGACGAACGATCCCTGCGCGACCCCGCAGAAGGGCTGCCCGTGCAGCACGCCGGGCGAGAAGGTGAAGTGCGGGCGTACCGTCCACGGCGAGCAGAACTTCGTCTACTGCTACGAGGGAACCCGCACGTGCGGGGACGACGGCCGGTACGGCGACTGCCTCGACGGCGTCATCACCGCGCGCTCGATTCATCCGCCGCTGACGAGCGGCGCCACCGGCGTGAAGCCGATGGCGTTCGGGACGAACATCGAGTGCACCGCGTACAACGACGGGGCCGGGATCGACCCCTGCGATCCTTACTGTCACGTCCGACACGACGATCCGATCGGGATCCCGCTCGACGGCGGCTTCGGCCTCGTCGATGGAGGCCTCGCCGTCGTGGGCTCGGGCGACGCGGGCGCCGTCCCGACCGAGGTCATGACGACCGGCAACGGTCTGTCCCAGTGCGGCGGCGCCGACAACGTCGTCGAGCCGGGCGCCTGCAACACGGATCCGTTCCGCCGCTGCCAGCAGGATCATCGGTGCGATCCCGGCTCGAACACGTGCGTCTGGAACGGCGGCGACGGCTACTTCGATCCGAACGCCGGCGGCATCGATCTCACCATCGGCGCGGGCTGCACGCTCGGCAACGTCGAGAACATTCCGCTCTGCAACCGCGGATCGGAGGCCGTTCCCCCGAACACGATCGTCGGCATCAACATCGTGAACCGTCGCGTCGACGCCTGCACCGAGGTGTTCCCGACGTTCGAGTGCGCGGTCAACGTCGGCGACGCCGGCCTGCCGCCGGGCAAGTGCATCAACGTGACGGGGTGCCCCGTGGCCGGAAACAAGAACGCCGTCGTCAACGCGATTCGCGGGAACGGTCAGCCCGACGTCGTGGAGGCGCCCGGTCGGTGCGCGAACAACGGCGCGGCGGTCAAGTACGCCGGCGCTCCCGGCTGCTCGGCTTGTCAGGCATGCCAGACGACGGTCACGGGCACGGTCTACGACCCGTCCGGCTACTCGACGACGGGCACCAGCGCCAACAACCTCGGCCTCGCCAACATCAGCATCTTCCAGCCGGCAGGACCGCTCACGCCGCTGACGGACAACCCGTCGACCGGTCCCACGTGCGACTCGTGCGAGAGCCTCTCTTCGCCCGTGTTGACGAGCACGTACTCGAATCCGGACGGCACGTTCACGCTGACGGGAGTGACGCCCGGCCCGAACCAGACGCTCGTCGTCCAATCCGGACGGTGGCGGCGGGCGTTCAGCGTCGGCGAAATCAAGGCGTGCCAGACGAATGCCATCCCGGCCGGTGTCGCGCGGCTGCCGCGGAATCGGACGGACGGTTTGAACAACCACGCGGACATCCCCCGAATCGCGCTCGTCCTCGGAGCCGCGGAGACGCTCGAGTGCTTCATCCGCCGCATCGGGATTTCCGACAGCGAGTTCACCGTGGGCGCGACGAGCTACGCGGCCGCGATCGCGAAGCCGCAACGGTTCCACGTCTATCGCTCGAACGGGTGGACCATGAGCGGCTCGCCGCCCTCGGTGTCGACGCTCCTCTCCAGCAACGGACCGCTCGACGCGTACACCGCCGTGATCGCGAGCTGCGACGGAGGCAGCCACTTCAGTGGTCAGTGGCGGAACCTCTCGACCGCCAATCACCAGCGGCTCATCGACTGGACCAACAAGGGGGGCCGCTTCTTCACGAACCATTACGTCGCCGACGCCCTCTTCCGAGAAGACGCCATCGCCCCGTGGAACTCGTCCCAGATCGTGACGCACGACACGGGCGACTACGGCGGCGCGATGAGCGGAAACCCGCGGGCTCGGGTCAACAACACGACCCCGCCCCAGCAGATGCTCTATCAGTTCCTGAGAGCAGCGAACGCGATGACCCTCTACGGGGAGCCGCTGATCGAGCTCCAGGACCCGCGGTTCCAGTTCTACAGCGCGGGCCCAGCCGCGATCGAGTGGATCCGTGGGCTCGAGACACCGACGGGCGCCACGGGTTGGCAGACCAACCCCGGCGGCACGCATGCGATGAGCATCTCGTTCGAGACGCCGCTCGGTGCAGCGAACACCTGCGGGCGCGTAATCTTCAACGGCATGCACGTCTCGCAGGCGCGCGCTCCGGCGTACCCGACCTCGACGAGCCACACGTTCCCCAACCAGTGTAAGAACACGACCGTGAGACCGTCGGCGGAGGAGCTCGCGCTCGAGTTCCAGCTCTTCCAGCTCACGGCTTGCGCCCTCAACCCGCCGCCGAGCACGCCGGCTCCGGTTCCGGCGCCGCTCGCCGTCCTCACCACGTACGCGGTGGATTTCCAGGGCATGTGCGCCCCGGGCGAGCGCCCGGTCTGGCAGCTCTTCCAGTACAAGGCGCACGTCCCGCAGGGGACGGCCATCCACTTCCGCGCGGCGACCGCGGACGATCCCGCGGACTTGCCTGGCAACCCCGGTCTCACCAATCCTCCGCCGGGCCTGCCCGACACCGTCCACATCGGGTCGGCGTTCGACAACAATCAGTTCACCAACGCCGAGGGCTGGAGCTACGACTCGCATGGCGCCTCGCCCCCGGCCGGCTTCGAGCCGTGGGACCCGCGCCCGATCTCGTGGCACCTGTCCAACGACTTGAACCCGGGCGTCTCGTCGAAGGAGTATCTCCGCATCTACATGACCTTCCAGACGAACGGAAACGAGTCCCCGATCCTCTACGAGTGGCGCCAGCTCTTCGACTGTGTGGCCGCGGAGTGAGCCACGATGCGCGACAAGCTCGCTTTCTTGGGGGGAGTCTTCGGTGGCCTCGCTCTCGTCGTCTGCGCGAGCGCGTCGTGCGGTGACGAGGACCGTCCTGCTGCCGCCGTCGTCGGAGGCCCTCCGACGCAGACGAGCTCGAGCTCGGGCGGAAACGAGGCCGGCACGCTCCAGGACGGCGGCGACGACGGGACGCCCTCGAACTTCGACGCGGCCATGTGTCAGGCGGCTCCGCTCGTCGATGCCGTCCCCGTCACCGAACGCCGTGCCGAGGCGCCGACGCCGCTCGGCGGAACCCTCGTGGAAGGGACGTTCGTGCTCTGGGAGAGCTACGTCTTCAAGCCGCGGTCCGCCGATGCCGGAGAGGAAGCTCCTCACACCATCGTGACGGACGTCCTCAGGCAGCGTTCGATCGTGATCGCGGACGGCATGATCGCGATCTCGTCGGCCGAAGGCACCACCGGCGGCGGCGTCGGCGCGCCTTCGGTCAGCGCCGGCACGTACACCGTGGACGGCACGAACCTCGTCGTCTCCCTGCAGTGCCCGTCGAGCTCCGAGGTCACGTTCGGCTATACGGCGAGCGAGACGGGGCTCGTGCTCTTCGATGCGAACGGAGCCGTCGACATCTATCGCCTGCTCGAGTGAGCGGCTGACGCCGCAAGGTCTCAGGGCTTCGGATAGCTCGACTGCTTGACCGCGAAGAACGTCCGCGGCTTGTACTCGCCGAGGCTCCAGATGAGGTCGTTGTTGCGATCGATCATCAGGTCCTCGGGGCCCTCCGCCCACTGCGAGGTCTTGGACTTGCCGGCGGTGACCCGGTAGAGCGCGCCCTTGTGGCCCGCGGGCTTGCTCGACGTCAGGTAGAACAGGTTCCCGTCCGCCGCGCCTCCCTGCACGTGGCTCTGGCCCATGAGCCACGCCTTGATCGGGTAAGCTCGGTTGATGCGGCCGTTCGATGGATTCAGCTCCCATCGGAAGAGCCGCCCGCTCAGCTTCGGGCAGGACTCCCCGTCGCAGAATTCGCCCGTGATGAGCGAGGGCGGGTTCGTCGAGCGATCGAGAGACATGAAGGAGAAGCGCTGACCGCACTTCGAGAGCGGCTTGTACTCGCCGACCTGCGGGATCACGTAGCGGTAGTCGAACGCCTTGCACTTGCCGCCGGAGCAGCCGATCTGACTCTTCGTGCTGTCTCCTTCGACCTTCAGGATGCGGTTCATGTCGAACACGCGGATGCCCTTGGCCGTGTCGGCGACGTAGAGGTAGTTCTTGAACCACACGATCCCGCCGGCGTGGCTGTTGACGGCCTGGAAGCTCGGGGCCGACGCCGTGCCGGTCGGCTTCACGAGGAGCGCGAAGCGGTACTTCGCGTCTTTGCCGGACGCGTCGACGATCGCGATCCGAACGCCCTTCTCCTTCTCTGGCTTGTCCTTGTTCGTGGCTTTCTCCGGGGCGTGGTACCAGCTCACGAGAACGACGTTCTTGCCTCCGATGTTGCCGCCGACGGAGTCCGCGGAGCCGCTGATCCCTTGAGGGATCCACACCTTCGAGTTGTCGTCGTCGCTCTCCCAGGCGAAGCCGCGGACGACGCCTGCCGGGCTTCCTTTGATCGACTTCGTCCCCTTCGCCGTGCGGTTCAGGTCGCCGAGGACCTGCTGGAGCGAAACACGCGTCGTGATCTGCTCGAGCCCGGAGAGCGCGGGGATCGAGCCGAAGCTCTCACTCAGCGGGAACGCGCACCGGTTGATGTCGACGAGCCCCTTGCCCTCGGGGGCCGACGTCGCCGGGCACTTCGGCGCCGGCTCGGACGAGCACGAGTCCGCCGCGAACTCGGAGCTCGTGGACTCGAGCTCCTCCTCGTCCTCCAGGTCCCCGGTATCAAGGACGCAACCTTGGGCCACCGCCGCTGCAATCGTGCCCGCTACGACCACCAGGAGACGCGACCACTGCTTCATCCGACCCTCCTCGTCCCGCCCGCCGAGGACAAGTGCAGTCGGCGTGCCTCGATGACACGGCGCTGGCGAGCTTCACGATGCTCGTACCGGCGGAAAATTGCGCTCGCGGCGTGAGCAAGAAGCGCATGCGGAGCTTGTCCCACCGTTTCCTCCTTGGTTTTCGCTACCCACGGATCCGTAGGCCCTCGTTGCGCAAGATCGCGCGCATCGGCGGAGCGAGTGGCCTGCTGCGCGCGTCGTTGCGCAGGTCGCTCGACGCGAAGACCTTCGGACGATCCATCGGGCGCGCACGTGCACGGGGCGGAAGACCGGCGTTGCGCAGGATGCGCGTCGGAAGGGGACGCCGTCGAGATCGCCGCGATTTTCGAGGTGAAGGAGCGGCGCCGGCGCGGGCGGGATGCAGCTCCGAGGGGGCTTCGGGCGCCGGCATGGAGGGTGCTGTAGGTCCGAGCAGCACGGGCGAAAGGAGCGGTGGAGATGGCAGGACTCGATCTTCGGGCGATCGCGATGAAGGGCCTCGGCCTCTTGGCGTTGACGCTGGCCTTCGTCACTCCGGGCTGCGCGACGGAGATGACCGACGAGGAGCTCGAAGAGGAGATCGAGCAGACCGAGGCGGCGGCGACGTCGTGCCGTCGCAACGAGCCGACGGTGAAGATCGTCTCCGCGAACATTCTCGAGGGCGGCGTCTGGGACGACACCGGAAAGCGCAAGCGGAACTGGGCGACGATGGATCGCTTCGTCAAGCTGGTGAGCGACATCGACGCGCAGGTGCTGGCCGTCCAGGAGACCGTCTCGGCCGAGTCCGCGAACCGACTGCTGTCGCGCTTGAACGAGGTCACCGGCAAGACGTGGTCGAAGCAGGACACCGTCGGCGTGAACCCGTGGGGCATCGCGACGGCGATCTACTGGAGGAACGACGTCGTAGCGCTCCACGAGAGCCTCGGTCACAAGGACCTCGGCAAGCTCGACTCGAACGGCTACACGATCCGGTTCCACGGCGTGATGCTCGAGAAGAAGGGGACGGGGAAGAAGTTCGCCGTCGTCACGGGCAAGCTTCCTTGGACGAACGACGCGGAGAACTACCGGATGGCGCCCGTGCTCCGCGATTGGGTGAAGACCGCCACCGCGAAGTACCCGAAGTCCGTCCGGGTGATCGCGATGGACATGAACGCGCCGCTCGGCTCGCGGACGTGGAAGCTGTTCAACGAGGACTACGACGACAGCGGCTCGAAGCTCGGGACGCACCCGAGCGACGGCATCTTCCCGTTGCGCAAGCGCCTCGACTACATCTGGGCCGATCGCGGCGCCGGCCCGAAGGAGACCTGCGCCTTCCTCGAGCCGGTGCGCCGCAGCATGCACTTCGGCTCCGATCACCGCTTCGTCTGGGGCGACGTCTACCTGCCCTGACTCTCGAGGTCGAGTGTTGCAGGGTCATGACGGGACGGTCGATGTGGTTCTCCTGATTTCCCCGACGTCGTGAGCGCTCTCCACTCCGCGTTCTCGTCGTATCCTCGGATGCGTGGGCGCGTTCGATCACCTGACGCTCTGCAGCGACTTGACGGTGGAGGACGTCGACAAGGCGTGCGCGTCTCGCGAGTCCTTCATGGCGTTGCTCGCGCGCCTCGAGCAGGTGTCGGCGCCGAACACCGGCTGCGCATCGATCCTCCTCGCGCTGGCGCGGCTCTCGAGCACGGCGTGCGATTGGGTCGACGGCGACCTCGCGATCGAGCTCGTCGACATGGACGACCACACCGAGGTGCAGATCATGACCGAGCTCGGCGGCAGCATGCGTGAGCGGATGTTCCGCCCGATCCGCCTGCGCGCGCCGCTCGCGGAGCTCGCGGCGGCCCTGTCGGCGAAGCCGACCCTCGCCGGCTCGCTCAAGGTGCACCGGCGCTCGTGGAAGCGCATCACGCTCGAGGCGAGCGAGTACGTGCGGCGCTCGACGCGGCCGCCGCGCATCTCGGAGGCGTCGCTCGTCGCCGTCCGTGCACCGCTCCCGGCCGCGCCGCCGAAGCGAACGCCGACGCTCGAGGAGCAGGTCGACGCCGGCTGGGACGAGGCGCCGAACCCGCCGTCGCCGAGCGCATCGCCCCTGCCGCGCCGATCGTGAGCGCCGGGGCCTCGGTGAATGGCGCGGGCACGTGGGATGCACCGAAGCATCGTCCACCGCGACGAGCCGCCCACGGACGCTGCCGCCGCGCGGCGCTCGGACCGGCTCCGTCGCCGCTCCGGCTGGCGCCTCGCTTGCTCCGAGGCCGAGCATGCTGAGGTGTCACGGAGAGAAGCTGGGCGCCCTCGTGGCGCTGATCTGCGTCGCTCACGTCGTCGGATGCGGAAAGCCGGAAGACGAGGAGCCGAGGCCCTCTTCTTCCGATTCACCGCTGACGATCCCCCCGCTGCCGCCGCCGCCGAAGCTCGCGCAGGACTGGCCTACCGTGGTCGATCTGCGCGTTTGCAGGCCGACGCACTACCACCGCACGCTCGAGGCAGGGATCGTCTGGATGAGGGTCGATCCGACCGAAGACGCGTGCGAAATCTGGCTCGGCGGCACGACGGACGATCCCACCTACGACGGAAGGCCGACCCAGTTCTGCTCGTTCGCACGTGTCGGGAAGCTGAGGCTGCCACAACCCGAGCGTGGCGGTCCGGTATGGCTCGATCACCTCGCCTGCACACCGCCGCCCGGCGCCGAGCCGCTGCCCGAGGAGCCTCCGCCCACGGAGTGATGCCGCGCGCATCCGGAGCGCGCGGCATCCGCCGACGCCGACGCGACGCCCGCGCGATCAGTTGCGCGCGCCCGACGACGCGAGCGAGCGGCCGAGGACCGAGTGCTTGTAGCCGTAGCAGAAGTACAGGACGAGCCCGATGGCGAGCCACCCGCCGAGGCGCGCCCAGTTCGGCCAGCCGAGCCCGAAGATCATCGCGCCGCACGTGAGCACGCCGCACGTCGCGACGACCGGGAGCGCCGGCACGCGGAACGGTCGCTTGAGGTTCGGCTCCTTCACGCGAAGGACCCACACGCCGATGGACACGAGGATGAACGCGAAGAGCGTCCCGATGCTCGTCATGTCTCCGACGATGTCCCCCGGCACGAAGGCGGCGAAGGCGCCGACGAAGCAGAGGAACAGGAGGTTCGACTTCCACGGCGTCCGGAACTTCGGGTGCAGCTCCGAGAACGCGGGCGGGACGAGGCCGTCGCGGCTGAGCGAGTAGAAGACGCGCGACTGACCCATGAGCATGACGAGGATGACGGAGGAGAAGCCGCCGAGGATCGCGACCGTCACCGAGTTCGACAGCCACTTGTGGTTCGGCATCGCCCGCTCGATCGCCTGGGCGACCGACGCCTCGCTGCCCGTCGTGCGGAAGAACTCGACCGGCGCGAGGCCCGTGAGCACGTGCGCGAACAGCACGTAGAGCACGGTGCACACCGCGAGCGATCCGAGGATGCCGATCGGCATGTCGCGCTTCGGGTTCCTCGCCTCCTGGGCCGCCGTCGACACCGCGTCGAAGCCGATGAACGCGAAGAAGACGATCCCCGCGGCGCCGAGGATGCCCATGGCGCCGCCGAAGGCATGGGTCACTCCCTGCTTGTCCGTGTACTCGCCCGGCGGCGGGATGTACGGCGTGTGGTTCGCCGGGTCGATGTAGCTCCAGCCGATCGCGATGATCAACACGACGATCGCGACCTTCACGATCACGATGAGGGCGTTGATCAGCGCGGACTCCTGGACGCCGCGGACGAGCAGGCCCGTCAGGACCACGAGGATCCCGAGCGCGGGGAGGTTGATGATCCCGTGGGCCCCCGTCTCCGGGTCCACCTGGAACGGCGAGTGACAGAGCGCGTACGGTATCCCGGTGCCGAAGATGGCGAGCAGCTTGTTGAGGTATTCACTCCAAGCGATCGCCACGGTCGCCGCGCCGAGCGCGTACTCGAGCGTGAGGTCCCAGCCGATGATCCACGCGATGAGCTCGCCCATCGTCGCGTACGTGTACGTGTACGCGCTGCCCGCGATGGGGAGCATCGACGCGAGCTCGGCGTAGCAGAGCCCCGCGAACGCGCACCCGATGGCCGCGATGACGAATCCCAACGTGACCGACGGGCCGGCGCTGTTCGCCGCAGCAGCCGCGGTTCGGACGAACAGCCCCGCCCCGATGATCGCCCCGACCCCGAGCGCGACGAGCTGCGTCGCGCTCAGCGTCCGCTTGAGACCGTGGTTCGTCTCCCGCGCCTCGGCCTCCAGCTCTGCAATCGGCTTCCGACTCCAAAGATGTTTCACGGAGTCGCCGATAGCACGAGAGCGGCGCGGGGTGACCCCCCAGATGTGGCGCCTAACCTCCCCGAGACATTTGGCCCCCTCGCGCTCGAGGCGCCCGGATCGGGCTCCGACGGCCCATTCCGGGGCGGCGCTCCGGGCTGCGCCGAGCCTTGTGGTGCTCGTTGTGGCGCGGGGTGCCCCGGACGTGGGCGAGGGGCGGGCCACCCTTGCGCTCGCTCCGATCACGACCTCCGCGGCGCTCGATTTCGCCCTGCTCGATCGCCCGCCGGTTGCCGTCGCTCCGCTCGCCGGTCCACGCGACGCCTTTCGCGTGACGCCCGCGCTGCGGCGGCGGATCTTGCTCCGCCGCCTCGCGCTCGCGCTTGTTGACGTGCCTCTTCAGTGTCGCGCGCTTCTGGCGCGTCCTCGCTCGCGCGTTCGCGCCAGCTCTCGACCTCATGCGTCGTTCTCCGCTCACCCCACGATGGAGGAGCAATCTCCATGCGCCGGCGTCGGCGCGCGCGGGCGCTGCTCCCGCGCGCCGAGCTCGTCGCTCGCGACCGGGCTCGTCCGTGCTCGACCCCGCCGAGCCGAGCGGCCTCGTCGTCGATCGCGCGCAGCATCCGTTCGTACGTCGGCACGTCGATGATGGCGCCGGTCGCCCGCTCGTGGCCGGCCGCGTAGTCGCCGCCCTCGTCCGGCAGGAGCGCGCGCATGGCGGCGCGGAGATCCGTCCGTTCGTGCGAGCGGACCGAGAGGTGCACGCGCCCTTCGACGTAGCCTTTGTTCGCGACGAGCACGATGCTCGGGGCCAGCCTGCGCGCCCACGCGGACGCGATGATGCCGTGCACCCGGCACTTCTCGTGGATCTCGATGATGGCCCAGCGTCCGCGTATGCGAGGAGCGACGCGCCTCGCGCGCCTCGACGCCTCCGCGACCTCGACGCGCATCGCGTGGAGGCGCGCGGCGGTCGCGCCCTCGCCGCGCGCGATCGTGCGCGGATCGTCCGCCGCGCGCAGGGCCTCGAGCGCGATCTCCGGCGCGGGATCGCCCGCGCGTCCGGAGGCGTTGACGAGGGAGACCACCTCCGGGACCGACGCGCCGCCGAAGCGCGCCGTCGCCGCTCGCACCGGCGCCTCCGACCGGGCCGCGTCGCCACGATCACCGAGCGCGCCGACGGCCGCGAGCCATGCCCGGTCCTCGATCGGTGCGAGGGGCCGGAGGAGATCGAGCACGAGAAGCGACGTCGAGGTCGCGTGCTCGTCGTGGACGAACACGTCCACGTCGGGCGCTCCGTCGGCGGCGTGATGATCGACGATGACCGTCGGGAGCCGCCGCCAAGAGGAGCCGCCGCGGCCTCCGGTGTCGAGCACGAGCGCGGCCTTCGCGCCGGAGCTCTCGAGCCGCGCGCGGAACGTCTCGTCGTAGACGTTCTTTCCCTTCGGCGGCGTGAGCGTCACGACCGTGCCGCCGAGCCGCTCGATCGCCGTGCACGCGAGCGCGGCCGCGGAGATCCCGTCCGCGTCCGCGTGATAGACGACCGCGACCGGTCCGCCTCGTCGCGCTGCGCCGGCGAGCAAGGCGCGAGCTTCCCCTCGGACATCGCCGGCGCTCATGCGATTCGTTCGAGCAACGAGGGTGCCCGCGACCTAAGTTGCATCGTCGTGCGACTCGGACACGCGTGCCTCACGCTCGGGATGCCCGATCCGAAGATGCGCGCCGCGCAGCTCGGCCGGTGGCGGCGAGGGCTCGTCGATCTCGCGCCGATCTACGCGTACAACCTCGACTACGCGCGCCGCTCCGTCGAGTACGCGGCGGCGCACGGGCTGATGGCGTATCGCCTGTCGAGCGACGTCTTCCCGTTGCTCGACGTCGACGTCCGACTACGGCGGCTCGTCCCTCCGCTCGCGCCTCTCCGCGAGGCCGTACGGCGGACCGGGGTTCACGTGTCGACGCATCCGGGGCAGTTCACGGTCCTGTCGACCCCGCACCCGCACATGCTGGAAAATACGGTCGGCGTGCTCCGCGACGCCGGCTGGGTCATGCAGCGCGTCGGCGCGACGGGCTCGATCACGGTCCACGGCGGAGGCGTCTACGGCGACCGTGCGGGCGCCGCGGCTCGCCTCGTCGCGAACCTTCGACGCGTGACGCCGGCGGCGCGACGTCGGCTCGTGCTCGAGAACGACGAGCACGGCTGGACGGTGCGCGAGCT
>Ga0207864_1000426_pt1 | contig 60641 bp, 52 predicted proteins | sample HigsolmetaAR202D_FD_184834 | JGI IMG/M metagenome (GOLD analysis project Ga0207864, IMG submission 184834) | Ionic liquid and high solid enriched microbial communities from the Joint BioEnergy Institute, USA - AR20-2-D (SPAdes) (version 2) ...
GAGGCGGAGTGGCAGGTGCGGGAGGCGTATGGTGCGTTCCTGCCGTCGGCCACGAGCAGCCTCACGCTGGGCTACCAGGGCGAGGGCACGCCGCGGCTGGGGATCTTCACCGGCGCGGACCTGGGGCTCTCTCGCACGCCGGCCTATTACAGCTCGGGCTACTCGCTCGGTCTCAGCTACCGGCTGAGCGGGGCGTCGTTCTTCCAGCTCGGGCAGCAGCGTGCGAACCGGCGGGCGGTGGAGGCGAGGTCGGAGGCGGCGGACTTCCAGCTGACGGCCGAGGTGACGCGGCGCTACCTGGCCGTGCTGCGCGCCCAGGACGCCGTCCAGCTCGCCGAACAGGAGCTCGCCCGCGCGGAGGAGAACCTCAAGCTCGCCCGTGCACGGGTCGAGGTCGGGTCCGCCATCCAGATCGAGGCCAAGCGGGCCGAGGTCGAGCACGGCCGCGCCCGGGTCGCGCTGATCCAGGCGCGTGCGGCCGCGGAGAACGAGAAGCTCCGGCTCTTCGAGACCCTCGGCATCGAGTACGAAGGCGACGTCATCCTGACCACCTCCTTCGAGGTGTTCACGCCCGAGTGGACGCTCGACCAGCTCCTGGAAATCGCCCTGCAGCGGCACCCGCAGCTGCTCGCGCTCCGCGCCGCCGAGCAAGCGGGAGAAGCCGCGGTCCGCGCCGCCCGCAGCCAGTATCTCCCGACCCTCGAGCTCACCGCCGGGCGCGCCGGCTACGCCCGGGAGGCCGGGGATCCGAACTACCTGATCCAGCAGGCGCAGCGTCAGGTCCAGTCGCAGCGGCAGAGCTGCCTCGCGGCGAACGAGATCTTCAGCAGGCTCGACCCGCCGCTGCCGACCGTGGACTGCTTCGCGGAATACACCTTCACCGAGCAGGACGAGGCCCGGATCCGGAGCGAGAACAACGTCTTCCCGTTCCGCTTCAGCCGGGAACCGTTCAGTGCCCAGCTCCGGATTTCGGTCCCGATCTTCACGGGCTTCTCCCGCCAGCGGCAGATCGAATCCGCGCGGGTGGCCACCGAGGATGCCCGGCACCGCAGGCGAGCCGAGGAGCTGCGCATGAGGGCCGAGATCCAGGCCGCGTACCGCGCGGTCCAGGCCGCGCTGGAAACCGTCCGGATCGAAGCCGCGAACCGGGACCTGGCCGATGAACAGCTCCGGTTGGAAACGGAGCGGTACCGGGTCGGTTCCTCCACCTTCCTGGAACTGAGCGAGGCGGCAACCATCAAGGCGCGGGCGGACCGCGCGTACCTCGACGCGATTTACGGATTCCACGAGAGTATCGCTGCACTCGAGGCCGCGGTCGGCATCCGGCTCCGGCAAGAGAACGGGGGTGACTCGTGAAGCGCAGGACCAAAGTGATCATCGGCACCACGGTGGCCGTGGTCGTCTTCGCCGTGGCGTCCGCGAACATGATGGCCAGGCGACGGTCCGGGGTCGAAGTCAGGATCGAGGAGGTCCGTCGGCAGGACCTGGTGGCCTCCGTGACCGCGAGCGGGTGGATCCGGCCGCGTCGCACCGTCGACGTACAGGCCGACATCATGGGGCGGATCACCGAGCTCCACGTCGAAGAGGGCCAGGTGGTCCGCCGCGGCGACATACTCCTGAGGATCGATCCGACACAGTACGAAGCCGCGGTCGCCCGCGCGCGTGCCGCCGTGAGCGAGGCCCTGGCCCGCCAGGCCCAGGCGCGCGCGAACCTGATCCAGGCGGAGCGCGCCCTGGAGCGCGCCCGGGCGATCGCCGCCAGAGACTCCACCCTCGTCAGCGCGCAGCAGCTCGAGGAAGCGGAAACGAACGCGGCGGTCCAGCGTGAGCTCTTCGAAGCCGCCCGCTACCTGGTCGAGCAGGCGCGCGCCGCTCTCGGCGAGGCCGAGGATCGGCTGGCGAAGACGACGATCCGCGCGCCCATGGATGGCGTGATCACCCGCCTGAACGTTGAGGAGGGCGAGACCGCCATCGTCGGGACGATGAACAATCCGGGGAGCCTGCTGCTCACGATCAGCGACCTCTCCGTGATGGAAGCCGTGGTCCGGGTGGACGAGACCGATGTGCCGCTGATCACCCTCGGCGACAGCGCGGTGATCCGGATCGACGCGTACCGGCGGGAGACGTTCACCGGGCGGGTCACCGAAATCGGGCACAGCGCGGTCAATCCGCCGTCCTCGATGATGCAGACCGGGGCCGGCGGCCAGTCCGTGGACTTCGAAGTCGTGATCACGCTGGACAATCCGCCGGCGTCGCTGAGGCCGGACCTCTCGGCCACGGCCGAGATCATCACGGCCCGCCGCGACAATGTCCTCGCGATCCCCATCATCGCGCTGACCGTGCGGGAAGCCGGGGACCTCGAGCCCATTCCGCAGGAGGGGGCGAGCGCACGCGCCGCCGCTGCGGATCGCACCCGGACCGACCAGGAAGGCGTTTTCGTGGTGCGCGAAGGGAAGGTGGAGTTCCGGCCGGTCCGGATCGGCATCACCGGCCGCGAGCACTTCGAGGTTCTCGAAGGCCTGGCCGAGGGAGATTCCATTGTGGCAGGACCCTATGACGTGATCCGAACGCTCCAGAACGGTCAGGTGGTGCGGCCGATGACCACGGCCCCGAGCGCCTCCGCCGATGCCCGGCGGACCGGGTCGTGAGACCGTGCTCCGCACCGGCCGATACCGAACGTCGATTCGAGGGTCGTCCCGGCCATGAACACGCGTGACGCCGTCCGCCTCGCCTTCGCCCAGATCCGGACGCAGAAGCTCAAGAGCTTCTTCGCCGTGATCGGGGTGATCATCGGCGTGATGTTCCTGATCGTCGTCGTGAGCGTCATCGAGGGGATGAACCGCTACATGGAGGAGGACTTCGCCCGCAGGATCTACGGGCTCAACACCCTGACGATCCGGCGGATGCCCTCGGTCCAGGTGAATCCGTCCCCGTCGCAATGGAGAGAATGGCGCCGCCGACCGCAGCTCACCTGGGACGACGCCGAACGGATCCGGGCCCAGCTCCAGACGCCGGCGCTGATCGCGGTGGAAAACAACGGCCGTGGACGGATCGAAAGCGAGTCCGGCGTCGAGGTCGACAACGTCCTGCTCACGGCGGCGTCCGCCGATTTCTTCCGGATCCGTGAGTTCGAGGTCGAGCGTGGCCGGCTCTTCGGCCCCCCGGAAGACCGGATCGGCGCACCCGTCGTCGTGCTCGGGTACGACACGGCCGAAAAGCTGTTCGGCGCGCTGGACCCGATCGGGCGCACCGTCCAGATCCGCGGCTTCCCCTACCGGGTGATCGGCGTACTGAAGAAGCAGGGCTCGCTCTTCGGCATGTCGCTGGACAACCGCGCCATAACGCCGGCCCGGTCGCCGCTCGGGCGAGCCATCGCGCCGCAGAACAGGGTCGGCACCATTCTGGTCAAGACGCTGGACGCGCGCGCCTTGCGCCAGGCCATGGTCGAGGTGGAGGCGATCCTCCGGGTCGCACGCCGGCTCCGCCCGACGGAGCCCAACAACTTCGAGATCGAAACGGCCAGCGACTCGCTCACCTTCTGGGAGAACCTGAGCCGCATCCTGTTGATCGCGTTCCCCGGACTGGTCGCCATCGCTCTCGTGGTCGGCGGCATGGTCATCATGAACATCATGCTCGTCTCCGTGGCGGAGCGTACCCGGGAGATCGGCGTCCGCATGGCGATCGGTGCGCGGAGGCGGGATATCACGTTCCAGGTCCTCATCGAGTCGGCCACGCTCTCCGGCACGGGCGCGGTCATCGGCATCGGGATCGGCCTCGGCCTGGCCCAGATCGTCCGGGCGATTTCGCCGCTCCCCGCCGCCATAGCGCCCTCCTGGATGATCGCGGCCGTACTGCTCGGTGTGACGGTCGGCGTGGTGGCCGGGATCTATCCGGCCAGGCGTGCGGCAAAGATGGATCCGGTCGAGGCTCTGCGCCGGGAGTGATGCCGTGCGAATCGAGAGTCTGAAGGAAGGCGTGCTGCTCGCCCTCGATCAGCTCCGGGCGAACAAGTTCCGGTCCGTGCTGACCATCCTCGGCATCGTCGTGGGTGTGGCGACCGTCATGGTCATGAGCGCCATGATCGCCGGCATCCGCACCAGCGTGGTCGAGCAGGTCGAGGCCGCCGGACCGCGCAACTTCATCGTCGCGCGCTTCGACTACAACGAGGTCCAGCTGGTGAACGACGGCAGCAGCGGACCGCCCTGGGGGAACAACCCGAAGGTGACGCCGGAAGAAGTCCGCGCCATTGCGGCCCTCGACAAGGTGCGGACCGCCCTCGTCAGCTACGACTTCTCCACGGAGATCGCCGTGGACGGCCAGGTCGTGGAGAACGTCCAGACCTCCGCCGTGGATGCGGGCTGGCCGGAGTTCAACCGTGGCCACTTCGTGGCCGGGCGAGACTTCCTTCCTGGCGACGTCGCGGCGTCCCGCCCCGTCGTCGTCCTAAGCGTCCCGCTCGCCGAAGTCCTCTTCGGCCCGCTCGACCCCATCGGGCGGACCGTCCGGATCAACGGTAGCCCGTTCCGCGTCGTCGGCGTCTACGAGCTGACCGGCAACATCTTCGCCGAAATGGTGAAGCACTTCGCCGTCATTCCCCACACGGCCGCCCGCAAGTACCTCAAGGCCTCGGACGAGATGCTCGTCGCCCTCGTCGTGACCGCGAACCACGCCACGCAGCAGGAAGCCATGGACCAGGTCATCACCCTGCTCCGCACCAGGCGCGGTCTGCGGCCGGGGGACCCGAACGATTTCGCCTTGATCCGCCAGGAGGAGATGCTCAAGACCTTCGACCGCGTCACCGCGGTGTTCTTCCTGGTCATGATCGCCCTGTCTTCCGTGGCGCTGATGGTGGGCGGCGTGGGCGTGATCGCCATCATGATGATCGCCGTGACCGAACGCACCCGTGAGATCGGGGTCCGCAAGGCGCTCGGCGCGACCCGGAGCGAGATCCTCTGGCAGTTCCTGATCGAGGCCGCTACTCTGACGCTCGCCGGCGCGGCCATCGGGATGGCCATCGGCGGGGCCATCGCCTTCTTCATCCAGGCGGTCACGCCGATCCCGGCGTACGTCCCGGCCGGCGCCGTCATGGCCGCCCTCGGCATGGCAACCGTGGCGGGCATGGTGTTCGGCCTCTGGCCCGCGTGGCGCGCGTCCCGGCTCGACCCCGTCGTCGCGCTACGTCACGAGTGATGCCTATGGATCCGCTCGAAAACGTACCGGAACGACGCAGCGACGCCGTCGACCTGCTCGCGATCTTCGCACACCCCGACGATGCCGAGCTCCTGTGCGGCGGCACGCTCCTGCGCGCCGCCGACCAGGGCTACCGTACCGCGATCCTGGACCTCACCGGCGGCGAGACCGGGACCCGGGGTTCTGCCGAGATCCGGCGGCGCGAAGCCGAACGCGCGGCCGAGATCCTCGGCCTCGCCACTCGCCGCAACGCAGGCCTCCCCGATGGCGCCCTCGAGAACACGCCCGCCGCACGCGCCACGGTGGCGAGAATCATCCGGGAGCTCCAGCCCCTCACCGTGATCCTGCACGGGCCCGCGGGCCGTCACCCGGATCACCGGGCCGCCCACCAGCTCGGCCGAGACGCCTGCTTCATCGCTGGCCTCCGCCGGGCACCCGTCGATGGCGCGGCCTACCGGCCCGCCAAGATGATCTTCGCCACCGCGTTCCAGGAGGAGCCCGTCAAACCGTCCTTCGTGGTGGACATTTCCGATTACATGGAGCGCAAGCTCGCGGCGATCTTCGCCTACGAGTCCCAGTTCGATGCGCACACCATCCGCGCCGGCGACATCTTCGGGGGCCACACGCGCCCCTTGCGCGACCAGATCATCGCCCATTGCGCACATTACGGCTCGCTGATCCGCCGCGATTTCGGCGAACCGTTCCTGACCCTCGAGACACTGCGCGTCGACGATGTGGTGCGCCTGCCGGTCCGCAGCATCTGACGACGACGTACCGTACGCCGCCGTCTAGACTTCCGGCATTTGCGAGGAACCTTGCGAAGGAGAGGTTCTCCGCGCCCTCGGGGCCGAGGTGAGGCTTGTGGCGAGAATTCGCTGACCGAGGGCGCGGAAGCGAGGGGGAGCCTTTCCGTTCCGAGGATGTCGATTAGACGACCAAGTGAAGCGATAACGGCCGGCCATTGTCTAATGCAAGAGCCGGTCCGTTCTGCGCAGATCGCGCCAGGATCTCCTAAGTTATTGTAATTGTTAACGCTCTACGACTCGCCCGCCTCGGGGTCTCTCCCCGGTGTACCAACGTTGTCCCGATCAGGTGACACCAGGCGTCCCATACTTGTCCCACATCCCCTGCACAAGCCCGGCCAGGCGGTTTCGATCGACGCCTCCCGGCCGCGGTTTCGCAGTACTCCACCGGAGCCGCGTTGCACGTCGGCTGCGGCTGTGGACGGGAGACGCCAGTTCCACGCCCGATCGATGGCTCAGCCGGGGTCGTCAGCGGTCTTGCAGTGAACTTCGACCAGGAGCCGTCGCCAGCTCGGGACATCGTTTCCGGAAACGCGAATCGCGCGTGCGGTAGCACGCCCCCCGCGCAACATCCAGGGAGCGAGCCAGGCCTCGATCTCGGGTGGCAGGTGCCCGACCGGGTCCCCGCTGCGGAGGTGCACCCAGATTCCTGGCGAGGGCTCTACGGGCGGGCCCGGGATGAGCAGGAGCTCATCGCCTTCGTTGATGGTGGCAACGTGCTTGGAGCGGTCGCCGAAAACAACGCCATGAACGGTAGACCGGAACCGTGCGGGGCACCGGTCGGGGAGAGGCGGAGGCATAACAACTCGTGGCGTGGTTCAGAGTGATCTGGCTAGCGGTACGGAACCGTATCGCTAATTTAGCCCGGTGGCATGATGGTGCCAAGGTTTGCGTTGCGGGCGGATCGTTCGGGCCGTCCGCGTTTATCAATAAGGACGGGGTGCGACGACCGGGGGGAGGAACATGGACGAGATCTACATGGATTGGGCGGCGACGTCGCCGGTCCGGCCCGAGGTGGCGGAGGCGATGGCGCCGTACCTTGCCGACCGTTTCGGCAATCCATCCAGCGTACATCGGTGGGGGCGGGCCGCGCGCGCGGCGCTCGAGGAAGCACGGGAGCGATTGGCCGCCGTGCTCGGCGCGGCGCGTCGGGAGATCGTGTTCACGGGGAGCGGCACGGAGGCGGACAACCTGGCGGTGCTGGGGAGGGCGCGGGCGGTGGCCCGGTCCGGGCAGCGCGTGATCGTTGCCTGCACGGCGATCGAGCACAAGGCCGTGCTGGAGCCGGCCCGGCAAGCGGCCAGGGAGGGTGCGGAGCTGCTCGTCATGGCGGTGGACGAGACGGGGCGGCTGGACCTCGGTGCGCTGGACGAGGCGCTGGCGGCGGGCCCGGCGGTCGTGAGCGTGCAGTGGGGCAACAACGAAATCGGTACGCTCCAGCCGATCGACGAAGTAGCCGACCGCTGCCGGTCCCGGGGCATTACGTTCCATTCGGACGCCGTCCAGGCGCTCGGCCGGGTGCCGGTGCGGGTGGATCGCACCCCGTGTGACCTGCTGACCGTGAGCGCACACAAGCTGGGTGGTCCCAAGGGCGTGGGTGCCCTCTACGTACGGGAGGGCACCGAGCTGGAGGCCCTGATCTTCGGCGGAGGCCAGGAGTGGGAGCTCCGGCCCGGGACGCAGAACGTGGCCGGAGCCGTGGGCCTCGCCGTCGCGGCAGAGCTGGCGGTGGCGGAAATGGAGGCGGAGTCCGCCAGGATCGGCGCGCTCCGCGATCGCCTCGAATCGGGGCTCCGGGAGCGGATCGACGGGCTCGTCGTGCATGGGGCAGGCGCGCCCCGCCTCAGCCACATCCTGAACGTGGGGATCCCGGGGGTGGACCAGGAAGCCATCCTCATGGCGCTGGACCTCGAGGGCATTGCCGTGTCCAGCGGCTCCGCGTGTCAGAGCGGCGCGGTCGAGGCGAGCCACGTGCTCGTGGCGATCGGCGCGGCCCACGCCACGCCGGACCCGGACCGGCCGGATCCGGCTTCGATCCGGTTCTCCCTCGGGCGTACCACCACATCGGAACACGTAGACCGGGTCATCGACCGCGTCCCGGAGGTCGTGAAGCGGCTGCGGGCTCTCGGTTCGAATGACCTGTTCGGAGGACTTTGATGAGCCGATCTGATCGGCGCACGATCCTGGTCGCCATGTCCGGCGGCGTCGACTCGTCGGTCGCCGCGGCCCTGCTCGTCAAGGCGGGGCACCGGGTGATCGGCGCGACCATGAAGACGTTCTGCTACTCGGACACGCCGGGCCCGTCTCGGACCTGTTGTGGTCTGGAAGGGATCATGGATGCCCGTGCCGTGTGCGATACGCTCGGCATCCCCCATTACGTGTTCGATCTCGAGGAGGAATTCACCCGCGCGGTGATCGATGACTTCGTGACCGAATACGCCGCCGGGCGGACGCCGAACCCGTGCGTCCGTTGCAACTCCAACACGAAGCTACCGGATCTGCTGCGGAAGGGTCGGATGCTCGGCGCGGACGCGGTGGCCACGGGCCACTACGCTCGGATCTCCCCACCCGAGGAGCCGGGCGGCGCGCCGCGGATCCGGCGCGGACTCGACGCGCGCAAGGACCAGAGCTACTTCCTCTGGGGCGTGCCGAAGGCGATGCTGCCGTATCTTGAGTTTCCGGTCGGCGAGCTGACGAAGTCCGAGGTTCGGGCCATGGCGCGCGAGCTCGGGCTGGCCACGGCGGACAAGCCCGAGTCCCAGGAGATCTGCTTCGTTCCGACGAACGATTACACGGATTTCCTGGCCCAGCGTCTCGGGAGCGACCACCCTGCCCTGAGTCCCGGTGCGCTGGTGACCACGACCGGCGAAGTCATCGGCCAGCACGGCGGATACGCGCGGTACACGGTCGGGCAGCGCAAGGGGCTCGGCGGCGGCCACCGCAGGCCGCTCTACGTGCTCGGCGTCCGCCCGGCGACCAACGAAGTGGTGGTCGGCAGCAACGACGAGCTCTACAGGGCCGACGTCACCCTCGCGGATCTGAACTGGCTGGACACCCCGCCGGTGCCGGGGGAGCGGGTCAAGGTGCAGGTCCGCTACCGTGCGCGCGCCGTGGACGCACGGGTGATCTCCATCGGGCCAGACCGCGTGCAGCTCGAGCTGGACGAGCCCGAGCGCGCCATCACGCCCGGCCAGTCGGGCGCCGTCTACCGGGACGACATCCTGGTCGGCGGCGGCCGCATCCGTTGACGCCGGAAATACACCACTCCCGGCACTTCCTCCCCCGTTCGGAGCGGTATACCGCTTGCGTTGAAGGAGTTGGGCGCCGTGCCCGGTCAGTGGCCCGGGCGCCGAGTCCCACAGTGACGTGCGTGCGAACGGAGACGGAGGAGACCAGATGCGGATTCCTCACAGCATATTCGCCGCGGTCTGTACATTCGCCCTCGCCACGGCCTATACGGCGTGCAGACCGCAAGATGCGCAGTATCAGGAAACGCCGGCTGCAGAGGAGGAGATCAGGATTCCGGAATCGACGCAGCCGACCCAGCCCACGATGCCTCAGCAACCGGGCATGCAGCCATCCCAGCCGGGCATGCAGCCGGACACCGGACCGGGGGCCCAGCCGGGCCAGACGACGCCGGGTATGCAGCCGGGCACGACGGGGGCACAATCGGGCACGCAGTCGGGGACTAACGGCGGCCAGCGAAGCTACTGACGGGAGGTTCGGAGCTCGCGCGTCCCAGCGTGGAGGCGGCGTCTGCTTCCCCGGCCCGCGCCCCGCGACCGGCGCGGGCCGCGTTGCTCCGGCGCAATGTCCGCGGCCCGACCACGGCCCGCCGTCGGCTTCGACCCCGGAGCCGACGCCTCGGCGAACCGCACGGGCCGGCGGATCAGTACTTCAGTCCGGCAACGCGGGCGAACTCGCGCATCAACTGCTCCGCCTCGGGATCCAACCGCTCGGGGACCTGGACCCGGACCTGCACGTACTGGTCGCCCCGGCGCCCGCCCTTCTCCACCCCGTATCCGGGGATCCGGAACCGCGTTCCGGATTGCGTCCCCGGCGGGATCCGCAACGCGACCTTCTTGCCATCCACCGTGGACACCCGGATCTTCGAGCCGAGCGTGGCCTGCGCGATGTTGATGGGCACGGTGCAGTGGATGTCCAGGCCCTCCCTCCGGAAGAAGCGGTGCGGCCGCACCCGGAACGTGACCAGGAGATCGCCCGGTTGACCACCGCCAGGACCCCGCTCCCCTTGCCCGGCCAGACGCAGCTTCGAGCCCGTGTCCACGCCCGCCGGCACGTTGATGATCAGCTTCCTCTGCTCCCGAACCTGCCCGCTGCCGGCGCAAACCGAGCACGGCTGCGTCGGGATCTGCCCTCGCCCGTAGCACGCGGGGCACGGCCGCTTGACCGCGAAGCCACCCTGACCGAACGAGATCGACCCGCTCCCGCCGCACTCCCCACACGCCCGGGGCCGGCTGCCGGGCGCGTTCCCGGTCCCATCGCACGTTGCGCACTCTTCGGTGATGGGAACGGTGATGGGCACCTTGCCACCCCGCACCGCCAGCTCGAACGGGATCTCCACCGAATACTCGATGTCCCGTCCCCGCTCCGCCGTGGTCCGCGTCCGCGTCCGGGCCCGCCGCCCGAACTCGAAGATCGTGCTGAACAGGTCGCCGAGCCCGCCGATGTTCGACAGGTCGTCGAAGTTGAACCCGCCGCTCCACCCGGGCTCCGCGCCCGCCCCCGGCCTGCTGGCGGACGAGAAATCGAACCCTCCCAGACCGCCGAGCTTCCTCAGCCGGTCGTACTGCTTCCTCTTCTCCGGGTCGGAGAGGACCGCGTACGCTTCCCCGATCTCCTTGAACCGCTCCGCCGCCTCCGGATTCCCTGGATTCGCGTCGGGATGGTACTGCTTCGCCAGCCTGCGATACGCCTTCTTGATCTCCTCCGGCGTCGCATTCTCCGAAACGTTGAGAACTTGATAGAAATCCTTCGTGTTCGCCGCTGGCATGGTTCCCCACTACCCACGCGTTCAACGGAGCCGACGCGGCCGGCACTGCCTCCCCGACCGCGTCGGCGCGCCGGGTTCATCCCCGGCCCTTACGGGATGGAGTGGTTCCGAGCGAATCGGAGCGCGTCGTCAACCTTCGTACTTCTTCACCCGTACACGTGCCGGCCGGATCAGGACGTTGCCGTACCGGTAGCCCTTCTGGAACACATCCACCACCACTTCGTCCTCCTCGGGGTGCTCCGCGGGGACGGTCATCAGCGCTTCCATGGTGGTCGGATTGAAATACTCGCCCTTCGGATCGATGGGTTCGAGGCCGGCAGACTCGAGCACGTGCCTCATCTTCTTCTCGACGAGCTGCATCCCCTCGAGGAGCGCCTCGGCGGTCACGTTCTCGAGCGAATACTCGGAGACACGCTGGAGGTCATCCAGCACCTCGAGGAGCCGCTCCACGATCTCGGCCTGCGCGCGAACCCGGAATTCCGCCCGCTCGCGATCGATCCGCTTCCGGTAGTTGTCGAACTCCGCCGCGAGCCGCAGGTGCCGATCGTTCAACGCCTCCAGCTCGGCCTGCAACACGGCCAGGTCGTTCGCCGCGCTCCGGAACCCGTTCTCGCCTTCGCCGGAGGCCGGGGATCCGGTAGCTTCCTCATGCGCCGCGCCTTCATCGACCTGCTGCTCGGCGCCAACGGTCTCCTGATCCTCGTCGATCCGCTGTTCTTCCATCGTGTCTTCTGCCTTTCAGAACCAGGGTTCGCCCGATGGCCGATCCGGGCCCGCTGCTACGCGAGCCCGGATCGCTTCGGGCCAGGTCCGGCGAGCCGTCGGCGGATCCGTTGCCGCTGTCGTCAGCGCAGCGGACCGGGACCGCGGACCCGGATACTCCGCGGGCGCCGTCGGCTCGGCCCATCATACCCCGAGCCCGGGCTCGGGATCACCCGGGTGGAGCGGACCCTGTGCCCGCCGGCGTCAGCCGTCCAGGAGCGAGTCCGGCGCCTCGAGCCAGCGGAGCAACAACCACAGCGCCATTTGCGCCGCCCGTTCCCGGACCTCCTCCCGGTCCCCGCTGAACACGAAGCGACGAGCCACGCTCCGATCCGCCTGACCGACCGCGATCCACACCGTCCCGACCGGCTTGCCGGGAGTCGCACCACCCGGCCCGGCGATCCCGGTGACCGCGATCGCATAGTCCGCCCGGCCGGCCCGGAGCGCACCCGCGGCCATCTCCAGCGCCGTGGCCTCGCTCACCGCGCCGTGCTGCCCCAGCGTCTCGGCCGCCACCCCGAGCAGGTCCCGCTTGGCGCTATTCGCATACGTCACCAGCCCGGCCTGGAAGAATCCGGACGCCCCCGCCCGGTCCGTCAGCCGCTTCGCGATCAGCCCTCCCGTGCAACTCTCCGCCACCGCGAGCGTGGCGCCCCGCTCGAGGAGGCGGTCGGCGACGACGTCGGCGAGATCCTCCGCGTCGCGGCCGTACACGTAATCCCCCACCAGCCCCCGGATCCGGGCCTCCGCCGCGTCGAACGCTCGCTCCGCGGCAGTCCGGTCCAGATCCCCCCATACCGTGAGCCGGATGTCGACCCCCCGCACCGACGGCAGGTACGCCACCGTCAGCGGGGCGAGCTCCGCCGAGAGCGGCCCGAGCCGGTCCGCCAGCGCCGACTCCGGGATCGATGTGGTGCGCAGCACCCGATACAGGATCGGCGTCCCCTCGCCCGGCCAGCGCGCGCGCAGATAATCCACCACCGACGCGTCGAAGATCGCGCGCATCTCGGCCGGCACCCCCGGGAGCAGGATGATCGCGCGCCCCACATCGTCCTCCAGGATCAAACCCGGCGCCGTGCCCCGAGGGTTCGGCAACACCCTCGCGCCCACGGGCACCTCCGCCTGGCGCACGTTGGACGCCGGCATCTCGATGCCCCGCACCCGGAATCGCTCCCGGATCGACTCCAGCACCTCCTCGTCGACCACGAGCTCGCGCCCGAAGAGAGCGGCGATCGCACGCACGGTCCGGTCATCCTCCGTCGGCCCGAGCCCGCCGGTGCAGATCACCAGACCCGTCCGGGCCAACGCCTGGGATGCCGCATCCTGGATCGCCCCGTCGTCATCCCCGACCGACGTGCGCCGGACGACCCGGATCCCGAGCTCCCCGAGCCGCAGCCCCAGCCACGCACTGTTGCGGTCGACCGTCGTGCCCAACAGCAGCTCGTCACCTACGGTCAGCAACTCGATGGCTCGGCTCATGGGATCTCACATGCCGGAAGATCGAACGGTCTCAGACCTGGTTCGGTCGCCGAGGATCCAGGGGCGGGATCGGTCGTGACAGGGTGCGCCAGCTCCAGAGGTACACCAGCATGGACCAGATCGTCAATACCACGGCCACGCCCAGCGTGATGGCCAGCACCGCGCCGTGGAACCACTGCCAGGCGTCCCAGTACACCCCCGACCACCCGTGCTCGTACGCCGCGGTCTGGAGCGCGTACCAGAAGATGATGGAGCCGATGCTGATGTTCTGCGTGACCGCCTTGTGCTTCCCCACCTTGATCGCCGGGACGACCACGCCCCGCCGCGCGGCGAACATCCGCATCGCCGTGATCAGGAGCTCACGGCCGAAGATCACCACCACGACCCAGAGCGGCAACACCCCCCAGTAGGGCAGCTTCCCTACCGGACCCGGCCCGTGCGACAGCATGTAGATGGGGACGAACGTGACGACCAGCAGCAACTTGTCGGCGATCGGGTCGACGAGCTTCCCGAAGTTGCTGATCCAGCCGTACTTCCGCGCGAGATGGCCATCCACGAGGTCCGTCACCGCCGCGATGACGAACAGCACGAAGGCCAGGAGTCGGGGCGCAAATCCTTCCGCGAGGATGAGGAAGAAGATCGCCGGCGAGAGCGCAATACGGCCGACCGTCAGCGCATTGGGCAAGGTGCTACGGTCCAGCACCGACATACACTCTCAGGCCAGGGATTTCAGGACGAGCTTGCTCACGGCCTTGAGCGTGTCGAATACCCCGATGCCCTTCGTCGCGACCGCCTCGAAGTCCGGTAGGCCGTGCGGGTTCAGCTCGGCCCGCATCTCCTCGCAACTCACGATGTTCGGCAGGTCCCGCTTGTTGTACTGAATGACGATCGGCAGCTTCAGGGGATCGTAACCGTACTCGGCCAGGTTCTCGTACAGGTTCTCGAGCGACGCGACGTTCGCGTCCATCCGCTCCGCCTGCGAGTCGCTCACGAACACCACGCCGTCCACGCCCTTCAGGATGAGGCGTCGGCTGGCGTTGTAGTAGACCTGTCCCGGAACCGTGTACAGGTGGAACCGCGTGTTGAACCCGCGGATGGTCCCCAGGTCGACCGGGAGGAAGTCGAAGAACAGGGTCCGCTCCGACTCGGTGGCGAGCGAGATCAGCTTACCCCGAGTGTCCGGCCTGATCTTGCTGTAAATGTACTCGATGTTCGTCGTCTTCCCGCCGAGACCGGGGCCGTAATAGACGATCTTGCAATTGATCTCCCGGCTGGCGTAATTGATCATTGACATCGGCTGTACGCCTCTCGATCAGTCCACGAACAGCCGGTCGATAGTTTCTTCCACTTCGACAAGCCAGTCATTCTCCAGGAGAGCACCGCGCGTTGCGCGGCCTGCCCCGCTGGTGAGCACGTCCGCGAGGTCGCGGACGGCCGAACGCGCGGCGAGGCGGACCATTCCAAGCGTTGTCCGGTCATCGAAGAGCACGGCCATGAGCGCCCTGCCGGCCACATCCGCCATGAGCATGGAGCCCGTGGCCCCGCGGTGGTACATGGAAGCGAATTCCTCCTCACCCAGCAGTCGGGCCAGCTGGCTGCTCGCCGCGAAGTCCGCGGCGGCGAGGGAGGCGAAGCCGGTCGTGTCGAAGCCGACGTCGCCCACGGCGGCGATCAGGTGGCCGGCCCGGTCCACCAGCAGCGCAGCGCGCGAACGAGTTTCGTCCAGGAAACTCCGCAGTCTGGTTTCGACCCGTTCGACATCGTGCGGCGCCAGTGCCTGACGTCCGCCGGTACGATCGGTCATCCCGCGACTTCGCCAGGGGTCCCCGCCGCCTGCTGCAAGCGGCTTTCCATCCGTTCGAGGATCTGCAGGGCTCGCCGGCGGATGAGGGGGCGGGGCTCCCAGACCACGAAGTCGCGAAGGAGTTGGACGGCCTCCACCGACGCCTCACGGCTGGCGAGATAGCCGAGCGCTGCGAGCCGCCGCAACGGGTGCGAGCTGAACAGCTCGCGCCGATGCCTCGACATCTGATCCCGCACCAGCAGCCCTCCGAGCGCAGCGAGGGCGCCGAGCGAAAGCACGACCAGCCCGACCGTCCTCAGGATCCCACGTACCCTCATCTCTTGCCTCATCAAAGCTCCCGCCGCCCGGCCAACGCCTCGGCAATGGTGACGCCATCCGCATACTCGAGGTCGCCGCCGACCGGCAGCCCTCGGGCCAGCCGCGTGACTCGAATCCCCAGCGGCTGGACGAGCTTGTGAATGTACAGCGCCGTCGCCTCGCCTTCCACGCTCGGGTTCGTCGCGACGATCACCTCGCGCACGATCTCGCCGTTACCGAGCCGCTCCATGAGCGAAGCAATGCTCAGCTCGGCCGGCCCGATCCCGTCCAGCGGCGAAAGCCGGCCGCCGAGCACGTGATAGAGGCCCCGATACTGGCCCGTCCGCTCGATGGCCTCGATATCCGACGCCTCTTCGACCACGCACAGAATGCTCTGGTCGCGACGCGGATTCGTGCAGTACGCGCAGGGATCCGATTCCGAGAGGTTTCCACACCGCGAGCAGGCCCGGACGCGGTCGGCCACGGCTTCGATCGCCCGCGCGAGCCGTCGCACCTCTTCAGCCGGCCGTTTCAGCAGGTGGTACGTCAGTCGTTGGGCCGTCTTGCGGCCAATGCCCGGGAGGCGGGCCAACTCCCCGGTCAGCTCCTCAATGACTGCCAACTCAGGCCTCTACACTCACCCCGGGGTCAGGGAAAGCTCGGCAGCTGGAAGGGCAGCGGCATGCCGCCCGTCAGCTTGCGCAGTTCCTCCTCGTACAGGCTCTGGGCGCGCTGCTGGGCCTCGGATACGGCCGCCAGGATCAGGTCCTCGAGCATCTCCACATCATTAGGATCGACCACTGTGGGGTCGATCTTGATGGATCGGATCCTGCCCCGCCCATCCGCCGTGACCGTGACCATGCCGCCACCGCTGCTGCACTCCACGGTCTTGGACCCGAGTTCGGACTGCAAAGCGCTGAGCCGGGCCTGTACCTGCTGGCCCAACTGGAGGATCTGTTGCAAGCTCGTCATTTATCGTAGATCCCTGGTAACCAAGGTCCGGTGCAACATAGTCGAACGGGCGGCCGCCGCGCAACCGCCTCAATCCGAGAGTTCCAGGTCTAGTTCTTGTACCGCCCTCCCGAGGGCGGGTTCCTCGCGGATGAGGCGCGCCAGGCGGTCGCTTTTCACCTGTCCCCGGGTCAGCCGCCGGGGCGGCGCTCCGCCGCCGATGGGCGTGACTTCCAGGGTGATCTCCCGGCCGAGATGCCGAGCCAGTGCACGTTCGACCGCGGCCCGGGTCATCGGCTCGTTGAGCATTCGTTCCAGCCCCGGGCCGGCCGGCATCTCCATGCGCACACGGCCATCCTCTCCCTCGGAGACCTGGGCTGCCTTGAGGAAGATTCCCATGCCCACCGGAACGCCGTCGCCGGAATCCAGCATGGCACGCCACGCGGCGGCGACGCTCCCGGCCGCCGGCGGCGCCGCGCCCGATTCCCGAGGTGCCGCCGCGGGCGGAGCGGCCGGAGCCGGTTCCCGGGTGGGCGGAGCCGGTTCCCTGCCGGCCGGGACCGACTGCGGGGTTGCTCGCGGCAAGGCACTCGGCGCCGGACCGACACGTGCCGTTGCGCCCGCTGGTGTCGACGGCACCGGCGCTCCCTGCCCCGCCCCGCCCGCCGCTCGGATGAGCTCTTCGAGCTCGACCGTCCGGTCCAGGTGCGCGAACCGCAGCAGGAGCGCCTCGAGCATGATCCGCGGACTCGCGCTCTTGCGGAACCGGCCGTCCGCATCGAGCTCCGTGACCCGGGTCAGCATCCGGAGCAGGTCGCCCGTGGAGAACGCCGCCGCCGCCTCGGCGTAGCGCTCCCGCAGCTCCGCCCGCACTTCCGCGGCATCCGTCCCATCCAGCCGGACGATCAGCAACGTGCGGATCGCGTCCGCCAGCCCCCGGTAGAACTCCCCCAGGTCGTAGCCCTCGTCGAGCAGCCGCGCCACGAACCGGAACACGTCCGCGTGCCGGCGCTCGGCCAGGATCCCGAACAACTCCAGATAGAGATCCTCGCCGACCAGCCCGACGACCCGCAGCACGTCCTCGGCGGTGAGCCGCCCCTCCGTGAACGAGAGGACCTGGTCCAGGAGCGAGAGCGCATCCCGCATCCCGCCGTCCGCACGGCGTGCGATCGCGAAGAGCGCGTCCCGGTCGACCTCGATCCCCTCGGCCGCGAGCACCTGCTCCAGGCGGCCGACGATCCCGGCCACCGTCATCCGCCGGAAATCGAAACGCTGGCACCGGGACAGGATCGGCGGCGCGGCCTGCTGGATCCGCTGGGGTTCCGTGGTCGCGAACACGAAGATCACGCGGGGCGGCGGCTCCTCCAGGATCTTGAGGAGCGCATTCCACGCCTCCCGCGTGAGCATGTGCGCTTCGTCCACGATGTAGACCTTGAACCGCCGCTCGTCCGTGGGCGCGTACATCGCCCGCTCCCGAAGGTCGCGGGCATCGTCCACCCCGCGATTGGAAGCGGCATCGATCTCGACCACGTCCAGCGACGTGCGCCCGGACCAGATCCGCTCGCACGACTCACACACCCCGCACGGCTCCCCATCGTCCGTGCGGTCCGGGCAGTTCAGCGCCATGGCCAGGACCCGGGCGGCCGTCGTCTTGCCCACGCCCCGCGGGCCACAGAACAGGTACGCGTGGGCCACCCGGCCGCGTGCAACGGCCATCTTCAGCGTGTCCGACACATGCTCCTGCATGGTCATCTCGCTGAACCGGCGCGGCCGGTACTTGCGGGCCAGGGCCAGTGGCGTGCGCGTCATCGCGTTCACTTGCGTATTCGGGGAGAGAACGTCACGTTCCGGGGAGTGGAAGCGCCGAGGGCATGCACCGAAGGGCGCGCTTACGGCGTGCCCCAAACTTGCACAGGATACCCCGGCGCGCAACCCCTGTGCCGGACGGGCTGGATGCAGAGTGCCCCAGGCTTACCGTAGCGACATTCGCACCGCTTACCGCTGCTACCTGCGGGGTCCTGACGGGGTTCGCGAGCTCGCGTCCTACGGGCCTGGGGCACCCTCGAAAGCTAACGGCGGCCGGACCGTGGGTCAAGGTCGGACCGCGGATCGCCAACGCTGCACGGGCCGTGCCCGCGCCGCGCCCGACGGCTCACGCGCCCGGCGGGACGATGCCCGAACGGGCCGGGCGCCGTTCTAGGGACGGAGACGCAGCCCTCTGACCAGGAGTCGACATGGGCGGGTTGAACTTCGAGCGAGCGGCGAACCTCTTCCTGGGGACGGAACGGGAGCTCGCCATGGCGCTGGGTCTGGAGCTCGGCGATTTCCGGATGTATCGGCAGTCTCCGGAACGGGCTCCCCGGGAGGTGCTGGAGCGGCTCGGCAAGGTGCTGATCGAGCGAGGCCGGGGCATGGTGCGCGTCGGCGAGATGCTACAGGAGATGGCGACGGAACGTTGATGGAGCGCGTGTAACGTCCGGCAGCCGCGCACGTCGGTCTCAGAGACGCCAGGCGTCCGCCACGTACTCCACCTGCACCACGCCCCTTTCGTCCCGGTAGACCGCGGCGGCATCGAAGCGGTAGACGTCTCCGGAGCGTCCGTACCGGGCGACCCACGCGCTCGCCACCCGGGCAATGTCCCGGCGCTGGGTGGGCGTGATGCTGGCGAACGGGTGGCCGTGCTCCGTGCCGGATCGGGTCTTCACCTCCACGAACGCCACGGTGCTGCCCTTCCGGGCCACGATGTCGATCTCGTTGTGGCCATACCGGAAGTTGCGGTCGAGCACCGTCCACCCGCCGCGGACCAACCGGTTCACCACGATCGACTCTCCCCAACGCCCGAGCTCGTGCCGCCTGCCCCCGGGCGCATCGGGCTTGCGGTTCGTGCGCACGCCCTGCAATCGAATCGCCCGCCGCGCCGGGCACAAGAGATGTCCGGGACCGGTGGATAGGCGTAGGGGTCGGATCGAGCGCCGCAGTCGGTGGTTTACGCGACGTCGCACCGCAACCTTCGCGGCGTGACGAAGCGCCGGCATCGGCAACCGCCGGCCACCGGGCGCCGCCGGCGCCGACCGCTCAGCGGAACACGGCCTTCAGCCGTTCCCACGCGCTGAGCCGCGGCCGGATCGGCGGCACCGGCTCCGGGCTGGCGTTCTCCAGGATCCGGGAAGGATTCACGTCCAGGAGGAGCTCCGCCTGGACATCGCAGTTGATGGAACGCAAATAGGACCTGCACGCCTCGATGGCGGGATCGCTCCGTCCGTGGAAATCGCTGGCGAGGAAGCTCACGACGCCCCGTTTGAGCAGGAGGAGCGCCGCATCCCGGGCAACGCTCCCGTACTTCCCCACGAGCGATCCGCAGTTCACCTGGAGCAGCGCACCGTGCTCCAGCCAGCGATCCGTGATCCCGATCATTTCCCGGATCCCGAGATACCGCTCCGGGTGCGCAATGATCGGCTTCCAGCCCCGGGCGACGAGGTTCGCCACGGCGCGGTGGCTCTCCGGCGGCACGGTGAAACGGGCGAACTCGACCAGCGCGTACGGCGTTCCCCCGAGTCTCAGGCGATCGTCCGAGAGGTCGGGATCCGGCGTATCGAGCTTGACCTCGGCGCCGCGCAGCACGGTGAGACCGGGGAACTTCTCGGCCGCGATCGCGGCGAGGGTCTCCCAGCCCTTGTCGATCTTCTCCATGCGCGCGGCGAAGCGATCCGGCATGTGCGTGAGGGATCCGTCGAAGTGCGGCGTCGCGATCAACGTCGTGACACCGTTCTGCCGCATGGCCGTCAGCGCCTCGTACACGCCGTCGGCATCGCGGACCCCATCATCGACGCCCGGTATCAGATGGTTGTGGAAGTCCAGCACCTACGCGCTTCCTCCTGCATGAACGCCTGAGCGCCCGCGCAACGACCCGGTATCCGCAGAGGCGAGGATCGTGCCGGGACAGGGCGCTACATGGGCAGCGGGCGAGCACGTCGCCCGGACGCTCAGGCAGACGACGTGGCCGCCGGGACCAGGCCGGGGGTAATGGACCGCCCGATGGCGTCCGCGATGACCCGAATCTGCGCCACGAGCTCGTCGAACTGGTCCGGCGTGAGCGACTGTGCGCCGTCGGACAACGCCATGTCCGGATTCGGGTGCACCTCGATCATGAGCCCGTCGGCGCCCGCCGCGATCGCCGCGCGCGCCATCGGCGTGACCTTGCTGCGAATACCCGTGCCGTGGCTTGGATCCGCGATGATGGGGAGATGGGAGAGCGCGTGTACCACGGGAACCGCGGTCAGATCCAGCAGGTTGCGCGTGTGGTCATCGAACCAGCGCACCCCTCGTTCGCACAGGATCACCTGATCGTTGCCTTCGGCGAGGATGTACTCCGCGCTGAGCAGGAGCTCCTTCACCGTGGCCGCCATGCCGCGCTTCAGCAGCACCGGTTTGCCACACCTGCCGGCCCGGCGCAGGAGCGGATAGTTCTGCATGTTGCGGGCACCGATCTGGATGATGTCCGCGTATTCGGCCACCACGTCGACCATTTCGGGTTCGAGGGCCTCGGTGACGATGGCCATGCCGGTCTCTTCTCGCGCGCGCGCGAGCAGCTCCAGCCCGCGAATGCCGAGCCCCTGGAACGAATACGGCGATGTCCGGGGCTTGAACGCACCGCCCCGGAGAATGGTCGCGCCTGCCGCGCGGAGCCGGTGGGCAACGGTGAGAATCTGCTCCTCGGATTCCACGGAGCAGGGGCCCGCCATCAGGACCACCTCCGGCCCGCCGATGCGGGTGCCGTTGGGCAGCTCGACGATCGTCGGCTCGGGCCGCCACTCGCGGGAGACCTGCTTGTACGGTTGGGTGACGTGAATGAGCTGAAGCACCCCGGGCAGGCCCGCGAGGCGCCCCCCGTCCACCTTGCCATCGTTGCCGATGATCCCGACCGCGGTGCGCTGCTTCCCCGGGATCGGCCGGGCATCGTAGCCCATCTGTTCGATCGTATCGATAACGCGCCGAATATCCTCTTCGGTCGCGTCATGACTCATGACGACCAGCATCGGTCCTGTTTCCTGTCCTGCTCGGAGAGTTCGGCGGCGCTGTGCGCCGGCTCATTGCCCGGCGGCTCCACCATGCGCCGAGCATCGGGTCCAAGTCCGTATTCTACCGAACGCTCTGCGGAGCGTCCAGTGGAGCGGGCGCTGCCGGCGCTCTATCCACGGCGACGTCGCCGTCACGACCTCAGATCACGAGCCGGGTGCCATCGGCGGCGACCACCGCCCCGCCCCGCCACCCCGCTGCCGCGAGCCGGGCGGGCACCTCGCGTACCTCCAGTTGCGGGGATACGTGTGTCAGCACCAGGTGCCGCGGTGCCGCGTCCGCCGCGATGCGCGCCACGCGGCCGGGCGTGAGGTGGGCGTCCATGGCCAGCTCGTCCGGCAGGGAGCACTCGATGATCAGCACATCCACGTCGCGGAAGAACTCGCCCAGGCCGGCGTCCATGCCGGTGTCGCCGGTGTACCCCACGGCTCGCCCGGCGTACTCCACGCGGTAGGCGAGGGACTCGCCGGTATGGGGCGTAGCCCGGCAAGCAAGCCGCGCGACGTCGCCCAGCTCCAACGTGTCCCCCGGCTCGAGCTCCCGAACGTGGAGCGGGAACCCGGGATCGGTGACGTAGCCCCCGAACGCGGCGGCCATCCGCCGGAGCAGCTCCGCGGTGCCCACCGGCCCGACCACGGTGAGCGCGTCCTGGCGCGGCGTGGCCAGCCCGTACCGCAGCGAGAACAGGAGCGACGGCAGGTCGCCCACGTGGTCCGTGTGGAAATGGCTGAGCAGGACGTGCGTGATCCCGGACCAGGGGAGGCCGAAGCGCGCCAGGTTGCGCACCACGCCGCTTCCGCAGTCCATGAGGATCCGCAGCTCGGCCGTCTCCACGAAGTAGCCCGCGCACGCGCGCTCGGCCTGGGGCACGACCGTGCCCGACCCGACCACCGTGACGATCATCTCCGCCTCCTACGAGCCCGGTGGCAGGAACACCATCCGGCGGGTCTGCTCGACGCCGCCGGCGCGAAGCCGGAGGAGGTAGATGCCGCGCGGCACGATGCGGCCGTTCTCGTCCCGCCCGTCCCACCGGGTGAGGACGCATCGGCCATCCCCTTCCGCGCCTTCCCGGCCGTACAGCCCGGGCCCCAGCGTGACCCGGCCGCACCCCGGCCCCGGAATGAGTCGGCGCACCAGTCGGCCGCGCAAGTCGTACACCGCGAGCTCCACGACCGATTGGGTCTGGAGATCGAACCAGATTCGGGTCCCCTCCGCATCCAGGCCCGGCTGGGGGAAGGGATTCGGGAAGTTCTGGTACAGCTGCGTGGCGGGCGGCCGCGTGCGGCTCGTGACCACGAACGGCGCGAGGCTCGTCACCGTGTCCGCCACGCCCAGGGGCGATCGCGCGATCACGCGCCAGAGGTACGGCTGGTTGTACGGCAACGGCTCGGGCACCGTTACGACCGCCGGCGCCGCGGTCTCGACCTCCTGCACGACCCGGCCGTCCTGCGCGGAGATGACCTGGACGACGTACGACAACGGTCCCACCGGCGGCGACGCCGCCACGGCGCTGAACCGCAGCTCCGGCCGCTCGATCTCGATGTAGACGCCGATGCCGTTCGTCGGGTTCAGCGAGTTGAGCTGCACCCAGGAGGGGATCGAGTACGGTCCGTCCACGGTCGTGACGCGCTCGAGGCCGTCTTCCGTCCGGGCCACCACCCGCCACCAGAACTCGGGCACGGCACGGAAGGCGGCCTTGAGCTGCAAGGAATACCCGTCTACCACGCTGTCCGTGTAGAAGACGCGGGTGAACGACGGATCCTCCGACAGCTCGAGGCGGTAGGTGACCTGCCCCGCCATGGGATGGATGCGCGGGACCGCCCAGGCGAACTGGGGAGCCAGGTTCCGCAGCGTGCCGTTCGGGGCCGCGTCGATCAGGGGCTGGAGCTCGACTCCCTCGGGAAACACGATCGCCGAGATCAGGTCGGGGATCCCGTACCCCACCGCGCCGCCCGGCGTGGCGCTGTTGGACCCCGCAAGGGTAAGGGCTTTCCGCACCAGCAGTGCGTCCGCGTCCGGCCACGCCTGGCGGAAGAGCGCCACCACGCCCCCCATCAACGCCGCCGCGGCGTCCGACCCCACCATCGTCCGCAGGGCCGCGGAGGACGTCGCGGATGCCACCGTCAGCCCACTGCCGGGCGCGACCACATCAGGCTTGATCCGACCGTCCGCCGTCGGCCCCGCCGACGAGAACGACAGGACCTGGTTGTCCACATCCACGGCGCCGACCGCGATCACCGACGGCCCATCCGCAGGCGCGACGAGCGTGCGTGAACCCGGACCCAGGTTCCCGACCATGGCCACCACCGAAACGCCGCGCCGCGCCGCTTCCTCGGCAGCCCGCGTGCTCGCCGCGGTTGCGCCGTCCAGCTGATCGGGCCGGTATGACACACCGTCATCGAAGAAGCGGAACCCGCGCGCCGAAACCACGACCTGGGCGCCCATCGAGTCCACCGCCCACTCCAGCCCCGCCACCCACCGGTCCTCGTCCTCCGTCGGTTGGGCCCCGAACAAATCGACCTTTGCCAGGATGTACTCCGCCTCGAACGCCGGACCCAGCAGCGTCCCCGGCAGATATCCGCCGACGAGAGACCAGACGGCGGTCCCATGGTCCGCGCCGCCAGGAATGCCGCCGACTCGATCCGTGACCACGGTATCGCCGTCGACGAAGTTCCAGCGCGCCACCACGGAGTGCCCCTGGAACGCCACGTGGTCCGGACGGAATCCCGTGTCCAGCAACGCGATCCGAATTCCTTTCCCGGTGTATCCCAGGCCATGGGCCCGGACCACACCCAGTTGCTCCAGGGGCCGGAGCGATCTGCCGTAGTCCGATTCGTCCAGAAACGGTGCGGTGGGAACCCAGCGTTCCGAGACCGGGGGGGGTCGATCCGCCCGGAACGGCATGAGGGGCGCCGATTCCTCGGCCGGCGAGGGAGGCGTGCTCTGCGACCCGAGGGGAAACGATCGACCGACCGGGCGGATCGCGCTGACCTCCGGCATCGCCGCGATCCGCCTCATCGAGGCCGGGTCTACCCAGGCGCTCACCGCCCGCAGCCATCGGCTGACGTGGCGGATCCGCGCACCGGCAGCCTCCAGTCGGGCGAGCAGCTCGGGCGGAAGCGGCCGGTCTCCCTCCAGCGGACCGATCCCCAACCTCGTCCGGTGGGCCAGAACGGCCGCCGTGGGCACCGGCGGCGCCTCCATGCGGGCCGCCGCCGGGTCCAGATAGATCCACACGACCGCCGAATCCGTCGGGCCCGGAGCCTGTCCGGCAACGGCCGTGGTGATCCCGAGGATGAGCGCCAGTCCGAACGCCGTGCAGCCGATTGCCTGCAGCCAGGCCTCAGCCCGCCGTCGCGGCCCCGACGAGCGCTTCATCCATCTTCACTCCGACGATCGAGCTTACGCCCGGCTCCTCCATGGTCACGCCGTAGATCCAATCCGCGGCGCCCATGGTGCGGGGATTGTGCGTGATCACGATGAACTGCGTCTGCGACTTGAACTGCCGCAGCATGTTCAGGAAGCGGCCGATGTTCGCCTCGTCCAGCGGCGCATCCACCTCGTCGAGCACGCAGAAGGGGCTCGGCTTCACGAGATAGAACGCGAACAGGAGCGACAGCGCGGTGAGCGCCCGCTCGCCGCCGCTCAGGAGGTGGATCCGCTGCGTTCGCTTCCCCCGCGGCGAGGCCATGATCTCGATCGCCGACTCGAGCGGGTCCTCAGGATCGGAAAGCCAGATGTCGCACTCGCCGCCCTCGAACAGCGACTGGAACGTGTCCCGGAAGTTCTGCCGGACCGTCTCGAACGTCTCGAGGAAGAGCTGCCTCGCCGTCCGGTTGATCTGCCGGATCGCCGAGACGAGGTCATCCCTGGCCCGGACCAGGTCGTCCCGCTGCTCCTTCAGGAACTCGAGCCGCTTGCTCTCCTCCTCGTATTCCTCGAAGGCGAGCATGTTGATGGGCCCGAGCCGCTCGATGTCCGCCGCGATGGTGTTCAATTCGGCGCGGAGCGCTTCCGGCTCGCCCTCCACCCGCTCGGCTTCCCGAGCCAGCACCTCGAACGGCCGTCCCCATTCGACCTCCACCCGCTCCCGGATGCTCCGCTCCGCGCTCTCCTGCTCCGCCCGACGCAGCTCTAGCGTGTGCCGTTCCTCGGCGAGCGATTCGAGCGACCGCCGGAGCTCCCGGACCGACGCCTCCAGCGCTTCGGCCGCCTCCGTGGCAGCGGTCAGCCGCTCATCCAGCTCACGCAACTCCCCCGTGACCGCATCCCGCTCGAGGAACAGCTCCTCCAGCTCGCCGCCGGTGCCCGTGCGGAGCCCCTCGAGCTGTCCGAGCGTCGCCCGATGCTCGCTCTCCTCCTGGTCGATCACGGATATGCGGACCGACGCCTGCTTGAGCGCCTCCTGCGCGGCCGTGATCCGGCGCTCCACGGTCTGGAGCGCGGCTTCCGCATGGGCGCAGGCCACCCGGAGCGACGCCTCCTCTTCCCGCACCTCTTCCCACGCCTGCTGCCGCTCCGCCACGGCCGCCGTGGACTGACGGCGCGCCTCCCGGCACGCCTCGAGTTCCGCCTCACGGACCTCGCGCTGGCGCACCGCCTCCTCGTGCGCGGCCCGCGCCTCCGCGGCCATCGCGCTCAGGCTCGCCTGCTGGCGCTCGAGCGCCTCCAGCATGCGTACGCCCCTCGACCGCTGCCCGGACCTTGCCGCCTCGTCCGCATCCGCGCGCCGCAGCTCGAGATCCGTGGCCTGGGCGCGGGCCTCGATCTCCCGCAGGCCGACTTCCGCCGCCGCGATCGCCTCGGCGAGACGCACACGCTCCGCGGCGCACTCGTCGCGTTCCCGGACCGCTTCCGCAGCCCGGACCCGAAGCTCCTCCAGCCGCTCACGCCGGCCGAGCAGCACCGGCTCCGACGGCGGAACGCCCACGAACCGGATCTCCTCGAGCAGCGCCTCGACCCGCGGGAGCGCGTCCTCCGGAAGGAGCGCGACCGCACCGCCGTGCTCCGGGTCCTGCCCCGCCAGCCACTCCCGGATCCGGTCGATCACGGACGGATCCCGAATGACCACCGCCTGGAGAACGGATGCCAGCGTGGCCTCCACCATGGCCGCGCGCTCCTTCGGCAGCCGCAGGAAGTCCGAGAGCGGCCCGATCACGCCCTCGAACAGGTCGCGAGCGCCGAGAACCGCCGCGACCGATGGGGAGAAGCCGTGATACTCCCGGTCCAGCGCCTCCAGCGCGGCGAGATGCGCCGTGACGAGTCCTGCCCGATCTTCCGCTTCCGATAGGCGACGCCGCGCCTCCAGCTCCCGCGCCCGCAACGCTTCCAGCTCGGCCGCCGCAGCCTCCCGCTCGGCTTCGATCGCTGCCCGCGCCTCCCTCAGCTCCCGGGTCCGCTCGACGAAGAGGTCGCCCTGCTCGTCCAGGCGTTCCAGCTCCGCCGTGACCTCGAGCCGTTCCTGCTGGAGCCGCTCCAGTCGGGCCTGGGCCTCGGCCGCCCGGGCTTCCGCGCCCGCCGCCTCCGCTTCGAGCCGCGCGAGCTCCCGGGCCAGCTCCTCCTCCTTCCGCCGGGCCTCCTCGTCCAGCCGCCGCGCCTCCTGGAGCTGCGCCCGCAGCTCCTGCTGCCGGGCCGTGGCCTCCTCGAGCTGTTCCCGCAGGGCCGCCACCTCTTCCGCATGGCGGGCCCGCTCCGCCTCCAGCGCCGCCGATTCCCGCTCCAGGTTCTCGACCCGCGCGACCAGCTCGGCCCGCTCGACCGCGATCTGCGCAAGCCGCCGCTCCGCGTGCGCCCGCCGCTCATCCGCCACGGCCAGCTCACGCTCCCGGTCCGCGATCCGGCGCCCGATCTCCGACAGCTTCGCCGCCGCCGCGTTCCGCATCCGCGCCAGCTCAGCGGACTCAATGCGACGTCGCTCCAGCTCCGCCTCCGCCACGCTCAGGTTCGCGCGCAGCGCAGGCTCCTCACGCCCCAGCTCCTCGAGCCGCGCCGCCACCCGCGACAGCGCTGCGGCGATCGACTCCCGCTCGAGCGTCGCCAACGACATCTCCAGCGCCAGCCGCCTCGCCCGGAGCTCCCTGTACCGCTCCGCACGCCGCCGCTGCCGACCCAGACTCCGGACCTTCGACTCGACCTCGGCGATCAGATCCTCCAGCCGAGACAGGTCCGCTTCCGCGGACTCCAGACGGCGCTGCGCACTCTGCCGACGGTCCTTGTACCGGCCGATCCCCGCCGCCTCCTCGAACATCGCCCGCCGCTCGTCCGCCCGGTCCGAGAGGATCGCGTCCACCATCCGCTGCTCGATCACGGTATACGCGTTCGCACCGAGCCCCGTGTCCCGGAAGAGGTCGTGGATGTCCTTCAACCGGCACGCCGTGCGGTTCAGCTCGTATTCGCTCCCGCCTTCCCGGTACACCGTGCGCCGGATCTCGATCTCGTCGTAGGGCAGCGGCAGCCGCCGGTCCTCGTTCGAGAACACGAGGGAGACTTCCGCGCGGTTCAGGGCCCGACGGCCCGAGGTCCCCTGGAAGATCGCTTCTTCCATCTTCGAGCCGCGGATCGCCGATGCCCGCTGCTCGCCCAGAACCCACCGCACCGCATCGCTGATGTTCGACTTTCCGCAGCCGTTCGGCCCCACGATGGCGGTCATGCCATCGTGGAACCGCAGCTCCGTCCGATCAGCGAACGACTTGAATCCGTGAAGCGTGAGACGACGAAGCTTCATGCCGCTGGCCGGCCGACTCGCTCGATCAGGCGGGCTTGGATCCCCGCGTTCCGCAGGATCTGCTCGAGGACCTCGGCTTCCGCGGCATTCTGGTACGCGCCCGCGTACAGCCGGAAGCGGGTCCCCCCGGAACGTAGCGGGATCTCGAGGATGTAGCTCGGCACGCCCAGCTCGCGGAGCTCGCGCTCGCGCGCCGAAGCGGCCTCCCGCGTATCGAAGTCGCCGAGATGGAATGCCATTGCCGTCGGTCGGACCGCCCATGCCTCCTCCGCCCGCTTGTGGCGTTCCGCGACGAGGCGGCGCATCAACGCCTGCGCGGCAGAGGCATCGGCGGTCGGTCCGGCGAGGACTCGATAGTAGACCGCCCGTTCGACCAGCACGGGCGCAACGTAGAACTGGAGGTCGGGTACCGCGGCGCGCAGCGCGTCGACCCGGCGCTGCGCCACCGCCAGGTCCGGATGCGCCTCAATGGCCACCGAATACGGGACCGGGCCGGCCACGGACTCGTCCACATCGGCCGAATCCGCGCCCTCCTCCCCGGAGCCGCCCACCCCGACCTCCGGCGTCTCCGGTGGCAACTCCGGGTCAACGGCGCCGGCCGTGGCCACGTCTATCCCCTCGCGGGCGGGTTCGCCCGCGGTCTCCTGGGCTCCGGATCGAAAACGGAGGCCGAACCACGCGGCGACCGCGAGCACGGCCAGGATGAGGAGGGCCGCGAACAGCCGCCCACCGCGCCTTCCGCCGCCCGCCGCCGCACCGGCACCGGCATCCCCTTCCCCGCTCTGGGCCTCATCGATCAGCGCCTCGAGACTGGCCCCGTCCGCCGCTACGGCCTCCGTCCCGGGTTCGTCCCAGCGTTCCGCCGACACCGGGCCGAACATCGGGTCCTCGGCTCCCTCGGCCGTCTCCATACCGGCAGCGGCCACGTCCGAGCCCGGCGGCGCGAGCACCGCCACGACCCGCGGCCCGTCGGGGAACGCCGCCTCGAGGTCCCTCCGATCCGATTCCGTGGCCAGCACGATGGCCGCCCCGCAGAGCGAAACCAGGTGCGCGAGCCCGGGACCCGGAGCGGGCGTGTACAGCAGCAGACACTGCCCCGCGGTCTCCGCCTCCCGGATGAGCGCGGCCCACCGTGGGTGCTGGATCAGCTCCTCCGGATCCGGCGCATATGCGCCCGGCGGAACGAACCGGAATCCCCCGGCCGGCACCGCCACCTGTCCCAATGATGCACCGAACAGGAAGTGGTCCGCGATCCCTTCGAGGTTCGCGCCGCCCAGCAACGTGTGCAGCTCGGGCTCATCGAACCCCAGGTCGACCAGGACCGCCTGCCGCCCCGCCGCCGACATCGACACGGCGATCTCCACCGCGGTACGCCCGGCCCAACCGGTACTCCGCGCCTCCCACCCCGCGAGCAGCAGGATCGCCGCGGGGATCTCCTCCGGCCGGGCGACCAGCTCGGCCACCGTGGCCGGTAGCGCGTCCGCGTCGACATCGAAGGTCGCCGGATCGGGCCATGCGCTCTGGCTCATCGCTTCCCTTGCTTCTGGTTGAAGTCGTGTGGCGGAAGGAGCGGACTCCTACCGTGTCGTTCCTTCGGGTTCGCGAGCAGAGTTCATGCGGATGCCACAGTATGATAAGGTTGCCCGCACGAAAGCAAAAGGCCCCGGCCGCTACGGGCGGCCGGGGTTCCGTCGATGCCTTCGGGACATCCCGACGCCGGGCGATGCCTGCTCGCGCTCCGCCCGGGTCAGAACGACGGCCCGAACGAGATCGAGAAGACCCCGCTCCGGTCTGGCCGGTTCACCGGGAACGCATAGTCCAGGCGGAGTACCGTGTAGAAAATGTTGAAGCGGAGCCCGAGCCCGTAGCTGAACAGCGGCTCCCGGAACAGGTACGGGTCCTGGCCCGGCTTCCGGTCCCAGACCACCCGGACATCCTGCCGCTGCCCCGGAGCACACTCGTCCGCCCGGGTGAAATCCGCCTGGAGACAGATCTGGTTGTCCCACGCAACGCCGCCATCGAAGAACAGTACCGCGTCCACCGGCGGGAAGTTGCCCAGGAAACCGATCTGGAGCTCCGTGATGATCGGGAACCTCAGCTCGAGGTTCATGAACGCCGCACTGGACCCGATCAACTGGTCCCGCACCGGGCACGGCGACACCGACGTGCCGTCGCCGTAGAACCGGCTCTCCGCGCACTCAGCGCTCCGCACGTCGAACGAGTCGCCGTCGTACCCGCGGATGAAATACGGCCCGCCCCAGTACAGCGCGAAGCGGTCCGAATCCCCGCCGAAGCGGCTCAACGCCACGAACCGGCTCGCCAGCACCACGCGCCGCTTCCAGTTCAGGTAGTTCCGGAAGTCGACGAACGCTTCCGAGAACTCGAAATCGCCGAGGCTGCGCGAAACCTGGGCCCGGTACCGCCGGCCGTAGATCGGCCCGGTCCAGCCGAAGAGCGAATTGTCGAACACGATCGCCGCCGACGGCTGGAAGTACCACGCATCTCCGAGCCGCTCATCCCGCTGGATCGGCTCCCGCGTACGCAGCACCTGCCCCCGGTACATCAGGTCCCGCTTGAAGTACGTCGCGCTCGCCCCGAGCTCCAGGCGGCGGAACGTGCTGAACGGATAGGCGATCAGACCCTGGGCCGTGCGGATCACGTCCCGGAGCAGGACGTCCGCCACGACCCGTTCCGTCCTGCCCCCACCGAGGTCAATGTCGAAGAAGTCGGCCCCGAGGTATCGATACAGCGGGACCTGCTCGGCGGCGATCCCGAAGTTCGTGCGGGTCTTCAGGAAATCGTAGCCGGCGAAGAACATGGCGTCCGAGAACGACCCGTTCACGTTGCCGGCGAGCAGGATGTTGTGGTTGCCCAGCATGTCCGACAACGCGATGTAGCTGCCGCCGTAGATCCCGTTGCCGTAATAGCCGCCGACCTGGGCGCCGATCGTCGGACGCCCCACGATGTCCGGCGAGAACTTCACGCTGTAGTCCCGGATCCGGAAGTTCGCCGTGTCCGGGAGCGCGAAGTCGGCGCTGTCCAGGAGCGTGATCACCGATACCGGCCCTTCCGCAGGCGCGGCGTTGTCCGGTAGCTGGCTGCTCGGCCGGAACCCATCCGCCAGGCGGTAGAACGAGGCGACGGGGCCCGTCTCCGTCGCCGGCTCGATCCGGGTCGCACTATCCGCCGGCTGCGCCTGAACCTCCGGTTCGGGCTCCGGCTCCGCCGTGGCGACCATCTCCGGCCGGAGCTCCGACACCGCCGTGCGCGGCAGCGTCCGGGGGTCGTCCACCGCGTAGATGTTGTAGCCCGCTTCCTCGAAGTAGATGAAGAGCAAGCGGCCGTCCCTGTGCGCCCAGGACAGCGCGGGGCTCAGCCTCGTGATCCCGATCACGCCGGAGAGCACATCGCTGATCCGGTATAGCTCGCGCTGATCCAGGTCGTAGTAGTACAGGTTGTCCGTGCCGGTCCGGTCGCTCACCCAGACCAGCGACCGGCTGTCCGGGGCCCAGACCGGATTCAGGTTCTTCCCCTCGTCCTGGCCCGGGAGCACCTCGATCTCCTCGCTGTCCAGGTGGTACAGCGCGACACGGAGATTGCCGAAGACCAGGCGGTCGAAATCGGTGTTCGGGCCGCGGTCGGTGGCGAACGCGATCGTGCGGCCGTCCGGGGACCAGGACGGATGCAGGTCAGCGTACCGGTCCCGGGTCAACCGCTTCAGGTTGCCGTCCAGGTCGGTGATGAACAGATCGCTCAAGCCGCCATCGAGGCCGGTGAACACCAGCCGCCGCCCGTCCGGCGACCACGACGGATTCGTGATCCCGTTCAGATCGAAGCGCAGCCGCTTGATGACCTTGCGGCGCTGGAGATCCATGATGTACAGCGCGTCCCGCCCGCCCATCTGGGCCGCGAACGCGAGATAGCGGCCGTCCGGCGAGAACGACGCCGAGGACGTCATGTACCGGAGCGACTCGAAGTCCGGGTCCCGCTCCGCCTCGATCAGCTTGTGCTTGACCTGCCCCGTCTTCGCATCCGCGAGCCACAGATTGAACGAGAACCCGTCGCGCTGGCTGATGAACGCCATCAGCTCGCCATCCGGCGAGATGGACGGCGCCAGGAACCACGGGTCCTCCAGCCGCGCGTGATGCGTCAGCCGCTCCGCGAACTGCTCGGGCCGCTGGTACTCCGTGACCTGCGTGAAGTACGTGCTCCGCACCGCCGCCATCCACTCGTTGCTCAGCTCCTCGAGGCTGAGCCCGAGCGTGGACTGGAAGGCGCGCTCCAGTCCGACGCGAGGCGCGCGCTGCAGGAGGATGCCGATGACTTCGTCCCCCCACTTCGAGCCGATGTACGCCCAGAGCGACTGGCCGAACCGGTACGACAGATAGTCGTCCCGCCGGTTCATCTCCGCGATGCTGCGCAGGTACCCGGACAGGGAGGCATCCCGGACCCACGCCGCGGTCAGCGCATCGATCCGACCGATGGCGAGGTACTCCGCCATCCCCTCCATGAACCAGAGAGGCGGCCGGGCGCCGAACGGCGTCGCATCCGTCACTACGCCGCGGCGGTAGATGACATCGAACTGGAAGGCGTGCACGAGCTCGTGGGTGAGCACGTGCTCGAAATCGGCATACGAACCGGTGAGCGGGATCACCACCCGGTTCTTGAGCGGCTCCGCGAACGCGCCCGTGCCTTCGTCGATGAAGGAGGGACTCGTGTTCGTCTGCTGGAAGTCCGTGTGGGAGGCGTACAGGATGATCGCTTTCCGATCCCGGAACTCGTGCTGCAGGATCTTCGACAGCCGGGCGTACGCACGCTCGGCCATCCGGGCGACATCCAGTGCGGCTTCGCGCTCCTCCTCGTAGAAGTAGATGTCGAAGTGCTCGGTTTCGATGATCTTGAAGTCGAAGGCCCGGTACTGGACCTTGTTCCGCCCGAAGTACTGCGCCTGGCCCTCACCCGGCAGCACGAGCAGCAACGGCGCCACGACCAAACCGGTGAGCAGGAGCCGCTGGATCATGGAGTCCCCCTTCACGTCTCCAGGACGTGCAGCGGGGCGTCGCCCCAGAGACGTTCTAGCTGGTAGAAATCGCGTGCGGCCGGGTGGAAGACGTGCACCACGAAGTCGATGTAGTCGATCAGGATCCAGCGACCACCACGGAGCCCTTCCACGTGGTCGGGCCGGATGCCCTGCTCCTTCCTGAGCTCCTCGACGATGTGGTCGGCTATGGCGCGGACGTGCAGGTCGGACGTCCCGCTGGCGATCAGGAAGAAGTCGGTGGCCGAGGAGATTTCCCGGAGGTCGAGGACCACCAGATCGCGCGCCTTGCGATCGAGGGCCAGCTCTGCGGCACGCGCGAGCGCCGCGGGTACATCCAACTCCGCGAGCGAAGTGGCTTCGGCTCCGTGCCCAGGCATCCGCTCTCCGGTTGGTTCCGATCCGTGGTACGTCATCCGCATCTAGTCCGCCCGTAAGAGAATTGTTCCCAGGGCGCCGCGAACCTCCGACCGTGCCGGTCCGCGGCCGGGGCGAGCCGTGCATCAATCAGGCCAGGTACCGTGATCCGGAATCGAACCTTGGACCCGGGTTCCCGACGCCGACCCCGGCGCCCGCCCCACAATGCAACGCCGCGCCAGCGAAAAACCTGACACGCAACGCGCGCATTCCGCTCCGCGTTGCGGCCGCTCCACGCAACTGAGAATGAAGGAGACACCCGAGATTGGATCCGCGCGACCGCGGATCACTCAGATCGAGATCATTCCAGCTCGAAAGGTACCGACTCGGAATCGGGAGAGCAACGGGCCGGTGGTTGGAACCACGAGAGGGCGGCGTCCGGCGTGGGAGGTGGATCCGTGCGACGTCGCACCCGGAAAGTACGCGGCGGCGAGCGGCGCACCCGGCCGGGCCGAATACGCCGCGCCGCTGTCCGGGGCACGCCGGGCCTCACTCCTCCTTGATGACCCAGACCTTGATCTCGGGCCGGACCTCGCTGTGCAGCCGGATCGGCACCGAGTACACGCCCAGCGCCTTGATCGGCTCCTCCAGCTCGATCTGGCGCCGGTCCACCTCGAAGTCCAGCCCCTGCTCGTTCAGCCGATCCGCGATGTCCGCGCTCGTGATCGAGCCGAACAGCTTGCTCTCCTCGCCGGCCCGGACCCTGAACGTGAGCGACAGGTCCTCCAGCGCCGCCGCGCGCCGCCGAGCCTCGAGGTAATCCCGCCGCGCCCGCGCCTCGGCCCGCCGCTTCTCCTCCTCCAGCCGCCGAATGTTCGCCGGCGTGGCCTCGAACGCGTACCCGTGCGGAATCAGGTAATTGCGCGCATACCCCGCGCGCACGCTCACGACCTGGCCCGCCTCTCCCACTTTGGGCAGGTCCTGCCGCAGAATGACTCGCATCGTCTTCATCGTTTCACTCCGTTACGACCCCGGGCCTGCCGCCACGCGGCGAGACCGGAGGTCGAGCCAGGTGTCGGTCAGGCCCACCACGAAGGTGGCCGCCATGACCAGGGGATACATGAAGATCACGGCAAGCGCCGCGAACACGATCCAACCGATGCCGGGCGCGCCCGCCAGCGCCAGGATCACGGCAACGCCTCGCAACGCGTACAGGACCCCGGTGAACGCGAGCATGTTCGCGCCCAGCCGAACCGCCGCCTCCCCAAGCGGGAACGCCACCAGCACCACCCCCAGGATGAACGCCCAGATCAGCTCGTCGCTGAACCGGAACTCCCGCAGCGGCGCCAGCGGGCGGCTCTCACGGTCCTGCAGCCGCCGGTAGATCCACCACGCCACCGCCAGACCAGCCACCGAGGCGAGCGCCAGGAGCGCAGGGTAGATCCGCGTCTGGAGCTGTACGGCCTGGTACCCGGCCGCCACCAGCCCGCTCCCCGCCGGATCGGCGCCGAGCTGGTAGGTCAGCAACGCCAGCACGTCCGACGTCCCGGCGCGCAGTCGCCGGCCGATCTCCCAGTCGAGCTGCGCCCAGGCGCCGGACTTCATCGCCAGGACGCCCGCAGCCGTGACGACCGTCGCCGCCACCGCCATCAACGCCCTGGACATGAACGTGGCGGCCGGGCGAACCACCACCGCGACCACGAACCACGCCCCGAGGAGCAGGACCCAACCCCGCTCCGCGTTCGCGACCGGATCCCCGGTGTCTCCCCGGAGCGCGAGGTATCCGAGCGCCAGACCGAGCAGGACCAGCCCCGGCCGCCACGGCGGCAGCGCGATCAGCAGTAGCGCGAGCGGTACGAGGATCAGCAGCCACGTGTGCACCACGGAGAGCACCGCGGCCGCGAGGGTCAGCGCCAGGATCGCACCCCATCCGCGACCCGCGCCCTGCGCCACGACTTAGCCCTCGTAACCCCGGATGTACGGCAGGATCGCCAGGTACCTCGCCCGCTTGATCGCAGTGCCGATCTGCCTCTGATGACGGGCGCACATGCCCGACATCCGCCGCGGCACGATCTTGCCTCGCTCGGTGATGAACCGGCTCAGCGTCTTCTCATCCTTGTAGTTGACCAGCCGGATCCCCGACTCGCACAGCGGGCATGCCTTCTGCTGACGACGCATGCTACTCCTCCTCCTCCTCGACCACTTCGTCTTCCTCCTCCTCACGCGGGCGAGGCTCGCGGGTCGCCACCGACATCGGCGCCGTCGGCTCCCCCTCGCTGAGCACGACCAGGTAGCGCAGCAGCTCCTCGTCCAGCTTCAACGCGCGCTCGAACTCCGGGAGCAGCTCCGGATTCGTGCGCACCTGCGAAACCACGTAGTACCCGTTCGTCTTCTTCTGGATCGGGTACGCGAGCTGCCGCTTGCCCCAGTGGTCCACCGCCGTGACCTCACCCTGGCCGTCGATCGTGAGAAGTCCGTGGTAGCGCTCCAGCTTCTCGTTGATCGACGCATCCGGCAGCGCCGAATCGAAGATGTAGACGATTTCGTAATCCCTCACGAACGCCTCCTGTGGTCTGTGCGGCCGCGCCCCGTCGGCGCGGCAGGAGTAAAGCCCCAAAATATACCCGGTTCCGCGTGAGTCGTCCACCCCTGCCTGCCCTCCCGCGCCCCCCGAAGGGACCACGGGCACGGAGCCGCGCCGCCCGTGGTCAGACGTTGAACCTGAAGAGCATGATGTCTCCGTCCTGCACCACGTAGTCCCGGCCCTCGCTCCGGACCAGGCCCTGCTCCCGCGCAGCCTTGAGCGACCCGACGCGCACGAAGTCCTCCCACCCGAGCGTCTCGGCGCGAATGAAGCCGCGTTCGAAATCCGAGTGAATGGTGCCGGCGGCCTGCGCGGCCCGGGTCCCACGACGGATCGTCCACGCACGGACTTCCTTTTCGCCCGCGGTGAAGAAGCTGATCAGGCCGAGCAGCTCGTAACCGGCACGAATCAGCCGGTGCAGGCCCGATTCCTCGAGACCCAGATCGGCCAGGAACGCCGCACGTTCCGACTCCGGCAGCTCCAGCAGCTCCGCTTCGATCTTCGCCGCGAGGACGACCACCGTGGCCGGTTCGTTGTCTGCCTCGATCGCGGCGCGCAGCGCCCGGACCAGGTCGTTGTCCCCTTCGGGCAGGTCCGACTCGCTCACGTTCGCCACGTACAGCACGGGCTTCGCCGTGAGCAGGTTGTACGTGCGGAGCCAGCGGACCTCGTCGTCGCTCTCCGGCTGGACGAACCGGGCCGGACGCCCCTCGGAGAGCTCCGCCACGAGCCGCTTCAACAGCGCGAGCTCGGCCTGGGCCTCGCGGTCGCCGGACCGGGCCGTCTTCTCGACCCGCTGGACGCGCCGCTCCACGACCTGCAGGTCGGCCAGCACCAGCTCCAGGTTGATGATCCCCCGGTCGCGGACCGGGTCAACCGAGCCGAGCACGTGGGTGATGTCCGGGTCCTCGAAGCACCGGACCACGTGCACGATGGCGTCGACCTCCCGGATGTTCTGGAGAAACTGGTTGCCCAGCCCTTCGCCGGCGGATGCGCCTTCGACCAGGCCCGCAATGTCGACGAACGTGACGACCGCCGGGACCCGCTGCCGAGGCTGGATCCGCTCCTCGAGCAGATCGAGCCGCGGATCCGGCACCTCGACGACGCCGACGTTCGGTTCGACCGTACAGAACGGATAATTCTCCGCCGCCGCGCCGGCTGCGGTCAATGCGTTGAAGAGTGTAGATTTTCCAACGTTGGGGAGCCCTACGATCCCCAACTTCAGATTCGCCATTCGAATCCCCGCCCGACGATCACGGAATCACGGATGACAATCAAAACATTGAATTTAACCAACTTTGCGCCACGCTTCCAGGGGCGGGTCGCCGATCTTCGGGAGGTCGTGGGGGTTTGTCACACGGCCTGTAGCGCGCGGATCAGGTCAGGATACGCCTCGTAGATCCGTCGGGCGTCGTCGAGCGGCAGCCGCTCCCGGTTCGTGTGGGCGAACCGCTCCTCGCCCGGCGCGAAGCCGATGGTCGGGATCCCGTGCCGCCCGCAGGCATGCCCTCCGTCCGTGGCGAAGGTCCAGGGTCGGACAGCCGGCCTGCGCCCCGTGGCCCGTTCGATGGCGGTAACCGCGCTCCGCACGACCGGGTGATCCCGGGCGAGCAGGAAGCCGGAGGTGAAGAGCCGGCGATCCCTCTCGGCGCCGGTGTAGGTCCGCTGGCGCTCGACCGCGTATCGCACATCGAGGGCCCACCCCTCGGGCACCTCTACGCGCTCGAGCAGGAAGTCCCGCAGCGCGGCCTCGGCGGCATCGGCCGAGAGGCCCGGGAGCACCCGCCAATCCACGGTGATCTGCGCCGTGTCCGGAATCACGTTCGGGCTCGCCGGGAGCGTGGAGATGTTCGTGGCGACGAGAGTGGAACGGCCGAGGATGGAATCCTCGGGGAGCTGCGCGGCGAACTCCCGGATCGCCGGGAGCACCGTGGGGAGGAGATCGATGGCGTTGCACGCCCGTTCCGGGGCGCTGGCGTGGCCGGCGCGGCCGCGGATCTCGACGATCAGCTCCGCCCGGCCACGGTGCCCGACACAAATGTCGCCGTTCGTGGACTCGCCGAGGACCACGATGTCCGGCCGGACCCGTCCGCTGGCGAGGAGGTGCTCCATCCCCCAGCCGCCCTTTTCCTCGAACACGGTGTGGGCGACGATCACATCGCCTTCTCCCGGCTCTTCGAGGAAATGGGCGGCGGCGTAGGTCTGGAGCGCGAGCGGACCCTTGATGTCGGCAGCGCCCCGGCCATGGAGGAAGCCGTCCGCGATGACGCCGGAGAACGGCGGGTACTCCCAACCGGCCGGCTCTCCGACGTCCACCGCATCGAGGTGAGAGCTGAGCATCACGGTTGGACCACGGCCGCGGCCGGGCGCGACCCCGGTCACGTTCCCCACCTCGTCGACCGTCACCCGTTGGAACCCGAGATCCTCGAGCTCGCGGCGTACGCGGTCCGCCACCTCCCCTTCACCCCCCGGCGGGCTGGGGATGCGGACCAGTTCCGCCGCAAAGCGGATGGCGCGGTCGAAGCTGAGGTCGCGGGCCATGACTCGACTCCTCCAGGGGTTGTACCGACATACGCGAGGCCCGGCCAGGGCCGGGCCTCCGTACACATCGTGACCGGGATCGCCGATCAGCCGAACAGCGCGCGCAGGAGCTGGACGGCACCCTCCCAGAGCGCGCCCATCTGCCTGGCGGCGCCGTCGTTGACCCCGTGGACCCGGGCGAACCACGGCGCCAGCACGAGCGACACGACGCTCATGAGCTTGATCAGAATGTTCATCGACGGCCCGGACGTATCCTTGAACGGATCGCCCACCGTGTCGCCGACCACGGCCGCCTTGTGCGACTCGCTGCCCTTGCCGCCGTACGCACCGCCCTCGATGTACTTCTTGGCGTTGTCCCAGGCGCCGCCCGAGTTCGCCATGAAGAGCGCCATCAGCACGCCCGTCACCGTCGCGCCGGCGAGCAGGCCGCCCAGCGCCTGGATGCTGATGTAGCCGACCACCACCGGCACGATCACCGCGACCAGGCCGGGGGCGATCATCTCCCGGAGCGCCGCGCGCGTCGAGATGTCCACGCACCGGGCGCTGTCCGGCCGGGCCTTGCCTTCCATGAGGCCCGGGATCTCGCGGAACTGCCGCCGGACCTCGGCCACCATCCCCGCAGCCGCGCGGCCGACGGCCGTCATCGTGAGCGCCGCGATGAAGAACGGCAGCACGCCGCCGATGAGCAGCCCCATGACCACCTGCGGATCGATGAGGTTCAGCCCGGTGACGCCCAGACCGACCGCCTCGGAGTACGCGCTGAACAGCGCCAGCGCGGTGAGCGCGGCCGAGCCGATGGCGAAGCCCTTCCCGATCGCCGCGGTCGTGTTCCCGATGGCGTCCAGCCCATCCGTGATCTTACGGACATCCGGCCCGAGCTTGCTCATCTCCGCGATACCGCCGGCGTTGTCCGCGATCGGGCCGTACGCGTCCACCGTCATCGTCACGCCGACCGTGGCGAGCATCCCGACCGCCGAGATGCCGATCCCGTACAGGCCGGCGAAGTAGTACGAGACCCAGATCGCGAGCACGATCAGGAGTACGGGGGCCGCTACCGACTCCATCCCCACCGCGAGGCCGGTAATGATGTTCGTGGCGCTCCCCGTCTGACTCGCGTCCGCGATTCTGCGGATCGGCTTGGCAGCCGTATAGAACTCGGTGGCCAGACCGATGCACACCCCGACCACCGCGCCGGACGCGATCGCCCAGAACGGCCCCATCGCCGGCAGCGCCCGCGCCGAGGCCGGATCGAAGATCTCGAAGCCCAGCCCGCGCACCACGAAGTACATGAGCATAATGAACAGGCCGGACGCGATGAAGGTCACGTTCCGCAGCGCCGCGGCGGGGTCGAACCGCTCCAGGACCTTCATGAGCCCGATCCCGAGGAGCGACGTGACCAGCCCGATCATGACCGTGAGGATCGGCAGCGCCATGGCCTCGACCCGGCTCGCCGCGTACAGCTCGCTGCTGGCGGCGATGGCGAGCGCCGCGATCACGGCGCCGACGTAGCTCTCGAAGATGTCGGCGCCCATCCCCGCCACGTCGCCCACGTTGTCCCCGACGTTGTCCGCGATGGTCGCCGGGTTGCGCGGATCATCCTCCGGGATCCCGGCCTCGACCTTCCCGACCAGGTCGGCGCCCACGTCCGCGGCCTTCGTGTAGATCCCGCCGCCCACGCGCGCGAAGAGCGCGATCGAGCTGGCGCCCATGGCGTAGCCCGCGATGACTTCGGAGAAGTGGACGAAGTCCAGGTCCGTGATCGCCTGACCGGCGTAGAACAAGTACCAGATCCCGATGCCCAGGAGCCCGAGCGCAGCGACCGACAGGCCCATGACCGCACCGCCGAAGAACGCGATGCGGAGCGCCTTCCCCTGCCCCTCTTCGCGCGCCGCCGCAGCGGTCCGCACGTTCGCCCGCGTGGCCGCCGTCATGCCGAAGAAGCCCGCCAGGGTCGAGCTCAGCGCGCCCGTCACGTACGCGAGCGCCGTCTCCCGGCCGATCGCCAGCCAGAGCAGAGCCGCCACCACGATGACGAACACCGCCAACACCGTGTACTGGCGGCGCAGGTAGGCCATCGCGCCCTCGTAGATGCGGGACGAGAGCTCCACCATCAGTTCCGTGCCCGGCGCCTGCCGGCGGATGTAGAGATAAAGGATGAGCGCGCCCAGGAGCCCGATCGCCCCCAGGAGCGGCGACCACATGGCTATCGCCGTTGTCTGCGTCACGGACGCCTCCGTTCGTGGGTCATGCTGTGAGCAGTTCGCGCGTCGCTGGCTACGGCCGCCCGCAACGTGCCCGATGGTTCACCAGAGAATCTCAAACCTACAATCTACGATTCAATTCGCCGGCAGCGGCTTCGACCCCTTCGGCGATCCACCGCTCCACGACGGTGTCCAGCCGCGACAGGAGTTCCACCACGACCCCTTCCTCCTCCGGCGGAAAGGGCGAGAGCACCCAATCGGCGAGGTCTTCTCCAGCCGGCGGCGCGCCCACGCCAATGCGAAGGCGCGCGTAGTCCTGCGTCCCGAGTACCGACTCGACCGACTTCAGGCCGTTGTGCCCGCCGGCGCTGCCCCGGCCCCGGATCCGCGCCCGTCCCACGGCCAGCGCCACGTCGTCCACGACCACGAGCAGGTCCCGTGAAACGTCGAATCCCTCGACAGCCAGCCAGGGCACCAGCGCGTGCCCGCTCAGGTTCATGTAGGTCTGCGGCTTCACCAGCGCGACCGGCTCGTCCGCCACCCGGCATTCCACGACCAGCGCCGCGCCCGCTCGCCCGAACGGCTCGGCCGACCACCGGGCGGCGAGCAGGTCCACCAACCACCACCCCACATTGTGCCGCGTCCGGGCGTACCTCGAGCCCGGGTTCCCGAGCCCGCAGACCACCTTCACGTCCGAACGTCCGCGCTGCTGGCCCCGCAGTCCATCCGCCGGATCAGGCCTCGCCCGCCGACTCCTCTTCCGCCGGCCGCTTCCGGATCAACTCCGGCTCGACGCTGCCCACGCCCTCCGGCGCTTCCGCACCCGGCTCCAGCGCCTCCACCGTCGGCGCCACGACCGTGCAGACCGGGAGCGACGCATCCGCATCGACCTTCACCCCCGCAGGCACCGTCAGATCCGAAACGTGCAGCGATGCCCCCATCTCCAGGCCGCTCACGTCCACCTCGACGGCCTCCGGGATCCGGTCCGCGAGACACCGCACCGGGAGATCGTGCATGACCTGCTGCAGCGTGCCGCCCGCCCGGACACCCGCGGCCAGACCGACCAGCCGGATCGGCACCTCGACCGAGACCTCCTCACCCGCGTGCAGCTGCTGGAAGTCGACGTGGATCACGTCCCCGCGCGTCGGGTCCACCTGCACCTCGCGGACGAGCGCACGCACCCCGCCGCTCCGCTCACCCTCGATCTCCAGCGTGATCACCGTGTTCTCCACCGAGATCCTGGAGAACACCCGCGAGAGCTCGCGCGCATCCACCGTGAGCGTCCGCGTCTTCTCGCCGTGACCGTAAATGACCGCGGGGATCCGGCCCTCCCGGCGCAACCGGCGAGCCGCTCCCTTCCCGATCTCCTCCCGGAGCCTCGCCCGCAACGTCATGTTCGTCGCCATATGTTTCTCCTTCAATCGAAGAGCTGACTCACCGATTCGTTCGAGTGCGTGTAGCGGATCGCCCGCGCCAGCAGCTCCGCGATGGAAAGGATCGTCAGCTTCGGGAATCGCTTCTCTTCCGGCACGTGCAACGTGTTCGTCGCCACCACTTCCCGCAGCGCGGACTCCTGGAGCCGCTCGACGGCCGGACCCGACAGCAGCGCGTGCGTCGCCATGGCGTAGATGTCCGTCGCTCCGCGCTCGCGCAGCGCGTGCACCACGCTCTGGATCGTGCCGGCCGTATCGATCATGTCATCCACGATCAGGCACGGCCGACCCGCCACGTCGCCGACCACGGTCAACACCTCGGCCACGTTCGGAGACGGGCGCCGCTTGTCTATGATCGCGAAGCTCGCATCCAGACGCCGCGCGAAACCGCGCGCCATCTTGGCCGCGCCCACATCCGGCGCAACGACCACCAGGTCCTCGAGTCCCTTCGCGCGGAAGTACGAGGTCAGCACCGGCGCCGCATAGAGGTGGTCGACCGGGATGTCAAAGAACCCCTGGAGCTGGTGGGCATGGAAATCGATCCCCAGCACCCGGTCCGCCCCCGCCGCCTCGATCAGGTTCGCGACCAGCTTCGCGCCAATCGCAACGCGCGGCTGATCCTTCCGATCCTGCCGCGCGTACCCGTAATACGGAGTCACCACCGTGATCCGCGCCGCGGATGCCCTCCGCGCCGCGTCGATCAGCAGCAGCAGCTCCATGAAGTTGTCGGCGGGCGGCGGCGTCGGCTGGATGATGAAGACGTCCCGCCCGCGCGCATTCTGATCGATCCGAACGAAGATCTCACCGTCGGCGAACCGCCGGATCGTCACATCGCCCAGAGGAAAACCGAGGTGCTCGGCGACCTCCTCCGCCAGCGCCCGATTCGCCGTCCCGGCCAGCACCAACAGCGGCCCGCGAAATTGATGGTCAGGCATTCCTAGCCTACTTCGGGGATTTCAGGCAAACTGACAATAGCCATAGAAGTTATGGGCGGGATCCGCCGTGTGTCAACGGGCCGCGGGCACGACGCCGTCAAGCCCCTGCCTGGCCGACTACAGGGCATAAAGCAAGGGCACACGGCCCGCCGCGGCGAAACCTGAAAGGCCCTGCCAGGAACCACCGGTCGCCTCACGCAGCGCGGCAGCCGGTGCGGCCTCCATGCCCCCGCCCCCGCTCCAGGGGGCGAACCATTCCGCTGTCGGCACCAGGCACCGGAGCCAGACTGTCGTAGCCGACCACGGCATCTCGTCCCCGCCCCGGCGATTCCAGACCATTACGCTCCGTTCGCCCCCGGCCGGACCGATCCCTCCCTGATCGACCCGCCCGAGCCCCCCTGGCCTACCTGGGCTGTACGCCGCTACGGGGCGGATCCGGCTGTCTCCTGTGACCTTCGGTGCCTGCGGCGCGCTCGATCCCGACAGCGCCCCGGGGCGACAACGCTCGCGCACCGGGATCGACTGCCCTCCACCGGCCGGCGCCGCACGCGCCTGTGATGACGATCCGCCAGGAAGGGCCCGGCGCTGTCCCGAGATCGACCCGCGGCCAGATACGGAGCAGTGCCCGGAGCCAACGCTCGACACCCGCGCCGCGCCCGGCGGTCAGGTCCTTTGGATCGACATGACGACCATAATGACCCGAGCCCGCTCCCATCGCCGCTGTCCGGAGCGGGCCCGACAATCAGTGCACGGGGAATATGGAGGTCTTTCCAGGACCGGTAACGAAAGGCGGCACCGGAGGTGGGAGCGCCTCCAGGTGCCGCACTTGGGGGAGGGTCGGAGCTCCGGGGGGAGGATTCGAACCTCCACCAAGGGATCCAAAGTCCCTTGTCCTGCCCTTAGACGACCCCGGAATCAGCTAAATTTAGCAGATTTCGACGCTCAGATCAACGAGTTGCCCGCTCGGGCCACCGGCTCGGGCACGGTCGCGCACGGGACCCAGCGGAGCCGGGGGAGCTCGGTCCGCAGCCGCGCCACGGCCTCGTCCCTAGTCGGTTCGTCCGGGAAGATCCCGAACACGGCCGAGCCGCTCCCGCTGAGTCGGCTGATCAGCGCACCCGCGTCCGCCAGTGCCCGGACGGCGCGGGCCAGGATCGGGTACTTCTGGAAGATGACGTCTTCGAATTCGTTGACGGCGAGTGCCGCGAGCCCCTGCCAGGACGCGAGCGCGTCGAGGTCGAGAACGGTCGGCGGTACGGTGGCCGGCTGGGCATACCGAGCCCGGGCGAGCTCGCCGTACGCATACACCGTGGCGATCGAGAAGTCCGGAACGCCGACCACTGTCGGCGCCGGTGGGAGCGCCGGGAACGGGAGCAAGCGGCCGCCCCGGCCCCAGGCGAGGGCGAACGGCCGGCCGGCGGCGAAGAAGGGGACGTCGCTTCCCAGCTCGGCAGCCAGTTCGAGGATCGAGCGCGGGCCGAGCGGGCGGCCGTAGAGGGCGTTCAGCGCGTGCAGCGTCGAGGCGGCGTCGCTCGATCCACCGCCCAGTCCCGCGCCCACCGGGATCCGCTTGTCCAGCCGGAGGCGCGCGCCGCCCGCAATGCCGGAGGCCCGGAAGAACGCCGATGCCGCCCGCCAGACCAGGTTCTCCTGGGGCTCGCCAAGCCTCGCGCCGACCACCTCCAGCTCGATCCCCCGCTCGGCCCGCTGCGCCGTGATCGTGTCGGCCAGGTCGATCGCGCAGAAGATGGTCTCGAGCTGATGGAAACCGGATGCCTCGCGGGCGAGCACCACGAGGCGGAGGTTGACTTTCGCCGGCGCTTCCCAATGGATCGTCACGGCCGTCATGCCGACTCCTTGCCCGACGGCCGCTCTCCGGAACCGTCTCCCGTCTCCGCGGCCCGCTCGACCACCGCCCCGCTCGCCTTCACCTCGCCCAGCGAGAAACCGAGACGCCACGCGTAGTACATGCCGATCAAAGTGACCGGGATGAACCCGGCGATGTGGAACCCTATGGCGAAGCCCACGGCCTTGTTGAGCTCCACGGCCCAGATCTCGACGAGAACGAGCCGGGCGGCGCCCTCCCAGACACCGAAGAACCCCGGCGCGGCGGGCACGGCCACCGCCAGGGCGATGATCGCCTGGAGGAACACCGCACCCGCGAACCCCACATCCACATCGAACGCCCGGAACGCGAGCCAGAAGGAGAACGCGTTGAAGAGCCAGAGCGCGAGCGACCACGACGCGACGCGCAGGATGAGCGTCGGCGACCGGAGCACGCCGAGTCCGTCGACGAACGACTCGATGACCTCGATGAGCGGCCGACGGAACCGCGCGGGCAGGATCCGCAGGACGGTCGACTCTGCGATCGCCACGCTCCGGTCCGGCCAGAGCACCAGCGCGGCGAGGATCAGCATGGCCAGCACGAACGCCCCGCCGAGCAGCGCGATGGCGGAACCCAGATCCTGCCCGCCGATGACCGGCGCCCCGGGCAACCCGCCGAGCACGATGACCGCGGCGATCAGTCCGATGATCGTGAGGCCGTCGAAGAGTCGCTCGACCACGATCGAGGCGAACGACCCGCTGATGGTGACCGGCTGCATCCGGGCGAGCGCGTAAGCGCGCGCGAATTCGCCGACTCGCACGGGCAGCACGTTGTTCGCCATGAAGCCGATCATGGTGGCGGCGAACCGGGGCCGGAACGCGGTGTCCTTCCGCACCGGCTCGAGCAACGGCTTCCACCGCCACGCGCGGATGACGAGCACGAAGGTGGCCGCGAACGCGCTCGCGGCGAAGTACCAGGGGTTCGCCCGCGAGATCTCGTGCACGACCTCGCTCGCGTCCACGCCCCGCAGCGTGAAGTAGAGGACGATGGCGCTGATCAGGATCCCGATGGCGGGCTTTACGTCGAAGCGGCCCGCCCGGGTCTCGGCGATGCGGCTCCGGGTCACGACATGCCGAGGCGGATCAGGTCGAACACCTCGTCCAGCACGTCACGGGCGGACGGGTCGGTGAGGGCGCGTTCGAGCTCCGGTCTCAGCTCCAGCGCGCGGCGGAGGGCGGATTCGCCCCGATAGAGGAGGGTCTCGATGTCGACGACGTCGTCCGCCGCCGGCTCCGGCGCATGGACCGCGCCGGCAGGAGCAGCGTCCCCGGGCAGTTCCCCGGCCGGCCCGACCGGATCGGCGATCTCGGGGGCCGCGGGCACGGCCTCGGGACCGGCTTCCTCCGGTGAAGGCCCGCTCTCCGGCTGGGGCACCGTCGTCGAATCGTCCACAGGCGACGTCGCGTCCACCACGGTCGCCGCGCCGGTGGCCGCCGCCCCGGCCGCCGCCTGCTCCGACGGGGGCCAGGAGGGGGCCGCCGGCGCCGCTTCTCCCGGAAGCTCCCGGACGACCGTGACGCGCAGCTCCGCGAGGAGCGCCGGCACACCCGCGCCGCCCCGCTCCGCGATATCCTCCAGCGCGCGATCCACGAGCTCGGCGGTCCGGTTGAACCCGAAGGTCCGGGCAATGTCCCGCAGCGCGGTGAACGCATCCCGGACGTCCGACCGGGGCCGTCCCGGCTGGCCGCCGGCCTGCTCCGTCCCCTGGCCGATCAACCGCTCGATCCGGTTGAGCAGCGCTTCGGCTTCCGTGCGGAAGAAGTTGATCACCTCCACCGGGAGCTCGTCTGCACGCGCAACGGCCGGGCTGCTCGCCGCGGCGCTCGCTTCCCGCTCGAGCAGGCGGTCACGCAGCGTGCGAAGCCGCTGCAGCGCGGCCTCCGGCACCGGCGAATCCTCGCCCCGGTCCAGCGGGCCGACCACCGCGGCCAGCACGTCCCGCGCGGACCGGTAGACGTCCAGCCAGTATCCGGTGACCGCGGCGTCCAGCCGCGCGATGAGCCGGGTGATCTGGTCGATGGTGTTCAGCGTCTCCGCGACCGGCGGCACCCGATCGAGCTGCGCAGCGCCGAACAGCGCCCGCTGCCGGCGCAGGATCGCCTTGAGCGGCTCCCGGTTCCGGCCATCCCGGGCCAGCGCGGGAATCGCCGCCTCCAGCGTCGAAAGGATGCCGGCCAGCTCCGTGGCCACGAATCGGCGGAAATCCTTCGGCGCGGCTGCGTCCGGCGCACTGCCCCCGACGGTCGGCGCCGCGGCCGACTCGGCGGCCGGCGCCGCAGCGCGGACCGCGCGCACCGGCGGCTCGATCCCGAGTGCCCGCCACCGGTCCAGGAGCTCGGCCACCCGCGCGTCCGACGCCGGATCCCCGGCGTCCGCGTCCATGAGCCGCCGGATCTCTCCCAGCGTGTCGAGGGCGCAGTCCTTCAGCTCCGAGCTCCACGAAAGAAGCCCCGAGCCCACCGTCCGCCCGGCCACCTCCAGCGCATGGGCCAGATCCCGGACCCGCTCCTCCCGCGCGAGCTGGGCGCTGCCCCGCAACGCACGTCCGTGCATCCGGAGCCCCTCCGCATCCACGGACCCGGCGCTCGACCCCCCCACGGTCTCCTCGAGGCGCGCCAGGATCTCCCGCGCCTCCTTCCGGAAATACTCACGCGTGGTGGTCATGCTCCCTCACTCCTTCGCCCGGCCGAGCGTCGCTCGGGCGTTCCGGATCAGCTCGCCCATCTCCCGCACCGCACGCTCCATCCCGACGAACACGGCACGGCTCACCACGCTGTGCCCGATGTTCAGCTCCTCGATCTCCGCGATCGCCGCGACGGGCGTGACGTTCTCGTACGTGAGCCCATGACCCGCGTGTACGTCCAGCCCCCGCGCCCGGGCCTCGATCGCGGCCCGTGCGAGCCGCCGAAGCTCCTCGGCCACCGTCGACCCGGGCTCGCGGGTGCGCTGCCGCATCCAGGCGTGGGCGTACTCCCCCGTGTGCAGCTCTACGGCGTCCGCACCCACCTCCGCGGCGGCCACGATCGAAGCCGGCTCAGGATCAATGAAGAGCGACGTCCGGATCCCCGCCGCCCGCAGGCGCTCCACCGCCTCCCCGACCCGGCGCCGCTGCCCCGGATCCGAGAGATCGAGCCCCCCTTCCGTCGTGACCTCCTCCCGGCGCTCGGGGACCAGCGTCGCCGCCATCGGCCGCCACGCCAGCGCGAGCTCCAGCACGTCGCTCGCCACCGCGAGCTCGAGATTCACGCCGGTCCGCACCGTGGCCAGCAGGAGTTCCACGTCACGCTCCTGGATGTGCCGGCGGTCCTCCCGGAGATGGACCGTGATCCCGTGAGCGCCGCCGAGTTCCGCAAGCACCGCCGCGCGCACCGGGTCCGGCTCGTCCGTCCGCCGGGCCTGCCGTATCGTGGCTACATGGTCGACGTTGATGTGAAGCCGCATCATTCGGAATTGAGCAGGGACTCGATTGCTGCCGCCCGATCCTGGTCCAGCCCCATGGCCCGCGCGAGCTGGAGCGTTTCACGTCCCAGCGCGCAATATAGCGCCCGATCGTGGCCCGACAACCGTTGCAGGTGGAGACGCACCGTGTCCACGTCCCCGCGTACGATCGGCCCGGTCAGGGCAGCGGCCACCCCGAGATGGTCCAGGTTGTCCAGGGTGCCCCGGATCAACGGCAGCGCCGCGGCCGCGGCCGTGGCCTCGTCCAGGCCGACCTGACCCAGGAGCCGTACCACGACCGCGACCAGGGCGATCAGGTAGTTCGACGCGAACACCGCGCTCGCGTGGTAGACGGGACGGGCCGCGGGCGGGACCACGAGCGGGATGCCCCGCAGCGCGCTTACCAGCCGCCTCGCGGCCGCCATCGCGGCGGGATCCCCTCCCAACCCGTACGCCGCCCCGATCAGCCGGTCGCCGGACGACCAGGGATCCGCCACGGTCTGGTAGGGATGCATCGAGCCCACCGCGTATCCGACCGCGTGCAGCGGTGCCAGCACATCCGCGGAAAGCGCGCCGGCCAGGTGCAGCGCGGCGCACCCGGCCGGCGCCCGGCCGAGGGCCGCCAGCTCGTGGGCCACCTCCGCCAGCGCCCCATCCGGCACAGCCAGGATCACGACCGTGGTTTCGGCCGGGAGCGGAGGGATTCCGAACCGGTACTCCGCACTCCCGTGCTCCGGCTCGAATAGGGGATGCGGCGGCGGCTCCAGGGACCGCCCGTAGAACGTCAGCGTCTCGGTGATCCCGGATCGCACGAGCGCGGAACCGAGCGCGAGACCCATCCGGCCCGGACCGATGATGACGATGCGTTCGCTCACGCCGCTCCGACCACCTGCACGCCCGCCCGCCGGCTCAGCCGCCCGAGAGCCGCTCGCGGCAGGCGAGCGACCACGTCGAACTCCGCCCCGACCTCCGCCATGTGAACCACTTCGCCCTCCCGGTACAGCGCCGCCAGCGCCTCCCCATCCACCACCGGGATCCGGAGATGCACCTGCGGCCGCGCGGCCGCCAGCTCCTCCTGCAGCCGGCGCCTCAGCTCATCCATCCCCCCCGGCTCCACCGTGGACGAGAAGACCGGCGGGACCGGCGCAATCGCTTCGACCCGCGCGCGCAGCGCCGCCTCTTCATCGTGCGTGAGCCGGTCGACCTTGTTGAAAACGAGCACCGTCGGGCGGTCCCGCAGACCCATATCCGCGAGCACCTCCTCCACCACCTCCACCTGCTCCTCCCAGCCCGGGTGGGACGCGTCCACCACGTGCAGCAGGAGGTCCGCCTCCGTCGCCTCTTCGAGCGTGGCCCGGAACGACGCCACCAGATGATGCGGCAGCTTGCGGATGAAGCCGACCGTGTCCGTGACCAGCACGCGGCCCGCCGGACCCAGGTCCACCGCCCGTGTGGCAGGATCCAGCGTAGCGAACAGCCGGTCCTCGACGAACACTTCCGCGCCGGACAGGACCCGCAGGACCGAGGACTTCCCGGCGTTCGTGTACCCCACGAGCGCCACCCGGAACTGGCCGGCCCGGCCCTTCCGCTGCGTGGCGCGCCGTTGCGCCACCACCTCGAGCTTCGCCCGCAGATCCCGGATCCGCCGCTGGATGATCCGCCGGTCCGTCTCGAGCTGCGTCTCGCCCGGCCCACGCAGCCCGATCCCGCCCCGGATCCGCGACAGGTGCGTCCACATGCGCTTCAGCCGCGGCATCATGTACTGGAGCTGCGCCAGCTCCACCTGCATCCGGGCTTCGGAGCTGCGCGCGCGGGTCGCGAAAATGTCCAGGATCAGCTCGGTCCGATCCATGACCCGTACGCCGACCAGGGTCTCGAGGTTCTTGCCCTGCGCCGGCGTCAGTTCGTCATCGAAGATCACGAGATCGGCCCCCGCAGCCCGGACCAGTTCCTTCAGCTCGACGGCCTTGCCCTCGCCGATGAAATACTTCGGATGCGGCGCATCCAGCCGCTGGCGCAGCGTGCCGACCACCTCGGCGCCCGCCGTGTCCGCCAGCCGGGCCAGCTCCTCCAGGTGCTCGATCGCCGCGATCGGGGTCGTGTCGCCGGTAGGCGCGCCCACCAGGACGGCCCGCTCCTTCGGCGTCTCCAGGGAGATCGTGCGCGCTATGGCTCCCTTCCTCCTGCTCGGGAATCTTCTGTGAACTTATCGTATGATACCCCGATGGCGCGACTCCGGCGTGCGCCGGCTCGCCCGCATCAGTTCCCGCCGTTCAGCGACACCACGCCCCGCCGGCGGAACGGGATCGTCCGCCGGATGGGTTCGTCGATCGTGACCGTCCCGCTGGCGCGGTACTCGAAGCTGCCCCGGGCAAGGATCGAGCGGAGCGCGCCGCCCACCGCCTCGTACCGGAACTGGATCGGCACCTCCACCGTCGCGCTGTCCCGGGCGCCCACGGTGAACTCGGTCGCGTACGCGCCCTCCGCGAAGTCGTACCACTGCTCGCCGTCCCCCGAGGAGTCCAGCACTTCGAGGTCGTACGTGACACCGGACGCGGTGATCCCGAACCGGTTCGGGTTCGTCACGTGCAGCTGGGCGTATAGGACGCCTCCCTGGAGACCGAGCCCGCCGAGCCGCACGCCGGCCAGGCGCACCTCGGGCTCGCGGAGGCCGGGAAGGCAGCTCGCCGCGAAGAGGGCGAGCAACGACGTCGCGTACACGATTCCCCGCTTCAGCCTCACGCCGACCTACTCCTTCTCCCGGTCCGGTTTCCGTCCATCGCCGCCGGACCCACCATCCATGGCCAGGCGACGTCTCTCCTCCCACCACGCCAGGCGCTCCGCAATCCGCTTCTCGAAGCCGAATTCGCTGGGTTCGTAGAACACGCTGCCCCGGAGCGACTCCGGCAGGTACTCCTGAGGGATGTAATGGTCGGGCGAGTCGAAGGCGTAGCGATACCCCCGCCCGTAGCCGAGGCCCTTCATCAACCGCGTCGGCGCGTTGCGGATGTGCAGGGGCACCGGCTCGGCCGGCGTTTCACGGGCCGCGGCCTGCGCCTGGCCGAACGCGCGGTACAGCCGGTTAGACTTGGCGGCCGTGGCCAGGTACACCGCCGCCTCCGCCAGCGCCAGGTGCCCTTCCGGCGAGCCCAGGAAATGGTAGGCGTCCCGCGCCGCGATGGCGATCCGCAGGGCATCCGGGTCGGCGAGGCCGATGTCCTCGGTGGCCATGCGCACCAGCCGTCGCGCGATGTACATGGGATCTTCGCCGCCCTCGAGCATCCGCGCGAGCCAGTAGAGCGCGCCCTGGGGGTCGCTCCCCCGCACGGCCTTGTGCAGCGCCGAGATCAGGTTGTAATGCTCTTCCCCGCCCTTGTCGTAGTGCGCGAACCGGAGCTGCAACGCCTCCCGGGCGACCTCCCGCGTGATCACGGCCGCCGGCTGCCCGTCCGCCTCCGCCCCGCCCTCGCCCGCCCCCGCGGACATGGCGAGCGTGGCCGCCGCTTCCAGGGCGTTCAGCGCGCGGCGGGCATCGCCATCTGCCTCCTCCGCGATGAGGTCGAGCGCGTCGTCGTCGAGCACGAGCCCCCGTCCGCCGAGCCCGCGCTCCGGATCCTCCATCGCCCGGCGCAGGATCACCTTCAGGTGCTCCGGGCTGAGCGGCTGCAGGACGAAGACCCGGGACCGGCTGAGTAGCGCGCCGACCACCTCGAAGGACGGGTTCTCCGTCGTGGCGCCGATCAGGTGGATCGTCCCCGATTCGACATGGGGCAGGAAGGCGTCCTGCTGCGCCTTGTTGAAGCGGTGGATCTCGTCGCAGAACAGGATGGTGCGCGGACCGCCGGCGGCCAGCCGTTCCTCGGCTTCCCGGATCACCTCCCGGACCCTCGCCACGCCTTCCGTCACCGCGCTGAAAGGCACGAAGACCGAGCGGGTCCGGTCCGCCACGATGCGCGCCAGGGTGGTCTTCCCGGTCCCGGGCGGTCCCCAGAGGATCAGGCTGCCGACCTCGTCCTTTTCGATGAGCCGCCGCAGCGCGCGGCCCGGGCCGAGGATGTGCTCCTGGCCCACGAACTCATCCAGCGTGCGCGGCCGCATCCGCGCGGCGAGCGGCTCCACGCTGCGGCCGCTCGTGAAGAGGCTCTCCTCCCTGGGTCCCTGCGTTCGTCTCGTTGCCATTACGCCCTGCTTCCGACCTGGCGTGGCGCCATGCCCACGCCGACGAGCCGCCTCATCACCGGCCGCCGTGCTCCCCGGACCCGGCCCGCCAGCCACCTAATACACGCGAAGCCGGCGATGGGTGCGCCCGCCGCCGCACCGGCGCCCCGATCAGCCGCCAGGCAGCATCCAGCGCGCCAGGTAGAAAGCGACGACGCCCAGGAACACGCCGCCCGGTACCTTCCACCCGGACTCGTGGTGGGACTCCGGGATCAGGTTCGATGCCGCCACGTAAATGGTCACGCCCGCGGCGAGTCCGAGGCCGTAGGTGGCCAGCGGCTCGACGGCGGGCGTGATCACCGCGCCCGCTATGGTGGCCGCTCCGATGAGCGCCACGCCCGCCATGGCCCGGCCCGTCGTGTGCCCGCTCGCGAGCATTACGCTGGCCAGCGAGATCCCCGTGGGCACCTTGTGGAGGAGAACCGAAGTGAAGACCAGCAACCCCAGGTCCGCGGCCTCCAGGAACCCGCCGGCTATGGCCACGCCGTCGAAGAACGAATGGGGGAGGAGCCCGACCAGCGCCCACGTGCCGACCTGGCGCGAGACCATCGCCTCATCGTGCGTCTCCACGCCGAAGTGGAAGTGCGGCGTGAGCGTGTGCTGCGTGAGGTGGACGGCGAGATAGCCCAGCAGCACGGCCGTCACGCCGCCGGGCGAGTCCATCGCGGCGGGCAGCATCTCGAGCAGCGCCACCGCGAGCATGAATCCGGCGCCGAACGCCACCAGGACGGCGAGGGTCGTACGGCGGTGCGCCTCGATCCGCCGTGTCACCAGGTAACCGCCGACGAGATTGGCCGCAGCGGCAAGGCCCGCGAAGATGAGAACCTGTATCAAGGAGTGAGCTCCTGGCGAACCAGGTCGAGTAGCGTCTCGCGCTCGTTCAGCTCCGGCCGCTCGATCACGCGGTCCAGGAGCTCGCGGAGGATCTGTCCGAAGCGGGGCCCGGGTCGGAGCCCGATGCGCTTCAGGTCGTTGCCGTCAATGGCGAGGTCGCTGACGGCCAGCGGCGGCCGGGCGCGCAACACTCGCCGGGCCTTGCGGACGCCTGCCAGCGGAGAGTCTTCCGGCCGGCAGCCGACCGGCGGCGCCGCCGGCCGGGCGGCCAGGGCCACGCGGCACGAGCCCCGCCAGATCGCGGCCTGGAGGCGCAACAGGTCAGGGACCAGGTCCGGTCCGACCCGGTGGAGCCACCGGCGCACGGCAACGTCGTCCGCATCGGCGGGGATCCGATCCGCGGCGTGGGTCACGAGCCGCGTTACGGTCTCGACCTCCGCATTCGATGCCCGCAGCCGCCGCAGGATCCGCCCGGCGGCGAGACCGGCGCCCTTCCCACCGTCGCCACCGCCGTCCACCGGATCCGGAGGCCGCACGCGGTGCAGCCAGGCGGCAACCCGCAGCAGGGGCCGGGTGGGCGGGAGGGCGTCCACCGCGAACAGGGAGATCGTCCACGGATCCCGCCCGGCCTCGTCCCGCAACCCGCCTTCGATGACCGCCCGCAGCTCCGGGTACAGCACATCGAGTGCGCCCGATGCCGCGTACAGCGACAGCGTCCGGGACGCCTGCCGCGTCTTGGTCATCGTCTTCCAGAGTTCCTCCCGGATCCGCTCGGCCGAGAGTCGCGGCAGGTTGGGCACCGCGCGCACGAGCGCCTGCCACGTGGTCGGCTCGATGGTGAAGCCGAACTGCCCCGCGAACCGGAGCGCCCGCAGCACGCGCAGGTAGTCCTCGGCGAAGCGCTCATCCGGGTTGCCGACCGTGCGCAGGATCCCGGCGCGCAGGTCCGCCAGCCCGCCGTACGGGTCCCGCAACTCACCGGTCAACGCATGCCACGCCAGGGCGTTGCAGGTGAAGTCCCGCCTCGCGAGGTCTTCCTCCACGCTGTCCGCGAACTCCACCACCGCGTGCCGGCCGAACGTCTCCACGTCCCGGCGGAACGTGGTCACCTCGTACAGCACGCGGTCATCCCCGAGCACGCCGACCGTGCCGTGCTCGATCCCGATCGGTACCGTACGGCGAAACAGCCGCCTCACCTGCCGCGGCCGCGCCGCCGTGGCCAGGTCCCAGTCCACGGCCGGCAGGCCGAGGAGCGCGTCCCGGACCGCGCCCCCCACGGTCCAGGTCTCGAAACCGGCCTCCTCGAGCCGGCGCGTGATCCACCGCACGGCCGGCGGCGGCCTCAGATCCAGGGATCGGGTTGCGTCGGGGATCAAGGTTCGCGCTATTGGGGCCGGGCGACCGGCGGCGGCGCCGACTTGTGCCGGGACCGCGCCTGCCGCTCCCGGATCGCCGAATCCACCGAAGGGTTCCCGGACGTCCCGGTCACCAGGAAGCGATCCAGTTCCTCGTACGTGAAGCCCAGTTCCGCCTCGTCCGTCTGACCGGGCCAGAGCCCGGCGCTCGGCGCCCGGGACACGATCTCGTCCGGAACGCCCAGGACCCGCGCCAAATCCCGGACCTCGCGCTTGACCAGGTCGCCGAGCGGGAACGCATCCGCCGCGTTGTCGCCCCACTTCGTGAAGTATCCGACCTGGAATTCGCCCCGGTTGCTGGAGCCGAGCACCATGTACCCGAGGAGGTTCGCGTAATAGTAGAGGGTCACCATCCGCAGCCGGGACTTCACGTTGGCCGCGGCCAGCGCCTCGGCGCTCCGGGTCGCGATGGTCGCCGTGACTTCCGCCGGGTCGACCGTACCGCCGGCCATGCGCTCCGCGGGCTCACGGTGCGCGCCCAGCGTCTCGATGAGCGAGCGGTACTGCCCGGAGAGGTCGAGCTCGATCGCCTGGACGCCGAACCGGTCCGCCACCAGCCGGGCGAGCCGCGCATCCTCCGGATCCGATTCGATGGGCATGATCAGGGCAAGGCACCGCTCCCGCCCGGCCGCGCCGGCTGCCAGCCCACACACGACCGCCGAGTCCAACCCGCCGGAGAGGCCGAAGATGAAGCCGCGCAGGCCGGCCTCGGCCAGACGGTCCCGGAGCCAGGCCTCGAGCTGCGCGCGCAGGGCGCGGGCTTCGCGGATCCGCGTCACACGCCCCCTATCCGCAGAGGACCGAGCCGCCGTTCACGTTCAGGACTTCGCCCGTCACGTGCCGGGCCAGATCGCTGCACAGGAAGACGATCGGGCCAGCCACGTCCTCCACGCTCGCCACCCGGCCGAGCGGGATCTCCGCCTCGATCCGGGCACGCCCGCCCCCCGCGAACGGCTCCTCGCACATCTCCGTGTCGATCCAGCCGGGCGCCACGCAGTTCACCGTGATGTCCCGCGGCGCCAGCTCGACCGCAACGCTCTTCACGAAGGATATGATGGCGCCCTTGCTCGCCGCGTAGTCCGCATGGCCGGCCTCGCCACGCTGCCCGGCCGTCGAGCCCACCAGCACGATCCGGCCACCGCGCCCGATCCGCCGGGCCGCTTCCTGCGTGCACAGGATCACGGATTCGAGGTTGATGGCGAGCGTGCGCCGCCACTGCTCGGGAGACATGCGCTCGATCGGCGTGTGCTCCGGCGGCCAGATCCCGGCGTTCCCCACGAAGATGTCGAGCCCGCCGAACTCCTCGTCCACCCGGCGGAAGACCCGCTCAATGAACTCCGGGTCCGTCAGGTCCCCGCCTTCCGCCCAGCCCCGCCGCCCCAGGCGCTCGATGTCCGCGACCACGGCGTCGGCTTCCTGTTGCCGCGTGCGATACGTGATGCCGACATCCGCGCCCGCCCGCGCCAGCATCAGGGCGGTTGCGCGGCCCACGCCGCGCGAACCGCCGGTCACGAGCGCTCGCTTCCCTTCGAGGTCCAGCGTTACCATAGCACCTTCCTCGCCGATGATGGCCGCCCCGCCGGCCTCGTTCGCCTAGTACTCGCCCCCGGCGCCGCCACCGGCGCGGCGCCGCTCCACCACATCGCAGATGGCATGGCCGATCGCCAGGTGGAGCTCCTGGGCGTTCGCGCCGTTGTCCGTCGGGAGCACCACCGCCACATCGACCAGGTCCTTGAGGCGCCCGCCCCCGCGTGCCAGCAGCGCCACCGTTCGCACCCCCACCGCCCGTGCCGCCCGAGCTGCGGCCAGAAGGTTCTCCGATTCGCCGGACGTCGAATGGAGGAACAGCACGTCGCCCGGCGACCCGAGCGCCAGCACTTGCCGTTCGAAAATCCGCTCGAAGCCCAGATCGTTCCCCGCCGCGGTGAGGAGCGACGTGTCCGTGGTCAGCGCGATCGCCGGCAGCGGCGCCCGGTCCCGGCGGAACCGGACCACGTACTCCGTCGCCAGGTGCTGCGCGTCCGCCGCGGACCCGCCGTTCCCGCAGAACAGGAGCTTGCCACCCCCATCCAGCGCCTCGAGCACCAGCTCCGCGACCTCCGCGATCTGTCCCGCCATCTCCCGGGCAACGGTCTCGGCGAGCTGGCCGAGCCCCCGCAGATGACTGGACACCTCACTCGCGATCGGACTCTTCATCGGTCGTTCCCGCCAGGAGAAGCGCAAGCCGCGCGGCACCCCGGCGTTCGGCCAGCGCCGTCACCGCCTCGGGCCCCCGCTCCGCCGCGGCCTCGAAAGCGTACGTCAGGAGCGCATCCGCGGCGAGGAGGTGGAGCGCTCCGGACCGGTCGTGGGCCTCCGCCAGCGCCGCGGCCAGGCACTCGAACGCGCCCCGGGCCAGCAGCTCCTCCACGGGGCCGTCCGCCCCCTCCCCACCCCCCGCCGCAGCCGACCGGAGCGCCTCACGCATCCGCTCCCGGAGGGCGGGCGGCGGCGCCTGCTCCCGGCCCTCGAGCCAGGAAATCGCTGCCGCGACCCCGTCCATACCTCAGTCGCCCAGGAGCTGACGGACCAGGGCCGGCGCCTCGCTCAACGCCTCGCCCACCTTCTCCGGCGCGCCGATCCCGCCCTGCGCCATGTGCGGCCGGCCGCCTCCCGACCCACCCGTGATCGCCACGAGCGATCGGACCAGCGCGTCCGCCCGCACACCCCGGCCGATCAGGTCATCCGTGACCACCACGAAGAGCGACGTCCGCCCGCCGAAGCGCGCCACCAGCACCGCCGCACCGCTCCCGAGCCGCTCCCGCAACCGATCCCCGAGCGCCCGCAGCTCGTCCGGCGTCTCCACCTCCACCTCGCTCGCCACCACCCGGGCGCCGTTCACCATCTGCGCGGTCCCCAGCAGGCGGTCCACCAGGTCCCCCGCGCCCTCCGTCCGCGCCCGCTCGAGCTGCTGCCGGAGCTGCCGGTTCTCCTCCAGGACCTGCTCGATCCGCCGCAGCAGTCCGTCCGGCGTGGTCTTCAGGAGCGCCGCCGCCTGCTTCAGCCAATCCTCCTGCTCCACCGCCCGACGGTACGCCGCCGTGCCCGTCACCGCCTCGATCCGGCGAACGCCCGCCGCCACCCCGGACTCCGACACGATCCGGAACAGCCCGATCTCACCCGTGTGCCGCACGTGCGTCCCGCCGCACAGCTCCATGCTCACGCCCGGAATGCTGATCACGCGCACCACGTCGCCGTACTTCTCCCCGAACAGCGCCATGGCGCCCCGCGCGACCGCCTCCGGGTAGCCCATGTAGTCCACGCACACGTCCTCGTTCGCGAGGATCGCCCGGTTCACCTCGTCCTCGATCCGCCGCAGCTCCTCCGGCGTGACCGGCTGCGGATGGGAGAAGTCGAAGCGGAGCCGGTCCGGCGCCACCAGCGAGCCGCGCTGCAGCACGTGCTCGCCCAGCACCTTCCGCAGCGCAGCGTGCAGCAGGTGCGTGGCCGTGTGGTTCCGCTCCGTGTCCCGTCGGGTCGGCAGCTCCACGATCGCCCGCACACGGAACGGCTCCGGGCCGCCCGGGAACTCGCCCTCCACGTCCCCAAGGACCGCCACGCGGCCGCCCACACGCCGGACATCGTCCACCACCATCGTCCACCCCGTACCCTCCACCTTCCCGCGGTCGCTGACCTGCCCGCCCGCCTCCACGTAGAACGGGTTCTCCCGGAGCTGCAGCGCGAGACGGCCGTTCTCCCGCCGGTACGCGACGACGTCCGTCTCCACCTCCGTCCGCTCGTAACCCACGAACGCCTGTTCCGCGTCCGGCTCCAGCTCCTCCCAGCCATCCGCCAGATCCCCTTCCACCTCGGCGGCCGCCGCCCGCGCGTGATGCACACGCCGGGAGCGCTCCCGTTGCTCCGCCAGCGCCGCCTCGAACCCCTCCACGTCCACCACGTAGCCCCGCTCCCGGGCCATCTGCTCGATCAGGTCCAGCGGATAGCCGAACGTGTCGTACAGCCGGAACGCGTCCTCCCCGCCGATCACCGGCCGCGGACGCTCCCCGGAGTCCACCGCAGCCCGCTCCGCGGGCGAGAGTTCCGGCGCCACCTCGTCGAAGCGCTCCATCCCCGCATCGATGGTGGCCAGGAACCGCTCCTCCTCCGCCCGCGTCGCGCGCAGCAGATGCTCCCGCCGCGCCGGCAGCTCCGGATACGCCTCGCCCATCCGCTCCACCACCTCATCCACCACGTCGACGAGCGTCGGCTCCCTCCGGCCCAGAAGCCACGCGTGCCGGACCGCCCGCCTCAGGATCCGCCGCAGCACGTAGCCCCGACCCTCGTTCGACGGGAAGACCCCGTCCGCCAGCAGGAACGCCACCGCCCGCGCATGGTCCGCGAGCACCCGGTACGAGACGCCCGACGGGGCCGTCGCATCGTACGGCACCCCCACCGTCCGCACCGCCCGCTCGATCAGCGGCACGAACAGGTCCGTCTCGTAGTTCGACTTCACGCCCTGCAGGACGCTCGCCAGCCGCTCCAACCCCGCGCCCGTGTCGATCGACGGCGACGGCAGCGGCGTCAGCTCCCCGTCCGCGCCCCGGTTGTACTGCATGAACACCAGGTTCCACAGCTCGAGGAACTCGCCCCGCTCACCGCACGCAACGAACTCCTCCAGCGACAGGTCCTTGCCCCGCTCCCCCTCCGGACGCATGTCGTAATGCACCTCGGAGCACGGCCCGCATGGACCCGTCTCTCCCATCTGCCAGAAGTTGTCCTTGTCCCCGAGCCGGAAGATCCGCTCCGGCGGCAGCCCCGCCACCTCCTGCCACAACGCCGCCGCCTCGTCATCCGAGTAGTGGACCGTGGCCCACAACCGCTCCCGAGGGATCCCGAGCTCCTCCGTCAGGAACTCCCACGCGAACTGGATCGCGCCGCGCTTGAAGTAGTCCCCGAACGAGAAGTTCCCCAACATCTCGAAGAAGGTGTGGTGACGCGCCGTCACCCCCACCTCCTCCAGATCGTTGTGCTTCCCGCTCACCCGGAGACACTTCTGCACCGTCACCGCCCGCTTGAACCCGAGCCGCTCCTCCCCAAGGAAAACCCGCTTGAACTGCACCATCCCGGCGTTCGTGAAGAGCAGCGTGGGGTCATCCGCGGGAACGAGACTCGAGCTCGGGACGATCCGGTGCCCGTTCCGCTCGAAATACTCCTGGAAGCGCCGACGAATCTCGGAAGCCGTCATGGACACGAACTGGCCTTTCCATTTGGACCGGGCGCCCGCGCGGGACGCTCCGTTTTCCTCACAATGTATGACAAGCCATTCAATATAACCGCGCCCCGCCGGACTTCGGTAGGTCGCTATGGACCGCACGAACGTCAAGCCCGGGTACATCCTGACCCACCCTGGAGAGGCGTTGGTACTCGGCCTCGAGGAGGACCGGGGGCAAGGCGAGCACCTCGGGCCGGATGCCGGGGCGGTCGGCTTCGACGATCGGCCACGGCGTACGTCCGCCCTTGTAGCTGTTCGGCCGCGCAAAGTTGAAGTAATGCTGGTAGAGCGTCACCTTCACGAGGAACTCCTCCCGGTCCCCAAAGCGCTCCAACTCGAAGAACTCCTCTTCGACGAGCCGGTGAAACGCCTCCACGTCCGCATTCGCGTTCGGCCACCGTGGCGGTATGT
>Ga0207864_1000428_pt1 | contig 60568 bp, 47 predicted proteins | sample HigsolmetaAR202D_FD_184834 | JGI IMG/M metagenome (GOLD analysis project Ga0207864, IMG submission 184834) | Ionic liquid and high solid enriched microbial communities from the Joint BioEnergy Institute, USA - AR20-2-D (SPAdes) (version 2) ...
GAGACGAAGAGACCGAGAAACGAAGAGACGGAGTGTGAGGGAGCCTGGACGGTGACGCGGAGCCCGCCAAGTTGCCAGATCCACCCTCACTCAGTCTCTTTGTCTCTCACAAAAAGATGAAGCCCCCGGCAGGAGGAAGGGCCAGGGGCTTCGGAGGAGGACTCGTTCAGGAGGCGGAAAGCTTTTGCCTTCCAACCGAGGTTACTTGGCACCCGCAGGGGCGGGGCTGGCGGCAGGGGTCTTGGAGGCCCCCGCATCTGTCTTACCATATGTCCGCGCACGCGGCGGGACAAGACTTGTATCGACCGGTTCGTAAGAAATCTTTGCCTGATCGCTCTCCTGATCGTAGGTCGCGATCGTCGTTTTCAGGAAATTGGCATCATCCCGCTGGGGGAAAGCCGGCTTGAAGTGGGCCCCGCGGCTTTCGTTACGAAGCAGCGCACCCCGCAAAATCGCTTCAGCCATCCTGATCATATCACCCAGCGCCCGCGTGAACGACAGGTTCTGGTTCGTCCACATACCGGTATCGCTGAGGCGGACGTTCTTGTACCGCTCTTTCCATTCCTGGCAGCGGTTCAGGGCGTCTTCCAGCCGCTCGTTGTGGCGGACGACCGTGCAGGACTCGGTCATGATCTTGCCCATTTCCTGAGCCAGCTTGTAGGGATTCTCCGAGCCGGTGCTCTTGAGCAGGCGGTCCTGCTTGTCGGTCTCCTGCTTGGCCACGGCGTCGTAGACACTCTGCGGAACATCGGCGGCCGCCACGGAGGCTACATCATTGATGTAGTTGCGGATGCAGCTTCCGCCGAACAGGCCGTCGAAGATACAGCTCAGCAGCGAGTTGGCACCCAGACGGTTGGCACCGTGGTACTGGAAGTTGACCTCACCCATGGCGTACAGGCCGGGGATGTTGGTCATCATATTGTTGGGCTCGCCGAACTTCAGGCCGCCGCTCTTGGGATCCTTGGTGAACCCGGTCCACAGGCCGCCCATCGAGTAGTGGACAGCCGGGAAGATCTTCATCGGTTCGGACAGCGGGTCCGTTCCGACGAACTTCTCGTAGATCTCCAGGATGCCTTCGAGCTTGTTGAGCACAGCCTGGCGGCCGATCTGCCGGACGATGTCCGTCAGGTCGAGGTAGACCATGTTGCCGCCGCCGACGCCCATGCCCTGCATGCAGACCTCGAAGATCTCGCGGGTGGCGATGTCGCGCGGCACGAGGTTGCCGTACTTGGGATAGCGCTCTTCGAGGAAGTAGTAGCGCTCGGCTTCGGGGATGTCGTTGGGATGGCGCGTATCGCCCGGCTTGCGCGGGACCCACACGCGACCGCCCTCACCGCGGGCGGACTCGGAGATCAGGCGGCACTTGTCCTCGCCGGGGATGGCGGTGGGGTGCACCTGGATGAACTCGGGGTTGCCGTACTTGGCGCCCGCCTGGAAGCAGCGGGAAGCCGCGCCGCCCGTGCAGATGACCGACATCGTGCTCTTGCCGAAGATCAGACCGTTGCCGCCCGTGGCCATCACCACCGCATCGCCGCGGAAGGCGCGGATCTGCATGGTGCGCATGTCCTGGGCGACGATGCCGACGCACTGGCCGTTGTGGATGACCGGCCAGAGGAACTCCCAGAACTCATACTTGGTGACGCGTCCCTCGGCCTCCCAGCGGCGGGTCTGCTCGTCCAGGGCGTACAGAAGCTGCTGGCCGGTCGTGGCGCCGGCGTAGAACGTGCGCTTGAACAGCGAGCCGCCGAACAGACGCAGCGCCCGCTGGCCTTCGGGGGTGCGGTTGAACGGCACGCCCATGCGGTCCAGCAGGTCGATGATCTTCGGCGCCCAGTTGGCCATCTCGAGCACCGGAGGCTGATCCGCCAGGAAGTCGCCGCCGAGCACTGTCTCGTCGAAGTGCATCCACTCGCTGTAACCCTGCTGGCGGGCGATCTCGTTGCAGGCGTTGATGCCGCCCTGGGCGCAGACGCTGTGCGAACGCTTGACGGGGACCATGGAGAACAGGTCCACCGGCACGCCTTCTTCGGCAAGCTTGATGGTGGCTGCCAGTCCAGCCAGCCCACCCCCGACGACGATCACACGCTTCTTGGTTGCAGCAGCCATTTGCAGTTGTCCTTTTCCAGTCAGATTTTCGCCTGCCGCCCGGTGTTCATCCCCGGCACGCAGGCCATGCAGTCTATTGGTTTCTGGTCTCCAGCCATCGGCGCTTGGCCTGGATGAAGCCTACGTGATGCTCCAGGTGCTGGATCGCATGGGTCACCAGATCGAGCACGCTCACCGGTCCGGTGACGTTGTGTACGCCCTGGCGATGCAGCACCGCGTCGGGCTGGATGTTCAGCATTCGGGCGGTCTGCCGCCGAATCAGCTCCACCATCGCCACGGCGTCGTCGACGGACTGGTCGGCATAGGCCAGCCGCTCGACCCAGCGGTCCTGATCGAAGGCCATCAGCGTCGGCTGATCCTCCGCAACGACGCGCCGGATGCGGTCAGCGATGACCAGCTCGCAATCCGCCAGGTGGATCACCACCTGCTGGATCGACCACCGGCCAACTTCCGCTGCCTTCTCGGCAGGGGGAACGGCCTGCAGGTCAGCAGCCGACAGGCCCGCGATCGCCTGTCGAAGCGTCGCGCCGCCGCTGGCGTATCGATCGATCACCGTACGATCCATCGGCCTGCCTCCTGCCGGGCGCCATCAGCCGCCGGCCTGTCCCGCCGTCAAAACGATTCCTAGCCGCCGATCGCCTCCGGAGCCGGGGCCGCGGGCAGGTTCACACCCGCCGGTTCCACTGTCACCGACGCCACCAGCGCCACCAGGCCGAGCACCAGCGTCAGCACGAACAGCCCCGTGCACACCAGCGCCCAGCGCTGCTGCGCCTTGGCACTGATCGTCAGGCCCCAGGTGACCGCAGCTGCCCAGAAGCCATTGGCCAGGTGGAAGCACGACGCCAGGATGCCCAGCGGATATACGATCCATGCGACCCACCAGTGGGCCGTCATGTGCCGATGCACCGTCGCCGTCGCATTGTGCGGGTCGAAGGCCAGCGCCCCGCCGAACAGATGGTATTTGAGGCTCAGCACGTGGAACAGCACGAACAGCACGATGATCATCGCGCTGATCCGCTGCAGCGTGTAGTTCCAGTTGCGGGTGTAGCCATAGCTGCTGACGTTCGGCTGGCCGGTGACTGTGATGTAGATGCCGTAAATCGTGTGGTAGATGATCGGGATGTAGATCAGCAGCCACTCGATGGCCCACAGCAGCGGCAGGTCGTGGATCTTGTTGACCTGCACCTGGTACACGTCGCCGAGCTGGGCGATGGTCGCGTTGACGATCAGGTGCACGACCAGATATCCGCCGAAGATGATGCCGGTCAGCGAGTGCAGGCGCCGCAACAGAAAATGCCGCGAACCGCCGATGGCATGTGCCGCATAGTCAGGAGCCGTTGCCGTGGTCACGTGTTCAGTCCTTTCCTCTGCCAGAGATCGGCGCGATTATAGGGGCGGCGTCAACGTCTGCAAAACCTGTTACATGAAACGGTTGCTGTCAGGTCCGTTGAATGCGTCCGGCTGCGGTTTGGGCCGTCATGGCAACTCTACGCACCCTCAGCCGGCATCTTCTCAAAAAAGGTCATCCTCCTCACAAAAGGAGGCCATCCGCTTTGCCCCAGGTGATCCACGTCCCCAACAGCCATCTCCGTCCCAGACGCTCATCCTGACCATTTCAGGCGATTGTTCGATGGCGCGACGCATCACGCTGATGCGCCCGCATCGGCGACACCGTCAGCGACCGCCTGCCTGTAGCGACGGCGGTAGTGGCTGGGCATCAGGCCCGACTCTGCCCGCATCGCCCGGCTGAACCAGCTGGCGCTGTTGTATCCGCAGATCGCCGCCACCTCGCCGATCGGCAGGCTGGTCGTTCGCAGCAGCAGCCGGGCGTGGTCCAGCCGCACGCGTTCGATCTCCTGCTGGATCGTACGGCCGATCGTGCTGCGAAACCGCCGCTCCAGCGTCCGACGCGTCAGCGGAACATGCTGCAGCAGCCCCTCGACACCGCCGACCTGGCCGTGGTTCTGGCGGATGATCGTCAGCGCCCGGCTGACCTCCGGATCCATCGCCGCCAGGCGCGTCGAGTCGCGCTCGACCACTTCTCCCGGCGGCAGGGCACGGACGCGCGCGACGCTCTGGCCCTGGAGCATCGCATGCAGGGTGCGGGCGGCCTCGAATCCCACGGCTTCGATGTGCAGATCGACGCTGCTCAGCGGCGGATGGCTGTTCTCGCAGATGCGCAGGTCGTTGTCGACGCCGACGACGGCGATCTGCTTTTCGATTCGCAGTTGGTTGCAAAGCCGCAATACGCCGGCGGCTTCGAAGTCATTGGCGACCAGCAAGCCCACAGGCTTGGGCAATTGCTCCAGCCAGGTGCGGATCTCGTTGGCGGGCCAGGTCACCAGGCAGATGCAGCGATAGCCGCGCTGCTCCAGTGCCTGCGTGAATCCCGCCTGGCGGTCGATGCTGTAGTGCCGATCCGGCTGGCCGAGAAATGCAAAGTGCCGCAGCGGCAGCGCCATCAGGTATTCCGCCGCCCGCCGGCCGACAGCCTGGTCATCGGGGCAGACGGTCGTGAGCTGACCGGCCCGCATGGCAGTGAAGTTCACGACCGGCCGGCCGAGTTCCGCCAGCTCGAAGTCCACCGGTGCGATCGCCCCCACGAGCATGCCGTCGATCTCGTCGGCGTGCCAGATGCGCCGGCTGGGGGATTTGGAGGAGATCTGCTCGATCATCAATAGCCAGTTATGCGACAACGCGTATCCCGAAATGCCGGACAGTGCGCGCATGCCGTAGCTATGGCTGAGATCGATACGTACAGCAATTCTCGGCTGCTGGGGGGCCACGGGCGTCAGTCTATCAGTCTGTGGGGCGATGTCGCAATACTTAAAGGAATTGTCGCAAAATGGGCTGGTTTGGCAGGCGGGTGTGGGGTACGTTTGCAAGTTAAGGTGTGGAGAGGGCCCCCACACTGCCTTGGCTATTCTTCCCGGGAGGACTGGAAATGTTCACGTCTCATGTATGCAGGTCGGGTTTGGCCGTCCTCGGTGCGGCCGGTCTGATGGGTGCCATGGCAGCCCCCGTCTCGGCGGCGCTGCTGGGCAGCTACACGTTCGAAAACCATTCCCTGGCCCCGACCGACGCCATCCCCAACGACGGCATCACGTTCAGCGATTTCTCCGTTGGGACATACGGCGATCTGACGGACAACAACGCGCCATCGGGCGCGCTGCGCCTGGCGGGAAATGACACCGCAGCCGGCAAGGACAACACAGCGGGCGCCATGTCCAGCGGCGAGTACTTCAGCTTTAGCATCACCATCGATAGCGGTGCCTCGCTGGATCTGTCCTCGATCGAGATCGACTACACGGCGACCAACATCTTCAACTTGGTAACGGCTCGCGTGTTCAGCAGCGTCCATGGATTCGATCACTTGGCGAACGACACGATCACCCAGTTGTCCATCAGCACCACCGCCACACTCAGCACGCTGACAATCGACTTGGACAATCCAGCCAGCAATCCGGGCGTTGGCGCGAACGTGAACGACGGTGCCAGTTTCGATTTGACGGGTCCGACGAGCATCACGTTCTACTTCCCATTCCTGGACGACTCGAACGTCGACACCCGCTACGTCGACTTCCACGAGATTCGCATCAACGGCGTCGTCGTGCCTGAACCTGCGGTGGCTTCGCTGCTGGGTGTCGGGGCACTGCTGCTGCGGCGCCGTCGTCGATAAACCGCCAGCGGCGGGACAGCGATTCTGACACGGTTCGGCCTGTAGGGGGGAGGCCGTACCGACGCTAGCCGATGCGGTGGCAGACGGTGTACACACCGCCTGCACTGCTGAACAGCGCAAATCCATCGGCTTCGAAAACCGGCCCGGGAAACAGGCCCGCCACCGCCGGCTCCAGCGCCGCCTGGTTGGCCGGCCGCAGGCCGTTTCGGCACCGGCCGATCGTCACATGCGGGGTATAGCGGCGATGCTCCCGGCGGCAGAACGCAGTGAGGGCCGCCTCGATTCGCTCGAAAAGCGCGCTCAGCCGTTCGACTTCCCCCTCGACGCCGGCTGCCACGACGCGTGCCCGTCCCCGCGGCGGAAAGCAGACGATCCCCGTGCACCGCAGCTCGATCGGGTCGTCCAGCTCCACGGCATCCAGCGCCTCGATCACCGCCGGCAATTTCGCATCCTCGACCTCGCCGATGAACTTCAACGTCAGGTGGAGCTTCTCGGCTGGCGTCCAGCGGACATCCGGCGCGGCCCCAGCGGCTTGGCGCATGACACGCCCAAGGTGCCGGCGGCTGGCATCGGACAGCTCGATGGCGGTGAATAGACGCATGACGGGGCTCTGCTCATGGCATATCGCCATCCGGTCCGCCTGTCGAGCCCCGGTCGGCTCCCGGCGCGCCCGCCTTGAGGTGACGCGCCTCCCCCCGTACACTCGCAGGTCTCACAGAAACAGGAGTTAGAACACGATGGGACTGCTCGACGGGAAAAAGGGACTGATCCTCAACATCGCCAATGACCGCAGCATCGCGGCGCACATCGCAGCCAACTGCGTCAAGCAGGGGGCGACCTGCGGGTTCGGCTTCCTGCCGATGGATAACCCCGCCAAGTCCGAACGGCGCGTCCGCAAGGCCATGGAGGAGATGGGCTTTGCCGAGTCGTGGTTGCATCCGTGCGATGTCAGCAGCGATCAGTCGATCGAGCAGTTCTTCGCCGCCGCCCAGCAGCAGTTCGGCACCGTCGATTTCCTCGTGCATTCGCTGGCGTTCGCCAATCGCGACTATCTCAAGAAGGAAGAGGGCAACTTCCTGTCCACGCCGCGTGAGGTCTACACCCAGGCGGTGGACATCAGCGCCTATTCGCTGCTGGCGCTGGCCCGCGCAGCATCCCCGCTGATGCCCAACGGTGGGTCGATCATCGCTCTGACGTACCTGGGCGCCAATCAGGTTATCCCCGGCTACAACGTCATGGGCGTTGCCAAGGCGGCGCTGGAAGCGACCGCCCGCTATCTGGCATGGGAGCTGGGATCGAAGAAGATCCGCGTCAACACCATCTCGGCTGGGCCGGTCAAGACGCTCAGCGCAATGGCGGTGGGGGGGATCGATGAGATGTTCGGCCATACGGAGCGCAAGGCGCCCCTGCACCGCAACATCGAAGCCGACGAGGTCGGCAAGACGGCGGTCTACCTGCTGTCCGATCTGTCAAGCGGCGTGACAGGCGAGAACATCTTCGTCGACAGCGGATTCAACATCGTCGGCCTGTAGCCGGCGCTTCGCCTGATTAGCACGATTCCGCCGGCTGCGGATCAGCTCATGCACCACCGCAAGCTGCCGCGGCGGCCAGGCGCCCGCCTCTTTCGGGGCGGGACAGTTCTCGTTTGCGCGAATCCACTTCCGCAGGGCATTCAGCCATTTCATGGATGGGCCTCCTTTGTCCATCCAATTCTTGGCGCGCAGACCGAAGTGGAACAGATTCAGTAAAATGGAATTGTAACCGGTACAGTCTATGGTAATATTCACTGTACCGGTCGGCTCCATACGACTCTGTTGCAGGAACCTGCTGATGCCTACACCAACACCTCTCGCGCCCAGCTCCGACAAGCGTCTTTTCGAGCATGTCGCCGACGAGATCACGCAGATGATCGACCGCGGCACGATCCTCCCCGGCCAGCGGCTGCCGTCGGTCCGCCGGATGCGCGAGCGGTTCGGCGTCAGCATCTCGACGGTGTTGGAAGCCTTCCGCCTGCTCGAAAGCCGCGGGCTGATCGTCGCCAAGCCGCAGTCCGGCCATTACGTTCGCCGCCGTTCGACGCCGCCGCTCAAGGAGCCCAGCCAGAGCCAGCCCGTCGACCGTCCCGGCTCGCTGGACGTGCCGCTGTCGATGGCCCTGGCCAACGACATCGGTCAGCCGGCGAAGGTCCAGCTCGGCCCGGCCATCCCATCCGTCGATCTGCTTCCGTCGGCTGCTCTCAGCCGCGCGCTGGCACGCGTCGCACGCAATCAGCCGCATCGCGCCCACAGCTATGACGTGCCCGCCGGAACGATCGAGCTCCGCCGGCAGATTAGCCGTCGCATGCTCGACGCCGGCTGCACCGTCGCCCCCGACGAACTGGTCATTACCCACGGCTGCAAGGAAGCCGTCTACCTCGCGCTTCAGACCGTCACCGAGCCCGGCGATACCGTCGCCGTCGAATCGCCGACCTACTACGGCCTGCTCGAAGCCATCCACGCCCATCGCCTCAAGGCATTTCCGGTCGCCTCCAACCCCAAGGAAGGCATCTGCCTGACTGCGCTTGAACAGGCCCTGACGCGCGGCGTGAAGGCGATCGTCGTCATCCCCAACTTCAGCAATCCGATGGGCACGCGCATGAGCGACGAGCGCAAGCGCCGGCTGCTGCAGATGGCCATCGCCGCCGGCGTGCCGGTGATCGAGGATGACATTTACGGCGAACTCCCGCACGACGGCCCGCGCCCGCATGCGCTTCGCGCGATGGATGACGGCAGCCATGTGATCTACTGCTCGTCGTTCAGCAAGACGATCTCGCCGGGACTGCGCGTCGGCTGGTGCGCGCCGGGCAAGTACCTGCCGCGCTACCTGCAGGCCAAAATGATGCTCTCGCAGATGAACGCCGTGCCGCCGCAACTGGCGATCGCCGAATACCTGGCCAATGGCGGCTTCGACCGGCATCTCCGCCGCCTGCGCAGCGCCTACCGCGAGCAGACGGCGCGCATGATCGATGCTGTCTGCCGTTATTTCCCCTCGGGCACGCTGGTGTCCCGGCCGGCTGGCGGGCATGTCATCTGGATCGAACTGCCCGCGCCAGCCGACGCCCTCCGCCTCCACCGCGAAGCCGCAGCCGAAGGCATCTCCATCGCGCCCGGGCCGCTGTTCGCCGTGCATGGCGAGTATCGCAACTGCTTCCGCCTCAACACCGGCCTGCCATGGTCGTCTGCCATTGATGATGCCATCCGCACGCTCGGGCAACTCGCAGCCCGGCAGGTCAGCGAGGGTCAGCCGATGCCCGCGGAAGACTGCGGTTCCCTGGCGGCTGCGTCCTAGGGTAGGATGCCCGCCCATGGACCCATCTGCCCGCGCGGGGGCGTGGCAACAGTTTCGATCAGCCCTCCGGGCCGGCGATGCCGCTGCTGTGCGCGGGCTGCTCGAGTCCTCACCTGAACTTCGTGCGCGGATCAACGATCCGATCGGCGATTTCGGCGCGCGTCCGGTGCATCTGGCCGCCGCGCATCCGGCGGTGATGGATGTGCTGCTCGACCACGGAGCCGACATCAACCTCCGCACGGACTGGGCCAACGGGCCGTTTTCCGTCCTCGATCGCGCGCCCGAAGACGCCGCCCGCTATTACCTCTCGCGCGGCGCGATCCTCACGCCGCATGCGGCTGCGCGCTTCGGCTGGATCGAGGAGCTGCGCGCGATCCTCGATGCCGATCCTGACGCCGTGCATGATCGGGGCGGTGACGGCCAGCAGCCGCTGCATTTCGCCGCGACGCGCCAGGTTGTCGATCTGCTGCTCGATCGTGGAGCCGACATCGACGCCCGCTGTGTCGATCATCGCTCGACGCCGGCGCAGTACGCACTCGTCGATCGCCCGGAGATATGTCGCTGGCTGCTGGAGCGCGGCGCGACCTCTGACATCTTCATGTCAGCCCGCCTGGGCGATGGGGCATTGATCGATCGGCTGATCGACGAGGACCCGGCTTGCTTGTCGGCGCGGATCAATGCGCCCGGCTATCCGCCCGTGCCGCCGTTTTCGATCTACTGCTGGACGCTCGGGTGGTATCTCTCGCCGCACGAAGTGGCGCGGCGTTTCGATCAGCCGGCTGCGTACGAGCGCCTGTGGCAGCGCAGCGACAACCGCGTGCGCCTGCTTGTCGCCTGCTCGCAGGCGGATCGCGCGACGGCGATGCAGATGGTCGCTGCCAATCCGTCTCTCATCGCCGATCTTTCGCCAGCCGATCATGCGCTGCTGGCGTTCAGCCAGTTCTACGGCCGCACCGACGCCGTCCATCTCATGCTCGATCTCGGCTTCGACCCGCTGGCGACGGGCGTCGACGGCGGCACGCTCCTGCATGCCGCCTGCTGGCGGGGGGATGTGGCCATCGTCCAGCGCCTGCTCGACGAACATCGCGACAGGATCGATCTGAACGGGCGCGATCCGACGCACGACAGCCCGCCTCTCGGGTGGGCGGCGCATGGGTCCGTCCATTGCCGCGCACGGGGCGGCGACTATCCAGCCGTCATCCGCGCGCTGGTTGCCGCCGGTGCCGATCTCTCGACGGCTGGCAACGATCACGTGCTTCAACAGCTTCTATCTGCCAGCCAGCGCTGATCGGCTGGCGATGGGTTATTTTCCGCCGTACCAGCGGACGCACAGCATGTAGAGGACCAAAAAGTAGAACGCGAAGGCGGCGATGGCGATCATCCCCGCATATCCGCCGCCCAGCAGGAAGGTGATGACCGTGACGGGCGCGATCAGCAGGACGCCGGCAATGGCGAGCAGTTTGATGCGGGCAGGTATTCGAGTCGTCATGGGCAGTTCCGGAACAGGTGCGGGATGTTAGCTGCCCCAGCCGCCGCTCGCCAAGTTCGAAGTCTTGCTTTTTTGTCAGCCGTTCGTCCGGCTGGCGGGAACGTATAATCGCCGCGGAAGGAGATCTCGGATGAAGTATCGCATTCTCGGAAAGACGGGCCTGAAGGTTTCGGTTGTCGGCGTCGGCACGTGGCAGTTCGGCGGCGAGTGGGGCAAGACCTTTACGCAGGATGAGGTCGATGCCATGTTCCGCCGCGCGACCGAGCTGGGTATCAACCTCGTCGACACAGCCGAGTGTTATGGCGATCACCTTTCCGAATCGTTCGTCGGCAGGGCGATCGAACGCGAGCGGGATCGCTGGGTCGTCGCCACCAAGTTCGGCCACAAGTTCACGGGCAACTTCCAGCGAGCTGAACCGCGCTCGCCGGCGGACGTGCGCAAGCAGCTTGAAGATTCCCTCAAAGCCCTGCGCACGGATCGCATCGACCTGTACCAGTATCACTCCTGGGGTGACGATCAGTTCTTCAACGACGACGTGCTGGCGGAGCTGAAGAAGATGCGCGACGAGGGGAAGATCCGCCACATCGGCAACTCCGTCGGCAACAACGCCAATGTCCTGCAGGTCGGGGCGTCGGCGTCGCGCGGGATCGAGTTCATCCAGATCGTCTACAACCGCCTGGACCGCAAGCCGGAGGAAGCGACCTTCCCGATCTGCCGCGAGCAGAACCTGGGCGTGCTGGCGCGCGTGCCGCTGGCCAGCGGGCTGCTGTCAGGCAAGTATCAGCCCGGACATCAATTCGATCCGGGCGAAGTCCGCGGCCGCCAGAACGCTGAGCACCGCGACGCGCGCCTGCGCGAGGTGCAGCAGATCGCGCAAAACGAAGTGCCGGCTGGCGTCAACATGGCGACATGGGCGTTGGCGTGGTGCCTGCAGCATCCTGCGGTGACGTGCGTCATCCCCGGCTGCAAGAACGTCCAGCAGGTCGAGTCCAACGCGGCGGCGGCTGATCTCGACATCGTCCGAGACGATCATCCGCAGGCGGCGCGTTGATGCGCAGAAACGGTGACCGCGAGGGCGCGAAGGGGGGTGAGCGCAAAGATTGCACAGGTCCCAAAGACCGCAAAGGACGCCTTGTAGGGTCTGCCTTGGCGGACCGGGCTGGCTGACTGTGGCACGGGTCTCCCGCAGGTGCAGGTGAGGAATGGGTGCACGTACGGGACGCACGTGCCACATGGGGTCGGTCGGAAAAGGAAACGGGCGGCGCACAGTGCGCCGCCCGGTCATTTGTCAGATCAAACTGCTGGCCGGTTTATCTCAGGCGCTGGCGGCGCCCAGCAGGCGTTCGGCGCTGGCGACGAGCTTGTCGAGCTTCACAGGCTTGTTGAAGTACTCGCTGACGCCCAGGCTTTCGGCGTACATCTTGTGCCGCGCGCCCTGGTTGCCGGTGATCATGATCACGTGCGGCTTGGCGTTGCGGGGCTTGCGGGCCTTGATCTTTTCGAGGACCAGGAAGCCGCTGCGGCCGGGGAGCATCATGTCCAGAACGACCAGATCCGGGTCGTTCTGCTCAGCCAGTTCCACCGCCTTATTGCCATTGCTTGCGGTCTCGATCTCAGCCCCGGTGGGCTCGAATGCCGCCTGCATGCTGCTCAAAATATCGGGGTCGTCGTCGACCAGAAGCACTTTTTTGCCACTCAAAGTTTGTGCCATGCGAACTCCACGTCAGTGTGTCGAAACGAGTGTTTCAGTATCCGACGAAATTGTCAAGGCGGCGTTTGGATGCGTCCGATAAACAGGCAGGTGACTGCGTCCTGCCGGCGCCCGGGCGGGTCCTGCAACTGCCGGTATGGGCGCGGATTGCGCAGGATTACATGCACGCACGCTCCCCGATCGTCGTCCTCGACAGCGGCCTGGGCGGTTTGACCGTCGTCGCGGCGCTGCGCCGCCGGCTCCCGCAGGAGGACATTATCTACTTCGGCGACACCGCACGCCTGCCGTACGGCTCCAAGAGCGCTGCCACCGTCAGCCTCTTTGTCCGCGAGATCATCGCCTATCTCCAGCCGCTGGATCCCAAGCACGTCGTCATCGCCTGCAACACCGCCACGGCACTGGCGATGCCGGCTGCCAGAGCAGCGTTTCCTCATCTGCCGATCAGCGGCGTCATCGAACCGGGCGCTCGCGCCGCAGCCGCCGCGGCTGGCGCCAAGCCAAATCCGCTGATCGGTGTGATCGCCACCGAAGCGACGGTCCGATCACGCGCCTACGAGCGAGCCATCGCGCGGCGTCGCAACTATTGCCGGCTGATGGTGCGTGCCACGCCGCTGCTTGTGCCCATCATCGAGGAAGGGCGGTCGGAGACCGATCCGCTGGTCGAACTGGCGTTGCGGCAGTACCTGGCGCCCTTTGTGCGCTACAAGGTGGATGTGCTGGTGCTTGGCTGCACGCACTATCCGCTGCTGCGTGATCGGATTACGGCGATCATGGGCCCGCGCACGAGCGTGATTGACTCAGCCGAAATGTGCGCTGAAGATGTCGCCGCTCGGCTGACACGCCGCGGGATGCTGCGGGAACTGGGAACACCGGGCCAGTTGCGTTGCTATGTAACGGACGTTTCGCCGCGCTTCAGCCGGACGGCGGGGCGGTTCCTGGGTGTGCAGGTCGATCCACCGGTGATCGTTCCGCTGGATGAGCTGTCCCCTGTGCGCAACAGCGCAGCCGCCGTCCGAACGGCAGGATAGGCCGGCTTGGATCCCATCGATGAACCACGACACGGAGGCAAGGAATCGTTCATGTCCAAGCGAATCGCATTGACGCTGATGGGTCTGCTGCTGGCATCGGCTGGATGCAACAGCCAGGGCGCGCGCGAACTGACTGACCTTGGCCAACGCCTGATCGACCGCATCACGGGCAGCACCGCCGTGAACGACGCGCTGCGGATGGAAGATCATGACTTCCCCAATGAGCGGCGGATCGGCATCAACCGGCTGGTCAATCGCTGGTACGGCCGCGAAGCGCCGTACACCACGCGTTACGCGCAGATCGCCACCACCGATGACAGTCCACTGGTGCGCGCAGCCGCCATCCGCGCCCTCAACCGCTCGCGCGACACCTCCGCGAAGGAGATCTACATCAAGGCATTGTCCGACCGCGACGCGCGCGTCCGCCTCGAAGCCGCCAAGGCGCTGGTCAACATGCCCGATCCTGCCGCCACCAGCCGGCTGATCACGCTCATGCGCGATCCGCGCGAGAACCTCGATGTCCGCATCGCCGCAGCCGAGGCGCTGCAGCACTACCAGACGCTCGAAGTCGCCCGATCGCTGGCGGCCATGTTGCAGGATCGGCAGTTCAGCGTCGCCTGGCAGGCGCGCCAGAGCCTGATCGCCCTGACTGGCACAGACTATCGCTACAACGAGCCAGCCTGGCTGCGGCATCTGACCAGCGAACGGCCTTTTGCAGCTTAAGCGTGGGCGGGCACTGCCTACCGCCCACTGCCCACTGACACGAACCCATGCGAGCCCTCGTCTTTGACCAAACCCTCAGCTATCAGCCACGGTGGCCGGAGCCGCCGGAGGAGGAGGGGGATACGCTGATCCGCGTCCGCCAGGCTGGGATCTGCGCCACCGACATCGAGATCTGCCGCGGGTACATGGGTTTTCGCGGTGTGCTGGGGCATGAGTTTGTCGGTGTGGTCGAATCTTCGCCGGACAAGTCGCTGGTCGGCCAGCGTGTTGTGGGGGAGATCAATGTCGTCTGCGGGCGGTGCGACCTGTGCCTGTCGGGCCTGAGCAATCACTGCCGCAATCGCAGCGTGCTGGGGATTCTCAAGCATGGCGGGGCGTTTGCGGATTACGTGCGCCTGCCGGCGATGAATCTGCATGTCGTTCCCGACACCGTGGACGATGACCATGCCGTCTTCGTCGAGCCGCTGGCGGCTGCGTTCCAGGTGCTCAAGCAGATCAAGGTGGACGACCGCAAGTGGGTGACGGTGCTGGGCGACGGGCGGCTTGGCCTGTTGGTCGCACAGGTGCTGCGCAATGCCGGCTGCCCGGTGCGCGTCGTCGGCAAGTATCCGCAGAAGCTGGCGATGTGCGAGAAGTGGTCGATCCGCTCGCGTCTGCTTCAGGACATCGTTCCGCGTCACGACCAGGATGTCGTCGTTGACTGCACCGGCAGCAGCGAGGGATTCGAGATCGCCATGGCGATGGTCCGCCCGCGCGGGACGATCGTGCTCAAGAGCACCGTCGCCGACGGCAAGGCCCTCAACCTCGCGCCGCTGGTGATTGACGAGATCCAGGTCATCGGCAGCCGCTGTGGCCCCTTCAAGGACGCCATCCGCGCCCTGGCGGAAAAAAGCGTCGACGTCGTCAGCCTCCTGTCCCGCCGGATGAAGCTGGAGCAGGGCGTAGAAGCCATGAACTTCGCCCAGCGGAAGGGTGTGATGAAGGTGATCGTGACGGTGGAGTGAAGCTGCCAGCTACCAGTTGCGAGTTGCCAGTTACCAGTAATGTGAAGCCTGTCACGACTGGCGATGGAACGCCGAGAAACGATTATCGACAATTCGCAACTAACAACGAAGAACTGGCAACTGGCAACTAACAACTGGCAACTAATAACCAACCAGCCATGCCCAAAGACCTCGCCATCGTGTTGAACGACGGATCGATCGCCTCGGCGGTGGCGACATCGCTGGCGGTTCAGCGATATCGGCCCGTGCTGCTGCATGGCGAAGCCGTGCCGCAGGGGGCGTCACGCGTGCGCGCCGCCTACGACCAGCAGGTCGCGCATTTCAAACCCTATCGCGAGCACTCCATCGCCACACCGTGGACGATGGCGCTGGCGCAGCCGGCGCCGGGGGATGTGCGTATGGCTGGGCCGGTGCAGCAGCGGCTGATGGCGCTGTCGCCGCTGATCGCGATCGCCGCGCGCTTCGCGGCGTATTACGACGCAGCCGCGATCTACATCGGCTTGCGGATCGGGCCCGATGCCGACGATCTGACCGTCGCCACCGAGTATCTGCAGATTTGGAACGAACTGCTGCAGCTTCCCTGCGGCCAGCCGGAGCTGGAAATCCATGCGCCGCTGCTGGAACTGGAGATGTGGCAGGTGGTGGACCTGGCGTTCCAGGTGCACGCGCCGCTGGAGCTGACCTGGAGCTGCCTGGGCGAAACGGCTGAGCCGTGTGGCAATTGCCGCGGCTGCCGCACCCGGGATCAGGCATTCCAGCAGGCCGGCAAGCCCGATCCGCTGCGGACGGTGAGGCGGTGAGGGTGAGTTTGGATGGCGGATAGGGTATTTGGTGTTTTGTTGTTGGTGTTTGGAGGTGGGAGAGATCTGAGATTTGAAATTGCAGATGGCACACCGTTGGATGTCGCCAGTGTCGTGATTATAGCAGTGGCAACAAACTCATTTCTGCGCATTTCGTGATTGTTGTTGCTCCGGTTCGATCGCGAAGCTCAGCCGTTGGCGGGTGATTTTGCATTGCGTTTGCTGTGTTTGCTGGTATTTGTGGATTTCTGAGGCCACCCAAACAGACGGCAGGGGCGCGGGACATTGGGTTTGACACCCATGCACCCCGCCAGTATCGTTTTTTCCGTTCAGAAGACCCCTGGAGGTTCAACAATGGCTATGCAGGAGTACGAGCAACTGAAGCAGCTTGTCGCCGAGGCTGAAGAAGACGTGCATAAGGCCGTCGGGGGCAACAAGGCCGCAGGGACGCGCGTCCGTAAGAAGATGCAGGACATCAAGGCCGCTGCGCAGGAAGTCCGCAAGAAGATCCTTGAAAGTCGCGAAGCCGAACCGGGTGTTCCCGGACAGGCCTGAACGCCTGTGCTGATGCACGGTGTTCGACAGCAGAGGACGAACGATTGACGCAAGCGCAGGTCATCATGACCCTGCCGTCTGTCGTTTGTCCTCTTTTCAGTAGATAAACCCTGGCCCCGGCGATGCGCCCAGCCGCGCGTCGCCCGAGTTCCCATCAACCGATGCCGCCGAAACTGCTATTCGATATCTCGAACATCGATCTGGACAAGGTTCTGTACGACAAGCAGGCTGTCCGCGAGGTCAATCCGCAGCGCGGAGACATGGAGCATCTCGATGCCATCGTGCATGTGGATCCAGCCGAACACCGGATCGTCGGCTACAAGGATGTGCGTGACGATGAGTTCTGGGTGCCGGGGCACATCCCGGGCCGGCCGCTGTTGCCGGGCGTGATCATGATCGAGTCGGGAGCGCAGCTCGCGAGCTTCTACACGAAGAAGGTCCTGGGCTGGCAGGGGTTCATCGGTTTTGGCGGCGTCAATGAGGTGAAGTTCCGCCAGCAGGTAACGCCCGGCTGCCGGATGTACATCCTGGGTCAGCGGATCTGGGAGCGGCATCGCCGCATCTGCTGCAACGTGCAGGGGATCGTGCGTGGCGAGCTGGTCTTTGAAGCGCAGATCCTCGGCACGCAGATGTAACCAGCTCCATGCATCTGCGCCGTAAGCCTTGCCAGAGCCTCATCCTGAGCAAAACCAAGGATCTCTGTTTCAACGAGAGGATGAGATTCTTCACTGCGCTCAGGATGGCAGCTTTGTGCGATCGTTCGATGGGTTGATGAGAGGGTGGGTAACCCCCATTTCTGACCTGCCGCCAGCATGCCGGGCGGGGCGTTCGGCCCCTTGGCGCGAGAGACCGGCTGGATTGGCGGGATCTGCCGCGAGGTGTATAACACCGGTTGGCGCCGATGGCTATGGCAAATGCATGCCGGTCGGCGGAGGGGATTTCTCCACTCTCGGGAGACGTCACAGAATGCGTTTTGGCCATTACTGCCGAGTGTTGGCACTGGTCGCAGGGGGGATCGGTGCATTCCATACTGCATATGGGCAGACGACCCTGCCGGTTGCCGAGCCGACGGCTGAGCCGGTGCGCCAGCGGGCGGGGTTCTCGCGCAGTGCCGAGCAGGAAATCCTGTTCAACGAGGCGCAGCTCCGCTACACGCGCGGCGAGCTGCAAGCCGCAGAGCGTTCTTTCGCACAACTGACCGAGGAAAACCCCGCGGACGTGCAGGCGTGGTACTTCCTTGGCCTGTCGCGCCTCGACCAGGGCCGGCCGGCGGACGCGCTTGAAGCGCTCAACGAGTCGCTGCGTCTGGATCCGTCGCTGACGGAGGTCTACGCCGCCCGGGCCAAGGCGCACATCCAGCTCCGCAACTTCGACGACGCCCGTTCGGATATCGCCGTCTTCGAGCGCGATCCGAAGTGGGAAGCCCAGGCTGCGTACCTGAACGGGCAGCTTTACTACGCCGAAGGCAATCTCGAACAGGCTGCCGAGCAGTTCCGCATCGCCCGCGAAGCCGGCGGTGTCGAGCAGATGTCGGCTGAGTTTTACGAGGGCCTGACCTACCTCCGCATGCGCGAGCTGGTGCGTGCCCGGTCGATTTTCCGCGAGTCAGGCTTGGGCGCCGATCGCGATCCGACCGTTGCCGCCGCCTCGCGACAGCTTGACGCGGTCCTGGCAGCCCAGCAGCGGGCGGCCCGGCCTTGGGAGTTCCAGATCTCCGCCGGCGTCGAGTACGACAGCAATACGATCCTGCTCGGCTCGAACGTGGCCCTCCCCGGCGACATCGCCGGTAAGGAAGACTGGCGATTTGTCGTTCAGCCGCGGGGCAGCTACAGCCTGTACCGCAACCGAAACCTCGATTTCGGCATCGAGGGCAACGGCTACTTCACCTGGCAGAACGACCTGCAGGATTTCAACATCTTCAGCTATCAGGGCGGACCGTTCCTGAACTACCGTGTCTCCGATCACGTGTTCGCAAGTGTCCGCTACGGCTACAATTACATCGAATTCGGCCACGAAAAGTACCTGACCCGTCACGTTGCCACGCCGCAGGTGACGATCGTCTATCCCAATCGCGGGTACACGTCGGCGTTCTACCAGTTCCAGGACAAGGAGTTCGCCGACGCGCCGTTCACGCCAGCCCTGGAACGTGATGGGCAGAACCATGTGATCGGCATTGTGCAGGGCATCACGCTGCCGGCGCTGTTTGGCGACGAGGGCAAGACTTCGACGCTGGAGCTGTCCTACCGGTATGACATGCAGCGGACGGACGGCACCGACTACGACGGCGCCTTCCACGTCTTTGGCGTGACTTATTACACGCCCTTGCCGCTGTGGGACTTGCGCGCGGACGTCGGGGTGACCGTCGCCTTGGAGAACTACGACAACCCCAACAGCCTCGATGCCAACCAAAGCGAGCGCGAGGACGTCGAAATCTCGCTGACAGCAGGGTTGACCAAGGAACTGTTCAAGAACGCATCTCTGCGTGTGGACTATACTTACACCGATCGCGATTCCAACGTGCAGACCGCCTTCCAGCAGCACCCGTTCGACTATGACCGCCACCGTGTGGGTGTGCGGTTCATCTACAGCTACTAGGACGGGCGGATCTGTCGGCGATCACGGTTTGTTTGGCATGGATGCTGCGTGAACGACGGCCGGGACTTTCAGGGTCGCTTTCCGCACCTAACCAGCGGAAAATGCAAGGATTCGACCCAACCTACGACGGTTCGGCCTGTCATATGGATACGGGTGCACCTTCTGCCAGAGAGGGGGCATCCGCCAGATCTGGGGAGGATCCCTGGCTGAGTTGGGAGCGTAGCCATGCGAAGCATCTTTGGTAAGTGGTCCGCCCGCACTGCCTTGGCGCTGGCCGCGGCGACGGCATCTGTCACGATCGCGCCCGGGACGGTGCTCGCTGCGGAGAATCAGCCCATCGGCCGCATCACGGCTGCTTTCGGAACAGGCAGCATCTTCTCCGATGATCAGGCCCGTGCCGCCGACCTCCATGCCCTGGTCAACAACGACGAACTGATCACCACCGGCGCCGGCGGCGTCTCGGTGCTCCTGGCCAGCCGCGTCGTCCTGAAGGTCGACTCGCACTCAGCCGTCCGTATTTGGGAATCCACCGGCCAGACCAATATCCTCGTCGAGTACGGAACCGTCCACGTGTTCGTCGGCCGCCGCGCGGTCGAAAATGGCTTTGTCGCCGTCCATGATGGCAACGGCCGCGTCGAGACGACGACCGCCGTCTTCCTCGCCAGCTACGATCCCACCACACGTCGCAGCTACTACGCCTGCGAGGAAAACCAGATCCGCATCGAGCCGCGCGCCCAAGGCGCCAAGCCCTTCACACTCGGCGTCGAGCAGCAGGTTCGCCTGATGGATGGCGCCGTCGAAGGAGCCGTCGCCGTGCTGGATCGCGACGAGTTCTTCGCCCACAAGCAGGCGATGGAACGGCTGGGGCAGGTCGCGACGCAGCAGGCTGCCGATGTCTTCCGTCTGCGGTCGCGCACGCAGGATCTGCAGGGCGCGCTGCAGTCCCTGTCGGCGTCCGGCTGGATTGACCCCGCCGCGCTGGCGGCAGCCGTGCCGGATCGCGGCGCACCCCAGACCGCCGGCGCGATCAGCAGCTCCGCTGCTCGCGGCAATCAGTCCAAGGCCGCCGCTGGCAGCAAGCCCGCGCAGGCTTCGGCTGTCAGCTCCAGCGGCACAACCAGTGTGAAACCGCCGGCTGCTCCGCAGCAGGTCGCCGCGACGCCCAAACCCGCTGCCGCGCTGACGCCTGTCGCGACACCCGCGCCCGCACCCGAAGCATTGCCGCTGCCCGTTCAGCCGGATGTCTCGCTGCCGGTCGACGACACCGCGTTGGCGGTCGATCTGAAGATCGATCAGCCGGTGCAGGCCGTCCCGCCGGTCGACGTCCCCGTCGAGGTCGCAGCGCCCGCAGTCGTCGCCGATATCGCAGCGCCGCCGATCGACACGCCGGCAGTTGTGCCGCCAGCCATCGAACCGCCGGTCGTCCAGCCGCCGGTCACGGCTTCTGCCGATGTGCCGCCGCCGGTCCAGATCGAGACGCCCATCCAGGTGGATGTGCCGCCGGTTGAGACAGCCATCGTTCCGCCGGTCGCCGACATCGGCGTTGCCGCGCCGGCTGAAACCGTCGTTCCGCCGATCGAAGTGGCCGTCAAGCCGCCGGTTGAAGTCGCGCGTCCGGGCGCCATCGCCCGGCCGGTGGAGATCATCCGGCCAAGCGACACGGTCAAGCCGGTGGCTGCCATCGAGCCCAAGCCCGGTGCTGCCGTATCGATCAAAACCCCGGCAGCCGACATCGCGATCAAGCCTCCCGCCGAGGTGGCCATCGAGCTGCCGATCGATCCGGGCGCCTCGCTGCCGCCGCCGGTTGACCTGGGCGTGCAGATCCCCGTCGATACGGGCGCGGTCGTGCCGCCTGTGGCTGTCAAACCACCGGTCGATATCGTCAAGCCGCCCGTCGACGTCACGCCGCCCACCGATATTGCCGTCAAGCCTCCAGTCGACGCGATCGTGTCGCCGCCGACCGACATCGGCGTGAAGCCGCCCGTGGATGCCATCGTTCCGCCGCCCACGGATATCGGCGTCAAGCCGCCGGTCGATCCGGTTGTGCCTCCGACGGATATTGGCGTGAAGCCGCCCGTCGACGTCACGCCTCCGCCGACCGATGTCGGTGTGAAGCCGCCTGTCGACGTGACACCGCCGCCGGTGGACATCGGCGTCAAGCCGCCGGTGGACCCGGTTGTCCCGCCGCCGACGGATATCGGCGTGAAGCCGCCGGTTGAAGTGACACCTCCGCCGACGGACATTGGCGTCAAGCCGCCGGTTGATGTGAAGCCGCCGGTTGATGTGAAGCCGCCCGTCGATGTCAAACCGCCTGTGGATGTGACTCCGCCGGTAGAGGTGAAGCCCCCGGTGATCGAGCCTCCGCCGGTCGACGTGCTGCCCCCGGCTCCGGAACCGCCGCCGGTCGACATCAAGCCGCCCGTCGACGTTCCCGACGTCGCGCCGCCTCCGACGGACGTGGTGAAATAGGCCACCAGACCAGATCTCCAACCCAGCAAGCCCGACCCGCGAGCCGGGCTTGTCTGCTGTTGCGCATAGCGGGGCTGCACGCACTGCCGCGGGGCTATTTCATGGCAATCGCCGGCTAATCATGCCGAGTTTCTGGGAAAATGTTCCACGTGGAACATTTGCACGGCACACCAATCCGCAGGCGCGCAATTGTTCCACGTGGAACATTGCGCGTGTACCCGGGGCAGATGGCCATGGAATTACAGATGAACACAAAGAGGGGATGCCGGGCATCGATTGCTATCGGTGTCGATTTGTGTTCATCCGTGGTTACTTCCCCCGCGCCGTCGTGGTGAAACCATTTGCTCTGCAGCTCACCACTTCACCAGCACAGCCGTCGCGTCGTCGGCGAGTTGCTCACTGCCTGCATGCGCGATCACCGCATTGAACAGCGCCGCGATCGCGTCCTGGTCGGCCGGCGTGCGTCTGAGTACCTCACCGGTCATCTCGAAGCCGAACTGCATCTCCGGAGAAGGTATGCCGCCCGGCGGAACGGGGCTCATCTGCTCGATGATCCCGTCAGAGACGATCAGCGCCCGGGCGCCTTCGGGCAGCTCGATTGTCTGGTCCTCGTAGTCGGGCTCGTCGAGGATCCCGATGGGCAAGCCGCCGCCGGCGCTCAGCGGCTCGATGCTGCCGTCAGCCCGCGCCATCATCGCGTGGCCGTGGCCGGCATCGACATATCGCAGCGTTCGCGCCTTGGCGTCGAACACGCCCACCCACAGCGTCACAAACCGGCTCTCCGGTCGGCGCGGATGCACGAAACGGCAAAGGTCCACGACGGCTCGATGCGGATCGCCATGCTGCTGCAGCGCCGCATGGAGAAATCCCTGCGTCGTCGTCATCAGCACCGATGCCGACACGCCCTTGCCCGTCACGTCGCCCAGCGTCACAGCCAGCCGATCCTCGCCCAGCGGGATCACATCGAAAAAGTCGCCGCCCATGTGCATACCGGGCCGGGACTCGCCGATGTACGCGATCGATCCGAAGTTTCCTTCGCGCTTCGGCAGGATCCACCGCTGGGCTTCGGCGCCGGCGTGCAGCTCAGCCTGGATCCGCGCATGTCGCTGCTCGATCTCCTTCCGTTTGAGGTTCGACAGTGCGAGGCTGGCGATGCGCCCCAACGCCAGGCAGAAGGCCGCTGCATTTGGCCGTGGGCCGTGATAGCGCCCGCTGCGGCCGTACAGGTCGCCGCGCGCATCGAGATACAGATATCCGGCGATCGTCTGCCCGAGCATCAGCGGGATGCAGATTGCCGATGTGATACGATTGAGCACGATGCTCTCGGATGTCGACGCGATCGTGTCGGTGCCGCCGAGCTCAGCGACGACGCCCTGCGACGCGACCTGTATCAGCGTACGGCTGTACAGCGCCGCGCGCTGCGGTTGATCGCTGGTCGAGCGCGATGCGACGACTTCGACGCGGCCATCGGCATCCACCGGGCGAAGCCAGGCTGCATTCGGCAGGCCGCTGCCGCGGCAGGCTTCTTCGAGCACGATCTCAGCCAGCGCGCTTTCACTCTCAGCCGCGTGGATGCCCGCGGCGGCTTCCAGCAGCAGGCCGAGCATCTCGTCCTGCAGCTTGCCACCCTGGCGATCGGCGACCTGCCGCACGAGCGTCTGAACGTTCTCGCTGTCGTCGACGGAAACCAGCCCGCGTCCCGGCCGATGCGATCGGCTGAAGCTGAGCGTCCACGGTGTGACGCGGATCAGGTCGCCTTCGCTGAGCGGCACCGGCTGCTGCGGCTGGATGCGGTAACCGTTGACGAACGTGCCCCATGTGCTGCCCAGATCTGTGATCTGCCAGCCATGCTCGTCATAGGTGAGGCGGGCGTGGAACCGCGAGACCTTCTCCGCGTCGGCAGGCAGCTTGATCTGGCAGCTATCGTGCCGTCCCAGCGTCAGCCCGCCATCGCGAGGGGAAAGCTCAATGTCCGCCAGCGGCGGCCCGGACAGACGGACCAGCCATCCTGTCGATGCAACCGGTGTCGTTGTTGCCATGGCGCATCAGCATACCCGCCGCGACGGCCGGCTGCGATGGTGCGCGTGACAGCTGGAAGGGGGCCGGTAGGTGTGACCAAGAATGCAACACCTCCGGCACAACAGGCACGTCTTCCGCACGGAGGGACGCCGCAGGGCAGGGCCGATCCGTTGCCGGCGCTTACTGCAGGTAGGTGATTGCCTTGTCTCAGCGTCGAGGACGCACATGGCGACCTCACGTGCGGGACGCATGAGCCGCTGTGTGTCAGGCTTGCACTTCGATGGCTTAGCTACCCGAGCAACCATCGGTCGAGAGGGTCACGATGCCCGCGTCCAGCAGGGCCCGCTGCAGGCGACCGATATGATCGCGATCCATCGTTTCGACGGTGCAGACGACGCGGACGGCTGAGAAGTCCGCGCCGGAGAAGGCGCGATCGTGTGCGATGTCGCGGACGCTGGCGCCGCTGGCTGCGATGACGCGCGTCAGGCGCTCCAAGCCGCCGGGGCGATCGCTGATGACAGCCGTGAATCGCCAAAGCCGGCCGTCGACGACCATGCCGTGTTCGATCACGCGGCTGATGATGGCTGGATCGATATTGCCGCCGCTCAGCAGCAGCACAACGCGCTTGCCCGCGAGCTCCGGGCACTGGCCGGACATCAGGGCAGCCAGCGCCGCCGCGCCCGCGCCTTCGACGACGCTCTTTTCCATCTCCATCAACCGGAGGATCGCCAGTGCCAACACGTCTTCCGAAACCGTGACCATCCGATCGATCAGCGGCTGAACCGTGGTGAAGGTGATCTCGCCCGGCTGGCCGACAGCCAGACCATCAGCCAGTGTCGCATGCGGCGCGACGGCCACTCGCCTGCCGGCATCGCGTGAAGCGCTGAAGCACGCCATCACCGTCGGCTCGACACCGATGATCTTCACCTCCGGCCGGACATGCTTGATGGCCAACGCAATGCCCGCGATCAGCCCGCCGCCGCCGACAGGCACGATGATCGCATCCAGATCCGGTACCTGCTCCAGTACTTCCAGGCCGATCGTGCCCTGGCCGGCAATGATGGCTGGGTCATCAAATCCGTGAACCAGCGTCAGGTTCTCCGCGACAGCGAGTTGGTCCGCCTTCGCACGCGCAGCCTCAAAGCCATCACCCTCCTGCACGATGCGCGCCCCAAGCCGGCGGCAGGTCGTCACCTTGATCAGCGGCGCGAAGCGCGGCATGACGACCGTCACCGGAATGCCCAGCCGCTGGCCGTGATACGCCAGGGCCAGCGCGTGATTGCCGGCGCTGGCGGCGATGACGCCGCGGCAGCGCTGGTCATCGCTGAGGCCCATCAGAGCATTGGCTGCGCCGCGCTCCTTGAAGCTGCCGGTCCGCTGGAGGTAGTCCAGCTTGCAGAACACATGGCAGCCGACGAGCTCCGACAACGGCACGGACTCGGGGCAGGGGGAGAAGTAGATCGCATCCGAAATGCGTTTCCGCGCAGCCACGATATCTGAGTAGCTGATCATGCTGAACCTGTGCAGGCGTAACAGTCAAACCCCGGTCATTGCGTCCTGCCGCGCGCGTCAATGGGCAGCTTCTCGATGCTGCCGTCGGCCATCTTCAGGAAGGCCGCATCCGCCAGGTTGATGCACGGGCAAATGTGGTTGGGGATGACCGTCACGCGCTCGCCAACGCGCGGGGTACGCCCGCAGCGGGACACATCCAGCTCGCCATGCTCCTCTGTAAGACGAACGATCTGGGCCTCGGGATACTCCACCACATACCCGAAGCCGGAATCCGGCTGGGGGATGTTGCGGTCGCTGGTGAGCGTCTTGCTGCCGGCATCGATGACAGCCTTGCCGGGAACGGCTGTGCTCACGACTGTACAGACAAACCGCGCGGCGCAGTCGTCGAGCGTGCAGTGGCCGCTGCGGACGGTGTTCATGTCATTGTAGATGTACGTGCCGGGGCGGATCTCGGTCTGGCTGGTGATCAGGTGAGACTGATAGGCCGTCGGCGTCGAGCCGCCGGAGACGATCGACACCGACAAGCCGGACCGTCGAAATGCACCGACAGCCTGAGCGAGCAGGGCGTCGATGCGTTTCAGCTCGTCACCCTGCTCCTGCGCCGGCGCGTAGATGTGGCCGGGATAGAAGAACAGCCCATCCACGCGCAGGCCGGGCTTGCCATCGATGTATTGTGCGAGGCGAAGGGCAAGCTCGGGTGACTGCACGCCCGTTCGATGGTGGCCGACATCGATGTCCACCAGCACGCCGATGGTCGAGCCGGCCTGATAGGCCATGGCTGACAGCGCGTCGGCGGCTTCGCTGGAGTCGATGGCGACGCGCAGCGTGGCTTCGCGCGCGAGCTGCGCGACCTGCCGGGCGCGATGGGCATCGCACGCGGGATAGGCCACGAGCAGGTCCCTGGCTGCCTGGAGCATCACCTCGGCTTCGCCGGCTTTGGCAACGGTCAGGCCGGTGGCGCCGGCTTCGAGCTGAAGGCGCGCCATCCGCAGCGACTTGTGCGTCTTGGTGTGCGGGCGGACGGCCAGGCCATGCGATTTGGCATACGCAGCCAGCCGATCGATGTTCCGCTGGACGGCGGCCATGTCGATCAGCAGGGCGGGTGTGGGCAGCGCTTGGCAGCAGTTGTTCATCGCGGTCGTGTCCTCGTAGGCGTCAGTACGGCAGCACCTGCACAGGGAAGTAGTCGTGGCCCAGAGACGCCAGGATGAAGTTGATCACCAGCCATGTCGCAGCCGCCAGAGCTTCACCAAAGATCAGCCCGACAAATACCGGCTTGGAGGCCTGGTAGAGGCTGGCGCCGCCGAACTTCAGCAGGATAACCTTCAATGCCCATCCGAGCATCAGGCTGTACCAGGCTTCGCCCATGTACCATGTGAAACAGGCGACATACCCGACCGGCAGCAGCGGCCAGCTCGTGTAGCGAAGCGTCAGGACCTGAAGCAGGGCCGTGATGCCGAACCCGACAGACATATTCGTGATCGGCGAGTAGGACAGGTTCGGCGACTGCCCCTGGCCGAACTGTTTGACCGGTTCCACCAGATCGACGCGCGGCCGATCCTCCAGCCCGTAGGCATTGACCACCAGCCCGGCTTCGGTCGTCAGCGGTGTTGCCTCGGTGTAGTACATCCGCAGCGAGCTGTAGACCGCGACGACCAGGCCGATCATGACCGCCCAGCTCATCACCAGAACGAGCTGTCGATAGCGCGGATGCTGCGGCTCGACATCCTGCTCGATGCGGAGGGCGTGAGCCGCCATCGGCGTGAGCGATTCGCGCGTGCTGAGTGCGCCCATCGGACTGGTCAGGCCGGCGATCACGGCATCGGTGGTCGTGATGCTGCCGGCGGGAGCGAGCGTCATCAGGTGCGTATGCCCGCCGTAGAAGCGGAAGAACGGTACGCCCGTTTCCGCGACGAATCGGGTGATGCCGAGCTGTGCCATCAGCATCATCACGACCAGTGCCGCAGCCAGCCACACCTGCATGCCCACAAACACCAGCCATCCGAACATCACGGCACATGCCGCCAGGAACAGGAACGCCGACACCCGATAGGACCCGTCCGGATGGACAGCCGGCCGGTTCAGTCGCACCAGATCAAGCGCGATCCTCGCGAAATGATGACGCCCGATCCACAGCACGCCACCGGCGAACGCGATCGTGGCGCCCAGATGCTGATACTCGGTCGCCGGCGCGGGCAGATCGCCGCCCATGACGTTGAGCTGCACGCGATACAGGCTGACCAGCAGGAACGTCGCCCACAGGCTGAACGCCACACGCGTGCGGACGAAATAGGTGATGCCGATGAAGGTGAAGTAGATCGTCGCCGACTTGATCCCGCCATGCAGGAAGACCCACGGCCGCTCCGAGAAGATGCTGCTGAGGTTGTAGCTCAGCGGAATCTGCGGGACGTTGGTCGGGAAATGCGGGCTGAGGGCGTTGATGTTGTGGATGACGAACACGAATCCCAGCGCGATCCAGAAGCTGCGTGAGGCAAACAGCTCGTTGAACCATCGCCCCGGTCGCGCCGGCTCGATGATGGCGGTCTGGATTTGCGCGATGGGGAAGGGCAGGCGTTCGTTGTTGGCCCATTGGGGCACGACGATCACGGCCATCGCCACCATCGCGACCAGCCAGGCGATGACAAACGCGCTCCAGCCGAGCAGTGTCGGCAGCCACGCCGCGTAAGGGATGGCCTGCCCATCAGGAACGCGATTGTAGAAGAAGCCAACAATCCAACTGCTGCGGCCGTCGGCAAAGTCCTCGACAGGGAACAGCCAGGACGGCAGCGACAGCCCGCTGAACAACTTCCAGAAGGTCGGATCCTCCAGGCCGATGCGGAACGGCGCCACGAGCATCGGCAGCCAGCCACGCAGGAAGCCCTGCGTCGGCAGGGCACTACCTGCCAGAAGCATCGCGAGGATGACGGTCAGCTCGCGCGCGCTAAGAGCATGGCGCGGCGCCAGCCGGCTGAGCGGTGCGTTAACAACGATCACGAGGAAAAACATCGCCAGCACGACGCCCAGGGGCAGGTAGCTGCCCACCAGCGCGGTGTTGACGATGACATAGTCGTTGTATGGGGCGAGGGCGCAGATGAGCACCACGCCGAGGGTCCCGATCAGCAGGCTGCGGAGCGACAGGCGGGAGCGGGATTGATCCTTCAGGGGGAGTTTATCGCGGCCGGCGGACGAGGTCGCGTCGGCGGCGGGCCGGTCTGTGGCGTTTGAATTTGCCATAAATCAATCGTCCATAATAGCAGTTAAATCAAGCAGATGCAAAAGATTCATTTTTCTGTTGCACGGACGCTTACCGGACGCTAGGCTTCTGGAAGCATTGGAGGAACCACATGAGAGCAATGAGCGTCCCGATCGTGCTGGGCGTCATCGGCTGTGCCTCCGCCGTGCACGCACAGGCCCTGACCGTCAACGCCGGGTCCCACGTCATCCAGGCCCAGCCGAACCAGGTCATCAGCATTTACGTCTCCGGTGGCGCCGAGATCCTCGGCGCGGACCTGGTGCTTCAGATCGGAGACGGCGTTGCCGGGCCGATCATCACCGGCGTCGACCTCGAGTCGGGGATCTTCCTGAGCAACCATACCGGACAATCCGGTGACATCTCGCTGGGGCGAACGGCGTTCTACTCGATCACGGCGGATTCGGAGCCGGTGATCGGAGAAGGCCTGTGGGCTCAGATCGAGCTCGATGCCAGCGGCGTGCCGGAGGGCACGTACTCCCTCGGCTTTGGTCCGGTGGAGTATCCCGGGTTCGGCACGATCGAATCGGTCTTCTTCAGCCCGACCGTGATCACCGTCCCCACGGACTTTATCTCCGGAACCATCACGGTCGTTCCCGAGCCGTCAGCGCTTCTGGGTGCGATCGCGTTGTCGGCCATTGCGCCGCTGCGTCGCCGCCGCATGTAGCCCTGCCGCGGTCCCAGCAGCCCAGTCGCCGCCGTGGCACGGCCATGTTCGGAGGAAGCATCGATGAGGCGCTCAGGAAAAGTACGCACTTCCGGGGGGAGGACTCAGTCGCGAAACGGTGAATGCGCGATCCAGCAACTGGAAACGCGACGCCTGCTCAGTGCCATTGCCGGCCGGTTCCTGTTCTACGACAACTCGTACTTCGATCAGAACACGCCGGGCCCCAATGCCGCCGATGACGCAGCCATCGCCATCGACAAGAAGGCACTTCTGCCCGGACAGACAGCAACCTTCGCCAACTACAGCAGTTACAGCCGCGGCATCAACGGCATCTTCGTCGATTTCGCAAAGTTGCCGAACCCCTCAGCGGTCGGGCTGAGCGATTTTGAGTTTGCGGTCGGCACGAGCCCGGACGCCTCGACATGGACGGCGGCGCCTGCGCCCGTGAGCATCACGGTGCGCACCGGTGCGGGCATTGGCGGCAGCGATCGCGTGTCACTGATCTGGGCGGATGGCGCGATTGCAGGCAAGTGGCTGCGCGTGACTGTTCGCGCGACGGCGGCGACGGGCCTGGCGGTTAGCGATGTCTTCTATTTCGGCAATGCCGTCGGCGAAGCCGGCGATTCGCCGACCAACGCGCTAGTGACCAGTGCCGACGAGCTGCTTGCGCGCATCAATCCGCGCACCCCGGCGAATCCGGCTCCGATCACCGATCCTTACGACTACAACCGTGACGGCCTTGTCGATGCCCAGGACCAGTTGATCGCGCGGACGAATCGTACCAGTCCGGTGAACGGTCTGCCGCTGATCACGGCTCCGCAGGAGGCGGTACTGCACCTGCGCCCCGAGGCCCTGGCGGCTGAGGCGTGGCTGAAGTCGGTAAGCCAGAATGATTCGCCGCAGACGATCTACGACGCGTTTAACGCCTTTTCGCGCACGCACTTCGGCGCGCAGGCCGATCCGCTGGTCTATGAGAAGTACGGCCAGACGCTGAACTTTGTCGCGGACGGGGAGTGGATCCATGTCTCGGAAAACTCCGCGTCCATCGGCTTCCAGACGAATCTGCCGGCGGTGACCTGGATCGAGTACGGCACGACGACCGCCTACGGGCAGCGCACCGATCCGACCGATCGGTTCTATTCGATCCATCTGCAGCAGCTCAAGGGACTGCAGACGGGGCAGACCTATCACTACCGCATCGTCGCGGTCGACGAGCGGGGGCAGGTGCTGATGTCCGAGGACCGGACGATCACACCGCAGGTCATCCCCGGCGCGATCTATCTGTATCAGAAGGCAGACGGCTCGCCGCACCAGCTCACCCAGGGCGGCAAGACGTACGTCCTGAAGGAGGACCTGATCGTGTCGGGCAAGGCGATCGATTCGCTGCGCGACGACATCACGATCGACCTCAACGGCCACACGATCATCTTCGGTCAGGGCGCGCAGGCGGCAGCGGATGTCTGGGGCATCGACATTCGCGGCGGCTACAACGGCGCTACGGAGATCAACGGCCAGGGCAGCCGCGTTCGTGTCGTGAACGGCACGATCATGCAGGGCGAGAGCCCGGTGATGCAGACCAACACCGATCCGTACCTGCTGAATGCGATCCGGGCGACGGGCGCATCGCACGAGATTGCCGGTGTGAACATCATCTACCACGCCTCGCAGAGCTGGGGCATCCAGATGAACCACTCCATCGGCAACGCATGGATTCATCACAACGTGATCCGCGACATGGGCGCGGTGATCACGGATCGCCATGGCGCCGGCACCCGCGCGATCGGCTGGCGGTTCCCGAAGGAGGATCTGAACAACTTCAAGGTCGACCACAACCTCATCCCGCGCATCCGCCAGAACGGCATCAGCGTGGCGCATGACATCAGCTACAACGAGATCTACGTCGATAGCTGGTCGACCAACTCCTTTGCCATCCAGCCGCTCTCGATCGAAGGCATCGACGCCGGCACCAACATCGGCAACCGGATCTTTGCGACGGGGTACAACCCGTATGGGTTCGGGTGGGCGCATGAGAACCTGCTGGTGCAGGACAATCTGGTCCACCTGTTCGGCATCAATGTGCACAACCGTTGGCCGGAGAACTGGGGCGACGTGAACCTGCTGGCTGGGTTCCGCATCACCAACTACTCGCCCGGCGGTCAGCCGCGCAACAACCTGGTCTATCGCGACAACCTGATCCTTGGCTTTGCCAAGGAAGGGGCGCAGATCGAAGGCACGCGCTTCTACTCCGATGTCAGCATTGCGAATGTGCTGTTCACGAACAACGTCGTGAAGGCCGAGTCGCTGGACATGGAGACGCTCGACGTCGCCGCGATCGTGACACAGGGTTACTTCCGCAAGCTCGATTCGCTGCCGATCTTCTACACCGATTCGAAGCTGATCTCGAACCGCACGATCGTGCAGTTCGGCTCGGCCTACGGCCGCGGCAACAACCATCACTTCGAGCGCATCGAGTTCATTCGGACCGGCGATCGCGAAGACTTTGCGACCTTCCGATTCGACGGGACCTACTGGAGCGTCGGGCACGTTGTGCTCGACGGCATCTACGGCCCCGGCACGGCGTGGAACGACGTCTATTGGGAAGAAACCGGCACGCCCAGCATGTACACGGTGAAGTGGACGCTGGATCTGCAGGTGCCGGCGGGAGCGGAGGTGACGATCCTCGATGCCAACGGCAATGTCGAGTTCAGCGGCATTGCCGACAGCACCGGCCGGCTGGCCATCCCGCTGACCCATGCCGACATTCGGCCGACCGAGTGGTATCCCGGCCATACGGGCGATGGGCCGCGCGTGCGGGAAATGGATAAGCACCAGGAGATCCTGTACACGCCGCACACCGTCACCGTGACGCTCGATGGTCTGAGCACGACCCGCACGGTTGAGATGACCCAGCGGCGCGAGCTGACGATCAACGCGTCTGACCTTCAGCCGATGGCCCTGGCGACGGGCATGGTCGCTCCGGCGACCAGCTTCAGCTCAACACAGTCGGGCGCGTATGTCGCCCTCGGCCGAAGCTGGGCCCGAGGCGGGGCCGTGACGCCGAGAGGGCCGATCTCGTCGCCGTTCGCCCAGGATCGGCTGATCGATCCGCGCCTCGATGACGCAGACGACCAGGATGTTTCCGTATTCGATGTGCCGCAACCCCTGATTCAATGACTGACACACTTACTCGTCCGACTGTTACGCGTTCTGACCTTTGTGAAGGCCTTCGAGCCTGCGGCATCGAAGCCGGCGACGTGCTGATCGTTCACGCGTCGATGAAATCGCTGGGGTATGTGGAAGGCGGCCCAGCCGCGGTGATCGCGGCGATGCAGGACGTGCTGACACCCCGCGGCACGCTGCTGATGCCGACGTTCGCTGTGCCCCAGCCGGATGGGATGTTCTATGTGAACAGCACACCCAGCCGGACGGGGCTGCTCACGGAGACGCTTCGCATCACGCCCGACGTCGTGCGGAGCTGGCATCCAACGCACTCGGTAACGGCATGGGGCGCCAATGCCCGGGAGTGGTCGGTGGGGCATCACCTCATCGGCGGCCTGGGCGTGGGCAGCCCGTTCCACCGGGCGGCTGAAGCCGGCGCGAAGGTGCTCATGATTGGCTGCGATATGTGCACGTGCAGCCTCGTGCATGTGGCGGAGTCGATCGTGCGCGTGCCGTATCTGGGGAACGTCTACTACAACGGCAGCGACCGGATCCTGACGGTCGTGACGCCGGCCGGAAAGCACCTGACCGTTCGGCAGATCGATCCGCCGACCTGCTCATCGGGCTTCAGCCTGGTGCAGCGGGAGATGGAAGCGGCAGGGCAGATCCGACAGGTGAAGCTGGGCGCGGCGCCGTGCCTGCTGTTCAGCGGCCGCGAGGCTTTGGAGACGGCGGTTCGCATCCTGCGAAAAGACCCAGCCGCGCTGCTCTGCCATCGCACCCAGTGCACCGTCTGCCCACGCGCACGCGCGTATATCGCGTCGCACAGCTAACGCGTTTCAGCTCTGACAGAAGCATCGGGCGTCGCTGCGGTCAAGCCAGGAACTGCAGCGACGCCCTGTTTTTCGTCATCGGCCAAGGTTTCGATGTTTCGCTGATTCTCGACGAGAAAACACCACCCCGTACGGGAGGTTCGCTGTCCCGTGCGGGGTGGTTGTGTTACACCCAATGCGAGGTGTGGATCAGTGACGTCGCCGGCGGATCAATCCGATACCGCCAAGCGCCAGGACGCCCAGAGCCGCCGGCTCGGGTACCGGCGTGATGGTCAACGCGCCCAGATACTGATACCTGCGGGATGACGGCTTGTAGACATCGAAGACGATGTAGCCGTTGGCATCGGGGGCGACGTCTTCGAAGACGAAGTAGGCCTCGCCCCTATTCGTTTCGCCGATCCTGCCGGCTGCGAAGTCAATGTCTTGGATATCACTACCGATCTGGATGCCCAGCCCGCGGAAATTCTGGTTGCTGTTCGCGCCGTAGAACTCCAGCGTATAGGTGAGGTTGGGATTGAGCCCCTCAATCCGGATCGACGCCGTGTCAATGTACTGGTTGCCCGGCGTACTGGGATCAATGTCGTTGTAGTAGTCGGCGTACCAGGAATCGAGCGTCACTCCCGGGTCATAGTCGGTGGCGGCGCTGGCATCGGTGCCGTTGGTGACAGGACCGGTGAAGCCTGACAGGACGTTCAGGCTGACGGTCGTGGTCTTGCCGTCGGCGTCCTTGGCGTTCTCCAGGACGACACCGAGGCTGGGGGTTCCCAGGACGTTCCAGTAACGATCTTTGGAGTCGACGTTGGTGGCTGTATCCCAGCCGTTGCCGCCCGTGTTGGAGGTGGTGGCGAAATCGATATGGATCGAAGCGGCGTGAGCCGCGGTCGCCACTCCCAGCACGGACGCGAACAGCAGACCCCGGGCTGCCATGTGCTTGCTTGCGGACATGTGGTCCTCCTGAAAGTAGAGCAAAGAGATGGTTGGTCCAAACATAACGTACCATGCTCCTGCCAAAGTTCAAGAAAATTGTAACATTTCTTGATGGCTGAAAATAAAGGGGTTATGATCAATTCAGATATATTTCCTTGGAGCGTTCTCGATGGCCGCCAAGGCATTTGATCCAACCCCGTACACAGGCATTCACGCCCGTTGCGACAACCCCATCCATGCCGCCGTCCTGCTGGAGAACAGCACGATCAGCCGGACCGTTTACCGCCCGGGGACAGTCGACTGGGTCATGTTCGATCAGGCGGTCGTGCTCCAGGAATCGACAGCCGAGTACCTCTATTCCGACTTCACGCCGCTGCATCAGCGGTACGTCCGCGGGACGCGCATCTACCTCGAGAAGATTGTCGATGCCGTCACTGCCGGCTTGACGGATGAGCGGGCCAAGGCGCTTGCGCTGTTGGACTGGTGCCGGGATATCCCCTGGACCTACACCCGCGGCGCCTGGCTGACGGGTGGTGACGCAGGCGGGGAGCTGTTCTTCGGCGGCGCGGAGGAGGAGGTCATCCGCAAGGGCTCATGCATCTGCAACGAGCAGGCACGTGTGCTGGGGATCCTGGCGCAGATCGCTGGCCTGCCGTCGCGATATGTCGGCCACATGACGCTGATCGACTATGACAACGTGCGCTCGAGCACTGGCCACGGCGTCAACGAGATCTACGTCGAAGGGAAGTGGGCGTACTTCGACATCCGCGGCCGCTACTTCGTGAAGGATGACGGTTCGCTGGCATCGGCTTGGGATCTGATCAAGGACCCGGGGCTGATCCACCGTCAGCCGCCGGAGGTGCTGGCGCATCGCTGCCCGCGTGCTGACCACAGCTTGGCGGACGCGTACTACCGGCCGACCACGGTGACGATCATCGCCAATTACCTGGCTGCCGATCACGGCAGCTATGACTACGCATGGGTCTACCCTTCGGCATCCCTCGCGCGCGAGGCCCGCGAAGCCGGCCGCCGTATCCGCGTCACGCGCCATCGCGATCTGCTGCCGCAACCGAAGCTGCGGATCTGATGGTCCGGAACCCCGGATAGACACGGAACGCAGATGAGCGGGGAAGTGGGGGGCATGCGCTCACGCGGACGCTGATGCGCGCGTGATGCGTGGTGCATGATGAATGATGAAGCGGACGCGGCGGCGACGATTCTCCGCGTTCCGGTATCATCCGCGCGAATCTCTTGTGAAGGTCTTCTTTCGCTGCGTTCAGGATGGCAGCTTCGAGCGACTGCTGGATGGATGCACAGTGTTGATCCGTCCGTGTTCATCTGTGTCCGTCCGTGACTCCGACCCCTCCCCAAAAAAAGCAAACCCCATGACGTGGGGTCATGGGGTTCACCTTGAGGAAAATGAGGCTGTTGATCAGCGGCGCCGACGCCGCAGCAGGCCGACCGTGCCCAGCGCCAGCAGCGAAAGGGCCGCCGGCTCGGGGACCAGATTGATCTGGCCGGGTGTGCTGTAGTCCAGCTCGTAGCCCTCGGGCAGACCGACGACGTCTACGAAGGTGCCAGTCAGGCTGCCGCTATAGGTCAGAATCGTGTACGACGAGGCCGTCAGCGGACTGAGTTCGGTGAACACCAGCCGAGTGAACGCGCCGATCGTCAGATCGCCGTTGAGCACCAGGAGGTCCGACGTATTGCCGTCGAGGTCGATCTGCAGATGTAGCCAGTTAGTCTGAGTATTCGACGCGCCCTGCAACGTGAACTGATTGTTGTTGCCGGCTGTACCGATGGTCAGCGTTCCAATGGTGCCGTTGGTACCAGGCGCGATGTACGCGTGGCGATTGGCTTGCGATGTGTGGAGCAACGTAGTGAACACCTTGTTCTCCGCCATGCCGATGCTGCCGCTGCCCGACAGCGACCCCTGACCCAGCGTGATGTTGCCGGCGCCGGTCCAGGTACCATCAACACGCAGATTACCGGCTCGGCTGGTCTCGCCGATCTTCACGTCGCCGGAGAGGGTATTGGCATCGCCCGCCAGCACGATCGTACCCGTGCCGATGTTGTAGTAGCCGGTCAGGTTCTGGTCGATGATCAGCCTGCCGTTGCCGGTCAGATTGCCGGTGATCGTGGCCGTCGTGCCGTTGGCTGCGGCCATGCGGAGGATCTGATTCTCGACGTTGATGTTCGAGCTGTGCGTGGTGTTGGTCGTCGCGGTGAAGCCGATGCTCATTGACAAGTCGGCCCCGCTGGTCGGCAGCTTGACGTTCACATTGTTGTTGACGCCCAGTGCATCCGAGGCGCCGACCTCGACCACGAAGTTCTTGGAACCGTTTCGGCCGTTGAATGTGATATCACCGAGGAAGTTGAGGTTGGATTGGGTGAGCGTGAGCACGGGATGGTTATTGTTGCTGCTGCCGCCGCCGCGTGCCCAGAAATCCACCTGGAGGAGGCTTCCCGCGACGCTCTGCACCTGACCCAGGCTTACCTTCACCACGAAGTAGCTGTTGACGTAGGAGGGCATGATCTCCCAGACAGATGTGGCGGACTCGACGCCATCATCAATGCGTGTGACTACGTTGGTGAGGTCCAGAGCGTTGGCGCGGTATCCTCCGCTGGGAGACAATACGTCGTTGCGATCGACGACCAGCTTATTGAGCTGTAGCGTACCGCCCGTGCCGGGAGTGATGGTGTAGGTGAAATCATCACTGCTGCTGGTCGCCTGCGTGTAGACGTGAAGCGTGTCAATGACGCGATCCCCGTCGAGCGTGAGCGTCCGGTTCGCGGTCAGGATCGAGTTGTTCAGCTTCAGGACATCCGCACCTTCCCAGTCTGGGGCGGATGACCAGTTGGCATTGTCGGCCCAACTGCCGTCGCCATCGAGCATCCAGTCGACTTCGGCAGCGGTAGACCATGTGGCGCCGGCTGCCACCGCGAGCGCAAGTGCGGCAAAAGATGGGTGACGCATTTACTTTCCTCCTGTTGTGGATGACATGATTCGGTGCAGCCGGGCATTTCGGCCCAGGCCCAGGAACAGTCGTTGGCTATGAGTAAGTGTACCTCATAGGGGATGGAAGTCAACTAAAAATGAACTTTCTCTAACGGTTGATATTAAAAGACTTAGAGACAAGTCATTCAGGATGCGACTGACGGCGGGCCGGCTTGGCGCCGTTGCCTTGGTCATGCTCATCCGGAGACGAGCTGCTCAATCGCCAGCAGGTTGAGCAGAGCGCGGGGGACGAAGCTGCCGGGCAGGACGTACTCCTGATCGGCCTGGCCGTCGGGGGAACGTGTGGCACAGTGGGGGTTGCCGCCGATCGGGCCCAGGCCGTCGATCGTGGGGACCAGATCGTATGTGAAGTTGCCGTCGCTGAGACCGCCGCGCCCGCGGCCGGCGACGGCCAGGCCGATCCGTTGACCAGCCGACTGCCAAATCTCCAGCAGCCGCTGGGTTGCCGGATTCGCCGGCCAAGCTGGCAAACGCTTTCGGCAGATCACTTCCACCTGGCAGGGATATCCGTCCGTCGCACTGGCTACCGTCGACAGGCCATCCATCGCCAGCACAGCCTGAACGGCTGATTCCAGCACTGCCGGATCAAACGCCCGCAGTTCGAGCATCGCCTCCGCGCGATCCGGCACACGGTTGACCGTCACACCGCCACGGACGATCCCGACATTGCACGTCAGCTCCCGCTGGTAGTCGGTCAATGCGCTCGCCCGCTGAACGAAGTCGCATAGTTGCACGATCGCATTGGCGCCGCGAGGGTGATCGACGCCCGCATGGGCGGCGCGGCCGTGGCTGATCGCGGTCAAGCCGGCGCTTCCCTTGCGGTGCGTGATGACCTGATGAACGCCGTCGCGCAGTTTGCCGCCTTCGAAGACGAGATTGGCGATGGCGTCTGTGCCAAGCAGCCGCCGCTGGAGATGGCCGAAATCGCTGTCCAGCCCCTCCTCGGCTGCGTTGAGCATCACGATCCAGGTGATGTCATCGAACAGCGCCGGTGCCGCGTCGCGCAACGCCGACAGCATCATCCAGATCAGCACGTTGCCGCCCTTGATGTCGACCGTGCCTGGGCCGTAGATGCGATCACCGACTGGCCGCCACGCGAAATCGTTGGCTTGCTCTTCGTCAGCCGTGTAGACGGTGTCGAGATGCCCGACCAAGCCGATCCGCCGGCCGCTGCGGCCGGGGCGCGTGAGGATCAGGTGGCGCCCGAGCGGGGGGCGCGGCTCGGTGACACACGCGATCGCCTGTGGACGCTGGGCCGAAAAGCCCAGCGGGGCGAAGAGGTTAGCCGTCAGATCACCAAGACGGTTGACGCCTTCCGCATTCAACGTAAAGGAGTTGATCGCGACCATCTGGCGCAGCGCGCCAAGCGCTGACGGCAGGAGGGCTTCAAGCCGATCGGCAAGACGTTGCGGATTGAGGCGGTCTGGCTGCATGGTCCTAATGTATGTCGACGTTCCCGGCTATGCGATCGGCGGCACGTCCAGCGGAATGCCGCCCTGGCGCAGCGACATTGTAGCCTGATAGCCAGCCGCGACGGCCATGCGCGCCTCGAATGGCTTGCAGCTCGGCTCGCACAGACCGCGCAGATAGCCGATGAACTCGCGGATCATCCGCGGATCAGCGCCGTCGTGACCGCCGGTCTCATTTTCGAGCACCAGGTGCATCGTGCCTTCGGGGGCGTTGTTCACGCGCTTGTCCCAGATGCGGATGACCCAACGGCCCTGCGCATCGCGGACATTCTCAAGCCGGCCGGCGTCGCCGATGAACGTCCAGTTGCGCATCTCATCGGGCGTGTAGTGGCACTGCTGATAGGCCAGCAGGATGCCGTTATCCAGCTCGGCATGCAGCATGCTCAGATCCTCCACGTCGATGACGGGATTGAGATTGCGCGCCTCGAGCGGCGGCCAGTTGGCTGTGTTCCAACGCTTCGACCACGGTTCCTCAACCTGCGGGCCGCGCGGAACGCGGTTGTAGACCGACAGCCGTCCCATCGCATGGACGCGCCGCGTGTATCCGCCGCAAAGCCAGTGCACTACGTCCAGGTCATGGGCGGCTTTCTGCAGCAGCAGGCCGGTTGTGTAGCGCCGGTCGGCATGCCAGTCCTTGAAGTAGGCATCGCCGCCGTAGGCGATGAAGTGCCGCTCCCAAGCGGTCTGCACCTGGCCGATAGTGCCCTGGTCGATGAGCTGCTTCATCTTCAGGACCCAGTGCATGTGGCGCATATTGTGGCCGACGTACAGCTTGCGCCGCGTCGACTTGGCCGCGGCGAGGATGCGGTCGCAATCCTCGATCGAGATCGCCATGGGCTTTTCGAGGAAGATGTCAAAGCCGGCGTTCATCGCCGCAATGGCATGCTGCGCGTGAAGCCAGTCGGGCGAAAGGATCATCACCGCATCGAGCGATTCCTTCAGCATCGCGTCGAAATCGGTGGTGAAACGGGTGCCATCGCCGAAGCGCTTGGCGACATCCTCGCGCTTGCGCTCATCGACGTCGCAGACGATCGCGACCGTCGCATGCTCGTTGCGATGGACCAAATCCGCCAGGTTGCCGCGAAGGCCGAGCCCCACGACGCCAATACGAAGCTTGTCTGTAGTAGCCATAGACCGGAGGTATGCAGATCAACGGCCCGCCGCGCCGGCGACGTATTCGGTTTCCGGCTCGGAAAGGGCGTTCTCGTAAACGCGCGTTCCCTCTGCCAGCAGCAGCAGCAGATGGTCCGCGACGTCGTAAAGCTGGCTGCAGTCGTGCTTGCGGGGGTCGTCGGCGAACCGATCGGCATCCCATGCCTGTGACAGTCGCCGCATCAGGCATCGCGACTGCTGAAGCTGCTTTGGCGAGAGCTTCCCGCTCTGCCATGCCGCTGCGCGCTCCCAAGCGTGCGCCAGCACCTCAACCAGCAACAGGAGGCGATTGTAGCTGTGGAGGTTGGTTTGCACAGAATCGCGCGCCTCCAACAGGTTCGCCAGGATGCTTTGGAAGAGGCTGGCGGTCTCGCGCAGGGCTGTGGAGGTCCGGGTGAGGGTGGGGCTGAGCTGGGCCACCGCCGCCCACGCATCGCGCTTGGGGACCGACTGCTGGAGCCGCAGCATCGCGTCCAGCCAGGCGTCCGTCGGCTCGAGGCCGTAGAACGTGCGGCCGAAATCCGCCAGATTCGCGCGGGGATCGACCGCGGGCCCATCCCGCATGACGGCTGCCGCGTAGTGGACAGCCGGCCAAAGGGCATCGGCCATGAAGCGGGTGGGGGTCCAGATGGTCGTGAGCATCCCGATCACGCGGGGGCTGAGCGTGCGGTGCTCCGCCATGGCCCGGACATTCGGGTAGGCAAACGACTCAGCCGGGTAGATCGGCTGGTTGTGGCTGATCAGGGCAGGGCAAACCACAACCTCAAATCCCCAATCCAGAAGCCGCTTGGTCGTCGAGCTGCATGCCCCCGGCTGATACTGCCAGTTACACATCAGGATGTCTTTTGGCAGCAGCGGCGCGATGGTGGGATCGCTGAGGAGCTGATCTGCCCACATCATCGTCCGCTTGCCGGCGGCTGAGACCTGCTCATGCAGACGCACCATGTGCTCGGCGAAGAGCTCCCCGGTGGTACGGTTCTCAAGCTGACGCTTTGTCAGCGGATGATGGCCGATGTTGACCTCATCGCCGCCGATATGCACCAGCGGCGCATCGAAGATCTCAAGCACTTCCGCCAGCAGACGCGCCAGCAGCTTCGGCGTGCGCGGATCGCAGGGGCAGATCGAGCTGTAAAAACCCTCATCTTCCGCGAGGTCGGCGTACTGCGGCAGGCGCGTGATGAAACGCGTATGTCCCAGCGACGCCAGTTCGGGGATGAGCTCGATGCCCAGGTCGCGCGCATACGTGATCAGTTCGCGGATTTCGGCTTTGGTGTAGGCATTGGGCGAAGCCGCATCCGGGAGGCTGTCCAGCCGAAGCGAACACCCCTGGTCGTCGCTGAAATGCCACAGGATCGTGTTTGCGCCCTGCTCGGCAGCGAAACGAATGAATCGGCGGTAGTAATCCCGCGATTCGAGACACCGAGCGCTGTCGAGCATGAACCCTTGCATTACAACTACAACCTTCCTGGGCAAACGCCCCCTGTTTGGCGCGATGCCGAGCGGGGTTACCCGCTCATCCATTCGGCCAGATGCTCTTTCACAAATGCATCGTCTGTCAGGTGCGGATACGCAGTGGCGACGCGCGTCAGCTCTTCAGCCTGTCCGGGGCTGAGGCGCGAACGCTTCTCTGACAGCAGCCAAATTCCTTCGAGGAACCCCTGTCGGCGAAGGATCTCGTGAATACCAGCCGTCGAACCGGCAAAGCCATTTGCGACATCGAAGACGGCTGCATTGCAATCCGTTACTTCGATCCCCAGCTCGAGCATGCGCGGCGAGATCGGCGCGTCATTGGCGACGGCATCATGGCAGGCCTTGAGCACATCGACAGCCGCCCGCGTCCAGACGGCCCAGTGGCCCAGCAGGCCACCGACGAAGCGCCGCGTCACCGGCTCGCCGTTGCGCAGGAAGCGGAAGGGCGTGATCAGGTCGTGGACGATGTTGTCGTCATTGCCGGTGTACAGCGCGACGTCATCGCGGCCGGATTCGACGACGGCGCGGATGACGTCGATCGTACGATAGCGGTTGAACGGCGCGATCTTGATCGCGACGACGCGCTGGTTCTCCATCAGCCGGCGCCAGAAGGCGTAGCTGAGGATTCGCCCGCCCGAGCCCGGTTGAAGGTAGAAGCCGACGATCGGCAGCTCCTGCGAGACGACGCGGCAATGCTCGATGAGCTGGTCGTCGGTCGCCTCTGCCAGCGCGCCCAGATTGAGCAGGCCGGCGTGATAGCCGAGCTCGCGCAACGTCGCGGCTTCGCCGGCGGCTTGGGCGGTGGGACCGCAGATGCCGCCGATGCGGACGATCGGGTCGGACCCAGCCGGCTGGCGGCTTTCGAAGCGGTTGATCTCCTCGGCCGCGAGCTGGAGGACCGGCTCGAACAGGCCGACCTCGGGATTGCGGATTTCGAACTGCGTCGTGTGGACGCCGACCGCCAGACCGCCCGCGCCGGCCGCCAGATAGTAGCGGCTGAGCGCACGCTGACGGCGCTCGACGAGCTTGCGGTTGGAATCCAGTGCGAGCGGATGCGCGGGGATGACCACGCCGCGACGCAGGACCTTGGCAACTGCGGGCGCCAGCGGCCCGTTCAGGTTGTCAGGAGTGCTAGTACTTGCCATCACGAACCTCAAAATGCGTCGGCTTGCCGAGATTCTCGCCGCCGCGCATGACCCAGTCGGCAACCCAAAGGATCATCTGCTCGACATTGACGCGCGGATAACCAAAGAGCCTGTGGCTGAGCTGCGCATTGGTCAGCCGCATGGAATCGGACTCGGTTCCCCGGAAGACAGCTTCACGTCCCATCAGTGCGGCGAACTGATTGGCCACATGGCGGATCGACAGCGTCTCAGGACCGGTGATGTTCAGGATGAACGGCGGTGACGCCGCGTGCTCGAAGGCGCGGAGCGTCATCTCGTTGGCATCGGCCTGCCAGATGACCTTGAAGACGCTGTTGGTCACGTCGACCGGCTGGCCGGTCCAGACCGACTGGGCGATGTCCACCAGCACGCCATAGCGGAGTTCGCAGGCGTAGGACAGGCGGATCAGCGAAGTCGGCTGGCCGTGCGTGCGGCTGTAGTACTCGAACGCCCGCTCGCGGCCGAGGCAGGTCATGGCGTATTCCCCGATGGGGCCGGGAGTGTCGGTCTCCAGCGATCCGCCAGCCGTGATCGGCTTGATCGGATAGATGTTGCCGCTGGAGAACGCGACGATGCGGCTGTTGGGGAACCGGCGGCAGACCATGCCGGGCAGCAGCACGTTCATCGCCCACGTGCGTGCGGCCTGCTGGGTGGCTCCGAACTTCAGCGCCGGCATATAGACGATGTTCGGGGCGTCCGGAAGCGTCGCCAGGAACTTCTCGTCCAGCAGATCGCCTGCGATCGTCTCGATGCCCCAGGCATGGAGACGATCGGCCAGGTCTCCGGAGCTGAAGCGCGACACCCCGATGATCTGCCGCTTGATGCCGGCAGCTTCGTCGGCGCGCCGCGCCATGCGCGCCAGCGTGGGACCCATTTTCCCGCCGACGCCCAGGATCATGATCGGCCCGTCCAGCCGGCGCATCATCTGCACCAGGCCGTCGGTCGGGGTGCTGAGTGCATCCTCCAGCGCCTCGACGGACTCGAACCGGGCCGGGAGGCCGCGGCAGGCCGTGGCTGTGCAAGTGGGGGACATGGTGCGCTGATGCTCAACAGATACGACGCCGCTCACCGCACCTCCAGCCGCTGGCGCTCGGTCATCTTGACCGTGCGCGTAACCGGTTTGCCGTCGATCTCGATCGTCACCTGGTGGGGCGTGCGATCGATGAGCTTGTGCTTGTCGCGCTCCTTGACACCCGTGCCGCGGTCGGGACCGTGGTCCGGCTGCCACTCGATGGGACGAACCTCAGCCTGCACGAGCGGCACAGACAGCGTGCCGTCGGCACTGGCGGCGCCTTCGAACACCGTCTCGCCAGTGGCGTCGACGATGCGGACCGCTGCGCCAGGACGCGTCTCGATGTCCAGCGTCCAACCGATGGCGTACGTGCTCTGCGAGCCGGTCCTCGTCCAGAAGACGTCGCGCGGATCGGCTCCACCGACGAACTTGCCGTCGATGATCTGGTGACCCAGGTTGAAGTACGCGCCGCCGAACGTGAACGTGTGGAAGCGAGGATCGTTGCCGATCCGCTCGAACGTGCAGTTCACGAAATGGTGGTTATTGCCTTTGCCGTATGAGTCGCCAAAGGCCACGATGTTGAAGTTGGAGATCAGCCGATTGTCACGATAGACGATCGGCAGCGATCCCAGCTTGTTGTGGTGACCCTGGACGACGATGGCTGCGCCCTTGTTCGTCTTGTCGTCGAGGATCTCGACCTTGACGATGTTGTTGCGGAACTCGACGCCCGAGACCGTCTCATCGCTGAAGAAGCGGGTGCCCTGGACCTCTGCGCCCTGCTTGGCACGCATGATGATGAGGTTGTCCCAGTAGTGCAGGTTGTTGCGCACCTGCCCACCCTTGCCGTAGTTGGTGATACGGAGGGCGGCCAGCAGGTTCACGTCACCCCAGCGCTCGTCCCAGCGATGGCTGGTGTCCATGCCGAACATCACGATCAGGTTGTCATGGATCTTGAGGTTCTCATGCGCCCAGCCGAAGCCGTAGGGGTTGAAGCCCGTGGCGAAGATGCGGTTGTTGTAATGCTCGCCGGCATCAACGCCTTCCTTCGAGACCGGCTGTATCGCAAACGAGTTCGTCGACCAGCTATCGATGTAGATCTCGTTGTTGTGCATGTAGTACGCACCGCCGATGCCGTTCTGGCGGGCGCGCTGGATCAGGTTGTGATTGAGGCGGAAGCGATTGGAATCGCTCTTGCCCAGACGGAAGCCGATCGCCCGCGAGGCAGCGCCGTGACGGTTGGGGATCTTGGTCCCCAGGTCCTTTATGACGTTGTGGTGCAGGTGAATGTCACCGTCGTTGTGGCTGAGCTGGATGCCCCAGGCCTGCGGCCCCTGATAGATGACACGGACACCCGCCACCTCGATGTTCTGACCCTTGAGCATCAGGGTGTTGAACGCCTCGGACTTGGTGTTGGCAGCCACCATGGCGCTGTTGGCCTGGCGGATGGTGCCGTTGAAGATCTTCAGGTCGGTCGCGGTGTAGGGGACCTTGCTCTGGTTGTGCGAGCCCGCCGCAACGATCCCGTGGGCATCCTTGGGATCGTCACCGGTGGCGTAGGTGATGGTGTAGCCGTTGAGATCGACCGTGATTCCATCACGCAGTGTCATGATCGCGGGGCCCTTGGCCACCAGATCCTCCTTGAGGATGTAGGTGGTGTTGGGCTTGTCGAGCTTGTGCGGCGAGCCATCGGGATTGTTACGCAGGTAGACCGCGCCGGGAACCGGACGGGTCTGCAGCGTCTGATCCGGCGAGACCAGCCGATTACCGCCCTCGTCGGTGGCGACGAGGCGGTAATGGTAGGTCTTACCCGTCTCCAGCCCGGTAAGGGCATGGATATGCAGGAAGTAGGGCCGGTCGGTCGGCTCGGTCTGTTGACCGTACGACGTCGTCAGGCCGTACTCGACATAGCTGACGGCTGGGAGGTTGGTCTCCCACGCCAGCGTGGCTGAGTTCTCGGAGACATGCGACCACTGACCGTCTTCGAGGAACACCAGCTCGTTGCCGAGCTTCTCGTAGATCAGCGGATCGGCCTTGGCGCCGAAGTGCGTGCGGGCGAACTCGTTGAAGGCCGCATAGACCTTCTCCGGGTCATCGTCCACCTTGACCGCCAGCAGCGCTTTCTCTGCGGCGAGGGCTTCGGGGGATTCGGCCTGGGCGATGGTGGCCTGCGGAATCATCAGCAGGTGCATCGCTGCCACGCCAAGGGCAATGGCCGGCTGCTTCATGAGTGTAGTGAAGTTGAACATTTCGCTTCCTGGTGGACGTTCCTTGGTGGATCGACGTTCAAGGTTGACGCGGTACTACTCTTCCGCGTTCTGACGAGGCAGACGACGCGTTGCCTTGGTGTAGCCGTGGTCAAACCACGTGGTGCCGCTCGAGCTGTAGAAGCCGAACTTCATCCACTCGACGTGGCCGTCGAAGTAGAGGAGGTTCGTCCCGTTGTTGTGAAGGGTGTACCAGCGTTCCGGCTGCCCCGTCGTCGGATTCTGGAGCGTACGGAGGTTGGTCGTGTTGGGCTGAAGATCACCAGCCAGGATCAGGCGGGTCGGCACCTTAACGAGGCTGAAGCGGAAGTGCACCTTCTCCTTGGCTTCTTTCGTCGTTGCGCCCATGTCGCCTTCATGGTCGAGCTGGGGCTGATTGTTCATGGCGTAGTCGCCGTTACGGGTGTCGTGCGTGCTTCCCTTCTCCGGAGCCGCCGGGCAGTTGAAGGTGGTCATCATCTGGCTCCGGAACGCATCGTCCCAGGGGCCGCTGGTGCCCTTGCTGGTATCCGGATACTGGAAGCTGTTGAAGGAGTTGGCGTAGATGAGCGCCTGCGGCCAGCCGGTGCTGTAGGTGCCGCCGTTGCTCTGGGGGAAGCCCACTGCGGCCCGGGGGATGCACTGGTTGTTGTTAAGCGAGTACTGGACGAATGCAATGCCGATCTGTCGCAGATTGCTGGCACAGGCGACCTGCTGGGCCGCTGCGCGTGCCTTCTGCAGGGCGGGCATCAGGATCGCGATCAGCAGCGCGATGATGCCGATGACCACCAGCAGCTCCACAAGAGTGAACGCGCGGCGGTTCGAACGAGGGGCCAGAACGGGACACTTGGGTGATGTGAAAGCGGGCATATGTGCCTCCTTACTACGGGTAACTGTCCGCTGGAATAGCGGGTGGTGGAGCAACTGATTCGGCTGGGTCAAACGGCAACGGTACGAGAATGTCTCGCTGCTCGGGTGTAAACGTGCGGCCTTCGAGCAGCGCAACCAAACGCAATACGGCTTCGCGTGCCAGTTGTTCGACCGGCATGGTCAAAGTAGCGATGCCGGGCGCGATCATGTCGTCGGGATCATAGAACAGCGGCTGACCGGGCTTTGGGCGCGGAAGGTCCGAGAACGCGATCAGGGAAACGTCCTGCGGGCAGCGGCGGCCGGCGCTGGTGATCCCTTCCTGCACCAGCGTGGGCGCACCCGAGACGACGATCGCGGCTGTGATGCCGGGGTTCCTCTGGATGTGCTCCTGCACCGTGCGGACGACCTCCCGCGGGTTGATATACGCCCACTGCGTGTGTTCGCCGACCAGGTGTTCGCCACTTTCGAGGCCGAGAGCCGCGGTCTGGCGGAGGAACGCTTCGATACGCTGTCCAAATGCCGGCCAGGCGCGCGGGCCGCCGTAAACGGCGATGCGCCGATGGCCCAGGTCCTTGAGATGCTGCAGGGCGGTGCGGATTGCGGCGTCGTAATCGGCGTTGACGCGATAGACGGTCTGGCAATCGGTGGGATTGCTGATGGCAACCACCGGCAGGCCGGCTTCGACGACGCGCGTGATGAACTCATTGTTCTCGCGCACATTCTCGCGCGTGAACATGCCGGGATTGCTGCGCGACTGATAGGTACCGGCGAAGATGACGCCATCGACCTTCTGCTTGAGCACGGGCATGGGCACCGTGCCTGCGCGCGCGCCTGCCAGAACCGTCGCATAGCCGGTGCGTTCGACTTCAGCCTGCACCGCAAGCATCAGACGGTTAAAGAAGTTACCGATGTACGATTCGGTGCCGGTACCGGACAGATAGCAGATCAGGTGCGTTCGTCGTGAGCCGATGATGGCGGGCGTCGAGTTGGGGCGGCTGATGTAAGTGCCGCTGCCCTGACGGCGGACGATGACACCTTCGCTCTCCAGCAGGTCCAAGGCTTTGCGGATCGTGCCAACGCTGACCGAGTGGCGGATGCTCAGCACACGCTCGGTCGGCAGGCGGCCGGTGGGGTAATCGTTTCGGCTGATCGCCTCACGCAGCTGCTCAGTGACCATCTGGTAGGCGCGCGCACGGCGACCGGGCTTCCGGACAGAGGCGGTTGAGGATGTCTGAATCTTGTTGCTCATGCCTCTGGTGTTAGCCACGGCCTGCCACATTGGCAAGGCCACGATGGGCGCCGGCGGTTTTTGCTGACGCCTCCTGGGGCCGATCCTGCCACGGCGTTAGCCGCCCGATCCGCAGATGTCGGGCGCCATTGAGCGGCAGGGCGGCTGGGCCGACCGGCAGCTCACGCTCCGGCAAGGTGGTACGGATCGCGCTTTCCGCCTTAACCTGCTCCGCCGCCAGCGGCTGGCCGCCGCGGACGTTGCCGGTGATGACGATGTCCTCGCACTGGGCGCCCACGCGGATGGTGGGCGTCCTGGTTGTTTCGAAGCTGTTGTCGATCAGGTGGACCGAGCGAATGCGCGGTTCGATCTCGACCTCGGCGCCTTCGCCGGACTTCCAATTACCAGCGAAGCGGTTGCCGCGAACCAGCAGCCGGTCGCCGCCGGTCACAACCGGCGGCCTCACCCACAGACCGGCCTTACCGTTGTCCTGGATCGTGTTGTTTTCGATCAGATGATCGTTGTCGCGCTCGCCGACGGAGATGCCGGCTGAGGCGTTATCGTGGATCTGATTGTCGCTGCAGATCGAGTGCGTTGTGCGGAGGCAGTAGTAGACGCCGTTATTGCCGTTGTGATGGACGCGGTTGCCGGTCATCACGTATCGCACGGAACCGCTGCCCGGATGCAGGCCGTTGCCGGTGTTGTGGTGGATGTCGCAGTTGCGGATCCACAGGTCGACGCACTGCTGGAAGCTGATGCCGTCACCGTGATAGCCACGAACTTCCAGGCCATCCATCTCAATATTGCGACAGCCCAGCAGATAGACGCCGCCGCCGCGACAGCCATCCAGATGACCCGGATCATTGCCGCCGCCATCGATGATGAACCCGCTGAGGCGGACGTTTTCCACGTCGTATCCCGCAACGAGGGGGAACATCGTCCAGACGGTGGCGTTGTCGCTGGGGCGGTAATCTCGATGGAAAGGCGTATCGGTGAAGAAGGTATCTCCGTCCTGCTCGACGATGCGGGCGACTGTCACGCCGAACCCTACAGCGGGTCCAGCCGTAAATAATACGCCCATCCCAGGTCGGAAAAGGTGAGGATCGGCAACGCGAAACTCGCTGTGGCCGTATCCCACGATGTCGATCAGCGGGCTCCGGACGCTGGGCACTTTCTCAAGGATCACCTCGCCGTCAGCGACCAGGTGGATGTTCGAGCGGAGCCGAATGGAATCATGCAGCAGATAGCGCCCGGCAGGAACGCGGATGACGCCGTTATCGGGCTTGGCAGTATCGATGAACTGCTGCAGCCAGGCGTCGGTCAGCGGGGGGGATGTTTCCGTTCGAGCATCCATGAGCTGAGAAGTGTTCTGATCCGTCACGTCTAACCTCCTGAATTATACCGCGGTCCGCGGCAAAGTGAAGGGCAAAATAAACTTTTATAAGCTGCTTAAAACGCGTCACTTACGTATCATTGATCTACAATTGATGCTTCCGCCTCCTCTTGAATGGCATTAAGATGATGCCTTTGTTGGATGCGCCCGATGGTCGCGGCTGGGCAGCCGCCGAAAACGGGCGCCAGAGCACCCGGCGCGGTGGTGCGGCAGGGCAGGACTAGCCGACTTCACCGGAGCTGTCCGATTAGGAACGGGACTATGAGTGATCAGGATCTGGTCGGTTTGGTCGAGCCGCTGCAGGGTACTGACAGCGTGCAGGAGCGTTCGCACGGCAACACGTCGCCGCTGGTGGCGCGGCCGTGGGGCATGACGGCCTGGACGCCGCAGACACGCGAGGGCTTGTGGATCTACAAGCATGGCGACGTGAAGTTCCACGGCATCCGCATGACGCATCAGCCGGCGCCGTGGATGGGGGATTACGGCCACCTGACGATCATGCCCGTGATCGGCCAGGTCGGCTTGACGGCGCACAACCGCTCGTCGAGCTTCCGCCCGGCTGAGCAGCAGGTCCATCCCGATTACTACCAGGTCTTCCTGATGCGCTACCGCACGCGCATCGAATGCACGGCCAGCGAGCGGTGCGGTGTGCTGCGGTTTACCTTTCCGCAGACGGACGATGCGCGGCTGCTGATCCAGCCGGTGGTGGCGGCATCTCAGATTTCGATCGATCCCGACCAGCGGACGCTGTGCGGATTCACGCGCGGCAAGAGCCTGCGCCGCGGCGACGGCGGCGGTTCGCCCGACAACTTTGCGTGCTATTTCGTGATGCAGTTCGATCGGCCGATCACCGGCCACGGGCTGGTGAGCGGCGGCGAGCGCCCGCAGTGGCTGCATGACCAGAGCAGCGGCGAAGGCGAAACCCTCGGCGGATACGTGCGATTCGACGTCCGCGACGGCCAGCCGGTGGTCGTGCGCGTCGGCACGTCGTTCATCAGCATCGAGCAGGCACGCCGCAACCTGCAGCGCGAGATCGCGGGCCGTTCTTTGGAGCAGGTCCGGGCGGAATGTGCCGAGGCATGGAACAAGCTGCTGAGCCGCGTGACGCTCGAAGGCGCCACGCGCGACCAGCGGCGGACGTTCTACTCGGCGATGTATCGCGCGCTGCTGTTCCCGCGCAAGTTTTACGAGTTCGACGAGAACGATCGCCCGATCCACTACAGCCCGTATGACGGGCAGGTGCATCCGGGCGTGCTCTATGCCGACAACGGCTTCTGGGACACGTATCGCACGGTCTATCCGCTGCTGATCATCCTCTACCCCGATTACCTCGGTGAGATCCTGGAAGGATGGGTGCAGGCCGCGCGCGAGGGCGGATGGTTCCCGAAGTGGGCCAGCCCCGGATACCGGGCCGCCATGATCGGCACGCACATCGACGTCGTCATGGCCGATGCGATTGTGAAGGGCATCGAAGGCTTCAGCCGCGAGGATGCCTATCAGTTCTGCCTGCGCAATGCGACCGAGCCGGGGCCGGATCACCGCAAGTGGGGTCGACTGGGGCTGCAGCACTTCATCGAACGCGGCTATGTGCCGGCGGATCTTGTCGCCAATGCCACAAGCCGCACGCTGGATTTCGCCTACGACGATTTCGCCGTCGCGCAGATCGCGCGCGTCATGGGTGATTATCAGCAAGCCGAGAAGCTGATGGAGCGGTCGCGGCATTACCGCAATGTGTTCGATGCGTCCGTCGGCTTCATGCGCGGCCGCAATGCGGATGGTTCGTGGCTGGAGCCGTTCAATCCGGTCGCCTGGGGCGGGCCGTTTGTCGAATGCAGCGCATGGCAGGGGACATGGGCCGTGCCGCACGATGTTGAGGGGCTGATGTCGCTGTTCGGCGGGGCGGAGCCGTTTGTGCAGAAGCTCCAGACGATGCTCACCATGCCGCCCGAGTTCCACATCGGCACATATCCGTGTGAAGTGCACGAGATGACGGAGATGGCCGGTGTCGATTTCGGACAGTACGCCCACTGCAATCAGCCCGTGCATCACGTGCTGTATCTGTTCGCCGCCGCGGGCCGGCCGGATCTGACGCGCCACTACGTCCGTCGCGTCGTGGATGAGCTGTATCGCGCAACGCCCAACGGCTTGCCGGGGGATGAGGACAACGGCGAGATGAGCTCGTGGTATCTGCTGAGCTGCCTGGGGTTCTTCCCGCTGTGCCCGGGTAAACCCGAGTACGTGATCGGCTCGCCGCGTTTCGGCCGGGTGACGCTGCACCTGCCGGGCGGCAAGGATTTTGTGATCGAGGCGCATGGCCCCGTCGATGCGACGCCGCAGGTGGACGATGTCCGCCTCAACGGCCAGCCGCTGGCGTCGGTCTACCTCCCGCATGCCGCCGTCGCAGCCGGCGGGCGGCTTGAGTTCCAGATGCGCCAAGCGTGAGCTGCGAACAATCCTGACGACGCCAGCCTTGGCACCAGCCATGTCCAGGGAAGCAGAACCACACAGTGCGGGCGTCCCCCGCGTGCATCGTTGATCATAGCCTGCACGCGAGGGACGCCCGTGATACCAATCCTTCATATTTGCCGGCGGACGCCGCTACAGTTTGTCCTGCTGGTCATGCCATCTGTCGGCGACGCCGCATCAGCAGCAATCCGGCTGCGCCGATCGCCGTAACGCCCATCGGCTCGGGGACGACCACAAACTGCTCAAGCACCTTGGCGCCGGAGTTGTTCATCTGCGTCGGCGCCTCGCCGACGATGTCGCCGTCGAATGTCAGCGGTCCAGCGAGGATCGTTCCCAGCGCATCACGCAAAACGATGTTGTCGAAAAGGATTTCCGATCGCTGATTGGCCCAGTCGGTTCCCACCAGGCGGAGATCGCCATCCTCCGGTTCGGCGCGGTCCGTGATCGTGAAAGTGATTGCCGTGCGATACCACGATCCGAGCACGGGCGGCTGATGCCAGCTTGAGTTGCCATACCCATGCAGGCGTGCGGCGCCGGAGCTGACCGCATCCACGACGCACAGGTCGATTTCGAAGACGTATGTGCCCTCGCCGAGCTTCGCCTTAATGCCCAGTTCCCACTGCTCCGAGTCGCTGGGATTGCCTTCGTTGATCAGGTGAACGTAGTTGCCGGTCGGTCCTGCGATGGGGGTAAAGGTCGGCGGGTTGCTGATGACCGTCGCGCCCGGGGCGCTCGAAGCAGCCAGGGGACACAACGCACCTGCCGCCAGCAGGGCGACCCATGTGCGAGATGCGAGCATAGTTGTTTCCTCCAATGTGAGTCCCTCAGCCGGCGGACCGCAGACAGGGCCGCAGCAAGCCGAACAGGACATGCGCGAACTCTATCTGATTTTCCTTAATTTGACAATCGTCAAAAAATGGAAATTCATATCTATGATCTAATCCAATCGCGCTCCCTCGCCGCCCGCCGGCGTCGGATATGAGCAGCCAATTGGATGCAAGTGCCTGACAAGTATCGAGTTAAAGGACGGGAAGTCGCATGAACGTCGGTGCCAGCTACTATCCGGAGCTTGTAGATCCGCAGGAGTGGAGAAGCGATCTGGCTGCCGGACGGGAGTTGGGTTTGACGGTCCTGCGCTGTGGAGAATTCGCCTGGTCGACCTTCAGCCCCGAGCCGCAGCAGTGGTCAGCCGACTGGGCGCTGTCCTTCCTCGACCTGGCGCACGCGTACGGATACGAGGTCATCTGGTGCACACCGACGGCGACCCCACCCCCGTACGTCTTTGACCGCTGGCCGGATCTGACAGCCGTCAATACCTCCGGCCTGACCGTGCCCGTCGGCGTCCGCCGAAACTACTGCCCATCGCACAAGGGGTATCTGGAGCTGTGCGCGCAGATCGCCGATCGGCTGGGGCGCGAGCTCGGTGCACATCCCGCGATCGTCGGCTGGCAGATTGACAACGAACTGGCCGGTGATGGTTTCACCTGCTGGTGTGAGCGATGCCGGCAGCGCTTCCAGCATTGGCTGGCCGAGCGATACGGTACCTTGCAGGAGCTCAACGCCGCCTGGCAGACGGGCTTTTGGAGCCAGCGCTACAGCGACTGGACGCAGGTGCCGTTGCCGGTCGGGCGATTCGGTAGCCATGCCCCGTCGCTGCGGCTGGATTACCGCCGCTGTCGCAGCGACATCTGGCTGAACTTCTACCGCCGACAGGCGGAGATCTTGCGGCGCCATGTGTCGCGTCCGGTCACAACCAACTTCTTCAACTACAGTTGGGACGTGCCGTTTGACCTGTGGACCTGGCGACCACACGTCGACGCGATCGGCATCAGCCATTACCTCGAGGACGACAACGCCAGCCACTTCCAGCTTGCGCTGATCGCCGGTATCGCGGGCAGCGACAAGCCGATCTGGGTGCTGGAACAGTCGCCTGGACGGCACGCGCTGGCCGATGCCGGCCCGGCGCATCGCCAGCGGCTGACCGATCACCTGCGCCGCTGTGCGGAAGTCGGCGTCGAGTATGCCATCTACTGGCATCTTCGCCGGCACGTCAGCGGCTGCGAGATGGATCATGGTGCGGTGCTCCGAGCCGATGGTCGTCCGGGCCGCATCGCCGCGCACGTAAAGCATGCCATCGCGGCGACGAAGCATCTCCCGCACGTCCAGCCGTCATCGGATGCGCCGCTGCTGGTCTTCTCCTTCGATCAATGCTGGGGCCAGGAAGCGCGCCCCACCTGGAACGGCCGCTGGAGCTACTGCGACGAGATGGAACGCCACTGGTACGGCGGGATGCGCGATGCCTTCGGCCACGTGCGGGCCGGCACGATCAGGGACATCGCAGCCGAGCAGGGCATTGTCGTCGCGCCGTTCCTGCAGGTCCGCGAAGCCGGCCTCGAGGCGGCGATCGATGAATGCCTGCGCAATGGCGGCACCTTCATCACGACTGCCGACGTCGGCCGGCTCGACGCCCAGGGCAACATCGCGCGAGCCGCGCCCCTCGACCTGCTGAGCCGATGGGTCGATCCGCCGCAGGTCGAACTGCTGCACATGGGGCAGGAGGATCGGCTGGAAGGCCGGATCGGCGAAACGGCGGTGACGGGGCGTTTGCTCTGGGCACTGCCGGAGACAGACGCTCAGATTGATGAGGGATCGACCATCGGAACGCTCGCGCATGGCGAGGATGCAAGTCCTGTCGCGTGGTGCGCGCGGGTCGAAGGCGGCGGGCGGCTGGTGGTGGTGTTCACGTCGCTGGATCGTGCCGGAGTGGCGGCGTTGCTGCGTGATCTGATGCGGGAGCGGGACTCGGACGGGCAGGACGGCGCTGACGAGGCCGTCACTGCTTCATCCCGCCTCCCATCGCGTTCTCGATGAACGACCGCTGGGCCAGGAAGAAGAAGAACGCCACCGGCAGCATCGTGAACGTCGATACAGCCATCATCAGGTGCCACTGTGTGCCGTGGATGCTGTGTGCGCTGGCGGCCATGAAATGCGTCAGGCCAAGACTCAGCGGGTACTTGGCTTCGTCGATCAGGTAGATCAGCGGGCCGAAGTAGTCGTTCCACGAGTGGATGAAGGCGAACACGCCTACCACCCACAGGATCGGCTTGCTCAGGGGGATGCCGATCGTCAGAAACGCGCGTATTTCCCCGCAGCCGTCAATCCGTGCGGCATTGAGCATGTCCTGCGGGATCGTCTCGAAGAACTGCTTGAGCAGAAAGATGAAGAAGGCGTTGGTCGCCAGCCACGCCGGCACGATCATTGGCCAGAACGTGTCGTACAAACCGACCGACAGGAACATCGAGAAGACCGGAATGGCTGTCACCTGCGCCGGCAGCATCATCGATGAGAGGCACAGCAGGAACAGCGGCAGATTCCAGCGGCTTGGGAACCGGGCAAAACCCCATGCGACGACCGCGCAACTGATGACCGTTCCCGCCACGCGCGCGAACGTCAGGATGAGCGTGTTGAGCAGGTATGTGCCGAATGGAAAGGTCGTGAATGCGTCGACGTAGTTGCGGAAGTTGAGCGTCTGCGGCAGGAAACGCGGCGGATCCGCCATCACCTCCGAAAACGTCTTGAGGCTGGTGCTGAGCATGATCGCCAGCGGCAGCAGCATCACGATGCTCAGTGCGATCAGCACCGCGTAACGCGTCACGCATGTGATTGACACGGATGGCTTCATCACCGTTCCTCAGAGAAAACCCAGTAGCGCCGCAGACGGAAGTTGATGAGTGTCAGTACGAGAATGATGACGAACAACACCCAGGCCATGGCTGATCCCATACCGACCTGCAGGTGGACGAACGAGCGTTCGTAGAGGTTGAGGACGTAGAAGTACGTTGCCCGTTCCGGGCCGCCGGGCCCGGGGCCGGCCTGGCCGAGCACGTACGCCAGATCGAAGATCTGCACCGCGCCGATGATCCCCATCACCAGGTTGAAGAACGTGACGGGGCTGAGGTACGGCAGCGTCACGCTGAAGAACTGCCGCACGCGGCTGGCGCCGTCGATCTGCGCGGCTTCGTAGAGGGCGGGCGGGATGTTCTTGAGTCCGGCGAGGAAGATAATCATCGGCCCGCCGAAACCCCACAGCGAGATCAGCACGATGCTCCACAGCGCCCACTGCGGGTCGTGCAGCCATCCCGGACCCTCGACCCCAAACCAGCCGAGGATGCGATTGAGCATTCCCCATCGCGGGTTCAGAAACCACGCCCACATGATGCCCGCCGCGGCGACCGGCAGGATGCTCGGCAGGTAGAAGATCGTCCGGAACACGCCCATGCCGGGCGTCGATCGGTTCAGCAGCAGCGCCGCCGCCAATGCGATGAGCAGCGTCAGCGGCACGGCGCAGGCTGTGTAGATGCCCGTGATCAGCAGCGAATGCCACACATCCGGGTCATCCCACATCAACGTGATGTAGTTGCTCAAGCCGACAAACCGCAGGGGATCGACGATGTTGTAGCGCGTGTGCGACCAATAGAAGCTGACCAGCATCGGCCCGAGGAACAGCAGCGCCGCGCCGACCAGCCACGGCAAGATGAACAGGAACAGGTATCGCGTTGAGCGTCGCGGATGATCCGCCACCGTGGCTGCCTGCTGACGCACCAGCCAGCGACAGCCGGCAAACAGCAGCGCCGCGATCACCGTGAGCTCGATCGCCACCCACCACCAGGGCGTTTGCGGTGGATCGCCAAAGCTCGTCAACACCGCGCGCATGCTCTGTTCGAACTGCAGGTGAGCGGTGTCCAGGCCGGTCGGGTCGGGATCGGAGACCAGCCGTTGCATATCACGGCTCACCGCTTCCGAGATGGGCAGGAAGTGCTGGTGCTTGGGCACCGAGCGGGCGAACTGCAGCGTCTGGATGACGGCTTCGCGGTTGCGCGGGGCGATGGTGCGCGTCTCTGGCGTGCCGGCGAGGAAGATTTCTTCTGTCACATCCTTCCGCACCGGCGGCAGGGCGGTGACAGCCAGCAGCTCGCCCGCCTCGCGGCTGGCCAGAAATGACAGTACGCGCCACGCGGCTTCGGGATGGCGGCTCTTTTTCCAGATGCCGAATCCGGCGACGGCGAACTCGCCTGTCGATGAGCCAGCCGGCCCGGCGGGGAGCGGGGCGACATCCCATTCGAAGTCGACATCGCGCCGCAGGAACTGCCAGTTGTAGACATGGCCGCCGTAGTCCATCGCATACCGGCCGCTCATGAATCCGCCGCTGGGCTCCTGCGTGCGAAGCGGCGCAGCGCGATCCTCGTGTACCAGCGCATGCAGCAGACGCACTGCGTCGTTGGTTTCTGGACGGCCGATCAGGATCGTCCCATCAGGCGTCATCAGGTCCGAGCCCGCCTGCCGCAGCAGGCCCAGCCACTCGACCCACCAGTGCAGCGTCATGCTCGTGCCCCAGATGTCGACCTGGCCGTCGGGGCCGCGTCGCGTCAGCAGGCGGGCGGCGCGGCGATAGTCTTCCCAGGTCCAGTCTGCCGATGGGGGATCGATCCCGGCTTCGCGAAACAGATCGACGCGGTAATACAGCAGCGGCACGTTGTAGAAGATGGGCAGCGTCTTGACCTCGCCCTCAAACGTGACGGCTTCGACGAGCTGCGGATGCAGATCGTCCAGCGAAATCGTCGGATCGGCTTCGAAGAATGGCCGGAGATCCAGCAGCTCGCGGCCGTAGTTGACGAGGTTGAAGTCAACGACGTTGACGATGTCCGGCAGCGCCTCAGCCGCTGTCAGCAGGTGCATCTTCTGGCTGATGTCGGTGGCGATGATGCGGAAGTGGATGTCGGGATTGCGCTCGTTGAAGCGCCGGGCGAGCTCCTGGAACTGGGCGAAGGCGGGCTTCTGCGGCCGGAGCATCAGCGTTACCTCGACCGGCTCAGCCTGCACCAGGTTTGCCACGAGCAGAAGTGCAAACAGCCAACCCCATAGCAGCGGAAGACGGTGACGCATCGTGGTGCCAAACCTCCCGAAAAGCAGCAGCGGCGGAGATCGGCTTGCGTCGAGTCCAGCCGCACGTCGGCCGAAGGTAGACATCTGATCGACAAAGTTCAACTATTTGAAGAAATATGTTTGAAATTGATGGGAAATTTTCAGATTTGAAGGTTAGATAATCGTGCCGATTTGGAGGGCTGTTTGTTACAATTGCAGGTGCTGTGACCAAACCATTGAACCAACGCACCATTGCCAATGAGCTGGGCTTGTCGGTCTCGACCGTTTCCAAAGCCCTGCGCAATCACCCTGCCATCAATCGCCAGACGCGGGCGCAGGTCATGGAAGTGGCCGCCCGCCTGGGATATCGCTCCGCTTCCCGGCGAGGCATCACGCGTTTCCGCTCTGCCCGGGGGGGGTATTTGTCCATCGGAATGTTCCTGCCGCTGAAGGTGGATCTCGAATACGGCCACCGCCTGCCGGTGCAGACGGTGCTGGCAGGGGTTAGCCAGGGGGCTGCGCGGCACGATGTGGCGCTCAATGTCCACTACGTGCCCGACGGCGACACGCGCCAGGATCTGCCGGCCGACCAGCAGCCGCCGAGCCTTCGCGCCGGCGAGCTGGCGGGGTTGCTGCTGGCGTATGACCTGTCGCGCCCGCTGGTGGCGCAACTGGCGAGCCTGCTGCCATGTGTCGTTCTGGGCGATGGTTACGGCGGGATCCCGGTCGACGTCGTCGCTGACGATGCCCACGACGCCATGCGCCAGATTGTCGAGCATCTCGTACAACTCGGCCATCGCAACATCGGTTTTGCGGGTGTGGATTCGCGGTTTGCCTGGTCTGCCCGGCGGCTGGGGGCATTCACTGCCGCGATGGCGGCAGCCGATCTGCGCGTCCCGCCGGAGAACATCCTGCCGTATGCGCTGTCGGATGAGGACACGCGCATGATCACGGGCGCCGTCGAGCGGACACGAGCGGGGGTGACCGCCTGGGTCTGCTCGCAGGACTGGATCGGCTATCGCCTCTACACCGGCCTGACACAGGCGGGGCTTCGCGTGCCGGAGGATGTTTCGATCACCGGCTACGATGCCCTCGCCGCGCCCGCTGACTGCAAGCCATTGACCTCGATCAGCCAGCCGCTGGATGCGATGGGATTCGCCGCTACGCGCCGCCTGATCGAGCGGCTGCGATATCCAGACGAGCCGCCCATCCGCGTGCAGCTTGCCTGCCGGCTCACCGTGCAAGCGACAACTGGCCCGGCAAAGGCGTGACGAGGGTGCCCTCAACCGGCCCGGTCTTCACTGGTCTGGCTGGTCGCTTTCGGTCGTGTTCACCCGCCGCTTACCCTCCAATTACTCGGTGTCTGGGATGACTTTGCAAGATGTGAGACCACTGCGTTTGGTTTGGTCCTAAATGGTCTATCTGCGGAAAAACCACAAAAATCGCTTGCATTGGCTATTTCTGGCTTGCATAATCCCTACCGGCGGAACGATGGGCCGGAGATTCTGGTCCAAATCGAACCAAACGAGGCCATCTCATGTCTCTCACGACAATCAAGGCGGTTCGAAGCGAAACTCCTCGCGCCCGTGCGTTACGCGCCCTGCGCGGTTTGATCGAAAGCGGGCAGCTCCCACCAGGAGAGGCCCTGCCCAGCGAACGGGCCCTGGCCAGCCAGCTCAGCGTCAGCCGTACCACCCTCCGCTGGGCGCTGTCCGCCCTCGCCGAGGAGGGGTTGATCGGCCAGGCCGGCGCCAAGACGCGCATCGCTGCCCGGCCGCCGGCGACCGTCCTGAGCGACGCCATCGTCGTGCTCAGCGATCGGCCGGTGCAGGTAGCGGACGACTACCACGATCCCGCCCTGATGGGCCTGTCGCAGGCCACGGTCCATGGCGCCCTGCAGAGCGTCACCGACTACGGCTACCACATCTTCCTGCTGCATCCGGGCAATCTGACGGATTCGGTGGTGCAGCGGGTGCTCGGCGGGCGGCCGCGCGGCGTCGTCTTCCCGTGGCTGCCGTTCAAGCAGTACGACCATCTGGTCCAGACGGTCCATCGCAGCGGTATGCCGGTGGTCGTCTACGGCGATCGCGAAGAACTGGAAGGCCTGGATCGGGTTTACACCGACCATGAACACGGTGCCTATCTGCTGACGCGCTGGCTGCTCGAACGCGGCCGCCGCCGCATCGCGTTCACCTGGAAAGATCCCAGCATCGACTACTGGTACACGTCACGCCGAGCCGGCTACGAACGCGCGATGCGCGAAGCGGGCCTCGAGCCGCTGCCTTCGGTGCTGTTCAAGAACTACAACGCCGCCACGCCGGAGTCAGCCGAGGCCTTCGAAATGCAGGCGCGCTCCCTCGTCGCACATCTGGTGGATCGCCTGATCTGCCCCGAGCCGATCGACGCGATCCTCGTTCCCTCGGACGGTAACGCCTACGCCGTCGCGGCAGCCTGCAGGCTTTGCGGGCGCGTGCCGGGCGAGGATGTGCTCATCGCGGGATACGACAACTACTGGGATCAATGCCCCGAGCGTCAGTACGAGCCGAGCATCCCAGCCGTAACGATCGATAAACGCAACTTCGAAATGGGTCAGTCTCTGGTGGCGCTGCTGGAGGATCGCATCGCAGGCCGCCTGGAGGATCAACCGGTTTGCCGGCTGGTTCAGCCATACCTGGTCGTCCCGGGAAGCTGATACCGGCACCTGAACCGGGCCCTTGGATCGACACCACATCTCTTCACTCGTTCGGAGGTCTGGATATGTTCACGCAACACACGCACGTCTTGTCGGACCAGTGCAGCGGGCTCAACCTGACTGCCACCGCGATATCCACAGGTCGCCCGCAGTCCGAACCGATCGACCGCGAACGGTCTTGCGGTGATCACGCATCAAGTCATCGTCGGCGGGGGTTTACGCTGGTGGAATTGCTGGTAGTCATCGGCATCATTGCGTTGCTGGTCTCGATCCTCCTGCCGGCACTGAACAAGGCGCGCGATGCCGCCACGATTACATCCTGCCTGTCCAACATGCGTCAGCTCGGCACGGCCATGCAGATGTATGCCAGCGACTGGCGCGGCTTCTGCCCGGGCAACTACGGCCCGGTGTACAAGGATGCGGACAAGAAGGTCGGCGACACGTACACGTGGGTGACGTGGAACGCTACTTACCGACGAAAGATTGCCGAGCCGGACGTCTGGGAGTCGGTCCGAGTCGGCTTGGGCTGCCTCTGGCCCTACCTCAAGTCTGCGCAGGTCTATTACTGTCCGTCGCCTCACTACGGCCGGGACTTTTTCAACAACAGGCAGGTCTT
>Ga0207864_1000429_pt1 | contig 60539 bp, 48 predicted proteins | sample HigsolmetaAR202D_FD_184834 | JGI IMG/M metagenome (GOLD analysis project Ga0207864, IMG submission 184834) | Ionic liquid and high solid enriched microbial communities from the Joint BioEnergy Institute, USA - AR20-2-D (SPAdes) (version 2) ...
CACAAGGTCGGGCATGTACCGCAAAGGCAGCAGCACGCAGACGTAACGTCGCACCAACTCATGCCCTGCTGGCACCCTGTTTGCACCGCTTGGCCGGTATGAAGCATCCACAGGGGTTTCTCTTAGCCGTCCACTATGAGGTGCAATCATGCGTACCATCACGGCAGAAGAACTGAAGCAGATGAAGGAGCGCGAGCAGGATTTCCTGCTGATCAACACGCTGGCGGAAGAGGACTTCGAAGCCACGCACATCCCCGATGCGATCAACATCCCGCAAGACAGCGACGACTTTGTCCAGCAGGTGGAACAGCAGGCCGGCTCTAAGGACAAGCCGATCGTGGTGTACTGTGCCCGGACCGAATGCCAATCGTCGCACCACGCGGCCGAGAAGCTCGAGCAGGCCGGTTTTCGCAACGTGATCGACTTTGAAGGCGGGGCCGAGGAATGGAAGCGGGCCGGCCTGGAATTGGTTTCGCACGAAGGGTAAGCCGGCCCTGACGGACAGCATGTGGAGAGCGACCTGGCAAGGCGCGCCACCATCCGGGTGGGGCGCCTTGTTGCATTCGCACGCACCGCCCAGCGGGGGGCTTTGCCTTCTCGGCGCTAGTTGGGCGGGCTATGATGGGACCATCTGACGGTGCGGGGTTGCCGCGTCGCACGAGAAATGCGGGCATGCGGCTTCCCCCCGGCAACACTTCGTCCCAACCGCCCCCGACAACGCCCATGCCTCGACGCTCACAACCGTATCAGCCGTTGCGGCGGTTTGCCTTCTTCGCAGTTGCCCTGGCTTGGGGTGTCTCCACCGCCCAGGCCCAGCGCAACCTGACCGAAGTGCCCGAGCCCGACATCGACCGCGAACTGCAATCGTTCCAGGTGGCCGAAGGTTTCGAGGTCAACCTGTTCGCGGCCGATCCGATGCTGGCCAAGCCCATCCAGATGAACTGGGACGCCCAGGGCCGGCTGTGGGTGGCATGCAGCGAAACCTATCCGCAAATCGAGCCCGGCAAACCGGCCAACGATAAGATCATCATCCTCGAGGATCGCAACGGCGACGGCCGGGCGGACTACTCGCAGGTGTTTGCCGATGGGCTGTTGATTCCTACCGGCGTGGAGCCGGGCGACGGCGGCGCCTACGTGGCCGGCAGCACGCAGCTCCTGCACCTCAAGGACACCGATGGCGACGGCAAGGCCGATACTCGCACGGTGGTCCTCTCGGGCTTTGGCACCGAGGATACGCACCACATTCTGCACACGTTCCGCTGGGGTCCTGACGGCTGCTTGTACTTCAACCAGTCGATCTACATTCACAGCCATATCGAAACGCCGCACGGCGTGCGGCGGCTGGGCGGCGGCGGTATCTGGCGGTTTGAGCCCGACACGCTCAAGCTCGACGTGCTGGTCAAAGGCTTCGTCAATCCGTGGGGCCACCAGTTTGATCGCTACGGAGCCCAGTTCGCGACCGACGGCGCCTACGGCGAGGGCATCAACTACTTGTTCCCCGGGGCCACCTATGTGTCGTCGCCGGGGGCTCGCCGCATCGTCAAAGGGCTCAATCCCGGCTCGCCCAAGCACTGTGGGCTGGAGCTCATCAGCGGCCGTCATTTCCCCGACGACTGGCAAGGCAACGCCATCACGGCCGATTTCCGCGGCCACCGTGTCTGCCGGTTCGTGTTGAGCGAAGACGGCTCAGGCTTCGCCTCGCGCGAGCAGCAGGAACTGCTCAAGTCCACCCACGTGGCCTTCCGCCCGGTGGACATCAAGATGGGCCCGGACGGCGCGCTGTACATCGCCGACTGGTACAACCCGATCATTCAGCACGGAGAGGTCGACTTCCGCGACGAGCGGCGTGACCGCCGGCATGGCCGCATCTGGCGCATCACCTACAAGGGCCGGCCGCTGGTGCAGCCGCCGCGGCTGGTTGGCGTGCCCACGCCGCAACTGCTTGATGCGCTCCGCGAGCCTGAAGATTGGACGCGGCAGAAGGCTCGCCGGCTGCTCCGCGAACGTGGGCTCGAAATCCTGCCCGACCTGCAACAGTGGGTGGCCGGGCTGGATCGCCGCGATCCGGCGTACGACACTTACCGCCTGGAAGCCCTGTGGCTGTACCAGGCGCTGCGGCACGTGGAACCTGACCTGCTCACGCAGTTGGTGCGGAGCGAAAGTCCGCAGGTGCGGGCGGCCGCCACGCGCGTGCTGGGCGACTGGCAAGACAAGGTTGGCCGCAGCCTGGAGCTGTTCGCCGAGCTGGTGAACGACGAGCATCCGCGGGTGCGGTTGGAAGCCGTGTCGGCCTTGGCCGCCAGCCGTGATCCTCGCGCGGCCGAATTGGCGATGCAGGCCCTGGATCATCCGGTCGATCGCTTCCTCGATTACGCGCTGTGGAATACGGCCCGCACGCTCGAACCGATCTGGGTTGCGGCCCTCAAACGCGGTGAAATCTCGTTCGACGGCCGCGCCACGCATCTGACCTTTGCCCTGGAAGCGGCCGGTTCGCCCGCGGTGATTGAGCCGCTGATGAACCTGCTGCGCGAAGGCAAGATTCCGCCGCAACAACAAGCCGGCGTTCTGTCGCTGGTGGCCGCACTGGGCAGCGGCCAGGAACTACAAACGGTCTTCGAACTGGCGCTGGCCGACGAACTGACGGTCGCCGCACGCGTTCAGCTCCTGGATGCGCTGGCCGATGCCGCCTTGCGGCGCAAAACCAAGCCGCAGCGTCGGCTGTCCGAGGTGGTCCGGATTCTGAACGACGACCAGCAGCCCGACGCGCTCCGCGCCGCGGCAGCCCGGGCGGCCGGAGCCTGGAAGGTAACCGAGGCTTCGCAGGGCCTGGCGGAGCTGGCCACCGATCAGCAAACCTCGGCGGAGCTGCGTCAAGCGGCGCTGGAGAGCCTGCGGCTGATCAGCCCACAAGAGTCGGCCGCGATCTGCCGTTCGATCGTGCGGGGCAACCAATACCCCCATGCCGTGAAGGCGATCGCCGTGGCCTCGCTGGCCGAGGTTGATCCGCAAGCGGCGGCGCAAAGCGCGGTCGAGGTGATGAGCGGCGAGCCCGGCGAGGAAGCCATCAACCATATCTTCTCGGCCTTCCTGACCAAGAAGTCAGGTCCCGAGGCGCTGCAGCAAGCGCTCACGGGTGCCCGCCTGCCGGCCGACGTGGCCAAGCTCGGTTTGCGGCTGGTCCGCAGCACCGGCCAGTCGCACGATGCGCTGGTCGAAGCGCTCAAGACCGCCGGCAACATCACGTCCGGTCCCGTGCAGCTCTCGCCCGAGGAAATGAAGGCGATGGTCGAAGCCGTGCAGACGCAGGGCGATCCGGCCCGCGGCGAGCTGATCTTCCGTCGCAAGGACCAGCTTTGCTTCAAGTGCCACGCCATCGGCGGCGCCGGCGGTCGCGTGGGTCCCGACCTGGTGAGCCTGGGCGCCAGCGCGCAGATCGATTACCTGGTCGACTCGCTGCTGAACCCCAACAAGGCCGTCAAGGAGAACTATCACTCGCTGGTGGTGGCCACCGACGAGGGTCGCGTGTACACCGGCATCAAGGTCCGCCAGACCGATCGCGAGTTGATCCTCCGCGATGCCGACGACCGCGACGTCGCCATTCCGCTAGCCAGCATCGAGCAGCAGGCTCCCGGCGGATCGCTGATGCCGGCCGGGCTTTCCGACAATCTCACCCGCGGCGAACTGATCGACCTGGTACGGTTCCTCTCCGAGTTGGGCAAGGTCGATAGCCAGTACACCATCTCGCAGGCGCGGTACGTGCGGCGGTTCCAAGTGGTGGAACCCACGCCCGAAGCCATTCACCTGCTGCGCCGGACCAGCTTCCAGAACATGACGGGCAACCATCCCGAAATCCAATGGACGTCGCGCTACAGCACCGTGGCGGGCACGTTGCCGCTGGCCGACATTCCCACGCTCACCGATCCCAACCGCTCGGGCTCGTTCGGCTTTGTGCGGATGGAGTTCACAGTGTCTACGCCGGGCAAAGCCATTTTGAAGTGGAACAGCGTGGCAGGCCTCACCGCCTGGCTCGACGGCGTGCCCATCAACCTGGCCGAGGAAACCGAGGTCGACTTTACCCGCGGCCGCCGACGGCTAGTGCTGGCCGTGAACATGGACCAGCGGCAAGAACCGATCCAGTGCGAACTGGTCGACGTGCCTGACTCGCCGGCTCAGGTGCAGATCGTTTCCGGCAATTAGCGGCTTCTTCCATGGCCGATCCGCAAGTATCCGACGTCCAGGAGCGGCTCGACCGCTGGCACATGCGCCGGGCGTTGGACCTGGCCGTGCAAGGGCAGGGGGCCGTTGAGCCCAACCCGATGGTCGGTTGCGTTATCGCCCACGGCGCGGAAGTCATCGGCGAAGGCTGGCATCAGCGGTTTGGCGGGCCGCACGCCGAGATCGAAGCCTTGAAGATTGCCGGTCCACGCGCCGCCGGAGCCACGCTCTACGTCACGCTGGAGCCTTGCTGCCATCACGGCAAGACGCCGCCCTGCACCGAGGCCATCATCGCGGCCGGCATTCGCCGCGTGGTGGCGGCCATGGCCGACCCGTTCCCCAAAGTGGCCGGCGGAGGTCTTGAGCAGTTGACCGCCGCGGGCATCGAAGTGACCTGCGGGTTGTTTGAGGAGGACGCACGGGAGCTCAACGCGCCGTACCTCAAGCGGCTCAGCGCGGGCAAGCCCTGGGTGATTGCCAAGTGGGCCATGACGCTCGACGGCAAGATCGCCAGCCGCGTAGGCAGCAGCCGCTGGATCAGTAGCGAACCCAGCAGGGCCGAAGCGCACGCGTTGCGCGGCCGCGTCGATGCCATCATCATCGGCAGCCGTACCGCCGCCGCCGACGATCCCTTACTCACCGTACGGCCGCCGGGCTTAAGAACGCCGCTGCGGGTGGTGTTCGACAGCCAGGCCACGCTCGCGCCCGATAGCCGCCTGGTGGCCACGGCGCGCGAAACGCCGCTCTTGGTCGCCGTGGCCAGCGATGCGCCGGCTGCGCATTGCGAAACATTGCGAGCCGCCGGTTGCGAAGTGCTGCCGCTGGACGGTTCCACGCACTCCGAGCGGTTGTTGCAACTGCTTGATGAACTCGGCCGCCGTCAGCACACCAACGTGCTGGTCGAGGGCGGAGGGCAACTGCTGGGCGCGCTGTTCGACCAGCAACAGATCGACGAAGTGCACGTCTTTATCGCCCCCAAGCTGATCGGCGGCGCTACGGCCGTCACACCGATCGCCGGGCTAGGCCTGGCCGATATGCCAGCCGCCCAAGGGCTGAAGCAGGTCGAGATCCGCCAACTGGGGCCCGACGTCTATATCCGCGGCCGCTTGGCGCGCTAAGCGGCGTTCCTCGTTCTTATCCCTTCGCGGCCGCTGATCAATTACTGCCCCGGCGGCGTTTGCGAAGGTCGCAGCACCACGGTCCGCAGGTTGTCTCGGCCGGCGCCGCTGGGCACCACGTGCAGCCGCACGCCAAAGCGGGGATCAACACTGTTGAGCACGCGCTGGAGATCATCGATGCGGGTGATCGAACTGCGTTCGATGCCGCTGATGATGTCGCCGCGACGCAACCGCCCGGCAGCCGGGCCGCGCGGGTCGACATCGGTCACGATGAGGCCCTGCACGCCGTCGTCCAACTGCAGGTCGCGGGCAACGTCGGGGGTGAGGCCGATCACGGCCAGCCCCAGCTCAGGCAGTTCCCAGCGTGGATCCTGAAGCTCGTAACTGCTGCTTTGCTCGAGCAGCTTGCGGTTGCCCAGCCGAATCTTGACGGGAATCCGGCGGCCATCGCGATAGATGACCATGGTGACTTCCTGGCCGGGCAGGTTCATGCCCACCAGGTTGACCAGGTGCACGTCGTTCTCCACCGGTACCCCGTTGTACTCCAGCACCACGTCGCCGACTTGCAGGCCGGCGGCCGCGGCCGGGCTGTTGATGGTCACGCCGGAGATGCGGGCGCCTTGTTGCCGGGGCAGCCCCAGTTGGGTGGCCGCCGCGCCAAACTTGGCATCGAGATTCACGCCCAAGAAGGCGCGGTTCACTTCGCCCGTGGCAATCAGTTGCCGGGCGACGAACATCACCATGTTGATGGGGATGGAGAAGCCGATGCCTTCGTTACCGCCGGAGCTGCTGGCGATGGCGGTGTTCACGCCGATCACTTCGCCCCGCACGTTAATCAGCGGGCCGCCGCTGTTGCCGGGGTTGATGGCGGCATCGGTCTGAATGAAGTCCTGGAAGCGGATCTCGTCGCCGCCCAGTTCCAGGTCGCGGCGTCCCTTGGCGCTGACAATGCCCAGCGTGACCGAACGGCTCAGCCCGAAGGGGCTGCCGATCGCCAGCACAAAGTCGCCGATCTTGACGTCGTCGCTGTTTCCGATACGGGCCGACGTCAGCCGGCTGGCCGCAATGCCCAGCACGGCAATATCGGTATCCGGGTCCGAGGCGATGGTCTGCGGCGTCAGTTCGCGGCCATCGTCCAGCCGGATCATGATCCGCTCCAGGTCGGCATCCTTCACCACGTGGCGATTGGTAATGACGTAGTACCGTCCGCCGCTCTCGATGATGATGCCGCTGCCGGCTTCTTCCACAAAGCGGGCTCCGCCTACACGCGAGCCCGGCGTGCGTTTCTTGGCGTCGATGTGGACGATGAACGGGCTGCTCAGTTCGACCACGGTGCGCAGCAGCCGGCTCTGCTTTTCAAAGACTTCGGCGTCGCGATCCACGGCCGCGTACAACTGCTCGCGGGTATCGAGCGCCGGCTGGGCGTTGAGGAGTTTCAGGCGGCCGTCGAGCACCGTGGCCCCCAGAACCATCCCCAACATCAGGCACGAGCCGGCGAACACGTAGCTTTTGCGACGCACTGGATTCCTCCGCACGGAAACGAGCCGGGCACGGGAGCTCCCCCGGAGAGATGCTTGCGGGGCCCAGGGGGCCGTTCGATGCGCCCGCCCTGCCGCCGGCGCACGGCACCGCGTCAAATGGCCTCCCACAGGGAACAACCCGTCCGAAATCGACTATCGGCTACAACCCTCATCAGGCTGCAGATTGGCGCGACCCGCAAGAAAAAAATTCAGATCGCATCCGCAAAGTCGCTGCCAGCGCTAGCAGCGGTGCCCGTCGGGGCGGACCAGAACCTGGAGGCGCAGCCGCCAGCGCGACGTGCCGGCAGTGGATGCGGCGGCAGAAAACGATGCGTGTTGCGGTCGCAGCCAACAAAAACAGCCGCCGCCCGATGTGCGGGAGAACATCGGGCGGCGGCACCGGGTCGTTGGGCAGTGAGCAGTAAGAGCCGTTGGCTTGTCGGGAGCGGGGGGATTGGTTCGGGGGAGGAAAAAAGCGTCAACCAGGCAAGCGGAGGCTGCGGGCCGTTTCTTAGGCGTCGATTTCCAGCTCGTTGATGCTCATGTCGGCATCGCCGTCGGTGTCGAGCACGCGATCCCAGCCGCTGGAGTGATAGCTGCCAAACTCGCCTTCCATCTCCATCTCGCGCTGGCAGCCAATGCAGTACGTGGCATAGGGCAGCGCCTTGAGACGCATGATCGGAATCGGGTTATCGCACCGCTCGCAGATGCCGTAGCGACCGGCTTCCACCTGCTCCAGCGCGTTTTCGATCTGGGCCAACTCGCGGCTTTCCGCCTCAGCCAACTGGGAGTTCAGTTCGTTCTGAGCAGAGTCGAGAGCAGCGTCGACCACGTCGCCGGCCGTCTGCTCCTTGAGGCCGCTGAGCATGGTCAGATCGCCCGCCAATGCCTGACGCAAGGCGGCTCGGCGCTTCAACAGCAGCTTCTTCAGGTTTTCGATGGAGTCTTTTCGTGCCATGTTTTGCACCTTCTCTCTCTCTGTTCGCTGGTTCCCGCCAGAATAGGCGGTTGCCAGGATAAGGGGGTGATGGTGACCTCCTTAGGATGCCGGAGAACCCGGCGCCGGGTGGGTACCAGTTAGGAAACGGAAGATCGGCCTCCGCTACCGTTGCCGTCAAAATCGAGCAACCAAACTATAGTACGCACAAATATTTTGGTGGATCGCGCGGGACCAATTTACGCTGCGGTGCTGCTCAGAAGGGCATTCGGCAGCCCTAAGTGAGTTATGTTCAATGCTTTATGCCCGGCACTGGGGAACCAACCCCGCGGGGGGGACGCAAAAAATTCTAAAGTTTTTCGCACGGGGACACCTTGTCAGCACGAAACCGCCGTGCTAGCCGGCCCCCCGCCCTGGCAGGCTTCTTTGACTTTGCTATCTGCGAAAGCTATACGCCTCTGGGAACTTTGCGCCCCCGAGTCGCCCCCCCCACGCCTCCATCGGCGATTTGAACGGACCGCCCAGCCGGGAGAGCAGAACAATGTCAGCAACCGATGCGGCCGCCACCTCGGCAACCCTCGAAGGGCAACTTGCCTTTCGCGTGGTGGGGCGCCGCTCCCTGCCCATCGTGCGGCTTCGCTCGCTGCCTTGCACCATTGGCGCGGGCGAGAACTGCACGTTGAGGCTGCGCGGAGCCGGCATTGCCCGGCTGCATTGCGGCATTGCCCGGCGCGACGATCGCATCATCGTAGAGCGTCTGGCGGTCGATACCTGCCTCAACGGTCGCAGCTTCAGCACCGCGCCGCTCATGCCGGGCGATATTCTGCGCGTCGGCCCTGTCGAACTGGAGGTGCTCGAACTGCCCACGGTTCGCGCCGCCACAGAACAACTGTCTGAAAACTTCCCCGCTGGCGAAGTTCCCGAGTCCGTTGCCAGCGCGGCCTCACACGCTCAGCCGGCTACAACCACCGACGATTCGCATAGCGCGGAGCCGGCCGCCGAAGTTACCGCCGAGCTGCCGCCGCGCGCGGTTCAGGAGTTTGAAACGCTTCAAGCGCGACTGGACGAACTGGCCCAGCGCGTCGAAGCAGCCGCACGGCAACCACAGCCGACGCACGAGCCGCTGGAATCGGCCGTTCGCGTCTTGGAGCAACAGCTCAGCCATCTCGATCAGCAGCATCAACACGACGCCCAGCAGCGCATCGCCTGGCAGCGTGAACTCGAACAGCGGCTGGAAGAGCTCGATCAACAGCAGCATCTGGACGCCCAGCAGCGTGCCGCCTGGCAGGCGGAACTGGAGCAGCGTTTACACGCCCTCGACCAGCAACAGCACCTCGATGGGCAAGAGCGCGCCGCGTGGCAGCGCGAGCTGGAAGCACGCCTCGAGCAGCTGAGCCAGCAGCAGCAAGCCACCGACCAGCGCCGCGAAGTGTGGGAGCAGGAACTGGAGCAACGGCTCAACCAGCTCAACGAACAACAACAGGCCGAACTGGCCCGCTGGGGCGACTGGCGTCAGGGCCTGATGGCCAGCAGCGAGCAGACGGCTGCGCGGCTGCAACTGATTGAAGACTGCCTGAAGCGGCTGGACAGCCGGCAGGCCCAAACCGACGGCGAGCGCGAGCGTCTGGAAGGCGACCTGGCGCGGCTGCTGGAAAACCTCACCGGCCAGAGCCGCCAGATCGACAGCCAGCTCGGTCAGCTCGAGCAGCAGCGGGGCTCGCTGGCGGTCGAAATGCAGCATTGGCTGGAGGAACAACAATCGTTCCGCGCCGCCTTTGCCGTGTGGAGCGAGCAGTTTGCCCAGCACCAGGAGCACGTTGCCGCCCAGCGTCAGGAACTGGACGAACTGCGCAACCATTGGGCGGCGCAGCACGAGCAACTGCGCAAGCAGTATGCCGTCCAGGCCGAAGAACTCCAGCAGCGCTATCGCGAACTGGAGGAAGAACGCCGGCAACTCTGGGAACAAGCTCGCGAAAGCAGCCAGGCTTCCGAAGCCGCGGTGGCCCAGTGGGAACAGCGGCTCCAGCAGACCGAGACGGCGCTGCAGCAGGTCGAGAACCGGCTGTCGGCCCTGGTGCATAGCCAGCAGGTGTGGTCGGACCAGATCGCCAACCATGAGCACACGGTTGCCCAGCGGCTCGAAGCGATCGAAGCCCAGCAGCAAGAATATCGCCAACTCGACGAAGCCTGGCGCACCGAACTGAGCACCTGGCAGCAGCAGTCCATCGCGCAAGGTAGCGAGGTGGCCGAGCGGCTCCGCGTCCTGGCCGAACAGGTGGCGCAGCTCACCCAGCGTCAGCAGGCCGGCGAGGAGAACCTGCAAGCGCTGCGGCAGCAGTGGCTCGCCTCGCAGGAACAGCTCCAGGCCAAGGCCGCGGAACTGGAACGCCGGCTCGCACAAGCCCACGAAGAACACGCCCAGCAATTGAACAGCGTGCAGCAGCGCGTCGAGCGTCAGGCGGAACCGGCCCCGGCAATCGCCGACCTCTCGGCCCGCATCCAGCAGTTGCAGGACCAGCTCGCCACGTTGCAAGCGGCTACCCAACTGCGGCCCGCGATCCAAACGGCCGTACCGGCAGTCGACATGATTGCCCCCGCCGCCAACGCGGCTGAAGAAGCTGAACCAGCGGGTGCCGACGACCAAACGGCCGAGCCCGTTGCCGAAGCGGGCGATGAACTGCAGGCGATCGATGAGACGTCGAGCGTCGATGAGCCGCAGGCCAGCGGCGAGCCCCACACGCAAACCGAGCCTCAGACGACCGAGGAAACGGTCGTTGCCGACGAACCGGCGGCTGAGGAAGAACCATCTGCCGACGCAGATGCGGGGTCGGCCTCGTCGGACGAATACGAGCAAACTCGGCGGCGACTCGTCGCCCTGGGCATCCTCACCGAAGATGACGAGGAAGCCACGGACGAAGCGCCCGCCCAAGCGGAAGCCGCTGAACCGGTGCCCGCAACCATCGCCGAAGACCTCACCGGCGGCGAGGATCAACTGCTGCGCGATGCCGCGGCCTTGGCCGATGAACTGGCCGCCCCGGCTGAAGCCAACCACGCGGAAACCGAGCTCACCGAGCCTGCCGACTCGGCCCCGCAGGAAACGGCGGCCGACTTGCTCAAGCGGCTAGGCATCTATCCGGAGCTTGATGCGGAAGCAGCGCAGTCGGCTCCGCAACCAGCCCCACAACCGGTTGCCGAATCGAACTCGCTCAGCCCGGCGCAAGCCCAGGACCATACCAGCGACGAGAACGAAGACGAGTTCTCGATCGAAGCGTACATGGCACGGCTGATGGCCCGAATTCAGGGCAACTCAACGCAGCCCACGTACGAGCTTGAGCAGAAGGACGAGCCGGACACCCAACCGGCCAGCGTGCTGGCCCCCGCCCCCAGCCCTCCGGTCGACCCGGCAAACTACGAGTCCTTCACGCCCCGGGCGAAAGCGCCCGAACTGAGCAAGGGGCTCTCGGCCATGCGCGACCTGGCCAATCGCAACGCCCGCGAAGCCCTGGACACCCACTCGCGGAACAAGCTCAAGAGCGAGGCCACGGTCACGCTGACGGTTGCCATTGTGGCCATGCTCGCCTCGTTCGTGCTGATGTGGCTCTCGACGCAAAGCGAGGGCATGCTCAGCTACTGGTTATCGCTCATCTCGCTGGTCGTCGCCGGCGTGTGGGGGATGAAGTACCTGTACATGACGGGCCAGCTCTACGCCCGGACGTCGGAAGACGAAGAAGAAGACGAAGAAGAAGCGGACGAGGAAGCGCACGACGACGAGGACGAAGACGCCTGATGGCTGGCAGGCCGCGGCGCTGACCGACCATCGCTTCTTAACGGCTGCTACGGCGTCACGCCCTCACCGCGGACGAGGCCCGGCTGCACGTCGATATCCAATGGCGCCGTGCGGCCCGCCTGGAAAAGTTCGATCGCGATCGCGCCCATCACGGCGTTATCGGTGCACAGCCGCAGGGGCGGAATAATCACCTCGATCCCGCGCTGCTCGCACGCGGATACCAACTGCTCACGGAACGCCCGATTGGCTGCCACGCCGCCGCCCACGCACAGTCGCCCGGCTCCAGTCTGCTCCAGCGCTTGCAGACACTTGCCGACCAGTACCTCGACCACGGCCGCTTGGAAGCTGGCCGCCAAGTCGGCCGTCTGTTGCGGCGACAGCTCGACTTTGGCCGGATCGCCGCCCGGCCCGGCAACGGCGTAACGCACCGCCGTCTTGAGCCCGCTGAAGCTGAAGTCGAGCCGGCTGCGGTTATCGAGCATCGGCCGCGGGAATTGGTATCGTGTCGGATCGCCGTCGGCGGCAGCCTTCTCAATGGCCGGCCCGCCAGGAAAGCCCAGCCGCAACATGCTGGCCACTTTGTCGAACGCTTCGCCGGCGGCATCGTCGATCGTGGAGCCCAGCAGCCGGAAATCCACAGGGCTAGGGCAGTCGTACAAGCTGGTGTGTCCGCCGCTGACGATCAGCGCCGTGCAGGGAAACACCTCGCGGCCCGCGGCAATCCGGCAGGCGTACACGTGCGCCTGCAAATGATTGAATGCCACCAGCGGTATGCCTAGCGCCACGGCCAAGGCCTTGGCCGCGCACAAGCCCACCAGCAGCGAACCGGCCAGCCCCGGCGTGGTAGCCACGGCCACGGCATCCAGCTCATCAAGGCTCACCTTGGCTTGCTTCAGGGTTTCGTCGATGACCGGCAGGATCCGTTCCAAGTGAGCCCGGGAAGCGATCTCCGGCACCACGCCGCCAAACCGCTCGTGCAAGGCCGTCTGCGAGGCGACCACCGAGCCCAGCACTTCCAATTGATCGGTGACGACGGCCGCGGCCGTCTCGTCGCACGTGGATTCGATGAGCAGCAGTTTCATGGAGAGCGTGTCTGGTCGGTGGTCGGGAAGTCAGGCCAAGCCGGGGTCGCGGTTGGCCCGTCGGAGCGGCAGGGAACGCAGGGCATTCCGCGCCGGCCGCTTGCCGCAGTCTGCTCCCATTCTGGCCGACGGCCGCACAGCCGCGAAGGGGACAGCCACCCAAACCGTGCTGAAAACCTCGCGGCGAAAAACCTACCCCGGCTGGGGCATCCTCCCGTTGGTCGAAACGGCCCCCGCCGGTTATGCTCGCCTACGCAGCCGCGGCAGGCACGTTGAGGCATGCCTTCTGGCACGCCCCCCCAAGCACGCCTCCAGCATGTTCCCGGCCGGCCGCCATCACCGAGGAAGGAGCCATAAGCGCATGTCGCAATTGATTATTAGTGTTTCAGGCCTGCGAGGCATTGTTGGCGAAACCCTCACTCCGGAAGTCGCCGCGCGGTACGCGGCCGCGTACGCCGATTTCGCCCCGGCGGGGCCGATCGTGGTCGCTCGCGATGGCCGCGCCAACGGCGGCTGGCTGCTCGACGTGGTGGCCGGCACCCTGGCTGCCGCCGGCCGCGACGTGCTCGATGCCGGCGTGGCGGCCACCCCCACGGTTGGTGTGCTGGTCAGCGCCAACCAGGCGGCCGGGGCCGTGCAGGTTTCCGCCAGCCACAACCCGGCGCCATATAACGGCCTCAAGCTGTTCTCGCCCGCCGGCCAGGTGCTCGACGCAGCCGCGGGTGCCCAGGTGCTGGAGCGTTACCACCAGGGCCGCGCCACCTGGGCGGCCAGCGATCGAGTCGGCACGCGGCGGCCCATCGCCGACGCTCACGCCGCACACCTGGAGCGCGTGTTGGCCGCAGTCGATGTCGAAGCCATCCGCCGCTGCCGGTTCCGCGTGGTGCTCGATGCCAACCACGGTTCCGGGGGCCTTTTAGGAAGGCGGCTGCTGGAAGCCTTGGGCTGCGAAGCCACCATCCTGGGCGAAGCGCCCACGGGCCACTTCGTCCACGAGCCGGAGCCCACCGAAGAGAACCTGCGCGACGTTACCCGGCAGATCACCGACCTGGGTGCCGCGATCGGCTTCTGCCAGGATCCCGATGCCGACCGCCTGGCCCTGATCGACGAGCGCGGCCGCTACATCGGCGAAGAAGCCACGCTGGCCCTGTGCGTGGAACACGTGCTGGGGCAACGCGTGGGGCCCATTGTCACCAACTGCTCCACCAGCCGGATGTCGCAAGACCTGGCCGAGCGGGCCGGAGCGCCGTTCTATCGCAGCCGCGTGGGCGAGGCCAACGTGGTGGCCCAGATGCAAGCCCAGGGGGCCGTCCTCGGAGGCGAAGGCAACGGCGGCGTGATCGATCCCCGCGTGGTCTACGTCCGCGACAGCTTCATCGGCATGGCCTTGGTACTTGAAGCCCTGGCCAAGCGCAACCAGCCGCTCTCGGTGCTGGCCGATGGACTGCCGCAGTACAAGATCGTCAAAACCAAGATCACGGTTCCTCCGGATCGCGTGCCGGCCGCGCTCGATGCGCTGGAAGCCCACTTTGGCCAGCCGCGCGGCGACCGCCCCGCGGCACAATGCGACCGGCTCGATGGCCTGCGGCTGGACTGGCCCAGCGGCTGGCTGCTGGTTCGGGCAAGCAACACCGAGCCGATTGTGCGGGCCATTGCCGAAGCAGCCACCGCTGAGGAAGCCCAGGCCTGGTGCCAGGAAGCCGCCGAGGTGATTCAGGCGATGCCGTGAACCGTCGCGGCACGCGGTTCGCTGGCATGGGAACACAGTCGCCTTTGTGCACCTGCTCCAGGTGCCCCTGGCTCCGCGTGTGCCAATGAGCGCAAGTGCGGCTCGCGCTCACATGATGTTGCCTTGGACAACAACGGATGCCGCCGGACGTGTACACCATCGGCCACTCGAACCGCTCGTCGGAAGCGCTGATCGCGCTCCTTCAGACACACGCGATCGAGGTGCTGGTCGATATCCGGCGGTTTCCCGGCTCGCGCAGGCTTCCACAGTTCAACCGCGAGAACCTTCACCGTGCGCTGGCCGAAGCCGGCATCACGTACGTGTGGATGGAAGCCCTGGGCGGGCGGCGTCCCAAACGGGAAGGTTTCACTTCGCCCAACGTCGGACTGCGGAACGAGAGCTTCCGCAACTACGCCGATTACATGCTGACCGATGCCTTTCGGGCGGCGATGAACGAGCTGGAACAAATGGCAGCCGCTCGGTGCACCGCCATCATGTGCTCGGAAAGCCTGTTCTGGCATTGCCATCGCCGCCTGGTGAGCGACGACCTGGTTGCCCGCGGCGGCACCGTCATTCACATCTTCCCCAATGGCACAACGCAGCCGCATGCGCTAACCGCCGGAGCCCAAGTCACCGACGGCGTGGTCACCTACCCAGGCGAGAAGACACTGTTTGACCAGTAGGCCAGACACCGCCTGGCGGAACTTCTTGTGACGACATTTCCAATCAACACGGCTCGCAGAGCCGTGGCACGTGTACTAAGCTGCGGCACACGCCCGTTTACTCTGAGCGGCCTTCCACGATCTGCACGTTGGTCGACAAGAACAGCGGCAAGGAGCCACCGTAGGTCAGCTCCACAAAGCCGGCGGCAAAACCGGTCTCGGGCACTGGCAGCCGAGCAATGTAGCCGTCGCCATTGGCTTCCGCCGGTTGCGAGGTCCACTTGGCCTGGCGGAAGTCGCGGGTATCGCTGGTGGTCGACCACAGCGTCACCTGCTGCGGCTTCTGATCCGAACGGACGTGGATCGTCAGCGCGCCGTCCTCTTCCACCATCTTCCACTCAAGCTGCGGCAGCGTACGGCGGCCCTGGGCCGATTGATGCAGGGCAACCACGCCGCCCAACACGCGGGCCAAGCCTTCGACGCCATCCAAACCGTGACCGGCATTGGGCACGTAGACCACGTACTTGTCGCCGGTCAGACCGTCCCAGTACAGGTTCAAGGCGTCCAGCGGCCAGTAGGGATCGTTCGTGCCCAGCAGGATCAGCTTGGGCTGCCGCAAGTGTTCACGGTAGCTGTACGGATCGACGATCGCGTTGAGCGTCTTGCCGGCCTCGGTCAGCGCGCGCTGCGGAATGTTGCGGCGGGTGTAATCGGCGATCATGGCGGAGAACTGTCCCCAGGTCGCCAGTTGGTGCTGCATCTGCCGCGGCATGTTGAGCACGTCGATCACCATCGGCGCCAAAGCGGCCACGCGCGGATCGACCGCGGCCGTTAGCCACGTGGTCCAACCGCGTTTGCTGGCGCCGGTCACGGTAAAGCGGCGCACATCCAGGTCCCAGTGCTGCCGGGCATACTGCTGCACGGCATCCATGCCCTTTACGGCACTTTTCACCATGGGCAACAGCAGCGGCCAGTCTTCCTCGCCGGAACGCAGATATTGATCGAACGTGTACGCGATCGCCGCGTCTTCAAACAGGCCGCCCAGGATCGGCTGCTCAGGCACCTGCCGCAACACGGCCACCGGGGCTTGCAGCAACTCGGCCGCGTTGGCCAGCAGCGTGGCTTCGCGGGGGAGCCGTTCGTTCTCGGCGGGCGGGCCGGCGTAGGAGTCGTCCCAACGGCCGCCGGCAATCACCAGCAGCGCATCCTGGGCGTGGTTCACCTGCGAAGGACGCATGATGAACAACTGATGCTTCCAGGGAATGTCGCGCCAGGTCTGCGAAGTGAGCGTCAGCTCCACATAGCTGGTCTTACCGACCGTGCCGGTGCGGCGCACATTCCACGCAAAACTGTCGTCGGGCTTGCGAATGTAGCGGGCTAATGGGCCATCGACGGCAACCACTTCAGCCATGCCATCGGAGACCTTGGCCGGCTTCGCAGAGGACGTTGTCCGTTCGTCGGCAAGCAGTCGGGCCGGGCCAAACACGGCCGCAAAACAACCGGCAACGAGCGCAGTGAAAATCCCCCAGCCTGCCCAAAGCAGCCATTTGTGCATGCACATACCCTTGGTGAAGTGAAAAATGGCGAGACGCCTCGCGCCATCGTTCCCCTGTGAGGCATCTTAGCCATCTGGCAAGCCAGGACAACGCGGGCCAAAGTACCCAATGACGTTACGCCGGCTGGACAATTTCGGCCACCCGCAACTTGGCGCTGCGCGACCTGGGATTGGCCGCCAGTTCTTCCTCGCCGGCGGTGATGGGGCGGCGAGTGATCGCCCGATAGCGGGAGTCATCGCGAAACGCCTGTTTTACCATCCGATCTTCCAGCGAGTGGAAGCTGATGATCGCCACTCGGCCGCCGGGTCGCACGCATTGGGGGAGCGATTGCAGAATATCGTGCAGGGCCCCCAGTTCGTCGTTGACCGCAATCCGCAGCGCCTGAAACGTGCGCGTGGCCGGGTCGATGCGTTCATGCCGCGACTTGGGCACCACGCGGCGGACGATGGCAGCCAGTTCCGCGGCGGTGCGGATCGGTGCCTGCTCGCGGGCGTCGACAATCGCCTTGGCCACGCGGCGGCTATAACGTTCCTCGCCGTACTGGTAAATGATGTTTGCCAGGTTCTCCACCTTGAGCTGATTGACCAGCCGCCAGGCCGGCTCGCCCACGGTGGGATCAAACCGCAGATCGAGCGGTCCGTCGGCATCGAACGAGAAGCCGCGCTCGCGGTCGGCCAACTGGTCGCTCGATAGGCCCAGGTCCAGCACTACGCCATCGACCGGCGGCCAATCCAGTTCCCGCAGCAGTTCGGGCAGCTCGCGATAGCTGGCATGGGCGAGCAGCACCGGCAAACCGCGTAGGTTTTCTTCGGCCGCGGCGATGGCAGCCGGATCGCGGTCGATGGCCAGCACGGCGCCGTCGGGGCCCACCCTGTTGGCAATCGCCCGCGTGTGCCCTCCACCGCCCAGCGTACCATCCACGATGTGCTGGCCTGGCTGCGGATCGAGCGCTTCCAGCACTTCGTTGAGCAAAACGGGAATATGCACAGGCTGGGTCACTGGCGGCCCCGGGGTAAGACACCAGGCATCGAACGTCATTGACTTCTAATTCAAACGCGAGCGTTCCATGGTATCGCACAACGCCGCGTTCGTTCAGCACGTCGCCTCAGGATGCGGCCAAGCACAGCACGGCTGGGTGGTGACGGGTGCGCGTTCAACCAGTGTCGGCGGCGACCAAGGTGACCACGATACGACCTCGACATGTCCCAACGAACGGGGTGTGAGCGCCGCGACAAGCTGTAGGATGTGACATCAGTTTGATCACACGCACGGACAGCAATACCGGGGAATCACCGCCCCGTGCCATTTATTGCAAGCACCGGCAGCATCGCAAGATGCGGCGAGTTTGCCGGATAGCCAGACACCACCGGCAGCATCAATGGTATCGGCAGTGCAATGGCTAGCTACCGACAGGCAGCTTGCCGCGTACAGCAGCCACTTCAGCGTGAGGAGGCCCGGCAAGTCTTCCCGTGAAAGGGCTTAGCCATGAAAACCGTTCGCAACTTCCTGCTTGCCGTTGGCGCTGTGGTGGCTTTCGCGCTCGTAACGCCGGGCCAGGCCGATGCCCAAATCATTCGGCACCGCGGCTACTATCCCAGCTACTTTCCTGGCAGCTATTACCAGGGTTACTACCGATCGTACCGGCCGCACTACCATTGGCACGACACCAGCCACTTTGATTACAACCCCGGCTATTATTGGCGACACGGTAACCATTACCACTACGAGCCGCCGCGGATGCAATGGCACCAGGACGGCCATTGGCACCGGCACTAAAGCTATCGGGCCCAATGTCCAATGGCGACCCAACCGTGACACGACTGCGCAGCGATGGAACCTGCTTGCGCGAGTACCAGGCGGTCGCGATCTGAGCGCAGCATGTGACAGCAGCCGCCGCGGCAAGAGAATGGCAAGAGAACCCAGCGTGGAAGTGCGCGCTCCCCGCTGGGTTTACTTTTTGTCCTTCGACCAGAAGCTGAACAGGCGCGACACGCCGGCGCCCTTGCTGCGTTCGGTCTGGGCAGCGTGTTCGTCGCCGCTGAGCGCTTCGGCCAGTTGCTTGATCGATTGTGTGATGGCCGCCTTAGGTGCCTGTTCGTACAAGGGCACACCGTTGTTGCGGGTTTCGACCATCGTGCGGTAGTCGTTAGGGATCTGCCAGAAGATCTCGCGGCCGATGGTTTCTTGCGCCTTCTTGGTACTGATCTGGCCGTCGCCCAGCCCGATGCGGTTGACGACGATCTTCACCTTCTCGGCCAGGTCCGGGATCTCGCTGAACGACATCATCAGCCGGACCACGTTGCGGAGGCAGGGCAGGTCCATTTGCGTGACCAGCAGCACGTGCGTGGCCGCACCCATGGCCACCATGTCATTGGGCGTGTAGCCCTTGGACAGGTCGATCACCAGGTGCGAGAACGTGGCTTTGAGCAGACCGATCACGCGCTGCAAGTTCTCAGGCGCGACCAGTTGCACATCTTCCATCTGCACCGGCCGCGGCAGCAGGTACAACCCCGAGGCGTGCTTGGTCAGCGAACGCTTGAGCAGGCTGAAGTCCAGCCGCGTTACGTTCTGGGCCACGTCAACCAGCGTGTAGTCGGGAATCGTGTCCAGGAACACATCGCAGTCGCCCAGGCACAGGTCCAGGTCGACCAGGGCGACCGTACGTTCGGGATCCTGGGCCAGCGAACAGGCGACGTTCACGGCAACGCTCGTGCAGCCCACGCCGCCCGTGGCGCCGGCGACGGCGATCACCGAGCTGCCGCGGGTCTTACTGCGGCCCTTGCCGAACTTGCGTTCGTTGAGCCGGCTGAGGGCATCCAGCAGGTCGTCGATGCGCACCGGCTGCGGCAAGAACTCCTTGGCACCTGCCCGCATCGCCTGCAGGATCAGGTTGCCGTCGGTGCTGCCGCTGACGACAAAAACCGCGCACTCGGGCGACGCTTCGTTGAGCTGGGCGACCAGTTGCAACGCCCGATCGGGGTTGGCATCCAGGGCCACCAGGGCGATGTCGGGCTGGGTTTGGGCGACGACGTCGGCAAAGAATTCGTAGCGCGATGCTTCGGCTTCCAGCCAGATCGTGTCCATCCCCAACAACATCGACTTCAACGCATCGCGCGAGGCGTCGCTAGGGTCGACGATAGCGAGTCTGAGCACGTTATTCATGATTGGTCGATGGTTCGAACCGGCCCGCGCACGCGTGCCGCCGGGGCCGCAACCGCACCCGGCAACTTCCAAGATGATGAATCGCGACTAGTTGCCTGTTTGCACCATGTCCTGGCAACTACCCCATAACTCTAGGTTGCAAACAAGGATCACAGCGCGAAAACCGCGGGAACTTGGCGACTGACGGCATGGTTTCGTCGGGGCCGCAATCGTGCTCTTTGCTGCCACCCCTACAACCGCCAATCGCGCCCCATGCGGTGCCTGGAGAAACCTTGCGGCTCGCTCGGCAAGATCCCTACAAGCGCTGCCACCGTGCGCTATACACCGGCCGCGCAGGGGACAGCCCGCTTCGTAGCCCCCCATGCAATCGTCTACGAAGCGGGCTTGGCAACAGACGGCCGGCGGACGTCGGCTCCCAGAAGCCAACTGCCGCCGGCGATCGCGTCAGGCGGGCATCGCGATTCATCCCGCCCGGTTTCTCGGCACTTCGGGCCGCCGCCCCCCTTGGCGACGCCGAAGGTGCCTGCTCACTGGTTGCGGCCTGCCGCGGTAAAGCGGCAGGTCGACTGAACGCACGCTGTTGAAACTTCGCTTCTGGCCCTGCTGGCCCCGGCGGCGGCTTACCGCACGTCGTAACCGGTCGGACCGATGAAGCCCGGCTGTTGGCCGGCTGGCATCCGCTGCGGGCTGGCCGGCAGACGCTGCACCGAGTTATCGCGAGGCTTGGAGGTCAGGGCGCTGCGATCCAGTTCCGCCGAACGATTGGCTGAGGCGTAGGCCGTGGGCCGCGTGGCGGGCCGGCGAGCGCTCGGGCTACTGGGTTGATTCCCCGGCGGCGTGGCCGGGCCGGGCGCGGCACCGGCGGGATGGGGCAGCACCTCCGATTCGCCGGGCACGATCTGGGCGCCGGGCGGCAACGACTCGTAGCCATGCGGGCCGGCCGGAGGACCAGCGGGAGCACACCGCGGCACCTCCATGTAACCGTGGCCGTACAGTTCGCAGTCACGCGGGCTTTGCGTGCTGAGGCCCGGTCCGATCGAGGCCGGCACCTCGTGGCAATCCATGGCGTCGACCAGCTCAGGCGTCACCAGGATCAGCAGTTCCACCTCGTTCTCTTCGGTCGACACCCGGCGGAAGCACGCGCCCAGGTAAGGAATGTCCATCAGGTAGGGGATGCCGCGGGTTTCGGCATCCATGCGGGTTTGCACCAAACCGGCGATTGCCAGGGTCTGGCCCGCCTGCATTTCCACGCCCGTATCCACTTCGCGGACCCGCAGGGCGGGGATGCTGTCGTCGCCCAGGGCGACGGCACGCGAGTTATCGATCTCGCTCACGCGGGGGCGGACTTCCAGGCGGATATTGCCGTTGGCCAGCACGATCGGCACAAAGTCGATCTGCGTGCCGTACTTCTTGTACTCGATCGACACCGTGCCCAGGCTCTGCGGCACGAGGATCGGGAACTCACCACCGGAGTTGAAGAAGGCCGGTCGGCCACTGACCGTCACCAGGTTCGGCTCGGCCAGAATCTTCATCAGGTTGTTCTGCTTGAGGGCATTGAGGGCGGCAAAGAAGGGCATGCTGCCCGAGGCGATGCCGAAGGTCACCGTGCCGCCACCGGCACCGGTCACGGTACCGGCGCTATCGACGGTGGCCGAGAGCAGACCGCTGATCGACGAGATGGCACCGCCGTCGGCGTTGCTGAAGCCGAAGTCGAAGCCCATCTGCCGCAGCTTGGTGCGCGAGACTTCCATCACCTTCACGCGGAGCAGCACCTGCTGCACGCCACCGACGGTGATGTTGTTGATCACCTTGGGATAGAAATCCAAGGCGATTTCCTCGATGCGTTTGACCTCGGCGGGGTCGTCCACGTAGCCGGAGATGACCACGCTGGAAGCCAGCGGCATCACGCGCAGCCGAGCGTTCGGGAACTGCCGCTCGAGGTACATGGCCAGCTCGCGCGAGTCGCCGGTAACGAGCGTATCGACGCTGTACACCCGGCCGGCATCATCCCACAGGGTGATGGTGGTAAAGCCGGCCTTCTTGGCGACCACTTGGATGACGTTCGCGCCGCGGGGGTGAAGCTCGACGATTTCTGGATTGTCAACCAGCGCCTTGGGAATCGGCTTGTCGAGCGTGAGCATACGGCTGGTGTTCACCGCCAGTTCCAGCCGTTCGCTGGCAGCACCAATGTGGCGGATGATCCCGGTCCCTCCCGGCTGCTGCGCAATGGCTGGCGAAATCGCGCAGAAGGAGGCTGCCAGCAGCAGCGCGAGGGTCGTACGCGGCATGACCATCGGAACTTCCTTGTTCAAAAGCTGCCCCGACAGGCTCCCCTTCGTGAGCCGGCCGGTGACGTATCGCCTGGCACGATCCCCTGCCTCGTGCCAGACGGCTGCGATCCATCGCATTGTGTGTGTAGCCGCAAGCGCCGCCAGCAGCCCCACCCGGCAGCTTCGCACGTCCTCACCGCCCGAGGGCAATCCCTCGCGGGCGGGGTGAGGAAGGTACAGTCTTGTACGGTATTATCGGCAAATCAGGAGCCGTTGCTTGGCAGATCCAAGCTGCTGGTTCCAAAATCCAGCGGATCCAGGACCGGCGGCACGGCACTGGCTGGAGCGCTGTGGTTGGGAACCAGTCGCGGTTCCTCACTGCCTTCTTCCAGTTCGTACGTTTTGATGTCTCCCCCGGAAATGATCTGCATGCGGTGGGTCTTGGGGGATGCTGTCACCTTCTTGGACAGCGACGACATGTCGACTTTCGCCAGCATTTCCTCGAACAGGTCACGCTGGGGCTCCTCGACCAGCGGGGTGGTGGGAGCCGGCAACTGAGGCTGTTCCTCGTGCCTGCTGGAAGCATCGCCGCTTTCGTGCACCAACATCTGGGCGTTGGCCCCGCGGGTCTGCACCAGCCCGTCCTCCTGCGGCGACCGAAGCGAGAGCGTGATGTCACCCGTGTTCTGGGCCAGGGTAACCAGCTCGATCTCTTCGGGCTTCAGCAGCAACGAGACGGTTTTGGCGGTGATGGATTTGGAACCTTCAGCGCCTTCAACCTCTTTAATCGTACTATCGACTGCGAAGACTTTGACGTCATGCAAAAAAGTCTTGGTGAAAGTCTGGTGGATGCCGTTGGCGGCGTTCTTGCGGATGTACACGATCAGGTCCACCCGGTCGCCCGGCTTGATCAAGTAGCCACCAGTGCTTTCAGCATCCACCCGAACGGCGACCACCCGGTAACCGGGGGGGATGTGGTCGGTAGCCCGCTCGCCGGCTTCGCCCTTGGCCAGCAGCTTCTGGTTCAAAAGGGGCTCGCCCTTGAACAGCCGCTGGCGGGTGCGGCGTCCGTCGGCATCCTCGATCTTGCGGAGCATGCCGTCCTGGATCTTGTCCTTGGGCCACTGCTCCAGCTTGAACATCTGCGGCGTGAGTATTTCGTTGGCCGGCACGTCCTGGAGCGCCACCAGAATCGCCTCGGTTTCGCCGGTGGGCGCCGCCACCGGGCTGCCCTTGGACATCACCTGGTTAATCCCCAGCGAGGCGATCAGCCCGCAGCCCAGCGCGAGCGAGAGCAGGATCAATGATTTGGGACGCATGGTTTCGCTCCAGTCGGATAGGAGGAAGGTCTTGGGTGAAGCGCCGCGGCGGCCCCTTGGAAACGCGGGCAGGGCCTGCGCGCTGCGGGTCGTCCGGCCACCCGGGGCTGGGCAGGAGCCGCGTTACCCTTGCGGGCGTCATTCGCCGGCGGCTACCACTGCCTGGCCGCCCCCCCTCCTGGGAGCGGAACCGTTTGCCGGAGCGTTGCCTTCCTTGGCTCCGCTGCGTGGGGACTGTCCGTTCGTTGACTACTGGCTTGTGCCGTGCTGTTAATGGGTGGGCAGGTGCTCGGTGGTTACTGCACCGTTTCGCGCCGCATCACGGTGGCGGCGGAGAGACCTTTCCCACCAAGGAAGATTGGCGCTGGCAGCCAGGTGACTTTATCGAAATCAACCTCGACGATAACCTTTACCGAGTCGCCAGCCCCCGCATGGGCAATGTTGGCCGGTTCGGTTCGGATCCGGGCGCCTTTGATGTTGGCGCTGGTCAGGTAGTTTTGCACGACGGAGGTGACTTCGTTGTTGGTCGCGCCGTCGAGGATGCCCACCCGCGCGCCTTCGCGCGACGCGTTGGTCAGCACCTGCTGCACCATCACCATCCGGCCGAACTCGATCATGCCGAAGATGAGCAGAAACAGCACCGGCGCCACGGCGGCGAACTCGACCACCGCGGCACCACGACGCCGACGTTGAGCGGAGGGTACGCGACCGGGCAGGACGGGCAGGGCCCGGCGGCCGGGAAATGGGGTTCTCATTACAGCATTCCAGTCCAGGCAAAGTAGGCAATCGTGCCGATGGCAATCGGAATCCCGTAAGGCAACAACAGCATCGAGCTCTTGCGCTCGGCGGCGATGGCCGAGAGCTCGACGGGGTTGCGAACCGTAACGACCTCTTGGACGATCATCATGAAATTGTCGCGGTGCTTCCGCCAACTGCGGCGATAGAGCACCATGCCCAGCGCGATCACGCCGCCCACCACGGTCGAAACGCAGAAGGCGTAGAACGTGATGCTCGCGCCCACCCAGGCGCCAACGCCGGCCAACAGCTTCACGTCGCCGGCTCCCATGCCGCCGATGGCATATAGCGGCAGCAGCAGGCCCAGCCCCACGGCGGTGCCCAGCAGGCTATAGCCCACGCCCTCCCAACCCAGCGTCAGGCCGCTGTACAGCCAGCCGCCCATAATCAGCGGGAAGGTCACCCAGTTGGGCACCTTCAGCTTGATGCCGTCGATCACCGCGGCCACGACCAGCACGGCCGTGACCAGCCAGACGGGCCAGGTTTCGGCCAGGTGTGCCCAAATGCTCGTTGCTTCGCCCATGGTGGTCTTCTTTCGTGTCTTGTTTCTGCTTGGTGGATTCGTGAGTGCGTGGCCGGGGCCGCGCGCGGCACGCCTGGCTAACCGGCCGAGGGCAATCGCTCATTTCCCCTCGCGGCACGGGCGCGCCAAATCGCAGGCAGGTGCCGCAACTAGGGCACCCGGGCACCAAACCACATGCTGACAAAGGCGGCGATTGCCCCGAGGGCCGCCATCAGGTATTCGGCGGTCTGATAGATCAGTTCATCGGGGATGGCGGGATACACGGTTGCGCTCCCACGGGGAAACCAGACAGTTCCAACGGCCGCGGCCTGCTCACAGCCGCCGGCCGGAACGTTGACCAGTGACGCAGCCACCGGCAGCGCGGAGCCCGCCCCCCGGAACAACCTCGGTCGTTCCGGGGGCGCGGGCAGCATGCGCTTGCCAGGTGGCAATCGCTCGCGGGCTTAGTTGGAGAGCGACTGCGACACGTTGTTGAACGTGGTGCTGGCGTTGGTACCGATGGTGCTGATGGCCGTCAGACACACGACCACGATCAGGGCCAGCATCACGGCGTATTCAACCGCGGTGGGGCCGTCTTCCGAGACCAGGAACCGTTTGATCTGAGCAGCGAAGGTCTTCACGAGATTCTCTCCACAGAGCTAAGGCGCGCCTCGCAACCTTTTACCTCGGGTTCGGCAGGCGCTTGCACAAAAACCACAAACTCGGCCGCCTCCTGCGGCGCGACTGGGACACTACACCAAACTTGCAGCGCTCTTTGCGAACCAGCGACCTAGTTGCTCAACGATTGTGAGACGTTGTTGAAGGTGGTGCTGGCGTTGGTACCGATCGTGCTGATGGCAGTGAGGCACACCACCACGATCAGGGCCAACATCACGGCGTACTCGACCGCCGTGGGACCGTCTTCAGAAACCAGGAACCGTTGAATGCGATGAACGAAGGTCTTCACAGCAACCCTCCAAAACAACGTATAGCTCCGGCAAACGGCCGGTCGTTATGGTCCGAGCGGACCCTTACCGCAGACTGAGAGGCCAGCCTGATTGGCCGACCAGCGATGAGAGCGCTTGCAGCGAGCAGACGTGATTGGTGGGCTCGCTTTCCCTGAGGCGCATGGCATCCTGCTGTGCCTTTCATCCCTCACACAGGAAACCTAGGTCACGTGCGCAAGGTGTCAAACGCGAGGCTTGAAGAAATTTCGGAATTTGCCGGTATTTCCCGCCCCCCACGGCCCTTGTCATGCCAACCACCCATGACGAGGAGCCGCCGCGCGGCACCTCAAGCCAAGAGCGTGGAGACGATGATTCCCCAAGACGAAAAGATCCGGCGGAACACTCGCCGTGCGCGGCGTGCCGGTGCATTGCCGGCTGGCCACGACGCCCATGTGTTGCCATTTGGCAACAGCCTTCGGCGAACCACCGCGCGATGGTTCCAACCCTCTGCCCGACGGTTCACAATCACTGCCGCGACAACGTTCGCCGGTCAACGTCCACGTAAGAGCCAAGACTAAGGCTGCCGGATTACCGTAACGCCTTCGGCATGCGGCTTGGCAACGCCTGGCAAGCGCTGAAGCACCAGCGCGATACGGTCAGCAGCCAACAAGCGGCGCGCTGATAAACCGCTAAACGGCGCGCTGGCCATTGGTCGATGAACCACCAACGCGTTCAACAGGCGACCAAGGGGAAGGAAGTGGACACAAAACGCGCTGAAAGCCCCCCAAATCGTGTTGCGAAATTTTCATGATCGCGTACAACTACAGCGTGGCTAGCACGACTCACAAGAAGTAACCGTGCACCTCTCGTGAAGGAAGCGCGTGATACTTCTTGGCAAAGGAAGTCGGTGTTGTTTCTGGCAGACCGGATGAGCCTAGGCCAACCCGAAACAAGCCAGGCGTCCTGCTGCCGCGAACTTTTCTAGGAGGACGGATCGTGGCCAAGAAGAAGGCGGTTAAGAAAGCCGCAAAGAAGGTCGCAAAGAAGGCGACTAAGAAGAAGGCCGCAAAGAAGGCCGCTAAGAAGGTCGCAAAGAAGGCGACCAAGAAGAAGGCCGCCAAGAAGGTCGCGAAGAAGGCGACCAAGAAGGCCGCCGGCTAACCGCCGACCCGCCGGAAATGAATCCGGCACCCAATGACGTAACGAGAAAGAGCCGCCCTCGCTTATCGGGGCGGCTCTATTTGTCTGGTCACTTCGCTTGGCCGCCTGCGCCACACTTCCCAGCTTCGCGGCTTGCCCTCCTTAACCGGCCCTCTGGCCTTCTGATACGATTGGGGTGTGGCGGCGCGCTTTCCCAGCCTGAAACCGGCTGCGGTCCCCCCTGGTTTCTGCCGGCATGACACCCTGCGCCGCGTTTGCCGCCCCTCAAAGCCTGCCCTGCGGAGTGCCCCACCTTGAACGTGCCCGACGCAAACGACCAAACACGCGACCTGGCCCAGCGATTGGCGGCCGGCGAGTTAACGGTCGAAGCCTTCCTGGCCGCCTTGCCCACGGCCCAAGCAGCCACCGTGCGCACCGTGGACCTGGGCGATGCGCAGTTGGACCTCGATCGCTGCCGCCGCTGCGGCTACCCGGAGGTGGTCTACGCCGAAGGCAAGTCGGACGAAGCCTTGGAACGTATCTGCCGGCGGCTGCTTGAGGCGGGCGTGAATGTCCTGGCGACGCGTACTTCGGCCCAGCAGGCCCAGCGGCTGCTGACGCTCTTCCCCCAAGGCCGGTACAACGCGGTGGCGCGCATCTTCCGTGTCGATGTATCTGGCGGTGCGGAAGCCCCTTCCACCAAGGCCGGCCGCGTGGTGGTAGTCAGCGCCGGGACGAGCGACCGCCCCATCGCCGAGGAAGCGCTGGAAACACTCGACTGGATGGGCGTTGAAGCCGAACTGCTCCAGGACATCGGCGTGGCCGGTCCCCAGCGGTTGCTGGAGAACGTGCATCGCCTGATCACGGCCGACGCCATCGTAGTGGTGGCCGGCATGGAAGGAGCATTACCCAGCGTCGTGGCAGGGCATGTCGCCTGCCCGGTCATCGCCGTGCCTACCAGCGTTGGCTACGGGGCCAGCCTGGGCGGAATCGCCGCGCTGCTGAGCATGCTGAACAGTTGCGCAGCGAACGTGACGGTGGTGAACATCGATGCCGGTTTCAAAGGCGGTTATGTGGCCGGACTGATCGCTTCGCGCGCCGCCAAAGCCGGGGCAGGGCAGTAAAGCGTCCTCCGCCGCAAGGCGTCTTACCTTTCAAGCGGCGCCGTCGTACTGCACCTCGACCAGAAACAGCCCTTGCGGCGGCGCCGTGCGCGCGGCCGCGCGGCGATCGCAGGCGGCCAGCACGCCCTGCAGCCAGACGGCATCGCGGTTGCCGAGCCCCACTTCGACCAGGGCACCGACAATAGCCCGGGCCATGTTGTAGAGGAAGCCGTCGGCTTCGATCTCGATGGCTACCAGGTCGCGATGACCTTGGAAGCCGCGGACTACGTCGATCCGCCGCACGTGCCGGACGGTGGTTTTGCGTTCGGAGCCGGCGGTTTGAAAGCTACGGAAGTCGTGCCGGCCGCACAGCACCTGGGCAGCCGCGGCCATGGCCGCCTCGTCTACCGGTTGCCACAGCTTCCAACTGGTGCGGCGATGAAAAACGTCGCGCGTGGGGCCATCGTGCAACAGGTACCTGTAGATCTTGCCGGTGGCGTCGGCGATGGGGTGAAAATTCTCGTCGGCCTCGCTGCATGCCAGCACCGCCACGTCATCGGGCAACCGCGCGTTGAGGGCTTTGCTGAACACCTCCGGTGGGTAGCTGGCCTCGGTGCGGACGCGAACCACCTGCCCCAGTGCATGCACGCCAGCATCGGTGCGGCCCGCCGCTAGTGTACGGCCGCAAATGCCCAGCGGCCGCAGGGCTTCCTCCAGCACGTATTGCACGGTGCGGCCGGCCGGCTGCGATTGCCAGCCGGCAAAGTCGGTTCCGTCGTAGGCTACGATCAGCTTCAAGGTCCGCATGCTGTCGCATCGTAGCTGTCACCAGCCAACCACGCCAGCGGCCCGCCTCGCAGGGCTCCGTATATATATCGTGCGAAGAGGCATCCGGCTCCGCAGCCAGGCCCGTCGCCGGGGCAGGGCCAAACTGATCTGGACAGCACCGGCACACCGCGCTAAGGTACGCCCCCCTTGCCGGTGTTTCACCGCTGCCCATGCGCTTTCGCGTTCGTTCTGGCACGGGCAGCACGGTTGCTCGCGGTTTGCGTGCGAGCGGCACCGCTTGTCGAGTCGGGCCGATCGATCCCCGGCTGCCGTCTCCGTAAGGAGCTTTCGAGATGTGTTGGCGACTGGCTTTACTGGGCCTGCTGGCGGGCATCCTGGGATGCCACCATTCCCATAACCGGATCGACCCGGTCTTTGGCCGGCAGGTGATTCCACCGCCGGGCACCGGGACCGCCGGCACCGCCGTGTTGCCCAGCAACGAACCGCCCCCGGCTTCGTACTACGAAGGCGGCTCGCAATTGCCGCGCACCTCGTCGACTGGTTCGCCGACGGTAGATCCCTACAGCCCGCCCGGCGGTAGCTACCAGTACGGCGGCAACTCCACCGCCCAAAGCAGCAGCACCGGCACGCCTACCAACGACCAGGGATTCCGTCCGCCCAATGTCGGCGGCACGACAGCCACGGCAACCACCACCAGCACCACGCGCGCGGCGGGCGTCCCGCTGAAGGCCACCGGCCCGGATGACGCTTCGCGGCGTTACGAAAGCACCGATTCTTCTGCCGGCTTTGCGCCCAATACGAACACCAGCGTGACCGGCAGCGCTCCGGCCTCCAGCTCCACGCGGCTGCCGACCCCGCCGCCGACCACCAATAACCACATCCCCCCGCAGTCGGCTCCCTCGACCGCGCCGGCGACCAACAGCGGTTCGTCGTCGCAGCCGGCCCCGTATCCGACCACGGGCAGCCTGCCGCCGCGTTCGGCCTCGCTCACCAGCAGCGATGTGGAACCGGTGGCGTTCCGTGAGCCGCGCCGGCTGACCCCGGACGACAACGCCAGGGCAATTGGTGAAGTGGCCGACGCCCGCACCTACCGCGACGACGAGTACGACCCCAGCGGCTCGACCGGTACCTTGCGTACGGCCAGCTACCAGCGCTGGGAAGGCGAGCCGGGCACCGAAGCCCGCACGGCCGCCGCACAGCCGGAGTTTGTGCCGGGCAGCAGCAAGATTGTGCCCCGCCGCCTGGCGTCGGGCCCTTATGGCTACGACGAAGAAAACTACACTTGGCTGAAAGGCAAGCTGGAATACTCGCTCGCCCAGAAGCAGTGGAAGCTCCGTTACATCCCGATCAGCGAGCCGATGGATGAGTTCGGCGGCAGCGTCGTGCTCGAAGACATCGACGCCTTGGGCGATACCTTCCGGCCCGGCGATTACGTCACCGTCGAAGGTACCTTGGCCGAGGTCGAAGAATCGCCCGGCAACTTCGCCCCGCGGTACACGATCAAGGCGATCGAACGCACCGGGAAGTAATCCCGCTGGCCGCGGTCCAGGCGTGTTCGGATAGCGCCCGCGCTAGGATTTAACCGGCCGCGCCGGAGCACTCGCCCCGCGTTTGGCCGGAGCCGGCGGCGTGGGCCGCAATCGAGCCAGCACGAGAAAGATCACCGTCAGAAAGATCAGTGCCCTGGGCTGCTTGATCACCATCAGCACCGACACCCCCAGCACCACGAGAAACAGCAGCCACCGGGGCGCGTACGATAACTGCGGATGTGCCAGCCAGACCACGGCCATCAGCCCACCCACGCGCAGGCAGGCCGACATCCACACGCTGGCCTGGTCGCCCACGGGGAAGATGAACAGCCCCAGCGACGTAAGCAGCAGCACAAGCGCGATAATTCCAACGGCGGTGCGATTCATGTCTCGATGAAGCAAAGCCTGGCGACCAGGCGAAAACGGGCGTGGAAACTGCCGCACAGTGGCAATGGCTGGCACGCAGCCGCGTGCGACATCAACTGCGATCGGCCCCGGCACGGCAGCCACCGCGAAAATCGCATGCCTGCTGGAACCCGGGCGGTTCGAGCTGCAGCGTGGCATGCAGCAGTTGGAAGTCGGTCGCCAACACGTTCTGTAACTGGCGGAGCAACTGCGGGTCGCCGTGTCCCTCCTCGGTCACCACGTGGGCCGAGATCGCATCCATGCCGCTGGTGATCGTCCACACGTGCAGGTCGTGCACGTCGATCACGCCCTGAACCCGCATCAAGCTGGTGCGCACCTCGTCGACATCGATCCGGGCCGGGGCGCTTTCCATCAGCACGCCCACCGATTCCTTCACGAGGTTCCACGCCGAATACAGCACCAGCAGGGCAATCAGCACCGAGGCCACCGGGTCGGCCCATTCCCAACCAAACGCCCAGATCAGCACACCGGCGGCAATCGCCCCGATGCTGCCCAACGCATCGGTCAGCACGTGCAGCCAGGCCCCGCGGATATTCAGATTCTCGGCCCGGCCCGCATTCAAGATCCACAAGCCGATCAGGTTGATGATCAAGCCACCTACGGCGATCGCCATCATCAGGCCGCCTTCTACCTCGGGCGGACTCCAAACCCGCTCGTAGGCTTCCACGCAGATGAAGATCGAAACGGCCACCAGCGTCACGCCGTTGGCCAGGGCCGCCAGGATCTCAGCCCGATAGTAGCCATAAGTCCGGTGCGGCGGCGACGGCTGGCTGGCCAGCCACACGGCGAAGAAGCTCAGGGCCAGCGAAGCCACGTCGGAGAACATATGGCCGGCGTCGGCCAACAAGGCCAGCGAGTTGGTGATCCAACCGCCAACGATCTCCGCCACCATGTACGCGGCGGCCAGAACCAGCGTAATGGCCAGGCGGCGTTTGTAACTGGCCGACTGGCCACGCAGCGAATGATGGTGGCTGTGGCCAGGCCCGTGCGCGTGCCCATGATCGTGGCTATGGCCGTGGCCCTGGCACGCGTGGGGCGTTTCGTTCGACGGCGCGGCGGATGAAGAATCGGGGGAGTGCACCATGCCAGGGGCGGGATCATTGCGGGGACAAGAAACACCATCCACGACCGTTGCCCGCCGGAGCTCGCCTTCGAACTCCCCGGCGGACACCGCGGCTGCCAGGCCGGCGGCCCCTCTATCCTAACAGGCCAGACCACCGCGGTGGGGGCCAATCAACCTACCGCCGAAGCCGCAATCGCCCTAGAGCAGCCCGAAGGTGGGAGCCCCGCCCCGGCACCAGCAGCCTGCTGAAACCATTGCTCTCGCAGCACGGGTCGCCTAGCCGCTATGCTTGGCCGCAGCCTCCACGCGTTTCGACACTGCTTCGGCAGGAGACCCTAGTTGTGATTGTAGACCGCTTCGACCACTCGGCCCTGTATCAGGCTGTTCACCCGCTGCTGGCGGCTGGCTTTGCGTTCCTCAAACGTCCCGACCTGGAACAACTGCCGCCCGGCAAGGTCACGATCGACGGCGAACGGTTGTTTGCGATTGTTTCCGACGATGAAGGGCGTGGTCGCGAGCAGAGCCTGTTGGAAGCCCACCGGCGGTATCTGGATATTCAGTATATTGTGTCGGGCACCGACCACATCGGCTGGCTGCCGACCTCCGACTGCGAGCGGGTGCAGACCGAGTACGATCCGCAGCGTGACGTGGCCTTCTATTACGACCGCCCGGCAACGTGGCTCGTTCTGCCGCAGGGCAACTTCGCGATCTTCCTGCCGCAAGATGCTCACGCGCCGCTGGCTGGTACCGGCCGCGTGCGCAAGGTGGTGGTCAAAGTGCAGATCGACGGCTAAGCGGCTGCCGCGCTAACCCCGACCGCCTTCGCAGCACGTTTCGCAAATGGTGTGGCAGCGCACGCACTGAAGCTTGGCACGAATCTCCCGCAGCGGTCCGCCGCAAACGGGACACGCCGGCCGGCACCATGACGCCTCGTTACCGCGAGGCTGCTCACCTGGCCGTGAGCCAGCGCCCACATTGCGCGGAACATTGCCGGAATAGATCGGTGGGGGAACGTCGGCGGCCATGAGGATGAACGAGGGAGCTGCGAGCCGGGCAAGGGGTCAGTTGTTGTCGTCGCGACGCGTGTCAACCGCCCGCGCCCGCAGGTAGCTGGCGTGCCATGCCCGCCACGCTTCCTGGTCGAACTGGAAGTTGACCTTGGTGAGATGGATCAACACGTCGCGCACCGGCTCGTTGTTGAACTGCTTGTGATACACCTCGGCCTGCTGGCCCACCGACAAACCGCCGCTGCCGTTGGAGCTGAAGGTCGTGGTCGTGCCGGGCTGGCCTTTCACCACGCGGAACTGGTGGGTGGTCACCAAGGCTTCGATCAACGGTCCAATGGCCGAGTCGTCGCCCAGCATGCCCAACCCCAGCGCGGCGCGGTTCACGATGTGGTTGTCCGGGTCTTTCAGCCGCGCCACAAACATCTGCACCAGGGTAGGCAGCTTCTTCCCGCGCAGTTTTTCGCGAGCGGTAACCCGCACTTCCTCGTTGGGATCGTTCAACGACATCTCACCCAGCAGCATCCAGGCCGCAGGCGAGTTGATGCTCACCAGCGCGTCGATCGAAGCCAGGCGCACGGCCGCGCGCGGCTCCCGCTGGGGCGTGAAGTGATACCGGATCGCCTCGACGGCGTGCGGATCGGTAACCTGCTGCATCTGAGCCAGGACTTCCTGCGGCCGGCTGGCGATGTTCCGCTTCCATTCAGACGCCTGACGCATCCAGGCTTTCTCCTGGAGTTCGGCCTGGCGACGGCGTTCGCGCAGCTCCACTTCCTCGGGCAGAATCCATTCGCCCTTGTATTTGACGAAGCCGCGGGACGTCATCATTTCTTCTTGGGTGACCCAGCGTTTCCCGTGGAGGAAGTACCCCAGCGCCCGCCGGGCCTGCTCGTGATCGGGATCGAAGTCCAACACCCGGGCCAGATGCTTTTCACGCTCGGTGCGCATGTTCTTTTCGCGGCACCACTCGGCCAGGGCCCACTGGCCTTCGAGCGTATCGGGATAGGTGGGAGCGACCTTCTCGTATTCCAACTGCTTGTCGGTGATGGTGCCGGTCTGGTGCACCACTTCACGCGGGAACGTCAGTCTCACGCCGTAGGCGGTTTCGATCTGGTAGGTCTGCCGCGGATACTCGCCGGGGTTCAATAGCGTGCCGCGCACCTTCCCGCCCGAGGCCAGCACCAGCACCGTTTCTTCGGCGGCAGCGGGCGCAGACCAAGCCGCCAGGCAACCGGCGAACACAGCGACGGCGGTTAGGGCAACGCGCATGGCAGGCAACCTTGATTGTGCGAGTTGGACCAGCCGCGAAGGAACGAAGGGTATGACCGGCACCGCCCCCCCTCGGACGCAGGGGCCACCAGACGGACCGAATGACAGGCCAAGCCGCGTGGGAGGATCTTGCGGCCCCCCGCGCAACACGGTTTCCGATATGAACCAGTATAGTGTGCCGCCCAGGCCAGAACCAAACAAATCGGCTGCTTGCGGCCAGGTGTCCGGCGTGGCTGAGACCACGTGCGCGGCGTCTTTATCCTCTTAAACCGTAGTGGCTTAAATAGCTGCCAAACTCGCGGCAGGGCTGCGATCCAGGCCCCCCGGGCAGACCGCGTTCGGACATAGCCCGCCGCTTGTCAAGGCTGCCGAAAAGCGGTACTTTCAACAGCTTGAGCAACTTCGCCCTGGATTGGTCTGTGTCGGGCTCCTCATGATTGCCGGCCATCCCGATCAGCAACGGATCGTCATCACGGGAGTCGGCTTGACGGCTCCCGGCGCGGGCGATCTGCGCACGTTTCGCGAGAACCTGCTGGCCGGCCGCAGCGGGGTGCAGAAGTACGAAATCCGCTACGTCGGCCAGACGCTCGCCGGCATCTGCAACCACGACGAGTACCGCTACCAGTCGCGCAAAGACCGTCGCCGCGGTACCCGGGCCGGCGCCATCGGCATCTACTGCGCCCACGAAGCCATCCGCGACTCGGGCATCGACTGGGAGAACGTCGACCGCTCGCGGGTAGGCATCTACGTCGGCGTGACCGAGCACGGCAACGTCGAAACCGAGAACGAAATCTACGAACTGCAAGGCTACAACTACGACACGCAGTTCTGGTCGCACCACCATAACCCGCGCACCGTCGCCAATAACCCGGCCGGCGAAATCTCGCTTAACCTGGGGATCACCGGGCCGCATTACACGATCGGCGCGGCCTGCGCCGCGGGCAACCTGGGCGTCATTCAGGGCGTGCAGATGCTGCGGCTGGGCGAGTGCGATCTGGCCCTGGCCGGCGGCGTTTCCGAGAGCATTCACACCTTCGGGATCTTTGCCAGCTTCAAGAGCCAGGGGGCCCTGGCCCATCACGAAGATCCGCACAAGGCATCGCGGCCCTTTGACCGCGACCGCAACGGGATCGTGGTCGCCGAGGGCGGCTGCATCTACGTGCTGGAGCGATTCAGCGACGCCAAGGCCCGCCGCGCGAAGATTTACGGCGAGGTTGTCGGCTATGGCGTCAACAGCGATGCCACCGACTTTGTGCTGCCCAACCCGCAGCGGCAGGTCGAGTGCATGCAGATGGCGCTCCGCCAGGCGAAGCTGAATCCCGAAGACATCGATATCGTCAGCACGCACGCCACCGGTACCACGACCGGCGACCACCAAGAAGCCGTGGCCATTCGGGCGGTGTTTGGTGAGTCGAGACGCACGCGCATCAACAACACCAAGAGTTTTATCGGCCACGCGATGGGGGCTGCCGGCGTTCTGGAGCTCAGCGGCAACTTGCCCGCCTTCCAGGACGGCATCGTCCACGCCACGATCAACGTCGACAACCTCGACCCCGACTGCGCCATGCCGGGCCTGGTGCTCAACGAGCCGCAGGAGGTGGGGCGGGTGAACTACATTCTGAACAATTCGTTCGGCATGTTGGGCATCAACTCGGCGCTGATCGTGAAAAGGCTCTGACCCCCAATCCACGTTCACCGCGTGCGTGCGTGATGCGCGCGGTGGGGCCGCCGGCGAGCAGCCGCCTCGGCGGAGTTCGCCCTCGCCAACCGAACCTACCCGACGATCCAGCGGGACGCAGCCGCATTTCCCACGGAGGAGTGACGCAGAATGACGAAAGCTGAAATTCGAGAAGTCGTCCTCGAGATCCTGCAAGAGATTGCCCCCGATGAAAACCTCGACGATTTGAAGGACGACGTGAGCTTTCGCGAACAGCTTGAGCTGGACAGCATGGACTTCCTCGATATCGTGATGAGCCTCCGCAAGCGGTATCGGGTGCAGATCCCCGAGGACGATTACCCCAACCTGGCCACCATGAACAGCACGGTGGAATATCTCCAGCCGCTGATGAAGGACCTGGAGCGCGTCTAAGGGGTGAACCAGCCACACGGCCCCCCGCGGCGGTACCGTCCAGCCCGGGGGCGCCGCCTTCTGTTCCCGCACCAGGGGACGTACTAGGGGCAACGCCGGCCGCGGCGTGCTTTGCCTGGATATCGGCGTCTGGGGCACCGTCTAAGCTTCTTGGCCAGCGACTTGCGCTAGCTTTCCGCGCCTGCTGCATTCATCTTTCCCGCTCGCTGGGCCGCCTACCGACCTGCCCCATGGGGCCGCAATACGCGTTCTCGCATGCGGCGATGGGCTCGGCTCCCAAACTCATGTTCGCCGGCCCGCACGGCAAGTAAGGCGGACTTACACCATCTTCCAGATCTGCCGGTCGATCAGCGGAAATCGGCCTCGGCATCGATGCCGTGCCGTTACAATGGCGACCAGCCAGATTAGGGGGAAGGCACGTCGAGGGCAGCACCCACGCGGGCGGCACGGCTACGCGAAAAAGCCAAAAGGCGACGGCCATGAACAAGCCCGGTAACTTCAAGCGGGGCCTGTCGGCTGTCTTCCGCCACTGGGAGGATGGCGACTACGACGCCGCCTTGGCTAAGGTCGAAGCCATGCTCGCCACGTGGCCCGGCAACGCGCGGCTCCATGTGCTGTGGGCGAGCCTCATCCAGCTTCAGGAAGAGCCCAAGCACAGCCTGGACGAGGTGAAGGAAGCATTACACCTTGCCATGGCCCTCGGATGAACATTCGCCTGCAACCGCGATCGAACTGGGTCAATACCTCGACAATGTGGAAGATGATCCCGCAGCAGCCGTGAAAGCCTACGCCCAGGGAATAGAATCCGCCCGGCGGCAACTCATCGAAGGGCTGATCGGCCAGGCTAAAGCGTACCGACAGCTAGAGCAGTGGGAAGCTTTCTACCGTTGTGTGGAGGAAGTGCTGCCGCTCACGCGATTCAGTTCCAAGACGAACGGCGCCCAGCCCCTGGGTGGCGAGATCCTTATCAGGCTTTCACCGGGCAGCGTCGATGCGATCAACCTTCAAGGCCCCTACGCCGAGCAAATCAGGGAGCTGCTTTGCGAATTGGGGGCAGAGCGTCAATAAGGCGCACCCTTATGCGGCAACTTTCGAGGAACGATCAAACGCATCCGCACACAACCGCGCGACCAAGGCACTTCTGACCGCTACCCCTTCGGCCGCACGACGATGTTCTGCGGTTCGCGGCCGGTCAAGACCGCGGCCACTGCGCTGGCTGCCCGGCTGCGGAGCGTTTGCAGCGACTCGACCGACGTAAACGCCGCATGTGGCGTAACGATCACGCGCGGATCGTTGTATGGCGGTTGGCTCAAATCGGGCGGCTCAGGATCTTGCACGTCGAGCGCCGCCCCGGCCAGGCGACCTTCCTGCAATGCTTCGGCCAGCGCCGCATGGTCGACCAGCCCACCCCGGGCGGTGTTAATCAGGTAGGCCGTGGACCGCATCAACGAGAATTCGCGGCGGCCGATGATGTGCCGCGTGGTATCGGTCAGCGGCACGTGTAGCGATACAAAGTCGCTCTGCGCCAACAGGCCATCGAGCGAACGGTAGGTCACGCCCTCGGGCGGCTCGCCCACCATCCGTTGCCGCGTGGCCAACACCTTCAACCCCAATGCTACGGCTCGGCGTGCCACCGCCCGGCCGATACTGCCCAGGCCAACCAGCCCTAGCGTTTTGCCGGCCACGCGGTACATGGTCGGCGCACCGGCCAGGTCGTACTGGCCAGACTTGGTCTGGTGGTGGAACCAGCCCACGTTGCGGGCAAGCGCCAACAACAGGGCCAGGGTATGTTCGGCCACTTCGTCCTGGCAGTAGTCCGGCACGTTGGTGACGTACATGCCGCGCTCGGCCGCCGCCTCCAGGTCGATGTTATCCAGGCCGATGCCCAGCCGGGCGATGATCCGGCACTGCGGCGCGGCTTCGATCACCGCGCGGCTGACGCGGGCCCAGCAGGTGAGGATGCCCTGACACGACGCTGCCAGCGAGGCCAGCGTGGCTTCATCGCCCGAAGGGGCCACGATCAGCTCGGCCCCGGCTTCGGCGAGGATGGCGCGTTCGACCTCAAGATCGGGCCAGGCGTAGTCGGTGAGCAGGACTTGGTAGCGTGCCATGCCGAGCAATGTATTGCCTGCCGTCACGCAACGCCAGCGGCAGGGGGCGTGCGATGGGGCATGCGACAGGGTCAGGCAACATACTCCGCGAATTCTGCGTTCGGCAGCTGCCTCCGCGGCCCGGCCAGTCCCTTGTCAAATGGCCCCTTACTCGCATAATCGCAGGTCTACCCGCCGGGCGGGCCCGCCCTGGTGGCGCAAGTCCCCGGCACCCTGGCCGGCGCAGCTTGCGTGTGAACCGAACATTCTCCCTTCCATGGAAAGGTTAACGATGGCGTCGATCGAACGAACCCTGGTGTTGTTCAAGCCCGACTGCGTGCAGCGTCGGCTGGTGGGCCGGATCATGTCCCGTTTTGAGGACAAGGGCCTGAACTTTGTGGCCCTCAAGATGCTCAAGGTGACGCCGGAGCTGTCCAAGCAGCACTACGCCGAGCACGTGAACAAGCCGTTCTATCCGAACCTCGAGGCGTTCATCACGGCCTCGCCGATCATCGCCGCCGTGGTCGAAGGGCTCGACGCCATCCGCGTGGTCCGCGAGATGCTCGGCAAGACCAACGGTCTGGAAGCCGCCCCCGGCACCATCCGCGGCGACTTCAGCTCCAGCCGGCAGATGAACCTGGTGCACGCTTCGGACGGCCCCGAAGCCGCTAAGCGCGAAATCGACCTGTATTTCAAGCCCGAGGAAATCTGCGCCTCGGACCTGACGATTACGCCGTGGCTGCGGGCGTCGGACGAAGGCTAAGCCGTCCTCGTCCCCTGTGGCGGTCAGCTTCCCCCCACCGGCATGCGCCGCCTGGTAGCGCATGCGCGGTGGTTGGGCCGGCATTTTCTTGACGTTCGCCTTCCGGCGGGGGACAGTATGCACTAAGGGCGCGGCGCCAACCTGCCGCACCTCGTCCCGCGTAACGATTCCCCACCGCTTGCCTCTCCCCTTGAGAGGCGGCGGACTTCCCACCTGGCACCCTCTGCATTGAGAAGCGACCGCATGAGCACACGGCGACCGGTTCGTTGGGCGATGCTGATTCCTGCCACCGTTTCTTGCGCGCTGCTGGCCGCCACGGCCCAGGCGGAGAATTGGCCGCAATGGCGTGGTCCCCGCCACAACAGCACCAGCATCGAGAAGAATCTGCCGGCCGAGTTCGGCCCCGATAAGAACGTGGCCTGGAAGGTGCCGCTGCCCGGCCCCGCCGGCTCCACGCCCGTGGTCTGGGAGGACAACATTTTCCTCACCTCGGTGAACGATGCCGGCGAGCTGCTGCTGATGTGCATCGGCACCGACGGCAAGGAGCGTTGGCGCCGCACCATCGCCCAGGGCAACCGCGACGTGCGCGGCGACGAAGGCAACTCGGCTTCGCCCTCGCCCTGCACCGACGGCAAGTACGTCTGGGCCATGTTCGCCGACGGCAACCTGGTGTGCTACGACTTCCAGGGCAACGAGATCTGGCGGGTCGACCTCCAGGATCGTTACGGCAAGTTCAACATCGCCTTTGGCATGACGGCCACGCCGGTGCTCGATGGCGACCGGCTCTACCTGCAACTGATCCACGGCGAAGGTAACCCGGAAACGCGCGAAGCCGTGGTGGCCTGCCTGGACAAGAACACCGGCAAGGAGATCTGGCGGGCGGATCGTCCCAGCGACGCCATCAAGGAGTGCGAGCACTCATATGCTTCGCCCACCATCTACCGCGACGGCAAGTACGCCTACCTGCTGACGCACGGTGCCGACTACGTGGTGGCCCACGATCTGGATACCGGCCGTGAGCTGTGGCGCAGTGGCGGCTTGAACCGGCCCGGCCGCTACAACCCCACGCTGCGGTTCGTGGCCTCGCCGACCGTGGCCGACGGCCTGATCGTGGTGCCCTCGGCCAAGAGCGGACCCGTGCTGGGCCTGAAGCCCGGTGGAGAAGGCGACATCACCGAGTCGGAGAGCTTCCGCGCCTGGGTCCGCGATCGCGACACGCCCGACGTGCCCAGCCCGCTGGTCGTCGATGACCTGGTCTACCTGTGCCGCGAGAACGGCAACCTGATCTGCATGGACGCCAAGACCGGCGAGGAATACTACAACACGCGGACGCACGTGCATCGGCACCGGGCCAGCCCGCTGTATGCCGACGGCAAGATCTATCTCACCGCCCGCGACGGCACTGTCAGCGTGGTGGCCACCGGCAAGGAGTTCAAACTGCTGGCCACCAATAACCTCAACGACGAAAGCATCTCCAGCAGCCCGGTCGTCTCCAACGGACGGATCTACTTCCGCACCTACGAGAACCTGTGGGCAATTGAGAACAAGGAATAACGCGACCAGCCATTGGCCCAACCAACGCAGCGCGTGGCGGACAAGCAGCCGCCACGCGTTTTGCGTTTAGGTACCGCGCTGACCGGCTTGCATACGGGCCAGTTGGGCAGCCGTGCCGCCTTCGTACACGCTGAACTCCGCCCAGACCGGCAGATGGTCGGAGATCTCCAGGGCCTGCTGTTCGGTGAGGCCCAGTTCCTGCATCATGTCGAAGACGCCGCCTGCCCCGGTGAACTCGGTGGTTGCCTGGCGGTGGTAGATGATGTTGTCGAGCAGGTGCGTGCGGCGGGTGTTGGTCGGCTCGTTCTCGATCACCCAGGCCAGATACGGCACGCCGGCAAAGGCCGTGAACTGCCGCGGGCCGGCGTTGAAGTCGCCCAGCAGGATGATGTCGTCCTCGCCGCGGCCGTCGTATCGGACGGCATAGTACACATCGTCCAGTACGTTGATCTCTTCGATCGCCTCATCCGGATCGGTGTGGACGTTCACGAGCGTGAACGTGAACGCTTCTTCCGGCGGGGCGCCGCGTGCCCGGAATGCCGCCACCAGCGGCGGCCGGTGCAACAAGTCGTGCGGATCGACGACCGGGGCCACCGTGCGGCGGTCGACCTCGATCGTAGCCGTGTTGAACACGTAGCCGTACTGCTCCTTGCTGGCGGTGCGTCCCTGCCTGGGGCCGATTACGTAGTCGTACTGATGGCCCAGCGAGTTGATCTGTTGCACCAGGGCGGGAAGTACGTCCTGAGCCTGGGAGCGGATCTCCTGGATCGCCACCAGGTCGAACCGCGCGCAGATGTTGGCGATCGCCGCCATCACGTGGGGCTTGCGCATCTTCTCCTGGCCGAAGACCTGGATGTTGAACGTGGCGATGCGGATCACGTCACGCTGGGCGGCGGCCACGGGAGCCTGAACCGGCGTAACGGCCCCCGAAGTGGTGACTAGCCGCGACTTCAATTCCTCCAGGCTGTCGATGCCCAGCATCTGCATGACGAGCCAGGAAGTGCTTCCCAGCCCCATCAGCACCACGGCGGTGCGTAGCAACTTGAACATCTTCCCCTCCCTGGGAAATGGGCTCCAGCGCCAGCAGTCCTCTCCGTCGCGCCCCTGGCCAGCGGCGGGAGAAAATACGCACTGCGCCGCCCCAGGCCAAGGGCAGCCACGCCGCGACGTGCTACTAGCTGTCTCGGGCAATTTGGCCAACCGGTCCTGGCATTTTTTGGCCGAAAAAGCCGGGAACGCTCCCGCCGGCCGCTGCGTAAAGATTGGGTGACGACACGCCGTCGAGGTCGGCAAGGCTCTGGCGGCTCCTTTCGCCTGGCGCTAAATCGTTGCGCCATGTCCGTTTAATGCTAAAGCTGCGCGGGCGCGGACCGGGGGAATCCCCACCCCAGGTGGAGGTGAGCTGAGCTTGCCTCACCCTGCCGCAGTCGATAGCATTGACAAAGTTAGATGATTTGGGCCACTTGGCGCATCTCCCCCACTCCACATGCCTTTACGGCCTTGGTGGGGAAACTGTAGCGTTTTGAGCGGCCGCTGGAGTTTGTCTCGGACGACAATAACGCCTACATGGAGGAACCACGTCCACGGGGCAGCGGCGAGGTCCGACGGGGCACGTGCGGATTGCCTGGGCACTTTGCAGCTCCCGGCAACCCAGTCTGGAACGTGGCCCTGGCCGGCTCGACAAATCCCCTTGGCTGCCGCCTGGCCCGGCAAGCGGCTTTACGGTTGCCGGCGGGCGCATAAACCATAGCCATCTGGCCGTGTCGGCCACGCCGGCCCGGCTTGTGCCGGTTGCTTTCATGCTGGTCCCTGCCAGCGGCGTGTCTGGTCAAACTATTACCGTCTCGAATCTGTAGCACTCGAGGTTTCTTATGACCGGTCAGTCCCAAGTTCTGCGGCGCAGGCGGATGCTGTGCCCCGCGGTCCTGTTTTCCGTCGTTGTCGGCCTGCTGGCCGGGACCGCCCGCGCCGAACTGGAAGGTCCGAGTCAGAACGACCGTTACATCGCCCAGGCGGTCACGTTCCTGTTGCGGAACCAGCACCTGTCCAAGCAGCCGCTGGACGACACGATTTCCGCCCGGGCGTTCGACACCTACCTGAAGACGCTCGACCCGATGAAGAGCTACCTGCTCCAGTCGGACGTCGATGAGTTCGCCGCGCACCGCACCGCGATCGACGATGCCACGCGCAAGGGCGACATCACCCTTGCCTACGACATCTTCAAGCGCTTCCTCAAGCGCGTGGATGAGCGGGTGGCGATGGTCAACCAGTTGCTCCAGACCGATCCGGACTTCACGGTCGACGAGGAGTTCATCACCGATCGCGACGCGCTGGAGTACCCCAAGAACAACGCCGAGGCGCTGGATCGCTGGCGCAAGCGGGTGAAGTACGACCTGCTCACCCAGATCGCCGAGGGCAAGTCGCTCAAGGATGCCAAGGACACCGTGCGTCGGCGTTATGAAAGCTTCGCCCGGCGGATGCACCAGACGGACTCCGACGAGCTGCTCGAGATGTACCTGACGGCGCTGACCACCGCCTTCGATCCGCACACCACCTACATGTCGCCGACCACGCTCGAGAACTTCGAGATCGGCATGCGGCTGGAGCTCGATGGTATCGGTGCGGCGCTGCAATCGGTCGACGGCCAGACCACCATCACCAAGATCATTCCCGGCGGCGCTGCCGACAAGCACGGCAAGCTCAAGCCCAAGGATCAGGTGATCGGCGTGGGCCAGGGCGAGGACGGCGAGATCGTCGACACCCAGGCCATGAAACTCAACGACGTGGTGCAACTGATCCGCGGCAAGCGGGGCACCGTCGTGCGACTGAAGGTGATCTCCGAGGGCGAAACTCAGCCCAAGATCTACACCATCGTCCGCGACCGCATCGAGCTGAAGGACAGCGAAGCCCGCGGCGAAGTGATCGAGGCCGGCCAAGCCCCCAACGGCAAGCCGTACAAGATCGGTGTGATCGACCTGCCCAGCTTCTACATGGACATGGCCGGCGCCCGCAATAACCAGCCCAACTTCAAGAGCACCACCCGCGACGTGCGCAAGCTGCTCGAGGACTTCAAGCAGCAGGGCGTCGACGCGGTGATGATCGACCTCCGCCGCAACGGTGGTGGTTCGCTCACCGAGGCGATCAACCTCACCGGGTTGTTCATCGACCACGGCCCGGTCGTCCAGGTGAAGGACGCCGACGGTTACGTCCAGCACTACGACGACATGGAACGCGGCACTGCCTGGGACGGTCCGCTGGTGGTCCTCACCAGCAAGCTGTCGGCCAGTGCCAGCGAGATCTTCGCCGGCGCCATCCAGGACTACCAGCGTGGCCTGGTGGTCGGTGACAAGACCACGCACGGCAAGGGCACGGTGCAGAGCCTGCTCGACCTGGCCCGGCAACTGTTCCGACTGGACAACGCTCCCAAGCTGGGCGCGCTGAAGCTGACCATGCAGCAGTTCTATCGTCCCAGCGGCGATAGCACCCAGGAGCGCGGCGTGCTGGCCGATATTGAGCTGCCCAGCGTCACCACGCACATGGACATCGGCGAGGCCGACCTGGACTACGCCTTGAAGTTCGACCGCGTGCCCGCCGTGGAATTCCAGCGGCTGAACTATGTCTCGCCGGCGATGGTCGACCAGCTCCGCAAGCGTTCGGCCGAGCGCGTGAACAGCAGCGAGGACTTCAAGAAGGTGCTCGCCCAGATCGAGCGCTACCGTGAATTGAAGAACCGCAAGAAGGTCTCGCTCAACCAGAAGACCTTCATGGAAGAGCGCGAAGCCTTGAAGAGCGCTGACGACGTGTTCGACGAAGAGCAGGACAACGACTCCGCCAACAAGGACCAGGTCATCAAGCGCGACTACTACTTCAACGAAGCGCTGGCCATCACCCTCGATTACCTCAAGCTGATGCAGACCATGGGCATCGGCCTGAGCAAGAACTAGTCGAGGGCCCGGCAGGCTGATTGAGTCCCGCAAACGCGGACCTCAACAATCACCTACCACAAGCGATCAGGCGAGGCGCAGGGGATATACCCCCGGCGCCTCGCCTTCTTTTGTGGACGAAGCTGTGTGCGCATCCGCTGAACGGCTGGATCCATCGCGAGCGCGACCGGGCCGCCTCTTCCAGGCGACCTGCCCTTCATCCATCCGGATACTGCCGGCAGTACTCATACAACGCCATCGAGGTCGCCGTGGCCACGTTGTAGCTGTACGGCAATCCGTAGACGGGGATCTCGATCACGTCATCGAGCAGAGCCAGCACGTCGGGCGTCAGCCCCAGGCGTTCGTTGCCGACCACCAGCGCCGTCCGGCGCGGGAAAGCGTACTCGTACAGCACGGTTGATCCGGTGGTCTGCTCCAAGCCCACCAGGCGGTAGCCTTCGTTCTTGAGCCGCAGCAGCACCGGCGGCAGCGAACGGTGGACCTCAAGCTCGACGGTTTCGGCACCGTCGCGGGCCACCCTGCGCAGCACCTTGGCAGCCCCGCAGCAGATCACCCGGGTGACTCCGCAGCAGCCGCAGGAGCGGATGATGTGCGAAAGATTGACGTTGCTCCTCAGCGGGGCACACACCACGATCAATTCGCGCCGCCGCTCGAGAGCGCGCGGCGGCTTGTGGCGCAGATGGACGAATCGGGTCATGGATGCCTCCTGGAAGTCGATTCCGTTTCAAGCGGACGCCGCGTTCCTCGCGGCACGTCCGGCCGCAAACCGTAACCGGCGGAGCCTGGTGGCATCGCCCAATGCTGCGTGCCTCGCCGCGGGTAAATTCGTGGCGAGAGCGGCAACGCAGCCTATATAATGCTCGCTCAAAGTGCCTTAGGCCAATCCATAATACGTGCTGTGCGATTGGGAGAGCTTCATCCAATGGATGACGATGGCGATCGTCACGAGAAGCTGTACCGCATTCTATCCATCGACGGAGGCGGCATCCGTGGCCTGATCGCCGCCCGCATCCTCGTCACGCTCGAAGCCAAGCTGCAAGCCCGCACCGGCAATCCCGACGTCAGACTGGCCGACTACTTCGACCTGATCGCCGGCACCAGCACGGGCGGAATCCTGACTTGTGTGTACCTGTATCCCGAGGGCGATACCGGCCGCCCACGCTACTCGGCGGCCGCTGCCCAGGATCTGTACGTGCAGCACGGGCGCGAGATCTTCTCCATCCCCATGCTGCACGGCATTGGCTCGGTGGGCGGGCTGAACTACGGGAAATACCCGTCCGACGGCCTGCTGAAGGTGCTCAACCTGTACTTTCAGGACACGTTGTTGAGCCAACTGATCAAACCGTGCCTGATTACGGCTTACGACATTCGCCGCCGGCGGACGATGTTCTTCACGCAGCACGACGCCCGTGTCTCCGACGGCTGCAACTTCTACTTGCGCGACGTATGCCGGGCCACCACCGCCGCGCCCACGTACTTTGAGCCGCCGCTGGTCAAGTCGCTCTCGGGCGTGAGCTATCCGCTGATCGACGGCGGCGTGTTCGCCAACAACCCTTCGCTGTGCGCATACGCCGAAGCCCGCACGCTGTTCAAAGCCAAGGCCTCGCAGATGGCCATTCTCTCCGTGGGCACCGGCGAGGTGCGGCGGCCATATCCTTACGAAGAAGCCCGCGAGTACGGCGCCATCAGTTGGGTGAAACCGTTGATCGACATCATGATGAGCGCCATGGCGGAGACGGCCGACTACGAAATCCGCCTGGCGTTCGACGCGGTGGGCACGCCCGACCAGTACCTCCGCGTGAATGTCGATATGGATCGCCTGCCGCCGGAAACCACGTCCGAAATGGACGACGTATCGCCGGGCAACATCAACGGCCTGCTGGAACTGGGGGCCGAAGCAGCCGAACGCCACGACAAGGACCTGGACCGCTTCGTCGACCTGCTGGTGCAAGAAGCGGAAGCGCGCGTCTAGCTGCCTGGCTCATTGCCGGCCCAACGGTTCCAGGCCGGTTGCTCGCCAACCGGCCTGCCGGCTTTCCGGCCGCTGCCGCGCGGCGACATGGCACCCATTGGCGGTCCGCACCGCGATCCCCACGCACTCCCCCTCCTTTCGTTCCCATTTAACGGGCGCCGGGGCAGGCTCCTGCCGGGTTTTACGCAATCTTCACCCATCCTTCACAAAGGGCCGGTGAAATTGCCGTAAGCCTCGTTTGCGTACGTTCTCAGTCAAGGGGAGCCCCCATGGGCAAGTCTGTGCGATGGGTGGCCGCGCTGCTGGTCGCCCTCGGTCTCAACGGCGCTGCGGCGCTGGCCCAAAGCGTTGCGGCCGATCCCGCGCTGCCGAGCTACAAGCCGGTGCAGGGCGTGTCGGGCACGATCAAGAGCGTCGGTTCCGACACGATGAACAACTTGATGTCGCTCTGGTCCGAAGGCTTCCGCCGGCACTACCCGGCCGTCCGCATCGAGATCGAAGGCAAGGGCTCCTCGACGGCCCCGCCGGCCTTGATTTCGGGCGCCGCCACGTTCGGCCCGATGAGCCGCGAGATGAAGGCCCAGGAGATCGACGAGTTCGAATCCAAGTACGGCTACAAGCCCACGGTCCTGCCGACCGGCATCGACATGCTGGCTGTGTTCGCCAACAAGGACAATCCGATCCAATCGCTCACCTTGCCGCAGGTGGATGCCATCTTCGGCAAGAACCGCAACCTGGGCTACGCACGGGACATCACCACCTGGGGGCAACTGGGTTTGAGAGGCCCCTTTGCCAATGCCCCCATCAGTTTGTACGGGCGCAATTCGGCCTCGGGCACATACGGTTACTTCAAGGAGAACGCCCTGGGTAAGGGCGACTTCAAAGACACGGTCAAAGAACAGCCCGGCAGTTCCGCCGTAGTGCAGGGTGTTGCCCGCGACCGCTTCGCGCTGGGCTACAGCGGCATCGGTTACGCTACGGCCGACGTCAAAGCCGTTCCGCTGGCGGTCGATGCCAACAGTCAGCCGGTTCCCGCTACGCCCGACCACGCTTACTCAGGCGACTATCCGCTCTCGCGGTTCCTGTTGGTGTACGTGAACTTCAAGCCGGGCACGCAGCTCGATCCGCTTCGCCGCGAGTTCATCCGGTACATCTTCAGCAAGGAAGGCCAAGAGGTCGTCATCAAGGACGGTTACTTCCCGGTCAATGCCGAGATCGCCTCGAGCGTGCTGAGCGAACTGGGCATCGACCACTAAACGTCGTGGGAGCCATGTTTACTCCCCGTCGCCGATACGTGTTTGCGGCTGGGGAGCGTGCTTGCCTTCCTTCCTCCAAGGCGGCAGCGACACACGTTGCGGCTGCCAAGCCTACCAGCCTTCGCACTCCTGAGTATTTATGGCGGGCGACGAGTCTAACCATGCCCCGCGCACTTTCACCGGTTTGCAGCGGAAACGCCAAACGCGCTGGACGGTGCTCCTGGCCGATCGCATTTCGACCGCTTTGATCACCGCGGGCGGGATCGGCACCATGGTGGCCGTCGGCATGGTGTGCGTGTTCCTGGCCTGGGTGGTGCTGCCGCTGTTTGAGTCGGCCGAATTATCACAAGCCCACTCCGCCAGGCCGGCCTGGTCGCAGAGCTCGTCCCTGGTCCACGTCGCCCTCGATGAATACCGGCGGATCGGTTACGCGCTCTTCCCGGATGGAGCCGTACGGCTGTTCCGTGGCGATACGCTGGAGCCGCTGGGCGAAGAAGTACAAGTGTTCGCGGGGCACATCACCGCGTTCGCCCCCTCCGAGTCAGGCTCCATGGCGGCGGTGGCGTTCGACACGGGGCACGTGCGGCTCGCCCGGCTGGGCTTTACGACATCGTTCCCCACGGCGGCCGACTTTGCCGATCAGCCGGAGATCGCCCAGCAAACTGCCGCGTTGTTGCCAGGGCAGTTGCTTCCAACAGGCAACGCGGTGATTGAGCGCACGCCGCAAGGGCAACTCCGGCAGCAGCGGTTTACCGCCACCATCGAGGCCGAGTTCAAACTGGCCCCCGAGCCGATCGTGGCAATCGATTACGCGCCGACGGCACAGCGGATTGTCACCTGCACGGCCGACGGCCGGGTCCAACTGCACGCCCTGGCAAGCAAACGCAACTTCCTGACTCGCCAGCCGCAGCTTAGCCTGCGCAGCTCGCACGCGTTGCCGCTGCGAGCTAGGGCCACGCAGCCTACGCGGGTGCTGCTGTCTGCCCAGGGTGATCAGGCTTACGTGGCCTGGGACGATGGCCTGGTGCAGCGCTTCGCCTGCCGCGATTTGAATATGATCACGCAGGCCGAGGATTTCGATTTGGTCCCCGGCGATGCCCGGCTCACGGCGCTGTCGATGCTGCTGGGCCGGATCACGCTGGCCGCCGGCGATAGCGAGGGGGTCACGCGCTGTGCGTTCCCGGTACGCAGCGATGAAACCAACCAGGCCGAAGTCACCGCCTCCGGTAACGTCAGCGCGGATGGTTTGCGCATGGTGATCGCGCATCAGTTGCCGGGCCCCCAGGCGGCCGTGACCTCGCTGGGCATCTCGGCACGCAATCGCAACGTGGCCATCGGATATGCCGACGGCAGCCTGCGGGTGTATTACGTAACAACCGATCATCTGCTGGCAGAAGCCACGGTCAGCGCAGGTCAGGCCGTGAACCGGGTGCTGTTCGCCCCCAAGGAAGACGGTCTGCTGGCGATCACGCCTGGCGGTTGGTGGGCGGCCCAGTTCAAGGCAGGTCATCCGGAAGTAACGCCGTCGCTGTCGTCGGTCTTCCTGCCGGTATGGTACGAGAGCTACGCCGAGCCGGAGCACGTGTGGCAGTCGGGCGGCGGTTCCTCCGACCTGGAAGCCAAACTGGGCCTGTGGCCGCTGGTGTTCGGCACGCTCAAGGCCACGTTCTACTCCATGCTGTTCGGAGCACCGCTGGCGCTGTTGGCTGCCGTTTACACCAGCGAGTTCATGCACCGCCAGACGCGAGCCCGGCTGAAACCCGTAATTGAGGTCATGGCCAGCTTGCCCAGCGTAGTGCTGGGCTTTATGGCCGCGATGGTGTTTGCGCCGTTTGTGTCGCAGCTTGTGCCTGGCATGATCTCCACGTTCGCGACCGTGCCGCTGGCGCTGGTGGTTGCCGCGTACCTGTGGCAACTGCTGCCGGCGCAGGTGCAATGGCGTTGGCAGCACGCCCGGCTGGCTTTGATGTTTGCCGCCGTGATGGTGGGAATCGCGTTGGGCCTGCTTGCCGGGCCGCAGGTCGAGCAATGGTTGTTCGCCGGCAATATCAAGGCGTGGCTTCTGGATGATGCCGGCTCGCCGCTGGGCGGCTGGATGATCCTGGTCCTGCCGCTCTCGGCCGCGGCTTGGGCGTTTCTTTCCGCCCGATATCTCACACCGTGGCTTCGCGACGCCAGTGGCCACTGGACGCAACAGCGGTTTGCCGCCGCCAACGTGCTCAAGCTGCTGGCCGTAATCGCCGCGGCCTTGGCCACCGCCTGGCTGGCTGCGGCCGCCCTGGCCATGTTCTGGGATCCACGCGGCAGCTTCATCGGCCCGTACGACGACCGCAATGCGCTGATCGTCGGTTTTGCGATGGGCTTTGCCATCATTCCCATCATCTACACCATCGCCGAGGACGCTCTGAGTACCGTGCCTGACCATCTGCGGTCGGCATCGCTGGGTGTGGGCGCCACGCGCTGGCAAACCGCCACCCGCGTCGTCATTCCCACGGCGATGAGTGGGCTGTTCTCAGCCGTAATGATCGGACTGGGCCGGGCGGTGGGCGAAACGATGATCATGCTCATGGCCGCCGGCAACATCCCCGCCCGCGACCTGAACATCTTCAACGGCTTTCGCACGCTTTCGGCCAACATCGCCACCGAACTGCCGGAAGCCGTGCAAGGCAGCACCATTTACCGCACCTTGTTTCTCTCGGCCCTGACGCTGTTCGCCATGACGTTTGCCATCAACACGCTGGCCGAAGTCGTGCGGCTCCGCTTCCGCCGTCGGGCGTACCAGCTATGACCGCAGCATCCGCCGCTTCGCCTATCCAAACGCCGGAGCCTTCGCGCGCCGGACGCACTGCCACGCGCCGCCGGCAAGGCACCGCGCCGGCTGTCTCGCTGATCGCGCAAGGCGAACCGATGACGTGGCTGATGGGCGGCGCGGTGGCCGTGTGCCTGCTGATGGTCGCCGGTCTGTTGGCCCTGATCCTGTACATTGGCTCCAGCACGTTCTGGCCGTTGCCGCTGGTGGAGTTCACCGTGACCACGGCCGACGGCACCACACGCTACCTGGGCGAAGTGGTGGAAACGGTCCCACTGGCCGATGCCTCGACCGTCGAAGAAGCGACGAGCGCCCCGATGCCAGGCTCCTTGGGTTGGCTGCTCTGGCTGGTGGCGGCGACCATCACCGCGGCCGTGGCCGCATTCTGGTGCTGGATCGACCCTCGGCTGATTGGCCGCGTGCTTGCCGGCGTGGCGTGCCTGGCGGCGCTAGGGCTGAGTGTTTGGAGCGGTACTCGCCTGATCGATTCGCTCGCTTCCACCGAGGCCGTGCGTTACAAGGTGCGCACCGGAAACTTCCGCCTGACCAATACGCACTTCACCTGGATTGCCGGGCCGCAAATCGTCGAGCAGTCAGAGCCGCAGTGGGCGGTCATTCTCGAACCGCTGGAATATGGCCGCTTCTATGGCTACCCGACCCGCTTCCTGGTCGATGGCCAGGTGGTCGCCGAGCAGCCCGAGCAAGTTTGGGCGGCGTTCCAGCAACACCACGCCGACGTGCGGCGCCGCTGGCGGCAAGCCCAGGAGCTGATCAACCACGGCATCGGCGCGTTCAACGCGATCCAAGAGCAAGCACGGCTGGCCACGCGCGAGGCTGAGATCGAACGCGACGAAATACTCGCACAACTCGAAGTGGCCCAGGCGACGCTGCAAACCGCCAGCGATGCTGCCGACGCCTCGGGGTCTAAGTTGGGGACCGCTCAAGCGACGGAGCTGGCTGCCCAGGTGAACGCGCTGCAGACCGAGCTGGCGCAAGCCGAAGCCGTGCTGAATATCGCCCAGCGTCACGAGGCAGCCACCTTTGAACAAGTATCGGCTCAGACCGCTGAACTGTTGCAGCAGGTGCAACAGCTTCGCGATGAGAACGCCCGGTACCAACTGGTGATGAAAACGGCCGCAGGTCAGGAAGTCACCATGGCGGTCGACGAGATCGTGCGGGGCTACCCGGCCAATCAGCTTTCGTGGGCAGGCAAGCTGGGCGTGTACCTGTCGCGGTGGGGCGAGTTCCTGACCGACGATCCGCGCGAAGCCAACTCCGAGGGCGGCGTGCTGCCGGCCATCGTCGGCACCGTGGTGATGACCATGATCATGGCCGTGGCCGTGGTGCCGCTGGGCGTGCTGGCGGCACTGTACCTGCGTGAGTATGCCAAGGGCGGCCTGATCGTGAGCCTCGTCCGTATTGCCATCAACAACCTGGCGGGCGTGCCCAGCATCGTGTTCGGCGTGTTTGGCCTGGGCTTCTTCTGTTACATCGTGGGCGGCTTCATCGACGGCGGCCCCCGGAAACTTCAGATCCCCCCCTGGCCCAAGCTCACCTGGTGGCTGGTGCTGACTGCGCTGGCCGTCATTGGCACGGTCGCCTTTCTGGCCAGTATCGCGTCCACGCATGGCCGCAACCGGGCCAATCGCCCTTACCTGCGCGTGGCCACCGGCATGCTGTGGATCGTGTGTACGGTGCTGTTGTTCGCCCTGGTGTTCAAAACGCCATACTTCGACGGGCTTTATCGGGCGAACCTGCCCAACCCCACGTTCGGCAAAGGCGCGCTGGTTTGGGCGTCGCTCACGTTGGCGCTGCTGACATTGCCTGTGGTGATCGTTTCGACCGAAGAAGCCCTGGCCACCGTGCCCAACTCCATGCGCGAAGGTTCGTACGCCTGCGGCGCGAGCAAATGGCAGACGATCCATCGGATCGTGCTGCCCCGGGCGATGCCGGGCGTGATGACGGGCATGATTCTGGCCATGGCCCGCGGAGCGGGGGAGGTGGCCCCACTGATGCTGGTGGGCGCGGTCAAGTTGGTGCAGGAACTGCCGGTCAGTTTCTCGCCGCCGTTCATCCACGGCAGCCAGAGCTTCATGCACCTGGGCTTTCACATCTACGACGTGGGCTTTCAAAGCCAGAACAGCGAGGCCGCCCGACCACTGGTCTTCACCACCACGCTGTTGCTGATCGCGATCATTGCCTTGTTGAATCTTGTGTCGATCTGGCTGCGGGCTCGGCTCCGCAGAAAGTTTGTTTCCTCCGCTTTTTGAGCTGCGATGCCATCCTTGCAATCGCTCGTTCGAGCCAACAGCCTCATGACGGAAGCAGGCCCCATGATTCCAGAACCGTTTCCCGCTCCGGCCTCGACGGCGGCGCCGCCCAAGGTGCCTGGCCCCGCTCCCGCCGCCAAGAGCCCCGCGGCCAGCGCGGCGGCAGGTGGCCGCGGGGCCAACCGGCTTCAGGCCATCGCCCGAGGCGAAAAGGTGGAGCCGGCTCTGCACCGCCAGGTGTTCGGCGAGAAAGCCGTGCTGGAGATCGACAACTTCCAACTCTGGTATGGCCAGAAGAAAGCCCTGCACGAAATCACCATGCCGGTGCCGGTCGGGAAGGTCACGGCCCTGATCGGCCCCTCAGGCTGCGGTAAGACCACGCTGCTGCGATGCGTCAACCGGATGAACGATCTGATCGACTCGGTGCGCATCGCCGGCGACATGCGGCTCAACGGCGATTCGATCTACGCGCCCGGGGTGGACGTGATCGAGCTGCGCAAACGGATGGGCATGGTCTTCCAGAAGCCCAACCCGTTCCCGATGAGCATCTTCGAAAACGTCGTCTACTCGCTGCGGATCGACGGTATCCGCGACCGGAACCTGCTTAACGAGGTTTGCGAGCGGAGCCTGCGCGGGGCAGCCCTGTGGGACGAGGTGAAGGATCGCCTGCACGACAGCGCGCTGGCCCTTTCCGGCGGACAGCAGCAGCGGTTGTGCATCGCGCGGGCGATTGCCGCCGAGCCCGAGGTCTTGCTGCTCGATGAACCCTGCTCAGCGCTCGACCCGATCGCCACCGGCAAGGTTGAGGATTTGATTCAGGAACTCAAGGGCGAGTACTCGATCTTGATCGTCACGCACAACATGCAGCAGGCGTCGCGGATCAGCGATTACACGGCGTTCATGTACCTGGGCCGGCTGATGGAGTACGGCCCCACGGCCAAGATCTTCACCAACCCGCTCCTGCCTGAGACCAACGATTATGTGACCGGCCGCTTTGGTTAACCGTACTTGCCGGGTGCAGGGCTTCTTTACGCTCCCGGCACCTGCTGACTCGCGCGGCGTGCATCCGTCCCCACCTTCCGGCGAACGTCATGACCCAATTTCTGATTCGCCAGTTGGACAAGCTCAAGACGATGATCCTCAAGCTGGGAGGCTACGTCGAGCAGTCGCTCCAGCAGGCTATCCAGGCGGTGGAAACCCGCGACGTGGCGCTGGCCCGCACGGTGATCGCGCAAGACGAGCAGATCGACCTCTTGGAAGTCGACGTTGAAGAGGAGTGCCTGCACACGCTGGCGCTGTATCAGCCGGTGGCGTCCGACACGCGGTTCGTGCTGGCGGTGATCAAGATCAACACCGACCTGGAACGCATCGGCGATCTGGCGGCACACCTGGCCGAACAGGCGATCTTTCTGGCCGAAGAACCTGAGACGAACACGGCATTGTTCGATTTCCAGGGCAGTTCGCGCCGGGTGTGGTCGATGGTCAAGATGAGCCTCGATGCGCTGGTCACACGCGACGTGGCGTTGGCTCAGCAGGTACGCGCGGCCGACACCGAGGTCGACGCCGCGCACCGCAAGGTGTACCGCCGTGTCGAAGAAGAAATCACGAAGCACCCGCACAAAGTTCGGCAACTGATCGACCTGATGAACATCTCGCGGCAACTGGAGCGGATTGCCGACCATGCCGTGAACATCGCCGAGGACGTCATCTTCATGGTCACCGGCGAGATTCACCGCCACGACGCCGAAGACACCGACCAGGTTCCCTCGCGCCGTTAATGGCAACCGTGCGCTACGCGGCGCTGGCCGCGGGATCTTTGTCCTCGGGCACGATCGGCTTGCGCCCATCGAACATCAGCCAGCACAGCGAGGAAGCCACGTAGATGCCCGCAAACATGAACAGCACGGTGCCCCAGCCGCCGGCGGCTTTGACCAGCGGCACCACCAGCGGGAACAAGGCCGCGCCGACATTACCGCACATGTTCATGAAGCTGAATACCGTGGTCACGTGGCGGCCGCCCACGTCGATGCTGATCGCGTAAGCGCACGGTCCAGCAAAGGCGGCGCAGAACGAGCCCGCGCTGATCAAGGCCACGGCCAGCGCCGGAGACTCGACAAAGTACGAGGGGATGATCAGCAACCCACACAGCAGCACGCTGATGGCGCCCACGCCTTGCCGGGCAATCCGCACGCTGCCGGTTCGCTCGTACACCCAGTCGATGAAACCGCCGCCCAGCATGCTGCCCAAGGACACGGCGATGACAGGCATGGCCGTCAGCAGGCCGGAGCTGGCGATGGAAATGCCGCGTGACTCCTGCAAGTACGTGGCAAACCAGGTGGCAAAGAAGATGTACCCGGCCGCGCGGAAGAACTGCTGCCCGCCGATGAACCACATGGCAGGGCTGGAGAGGATCACGCGCCACGGCGTCCGGATACCCCTGCTGGGCTTGGAGACCGCATCGGTCTGCCCGGCGCGAATCAACGCCAGCTCGGCGTGGTTGACCGAACGGTGCTGCGACGGCTGATCGCGGAACCAAAACCAGAAACCGGCCGCCCAGAGGAAGCCTGGTAGCGCGTAAAGCGCGAACAGCAGCCGCCAGCCCAGGTGTACCACCAGGTAACCGGTCAGCAACGCACCGACGAAGCCGCCCACGGACATGAACCCGCTCAAGGCGCCGCTGGCCAGGCCGCGACGGGTGCGCGGAAACCACTGGGCGATGGACTGCGTCGCGCAGGGAAATACGCCGGCTTGCAACGCGCCCATGCCAAACCGCGCGGTAATGATGCTCACCGGGCCGGTCGCCACCGCCATCGCCGCCGTAAAGGCCGACCAGATGCTGGTGAAGATCGTCAGCGCCAACCGCGAACCCCACACGCCGCTGAGCCAGCCGGTCGGCAGTTGGAACACGGCGTAGGTGATGAAGAACGCGCTGAGCATCAGCCCGCTCTCAAACTCGCTGAGTTTCAAGTCGGCCCGGATGGTGCTTTCGGCCACGCCGATCGAATTCCGTTGGATGTAGGCGATCGTGGCCGACAGGCACAGCCAGGCCAGCACCTTGTAGCGCACCCAGGTTGGGCGGCCATTCAGCGCATCGTGCGCTAGCGAGGGTTCCGCCACGCCGGCGGCACGGGGCGACGCGTGCGGCTCGAGCGTGGTTTCGACTAGGGTGGCCGCATCCTTGCGCGGTTGCGATCTCGATTCATTCATGGCACTCAGAAGACGCCTTGCCGACACCAGGCTTGGTTCTGGGGGAGTGAGAAACGCAACCGCGGTTGCCGACCCTGGTCAGCGGAGCTCGCCCGCCGCGCATAGCATCGGCTACGCCGCGGAGGTCAGGCTCCGCCGGGGCCATGCGTTCAACCGGCAGATCGCGGGGACGCGCTGCATCGTCGGACAGCTCCTTGCTCAAAGACGTTTGCGGCTTCGATCGCCCCGCGTGCGCGCGTCCGCCTCATGCGACGCAGGCCGGGCAGCCGCCTGTTAGGTGAAGAACACGCTTTCGGCGGTCTTGCGCAGCAGCCAGTCGCGGTCGCCGGGCGAGAGCTTCAAGTGGTCGCGAACCAGCTCGATCGACGCCTTGTACGTGTGTTGATCCTGCACCTGGTAAGGGCAATCGGTCGCCCACATCAACCGCTCCGGCCCGTAGGAATCGAGCAACTGGCGAATCATAGGCAGCAGGTCGGTGTAGGGCGGCTGCTTCTTGCCCAGCGCGTAGAAGGCCGAGACCTTCACCTTCACTTGCTTGTGGCGTGCCAGGTCGCACAGGGCCTTGAGGTCTTCGGGATTGATGGTGCCGGTGACACCGATCCGGGCAAAGTGGTCGATCACCACCGGGGTGTCCGGGAACCGCTTGCACATGCGATCGACGGCCGGCAGCGAATCCGGGTTGATCAGGTGGCACATGGCCAGGCCTTCTTCGGCGCCGCACTTCCACATGGCGGCCATGCCTTCGCCGTTGAGCCACGTTTGCACCGGACGCTTGCCCGGCAGGATGCGGAAGCCGCGCACGCCCTGGGCTTTGAGCTTGCGCATGGTTTCGGCGGGGCGGTCGTCTTCGTCGATCACGGCAACGCCGCTAAAGACGCCGGGGAACCGCCGCATGGAGTCGAGCATGTAGCTGTTATCGAAGCCGTAGAAGCTCATCTGGATCAGTACGATCCGGCCCACGCCGACCGGCCGCGCGTGTGCCAGCAGTTCTTCCGGCGTGAAGCTGGGCGGCTGCATGTCGGCTTTCTTGTAGCCGGGCGCCAGCGGGTATTTCTCGGTGTCGGGCGTCCACACGTGCACGTGGGCGTCGATCGCCGCGTTGCGATCCACCGCGGGCTGATCGGCGGCAGCGGCAGTCGACACCAGTGCGTCGCCCATCGTGCCTGCCAGAGCCGCACCGCCGGCCGCGGCAGCCAAAGCGGCCGAGGTCCCCAAGAACCGGCGGCGATCCATGACCTGTGCCGCGTCGCAACAGCGCGAAGCAGCAGCCCGGCGATCAGACAGCGAAGCAGAAACGTACTGGGGGCGATAGGCCTGGGGGTCGCTCATGGTGTCAGACGTCCTCTGGCAGAAGATGTCGCAGGTTTGTGGGTCCAGTGACGATGATCGTTCAGCCAAACGCGCCGGTCAACTAATCAGCGGCTGAAACCGCGAAGCGGCCTGCGGCATGCCTCGCCCATGCGGCGTGTCGCAAACGTACGCCTCTTTAGGATTTCCGCCGCGATCTAGGGGAGAAGGAGCATCCCCCCTGGGGATGGTTGGAGGGCGTCCCTGATCCGCGCGGCAGAAAGGTTGCGATCGCCTGCGCGGCACGACATACTGCAATTTCCCGCCAGTACATCCTGCCTGTTTTCTCTGGCCCCCCCCGCCGTAATCAGGAGAGAGATGATGCCTCGTTCGACACGCCGCCACTTCTTGAAGACAGTCGCTGTGGCCGGCGCCGCCACGACGCTGCCCGCGTTGCAATGGTCGCGCGTGCTGGGCGCCAACGAGCGGCTGAATGTTGCCAGCGTGGGCACCGGCGGCAAAGGTTGGAGCGATCTGACCAGCGTGGCTGCCAGCCCGGCCGTCAACGTGGTGGCGCTGTGCGATATTGATACTTCGGCCAAGCACCTGGGTCGTGCCGCCGAGAAGTATCCTCAGGCCAAGCAGTACCAGGACTGGCGGACGTTGCTCGACGAGAGCCGCAACATCGACGCGGTGATCGTCTCCACGCCCGACCATATGCACGCCCCGGTGGCCCTGGCCGCCATGCAGTTGGGCAAGCACGTCTATTGCCAGAAGCCGCTCACGCACACCGTGTTTGAAGCCCGGCAGATGAAGCAAGCCGCTGCCAAGCACGGCGTGGTGACGCAGATGGGCAACCAGATCCAGTCGCACGCCGCCTACCGCACCGCGGTGGCGATCGTGCACGGCGGCCACATCGGCAAGGTGAAAGAAGTGCATAGCTGGCAGGGCGGCACGCCCAGTTGGCCGCGCGCCCTGGATCGGCCCGCCGGCTCGGACCCGATCCCCGATACCGTGGCCTGGGACCTGTGGCTGGGCGTGGCCCCCACGCGGCCCTACAAGAAGGAAATCTATCATCCGTTCAACTGGCGGGGCTGGCAGGACTTTGGCACCGGGCAGCTCGGCGACTTTGGTTGCCACATCCTCGACCCGGTCTTCAAGTGCCTGGAACTGACCGCGCCGCTCTCGCTCCAGGCCGACGCCCCGCCCCACAACCACGAATCGTGGACCAAGTGGGCGACCGTGCGTTACACGTTCCCCGGCACCGCCCGCACCGCCGGCAAGACGCTGCCGGTCACCTGGTACGATGCCGAAGGCGTCCGTCCGCCGCGCGAAGTGCTCAAGAACGTGCCCGCCGATTTCAAGCTGCCCAACGCCGGCTCGGCGCTGATCGGCGAGAAGGGCACGCTGATCATCCCGCACGTGGCCATGCCCACGGCCTTTGCCGAGGGTGGCGAGGTGATGACCGATCTGCCGCAGGTGGAATCCGTCGACCACTACGTCCAATGGGCGGACGCCTGCCGCGGTATCGGCAAGACGACCTCGGCCTTCGATTACTCGGGCCCGCTCACCGAAACGGTATTGCTGGGCACCATTGCCGTGCGTTTGCCTGGCGAAACGCTGCAGTGGGACAGCGAGAATCTGAAGCTCAATTCGTCGGCCGCGCAGCAGTTGATCACCAAGCCGTACCGCAAGGGCTGGGAGCCCGCCTGGCTATAAACGTCGCGTCTGGCGGCCAGGTTGCCGGAAAATGCGTGCCAAGCGAGGCGGCAAGCAGGTAGCCATGCCCACCTTGCCGTCGCTATGCCATGACGTGAAGCGCAAAAAAGAAACCGCCTGGGTTCCTCAACATGCTGAAGAACCCAGGCGGTGCTGTTTTATGAGAAGATTGTTGAGCATCGCCGCATCAGGACGGCAAGCCAATCTCTAGGCACGCAACTTGGCCAGCGTATCGAGCAGTTGCTTGGCCTTCTCCACGCCGCCGACCTGATCGGCCAGCGCCTTGGCGGCCAGCAGAGCGTTCAGATCGCTTGAGCGGCCATTGGAGCGGGCGGCACCGGCCTTCTCACCCTTGCGGGGACGGCCACGGCGCTTGGGGCCGTCGGACGCCTTCTTGGCGGCCTGGTACTTGATGGTGCTCACCGCCTGCGGCGTCACTTGAATGCCCATTTCAGCCAGGGCCGCCGATACTTCGGCCGGCTTGGCGTCGGGGTGTTCGGCGCAATAATCGCGAACCGCCTGGGACTTATTGACTTTGGTTTTCTTGGCCATTGTTTTGCCTTGTACTAGTGGAAGTTTCTCAGTTCCTACTAAGCCGCGCCCGGAAGGTACTTCCCAGCCGGCGTGACACACAGGGTATGGTGCAAGGGGTGCCTACGACTGCGCTGGCGGCAGGTCGGACACCATGCTTGACCAGTTTGCCCCGTTGATCGTCAGCCCCGTTTGGTTAAGCCCCTCGTTGATTGGCGCCAGCCATCGACATCGCCGGTTAACGATTCCCGGCGCGCTATGGCTGCAAGGTAAAGCAATACCCGTCACCGACACGCTGCCACTGTCAGGTGGTTCTTGCAGTCTGTGCCCTACTGTGATGATGTACGCTCCAGGCTCACGCCAGCAGGGCCGTGAACCTGCTCCCCCTACAGGCGGCGCTGCAAGCCGATGCCTCCACCGCCTGCGTCCCACTACGTATCGTTGTTCGGGATCGCATGGTGGAACTGCAGGCTGATTTTGCCGCCTTTTCGCCCTGTTCAGGCTATTCCAGCCGGTTCGGGCTTGTATCAACAGCGTAGGTTTGGACCGGCAAACCGCCGAGGGGGGCCTTCAAGTCCCAACTCACCTGATGGCCAGACAGCGATGGATCCACTCGGTCGCGACACCGCGGCAATCAAGCCGTGTGGCCGGCTGCCGCCATCAACAACAGATACCATATCACACGCCGGGCGCGACGGTTGTCTGGTTGATGACTTTTTCAGCGGCGGATGGCACCGACCGCTGCGGCTGCGATCGCGCGGCAGCCTACTTTCGGTGTCCAGTCTGCGTTCGTCCTCCTTTCCGCCTACCAACGCCCCTTTTGAAGGCGATGATCGCCGCGACTGGCCTCATATGGGACAACGGTCGATCTGGTGTTGCTATTGGTATCAATAGCGCTAGCGAATTGATAGAGCCTAACCTAATTTTATCACCTGTCTAGCGATTTTAGATAATTCCCCATAGTGAGTCACCCCTTGGCACCCCTTCTGAGAGCGTGCCCAAAAAGCTAGGAGTTGCTTAGTCGCCGAGCCATAAGGTGAATCATAGTCACAAGAATGAACGCCTGTTCGCTCTCCGTGGTGCGTTCGTAGCATTTCGCCAGGCGGCGTGAGCGATTCCACCAG